>ERZ773067.7-NODE-7-length-172382-cov-8.335989_pt1 | contig 172382 bp, 110 predicted proteins | sample MGYA00580622_ERZ773067 | MGnify/ENA primary metagenome ERZ773067 (study PRJEB29015, sample SAMEA2737998) | human oral metagenome | biome: human oral; feature: human-associated habitat; material: dental | place: China | collected 2113 ...
CGTGAGATCCTCCTCTCTGTCCCTAATCTCCCCGCCGATATCGTGCCCGAGGGCGCTACGGCAGAGGACAACGTCTGCGTCAAGACGGGTGGTGTCACTCCCGATCTCGGTGAAGAAGCCCTCCCTCACTGGGAACTTGCCAAGATCTATGACCTCATCGACTTCGAACTTGGCGTGAAGATCTCGGGTGCGGGCTTCCCTGTCTATAAGGGGTATGGCGCTAGACTCCAGCGTGCACTGGTGAACTTCTTCCTCGACAATGCCCGTGAGGCGGGCTATCTTGAGGTGCAGCCACCCTACGTAGTCAATGAAGATTCGGGCTACGGTACAGGTCAGCTCCCCGACAAGGAAGGGCAGATGTACCATGTCGGGCTCGATAATCTCTACCTCATCCCTACGGCCGAAGTGCCCGTGACCAATATCTACCGAGATGTGATCCTCGATGAGAAGGACCTGCCTGTACGCAATACGGCTTACTCTGCTTGCTTCCGTCGTGAAGCGGGTTCGTATGGTAAGGATGTACGTGGCCTGAATCGCCTCCATCAGTTCGACAAGGTCGAGATCGTCTGTATCGACAAGCCCGAGCGAAGCTACCAGCGTCTCGATGAGATGGTGGCCTATGTCGAGACTCTTGTCACAAAGCTCGAGCTCCCCTGGCGTATCCTTCGTCTGAGTGGTGGTGATATGAGCTTCACGAGTGCATTGACCTACGACTTCGAAGTCTTCTCAGCGGCGCAGAAGCGTTGGCTCGAAGTGAGCTCGGTATCGAACTTCGAGAGCTATCAGGCTAACCGCCTTCACTGCCGCTATCGTGATGCGGAGCAGGGTGTACAGCTGGTACACACGCTCAATGGTAGTGCACTTGCGCTCCCTCGTATCGTCGCAGCCCTGCTGGAGAACCATCAGACGCCCGAAGGTATCCGTATCCCCAAGGCGCTTCGTCCTTACACGGGCTTTGACCTGATTCCTTTCCCCGAGAAGAAATAATAGCCTTCTCCTACGGGACTGATAAAGCTGAGGCCCGGCTTCTACTCTAGTGGAGTAGAGGCCGGGCCTCGGTATATATTATAGTTGTAGGAGGTGGTGCCGGTGCTTCTTAGTTAAGCATCCCGGCTCTTCACCAAGAGAGAAGGCTGATTACTTCTTAGCTGGGTAGATCTGGGCGATCGTCTCTTCGATCTGCTCTGCAGAGAGGTCGCCGACTGTCTGAATGGGGATACCCTGCATTGGGATGAAGAGGACCATGGGGATGCTCTTCACGCCGAAGATATTCGCCAGTCCCGACTCTTGGTCTACGTTGACCTTGTAGACATCGATCTTACCTGCGTACTTCTTTGCGGCAGCTTCGAGCTTGGGGCCCAGGCTACGGCAGGGACCGCACCAGTCAGCGTAGAAGTCGATGATGGCAGGACGGCTTCCCTTGAAGACGAACTTCGAGGGCTCTTCCTTATAATCCCAGATATTGGCACGCATATAAGCGGCATCGATATGCTTGACGGGGCTTGCGCCTTCGGTGCTAGCTGCCTGAGCTTCGCTACGAGCGTTGGTGTCGGAGGAGCTCCCACTGGCCTGTGCAGTGCAGGCTGTGGTGGAGAGAAGTCCCACCGCAGCGAGCGTTAGGCTTAGGATGACTTTCTTCATTGTCTTAATGTAACTACGAGGTTGAGTGAACTTGATTACCAAGATAAGCGGATCGTTGGTGGTTTTGTTCAAATAGAATACAAGCCGTGCTTCTCCAGAGAGGGAGAGGCACGGCTTGTATCATAACAGGAAGAGCAGTCAGCAGTGCTTACTTCTTATCCTGCACTTCCGAGGAGCGGAAGAGGATAGTCGTGCGGTCCTTAGAGTCGTAGAGCTTCTTGGTAAGTGCCTGTACGGCCTGAGGTGTGACGGAGTCAAGCACCTTGTCGTAGTTGGTCACGAAGTCGAAGCCCTGACTGAAGAAGCGCTCGATCTGAGCAAGCCAGTACTGGTTCTTACGAAGGTTCTCGCCGTGTGCCTTCTTGAGGTTCTTGACTGCCTTGTCAAAGTACTCGGCAGAAGGACCATTCTTGACGATGCCATCAAGGCCCTTGAAGACAAGTTCGTTCATAGCTACGGCCTTCGCAGGGTCAGTCTGGAACTGGACACTGACCGAACTACGTACACTTGGGTAGCGCTCTACCTCGGACTGTACACCTACGCTGTAGGCACCACCGGCATCCTCACGGATGGTCTTCGTGTAGAGCTGGTCCAGGATAGACTCTAGGACGGCACCCGTCAGCAGTTCCTGCTGGCTGTAGGTGCTGGGGACGGAGAGTGCATCGATGACGATACCCATAGGAGTAGCCATAGGAGAGCTGTACTCCTTGCTGTTCGTGCCAAGACGCTCCTGTGGTACACGGCTGGTCTGTGCCTTGTCGGTGTAGACCTTCTGTGCAGGTAGCGAAGCGATGTACTGCTCGACGAGCGGACGGAGCTTCGCTTCGTCGATGTTGCCGACGAAGTAGAAGTTGAAGCCACGAGCATTAGCGAAGCGGCTACGGAAGAGCTGAAGCACCTTGTCGTAGTTCACGCTCTTGACCTCATCGATCGTCAGAGGGTAGCGCTCGGGAGTATTAGGATAGAGGAAGCGAGATACCGAGTCAGCGAGGAAGGAGAGAGGATTAGCCTTTCGTGCTTCGATCGAGCTGATGGTACGTTCCTGCCATGCCTGGAAGGCTTCCTTGTCAGCACGGATGCCGGTGAAGTTGAGGTAGAGGAGCTGGAGCATCGTCTCTAGGTCTTCCTTCGTGGTGCTCCCCGATACATTGTCTTCGATACCCGAGACGCTCGTGGAGAGCGAAGCAAGGCGACCCGTGAGTGCCTTCTCAAGGGCAGACTCATCGAACTTACCGAGACCACCGACCTGGGGCACAGAGTTCAGGATCTTCAGATCGAGGGGAGTAGCCTTGGAGAGGTTGTAGTACCCACCAGGGCGCTGTCCACTCAGTAGGATCTCATCCTCCATGTAGTCGGTCTTCTTGAGGTACACCTTCGTCCCGTTGGAGAGTGTCCAGACGGTGGTGCCGAACTGAGCGTTCTTCTGCTCCTTGACGATCTTACCCTTAGCAGGGAGCTTGTCGATGAGCTTCTCATTGCTGACTTCGTTCTTGGGAGCTTCTACCTCCTGCTTGAGATACTCTTCGTACTTCTTGGTAAGCTCTTCGACTGAGGGGAGCTTGACTTCGGGCTTCTCGACGCTGGTCAGGCCGATGAAGACATTCTTGTTGAGGTCGAACTGCTGGGCAGCAGCGTTGATCTGCTCCAGAGGGAACTGCTCGGCAAGCCCCTGGTTCAGCTGATAGTAGGTAGGGATGTCGAGGAGGTAACCACCGTCTTCGAAGTAGTCGACATAGACATTGGCCCATGCTTCGCTGGTGCGCTTGTTGCGTTCGTTGAAGGTATTCTTCACCGAGACGAGGAACTCCTTCTTAGCACGGTCAAACTCTGCAGGTGTGAAGCCGAACTTCTTGATGCGGACGATCTCAGCGACTAGTCCCTTGAGAGCGGTATCCCACTGACCTTCCTTGAAGTCTGCACCGTAGGTCGCTGCGTCCTTAGTCTTAGCGATCAGGTAAGGACCGAACTCTACAGAAGCATTGACGAAGGGCGCATTAGGCTTCTTGACGATATCGTTGAAGCGCTGAGCGATCATTGAGGTCAGGATCGACTGGACGTAGTCTTCGAGGGGACCCATGAGTGTAGCACGAGCCTCTGCAGGAGTGACGTCGCTCTTGAAGGAGATGATCACGGAGTTGCGTGTAGCCTCCTTGTCAGCTACGATACCTACGATGGGCTTGTCGTTGTCCTCTACAGGCACATAGACACGCTCAGCAGCACCGACGGGAGCAGGGATACCAGCGAAGATCTTCTTGATCTGAGCCTCTACATAGTTGACATTGACGTCACCGACGATGACCAGCGCCTGCAGGTCGGGGCGGTACCACTTCTTGTAGTAGTCACGCAGCACCTGATAGGGGAAGTTTCGGACGATGTCCATGGTCCCGATGGGGAGACGCTGTCCGTACTTGTTGCCAGGGAAGGCCAGCTCGAGGAGCTTCTCCATGTTGCGCATGTCCCCGCTATTGCTACGACGCCATTCCTCCTCGATGACGCCACGCTCGGCGTCGATCTCCTTGTCCTCGAGGCTGATGAAGCTACTCCAGTCGTGCAGGACGAGGATACAGCTGTCGATGATGCTCTGACGAGGGACGGGGATCTTCATTAGGGTGTAGACCGTCTTGTCGAAGCTGGTGTAGGCGTTGATATTCCCCCCGAAGCTAGCACCGATGCTCTCGAGGAAGTTGATGATCCCCTTGCCGGGGAAGTTCTTCGTGCCATTGAAGGCGATGTGTTCGAGGAAGTGGGCGAGGCCTCTCTGGCTCTCCTCTTCCTGCATAGATCCGACCTTCTGAGCGATGTAGAATTCTGCTCGGCCCTTAGGCTCTTCGTTGTGGCGGATGAAGTAGGTAAGACCATTGGGGAGCTTACCGATACGCACCGCTGTGTCGATGGGCAGGGGGGGCATCCCGCCTGGAGCTTGAGCCTTGGCTTGAGGAGCAAGCCCAAGGGTCGTGCCCAGGAAGAGCGCCGAGAAGATGGATAAGAAGGCTGTCTTTAGTCTCATCTCTGTTTAGTGGTGTTTTTGTTATTGATAGCACGGATCTCGAAGACCCTAGTTCAACGCAAATATACTATAAATCTATACTGGCTGTATCAGCGAAGTATATTAGTCTTTCTTTACAAGTCCTACGGCCCTCCTCGGGCAAATGGATGGGGTGCTGACGGGGGAAGCGCAAAGCCTTATCTGGAGCGGGTTTCTGCCCCCCTCTTTGCGACCTACGGTAGGTCGCCGAAAAAACCTACGGTAGGTCGTCGAGACGACCTACCGTAGGTTTCTTTTGAGGGGTAGGGGAGCGAAGGCAAATAAGACCGGCTAGGAGGTCCTTCTTTTCTCGGTACTCTACGAGTGAAAACCTCGGTGTGCTTCGCCCCTCTTCTGGGGATGAATTGAGCCCCCAGGAGAGGAGCTTTTTGGAGGCGAATCAGAGCCGTATCCTCCCCCGATGCTCTGCTATCAGGTATAATGCTGATAATTAGCGCTGTTTTGCTTATCTTTGCACAAATGTTGCTAATACGAGCAATCTAATAAATTTTAGACTATGTTACTTCATAAGGAAGGGCGTGGCCCTCTCATTAGCTTTGCGATCATCCTCATCGGGATCAATGCCTTCATTGCTCTCTTTGGCGGGGCCTTTAGCCTCGTCTCCGTCATCCTCTCAGCCCTCTTCTATCTCGGAGTGCTGAACTTCTTCCGCTACGAGCCCCGCAAGCACTCCACGGGAGACCAGGAGATCGTCTGCCCTGCCGACGGACGTGTCGTCGTAGTCGAAGAGACCGAAGAAACGGAACTCCTAGGCTGTCGCTGCCTCCAGGTGTCGGTCTTCATGAGCGTCTTCGATATGCATGTAAACTGGATCCCCTGTAATGGCATCGTCGAGCATGTCTCGCACAATGATGGACGCTTCCTGTCGGCTCACCTGCCTAAGAGTAGCACGGACAACGAGCGCTCCTCGGTCATCATCCGCTCTGAGGGTGGGGATCAGATCCTCGTGCGTCAGGTGGCAGGAGCCATCGCTCGCCGTATCGTCACCTACCCCGAAGTGGGAAGTCGTGTCGGGATCAATGAGAACCTTGGCTTCATCAAGTTCGGCTCTCGTGTCGACCTCTATCTGCCACTAGGCACCAAGGTACACGTCAAGGTCGGACAGCATGTCAAGGGGAATATCACCGACATCGCTACCCTACCTCGCTAAGCTACATCACTCCCATCTCTATCCTCTACCTGCTATGAGTATCAAGAAGCATATCCCTAATATGCTGACTGCGGGGAACCTCCTCTCGGGCTCGTTGGCGCTGGTCTTCACCCTCCATCAGGGTCGTCCCGATATAGCAGCCTGGCTCATCGTCCTCTCTGCCGTCTTTGACTTCTTCGATGGGCTGGTGGCTCGTATGCTTGGGGTCGCTTCACCCATTGGGAAGGACCTCGACTCTCTGGCCGACGTGGTGAGCTTTGGCCTAGCTCCCGCCTGTCTCGTCTACTACGGTCTGTATCAGATCGACCCAAATAATGTACTGAACTACGGGGTCTTCCTCATCGTAGCCTTTGCAGCACTTCGTCTGGCGAAGTTCAATAACGATACTCGTCAGTCTACGTCCTTCCTCGGGCTACCCGTCCCCTCCAATGCCCTCTTCTGGCTGGGAGCTTCGGCTGCGCTCCCTTCGTTCGCCCTCTCGATAGGTGCCCTACCTACGCTCATTACCTATCTGGTGCTGACGGTCATCCTCTCCCTGCTGATGGTGAGCGAACTGCCGATGTTCTCCTTCAAGCTCTCCAAGGCTCCGCTCTCCGCTCTGTGGCGTCAGATCTTCTTGGTGCTCTTTGCTGTTGTAGCAGTAGTACTCCAGGGTTGGTTCGGCTGTAGCTTGACGATCATCATTTACCTCATCCTCTCGCTCCTGCCCGAGCCTCAGGCAAAGAAGGCCTAAGAGAAGTCATTGGCACGCTCTTTGATGCGGGGTACATATATATCCCTTAGAATAGATAAGACTGTATGAGCCTCTTGATCTTCCTTCTGATCCTCGTGATCCTCTCCCTCTTCTGGCCTCGTGTCCAGACGTGGTTACTTGTTCGCCTCCTCCAGCGTGTACAGCGCCGTATGTCGGAGGCCACGGGACAGCAACAGTACTATGACCCTCGAGGGGGGAGACAAGCCCCCGACTCCGATCGTGAGGCTCCCGCTTCTACGGAAGAGCGCCAGAAGCAACAGCTGGACAATATCGAGGCGCGTAAGTTCGATCGCTCATCGAGCGACGACTATGTTGACTTCGAAGAGCTCCCTAAGGATTAGCGTCGAGCTCCAATAATTCTCCTACGAGAGGAGGGCTAAGCGCCGGCTTAGCCCTCCTCTCTTTTTGCTGGGAAAGTGTGGGGGAGGGGAGGATGTTCATTTGGTGGGGGAAGCACGGGTAGAACGGGTCGGCTGATCGGAAGCCTAAGCTACCCCCCAAAAAGGGACCCACGGCAGGTCGTCTCTGCGACCTACCGTGGGTCGGTGAGACGACCTACCGTAGGTTTTTTCGGCGACCTACCGTAGGTCGTTTTTTCGTCCCTCAGGAGAGCCCTCTGGTGAGGGTGGGGAAGAGCCTTCGGATGACTACCCCGAGACCAGTACATTCGCCCTAGCGGAGGGATAAGGTGAATAGTTTGTATTTTTGTGCTACTAGTCCTATTAGATCCTAATAAGTAAGACAAAGAGTAAGCCCTATGATACCCCACGACAATGAGCATCATGAGCACCAGGAGCATCTCTACGGAGAGGGGTGCTCGGGGGAGCACTCCCACGCTCATGGTCACAGCCATAGCCACGGGCATGGCCACCATCATCATCACCACCATCATCATGCGGAGGGCAATATCCTCATCGCCTTCCTGCTGAACCTCTTCTTCGCCATCATCGAGCTCTTCGGCGGGCTGTACACGGGTAGTGTGGCCATCCTCTCCGACTCACTTCATGACCTCGGAGACTCCTGCTCCCTGGGGGTAGCCTGGTATCTAGAGCGCCTCTCGAAGAAGGGAAGAGACCGCCACTTCAGCTATGGGTACAAGCGCTTCTCCCTCCTAGGGTCTCTACTGATCTCGACGATCCTCCTCGTCGGCTCCTTCTTTGTCATCAAGGAGTCAGTGGAGCGTATCATCGCCCCGGGTGAGCCCCATGCTGGGGGGATGTTCATCCTAGCGATCTTCGGCCTCCTGATCAATGGCTTCGCGGCCTGGCGTATGAGTGGCGGGACGTCGCTCAACGAGCGCTCCATGCGCCTGCACCTCATGGAGGACGTGCTGGGATGGATCGCTGTGCTCATCGTGAGCGTCGTGATGTACTTCTTCCCGACCTCCAAGATCCTCGATCCTCTGCTCTCGCTGGGGATCACCGCTTGGATCCTATATAATGTCTACTTCAATCTCCGAGACAACTTCCTCATCCTCCTGCAGGGAGTCCCTGTGGAGGTCGATCAGGAGGCCTTCTGCCGTGAGGTAGAGGCGCTACCTGGAGTCCTATCCATGCACGACCTACATATCTGGACGCTCAATGGGGAGCAGCATATCGCTTCGCTCCATATCGTCTATGACTGTAGCGCCAAGATGGGCCCTCAGGCTCTAGCCGAACTCAAGGCGGCTGTCCGCCAGATAGCCGGGGAGTATGCTCTGGGACACATCACTATCGAGCTCGACCCTCAGGGCTGTAGTTGCGGTATGGAGCACTGCTCGTAGCTCCCGCCTCAGCCCCCACCGATCCGCCTATTTCCATTAGATGAAGATAAGAAGCACCCTATCCCTCCTCCTCTTATGCCTTAGCTGGGCATCAGCCTTTGCCCAAGAGCCTCGGCGCTCACCCTACGATCCCTATCGCATCGAGGAAGTGCGGGAGATCCCCGACGAGATCAAGATGGTCCGTGGGGACAAGCTCCGTGCCTACAAGATGATCCCCGACGTGGCTCGTGCTGTGCGTGTGGAGATGCCTGACACGCTGACGCACTGCACCTTCGAGTACATCTCCCCAGAGTTTCGCTCCCTGGGTGTCTCCTACCAAGGGAATCTCAACCACGTGTGGCAGGCGAAGCTCTTCTTCGATCGTCCCCGTCGAGTCAATGACTTCTTCTATCTGGATGGCTACTATCGGATGCTCTATACCCCCGAGGCCGTCCGCTTCTACGATACGAAGACACCCTTCACCTATGTACGCTACCAGCGCAACTTCCAGACCAATGAGAGTGCAGACGTCCTGGCTGGTGACTTCGGGGTGAACCTCGGGAAGAGCCTCAACGTAGGCCTCAACTTCGACTACCAGAATATCGGGGGATTCTATACCCAAGCACGTAGTAAGGATGCCCGCTATCGGGTCTTTGCTTCGTACCGGGGAGATCGCTATGAGCTCTACGCCTATGTAGCGAACGACTACTACAAACAGGAAGAGAACGGCGGGATCACCAACGCCGACTATATCTACAATCCCGAGCGCTACACCAACAGCCGAACCAAGGTAAGCTCCCGAGATGTCCCTGTCCTGATCAACTCCGGCAACCTCACCAACCGCATCCGCTCGGGGCACGGCTACCTCGCCCAGTCCTACCGCCTGGGGAGCTACCGGACCGTACCCCGCAAGGAGGCTCCTCTGCCCAGTGTCGATGGGGAGCTAGCTAGCCTAGACTCCACCTACTTCGTCCCTGTCGCCGCTCTCTCTCTCACGACGTACTACAACAAGCAGAGTCGGCGCTTCTTCTCCCATACCGAGGATCCTCTCTGGAGCACCGTCTTTGGTACTCCGACGATCACCCACAAGCGCAAGCAGTCGGATGGCACCGAGCAGAGCTATGTCCTGCCTAATGACACGGCTCAGCTCGTGACCCTGCAGAATACCGTAGCCCTCTCGCTGATGGAGGGCTTCCGCCCCTGGGTGAAGTTCGGTCTCTCTGCCTACCTCCGCCACGAGAACCGCTGGGCGACGCTCCCCGACAGCACCACACATCGCTATGCTAAGGACGTAGCTCTTAGCTCGACCTTCATCGGTGGACTCATCGAGCGCCGTGAAGGTACGGGGCTCAACTTCTCCGCACGTGGCGAGCTGGGCATCCTAGGGTCTGACCTCGGAGCCTTCAAGCTGGAGGGGGATATTCGTACGGCCTTCCACCTCTTCCGCAAGAGCTTTGCCCTAGAGGCTGATGCCTATGTAGACAATGCCCGTCCCTCGTACTTCGCTGCGCACCACCACGGCACGTTCGGCTGGTGGGACAAGGATCTGAAGTTCACCCGCCGTATAGAACTCGGTGGGAAGGTGCACCTCGCCTCTTGGGGCACTAGTCTGGAGGCACGCACGGCGAGCCTACAGAACTATATCTACTTCGACTCCAAGGGCGAGACCCAGCAACATACCGACCTTCTTCAGGTCCTCTCCTTCAGAGCTCGGCAGATGGGCTCTACAGGGCCTCTTAACTGGGAGCTCGAAGCTGCCTACCAGCAGAGTTCGAATACTTCGGTCCTTCCCCTTCCCTTGGTCACGGCGGCTGCCGACGTCTATTTCCGCTTCCTCGTGGCGAAGGTCATGCGTGTAGACCTTGGGGTGAAGGGCTACTGGCACACGGCGTATCGGGCGCCTTACTATCTGGCCACCGACCAGCAGTTCGCCCTGCAGACCGAGGGCAATGTAGGGGGCGACGCTCCGCTACTCATCGCCTACGCCAACTTCCGTCTCAAGCGTGCTCGCTTCTTCCTCCAGATGTACAATGTCGGCGAAGCCCTCATGTCCAATGAGCGCCTCTCCATGTACAAGTACCCCTACAACCCGATGCACCTAGCTGCAGGCGTGGTCGTAGACCTTAATAATTAGTTCCACCCTCCTTCCTCCCGCCAGCTATGCCGAAGTTCCGTCTGAATGTACGCCTTGTGGGCTATGCTCTTGCTCTAATCTTGGCTATAGGGCTCATGCTCTATCTCCGCCGTCAGGGCAGGGGAAGTGATCGAAGCGCCTCGGGGCTGGAAGTCGTCCGAAGAGACTATCCCGAGGTACGCCAAGAGGGTGTCCTTCGCCTGCTCGCTGCCTATGGCGAAGGAGGTGAAGTGCAGGGCGGGCGTCTCACGGGTTCGATCTACGAGCTCGCCCAACAGCTCCAGTCGAGAAGTGGCCTACGGGTCGAGGTCATCCTTGAGAACCGCTGGGATGAAGCCCTCAAGAAGCTGGCATCGGGAGCGGCTGACCTCGTAGCTCGTCCGCTGACGCACACCTCGGAGGTCGATACGACGCTCTTCATGCTCTTCGCTGAGCAGACCTCGGGGCCGATCTACCTCGTACAGCGACGTGCCGATAGCACGCACCACATCTCCCGTCAGGTCGAGCTCGCAGGACGATCCATCACCCTCCCAGAGGCCTCTCCGCTCCGACTCTTCCTAGAGCATCTGGGCGAAGAGATCGGAGATAGCCTCCACGTCCAGATAGACACCGTCTATGCGGCTGAGCAACTGGCTATGCAGGTAGCTGCCGGATCGATCAGCTACACCGTCTGTACCTCCCCCGAGGCGAAGCGCTTTGCTCGTATCTTCCCCGAACTGGATTGTACCCTTCCCTTGAGCTATTCGGTGCGCACGGCTTGGCTCATGCGTCGAAGTTCGCAAGCACTACGGGATAGCCTCCTCGTCTGGGGCGCTGTGCGCTAAGGCTCAGCACCACCTCCCCATCCTCATCCTCCCCGCATCGGGATAAGGCGCTCTCTACGCTCCGAAGACGTAGGGAGCGCCCTCTTTTTAAGCGCTCTTCGAAGGGTGGATTTTGTGACCTATGGTGGATCGCCAAAACGACCTACGGTAGGTCGCCTGACCGATGCACCGTAGGTCGTCGAGACGACCTACAGTAGGTTTTTTCGACGACCTACCGTGGGTCGTTTTTTGACCCTCCCGAAACGCCCTCTGGAAGCGGGTTCTGGGAGGGTCTCTTTTTTGATCGCAGAGGAGAGGGGAAAGTCGCTGGGAGTGTCCCGAGTCGCACACGCCGAATAGAGGTGTCACCTTCCCTCGACGTTAGCCCCGAAGCTCCGAGCCTGAATAAATCTCCTTCTCCCTGCCTCTTCTTTCGTACGCTCCTGTCGAGGTGCTACGTTAGTCTCGTAGAAACCCATTTGCAGATGAGGCACGTCGGTGCTACATTTGCGGGAAACTCACTCATTGTATGAAGAAGACTGCTTTTGCCTTCGCCCTAGTAGCAGGGCTCTGCTTTGCATCCTGCGGAGAGGACTCCAACGGGGGAGGTATCCCCACCCCTACACCGGACAACAAAGACCCCAAGAACATTCAGGAAGTGGAGCAACTCCTACGCTCCGCTGGCCACGTCGCCGATCCCGCTGAAGACAAACTCATCGCTAAGGCGGTTGGCTCATCGACGTCTGAACCTGCCTTGGGGCATAACATGGAAGCTGTCGGGTCTAAAGCGGACTGCGATAAGGTCACTCAGACAATGCGCTACGAACGCACCTTCAATTCTGCTGACTTTGCCCTCCTCGATCCTTCGCCGACCATCCTGTGGCCTGGGAGCTTCATCCAAGGGAAATCAATTCGTGGGAAGGGTGGATTTACAGTCATTCCTTATATCGCTAAGCGCCAACCAGGACGTATCAGCCTACAGACAGCCTCGGGTGCTGAGTCGGTAGGTAGTGGCGGAGAAGGTCTCTGGTATGAAGAGATTCAAGAGATGCGTGAGAGTGAGGTCAACCAAGCACAATCTAGACTCGTTCGTCACTGGCAGGAGAGTGGTGCGCCAGCGAGCACTTCCTTCTCGATGCAGATTGTACACAGCCCCGAGGAGGCGATGATCGCTAGTGGAGTCGATCTTGGCAAGAGCGGGGAAAAGCTCAAGACCTTCCTAAGCACAGGCTTTGATAAGAAGAAGTCTCATGTCCTTGTCAAGCTGTACCATCGTTTCTACACCTTCGGCTACGAAGATCCCGAAGGTGGGGGTAAGGGCGCCTTCATGTCTACGATAGAGCAGAGCGACTTAGCCCCCTATATAGGAGCTGGAAACCCCATCTGCTATGTGTCCTCCGTATCCTATGGTCGTGCCTACTACTTCCTCTATGAGTGTAGCGAAAGTGCCTATGCTCTCTTAGGTGCGCTTAGCACTAGTTTTAAGGACTTCCAAGCTGGGCAACCTATAGGTAGGAGCAGAGTGATCCGTGAGAGCCGAGTGAGGATGCTGGAGCAGGGGAGTAGCGCCAATGCTGGGCAAGGAACTGCTATCTCACCTGAAAAGGTCTTCACGCTACTCAAGGAAAGTGCCCAGCCTTCTTCGAAGAATGTCGGTGTACCCATCTCCTTCACCCTTAAGCACCTCTATGATGCCCAGCCTGTGCGCATGTCTAATAGCCTTAGTTACTCCTTTGATAAAGTATCCTTCATCCCAAGAAGAAAGAATAATAACGTAGCTATTTTCCTGAAGGATGTCGTAGTGGAAACTAGTACTAAGGGAATGTGGGTCGCATCCACTAGAGCACAGGTTAAAGTCACTGACGCATCGGTCAAATATGCAGGCACAGAGCATTCGGATACGACGGAGCCCTTATTGTTCAGATCACAAGACGAGAGACCTCAAGCGGGCATACGTAGCACATCCTATCTAGTAGCCAGTAAGAGTGCTTCCTTAGACTGTGACGCCTTTGGTAAGAACCATTACAACCTGGCTACCCTCATTGTTGATCTCGAGATTCGCCCGGAAGCTTACAATCGAAATGGTGGGCGAGTAGGTCAGAGCCCCCAGCGAGTGACCCTCAAGCGCACCTTCCGCTATGACGAAGTAAATCGCCAGTGGAAGCCCCTCGGCGACGGAGCAAATATGGGAGGCGACGCTTACCGCACGCTTACGACGACACGCACCTTCGAAGGGCTCACCTTGGACATACGAGCAAACTTCTCCTTCTTCGTCGATAATACGCTTGTCGAGTAAGGGGATTTCCTCTAATCGCTTAGTACCTTCCCCGCCTTGCCGAGAGCAGGGTGGGGAAGGCTCGTTTTATGCCCTTGAGCCAGCTACCTCAGAGGGGCGAAAAAACGATCCACGGTAGGTCGGCTGACCGATGCACTGTAGGTCGTCGAGACGACCTACCGTAGGTTTTTTCGGCGACCTACCGTGGATCGTTTTTTGACCCTCCCGAAATGCCCTCTAGAAGCGGGCTCTGGGCGGGGCTTTTTTTCGATCGCAGAGGAGAGGGAAAAGTCGGCGGGAGTGTCCCTTGTCATGCTTGCGAAAAGAGGAGTCACCTTCCCTCGACGTTAGCCTCGAAGCTCCCTGCCTGAATAAACCTCCTTCTCCCTGCCTCTTCTTTCGTACGCTCCTGTCGAAATGCGACGTTAGTCTCGTAGAAACCCATTTGCAGATGAGGCACGTCGGTGCTATATTTGCGGGAAACTCACCTATCATATGAAGAAGACCGCTTTTGCCTTTGCCCTCGTGGCTGGACTCTGCTTTGCATCCTGCGGAGAATCCTCTAATGGGGGAGGCACCCCCACCCCTACACCTGACAACAAAGACCCCAAGAACATTCAGGAAGTGGAGCAACTCCTACGCTCCGCTGGGCACGTCTCCGAGGCTGTCGAAGACAAGCTCATCGCCAAGGCTACCGGCTCACCGACGTCGGTGCCCGCGTTAGGGCACATCATGGAATCTACTGGAGATAGAGCAGACTGCGACAAGATCACCCAACCTATGCAGTGCGACCGCTCGTCTAGTGCTGGAGATTTCGCCGTACTTGATCCTTTGCCGACCATCCTGTGGCCTGGGAGCTTCATCCAAGGGAAATCAATCCGTGGGAAGGGTGGATTTACAGCTATCCCTTACATCGCTAAGCGCCAACCAGGACGTATCAGCCTGCAGGTTACTTCTGGCGAAAAATCGCTAGGTACAGCGGGTGAAGGGCTTTGGTATGAAGAAGTCCAAGAGATGCGTGAGAGTGAGGTCAACCAAGCGCAATCTAGGCTCGTTCGTCACTGGCTAGAGAGTGGAGCGCCAGCGAGCACATCCTACACGATGCAGATCGTACACAGCCCCGAGGAGGCGATGATCGCTAGTGGAGTCGATCTTGGCAAGAGCGGGGAAAAGCTCAAGACCTTCCTAAGCACAGGCTTTGATAAGAAGAAGACTCATGTCCTTGTCAAGCTGTACCATCGCTTCTACACCCTCGGATATGAAGACCCCGAAGGCGGGGGTAAGGGTGCCTTCAAGTCCACGATTGAGCAGAGCGACTTAGCTCCCTATACAGGAGCTGGAAACCCCATCTGTTACGTGTCCTCTGTATCCTATGGTCGTGCCTACTACTTCCTCTACGAGAGTAGCGAAAGTTCCTACGATCTCCTAGATGCGCTTAGTGCCAGCTTTAAGAGCTTTCTGGATGAGCGCAGAGTAGATAGCTATATGATCAAGGGGATTCGAGTGAGGATGCTAGAGCAGGGAAGTAGCACTAATGCTGGGCAAGGCACTGAGATCTCTCCTGAAAAGGTATTTAAGTTGCTTGAGGAAGGAGCACAGCCTTCCTCAAAGGATGTCGGTGTACCTATCTCCTTTACCCTCAAACATCTTTACGACGGCCAGCCCGTGCGTATGTCTAATAGCCTAAGCTACTCCTACGACAAGGTGAGCTATATTCCACGGAGGAAGTCGAACAGTGTGGCGATCTTCCTGAAAGAGATTGTCGTCGAGAATAACACTCGTGGTTCATGGGCTAGTTCCAATAAAGGATACGTTAAGCTAGTTGATGCAGAGGTTGCCTATACCCACACTGAGAATAGCAATCGTCGTGTGAGGAAGCCTATCTATCGTAAGCAGGTGAAAATGCCTCAGGCAGGCCTCAGAAGTACGGCCTACTTAGCGACCTATAAGGGGCGTAGTCTGGACTGTGATTTCAATGGAGAGAATCTCTACAACACAGTCACCTTCACGGTTGATCTCGAGATTCGCCCCGAAGCTTACAATCGAAATGGTGGGCGAGTAGGTCAGAGCCCCCAACGAGTGACCCTCAAGCGCACCTTCCGCTATGACGAAGCAAATCGCCAGTGGAAGCCCCTCAGTGACGAAGCGAATACGGGAGGTGACGCTTTCCACACGCTTACGACGACACGCACCTTCGAAGGGCTCACCTTGGATATACGAGCGAACTTCTCCTTCTTCGTCGATAATAGCCTCATCGAATAAGGGGATTTTCCCGAATAGCTTACTGCCTTCCCCACCTTGCCAGATGCAAGACGGGGAAGGCTCGTTTTATGCCCTTTAGCCAGCTACCTCAGAGGAGCGAAAAAACGACCTACGGTAGGTCGCCTGACCGATGCACTGTAGGTCGTCGAGACGACCCACAGTAGGTTTTTTCGGCGACCTACCGTGGATCGTTTTTTGACCCTCCCGAAACGCCCTCTGGAAGCGGGGAGTAGAAGCCCCCGATACATATTATCCGTACCTTTGTCAGAAGCACAGATTATCCCCGATCTGAGCACTGTATATATACGACGTAGATGAATAAGTTCAAGGGTTTCCTCTTCGGGATGACCGCCTCCTCGACATTTGGGCTCCTCCCGCTCTTCACACTCCCCATCATGAGCGAAGGTCTGACGACTAATAGTATCCTATGCTATCGGATGCTCTTCGCCTCGGCGCTGGTAGCTGTGCTGATGCAGGTACGGAAGATCGCCTTCCGTACGAACCTCAGGGAGCTCCTGTGGTTTGCCTTCCTCGGCTTCTTCTACTACGGCTCAGCGTCACTGCTCTTCCAGGCCTATGGGACGATGTCCAGTGGGATGGCTACGACCCTACACTTCCTATATCCTGTGGGGGTAACCTTGATCATGGCGTTGGTCTTCAAGCAGCGCCCTTCGCCCTTCACCATCCTGGCTATTATCCTGGGGCTATCGGGGGTGGCGCTACTTTCGCTCAAGGAGGGCGGGGGCTCTTCGTCGACCTCACTGGTCGGGATCCTTCTGGTCCTGCTCTCGGGGCTCTCCTATGCCGCCTACCTCGTGACGATGAATAATGTGCGTCGTGTACGAGAGTCGAACAACCTCAAGCTCACCCTCTACGTCCTGATCTTCAGTGCCCTCTTCTTCCTCCTCGACACAAGTCTTAGCGGAGGGCTACAGATGATACCTAGTGGGCGTGCACTGACTAACCTCCTGCTCCTAGCCTTCCTGCCTACGCTGGTCTCCAACCTAGCCCTTGTCCGTGCCGTCAAGAGTATCGGCTCGACGCTCACCTCCGTGCTGGGGGCTATGGAGCCACTGACGGCCATCGTCATCGGTGTGGTGGTCTTCGGCGAAGAAGTGACGGGGCCGATGGCTCTGGGGATCCTCTTGATCCTCCTCTCGGTCACGATCATCGTCCTCTCTCCCCTGCTCGATAAGAATATCGCCGACCGACTGAGCCGACTCTCTAAAAGGCCTATCAGAAGGCAATAGATTTGGCAAAGTCAAAACATATCTTTTAATTTGTAGTCAAGAGTTGGGCCTCAAGGCTCACTTGACCATAAAAGATTCTTATTAACGTAGTGTAAACAAAGACGCCTATCGAGTAAGCTATACATATCTACTAAATGTAAGTCTATCGCTAGTCTATCTCCTCCCGCTTCGGTGCGTGATCTCAGCCCATGGGTAAGGTACGGAGACTAGCCTAATACAAAAGACGACAATGAGACGATATGACAGCATGAGCGATGACCAGCTGGTCGAGCTCTACTCCCTAGGTACGAACGAAGCCTTCGACACGCTTCTTCTGCGCTACGACGCCTATGTACATACGACGATCCGCTACTGGGTCACGGACGAAGATCTCGTAGAGGATGTCTTCCAGGATACCTTTATCAAGGTCATGATGACGATCCGTCAGGGACGCTATACAGCCGAGGGTAAGTTCAGAAGTTGGATAGGGCGCATCGCCCACAATCTGATCATGGACCACTTCCGCCGTCAGCGTGCCCGTGGACAGGAGCAGACGATAGAAGGGGCCTCCGGAGAAGAGCTCCTTCAGACGATCCAGATCCCTTCTCCTGATCCTACCGCTGAGGAGCGTATGATCATGGGTGAATATGTCGATGAACTAGGCGTCGGTATCAGCCTCCTCTCCGAAGAGCAGCAACAGGTCGTGCGCCTGCGCTACTGGGAGGAGAAGAGCTTCAAGGAGATCGCTGAGGAGACAGGCGTGAGCATCAATACCGCTCTCGGCCGTATGCGCTATGCCCTCCAGCACCTGCGTCGGCATGTGCGTCAGTAGTGCTTCGCTACCGCCCACTACCTCACTAGAGCCACGAACGAACTTATGACCCCAAGACGCTTGATACTAGGAGCTCTCACGCTTCTCCTCGGTCTTCTCCCTCTTAGCCTCAGGGCACAGGAGGGGGCCGTACAGCGTCAGCCTTACCTTGATCTCCGTCGCTACTATCTAGGCTTCCGCTTCGGGCTTCATGCTACGGACCTTCGGCTCACCAATTCGGGTCGAACGGATAGTGACGGCAAGCAACTCTGGGCAGATACCCCCGAGTATCACCCGAGCTTCAGCGTCGGGCTCGTAGGTGGCTGGGTGCTCGTACCCAACCTAGAGCTTCGCCTGATGCCTACGCTCCACATAGGCGATGCCCCTGTGGCCTATACCGACGGCTCACAGCGCATCCAGGAGATGAACGTGCGTACGAACTACCTGCAGCTACCGCTGGAGGTCAAGTGGGGAGCTATGCGCTGGGGGAACTATCGCCCTTATATCTCGGCTGGGCCCTATGCGTCGCTCTCCTTCTCGGGGAAGGATAAGCTCCTTCGCCTTCAGCCCCTAGACTACGGGCTGAGCATAGGGGCGGGTTGTGACATCTACTTCTCGTTCTTCAAGCTCTCACCCCAGCTCTCCTTCCACTACGGACTAGCGAACGTCCTGGACACCGACCGCCCCGACCTCCAGGGAGATCGACGTATACGCTTCACCGAGGCCCTACAGTCGGCATCGACACGGATGATCCTTCTGTCGCTGAGCTTCGAGTAGGGAGGGCGTTCCCTAAGCATTAGATACTTTTGCCTATCTTTGTACGGAATAGCCTTCTATAAAAGGCTGTAACTAACAAGAAAGAATAGTATGAAAAGATTAGCTTGGATACTGGGTGCACTCCTGCTGTGTGTAGGCTTCGTCGTCGCACAGAATGGTAAGGGTGCAGTCATCAGTTCTCCTGCTCCTGAGTTCGACTTCGGAGTGATCAAGGAGGCAAATGGAAAGGTCTCTCATACCTTCGTCATCAAGAACATCGGGGATGCGCCCCTCGTGATAACTCGTGTGGCTACCCCCTGTGCTTGCACGACACCAGAGTATAGTCAGGAGCCCATCGCTCCCGGGAAGGAAGGTCGTATCATCGTTACCTTCAACCCCGCAGGACGCCCTGGTCCCTTCTTCAAGAACGTAGCCGTCTACAGCAATGGCCGTGATGGTGCGTTCACCCTTCGTATCAAGGGGAAGGTAGAGTAAGAGTGAGGAGTCTCCCTAGGGAGCTCACTAAGAACCCTCAACGACGAGAAGTCATCTCAGCGAAGATGCTGGGGTGACTTCTCTCTTTTTGTATCGGAGCTAGCATAATTGTAGGGTAGGTGATGGCCTCATTTTCGAGCAGGTGATGCTCGGAGCCTCGGGGCGGTGCTATTCCTGTCCTCGGATCGGCGCTGTCCCTGTCCTCTGACCTGTGCTAGCCCTGTCCTCGGATCAGGATGGCTACCATTTTCGGGCTAGTGCGACCTTGATCCTTGAGGCAGTGCTTCTTCGGTCTTTGGGCGGGCATTCCCTCGATTCTTCGCTGGGAGCGCCGTTCTCCCAGCTTAGGTGCTTCCCTTTTCTTAAAATAATAAGGTAGTCTGCGTAATTGATTGTACCTTTGTATTGTAAATCTTTTAAGGAAGTATGAGCAGTATCCCCTTTGACCTCTCCCGAATCCGTGCTTTTGTTCTCGATATGGATGGCGTGGTGAGTGCTACGGTCAGCCCTATAGGCCCCGATGGCATGCCTATGCGTACCGTCAATGTCAAGGACGGCTATGCGATGCAGTATGCCGTCAAGCAAGGCTATACCCTGGCTATTATCTCCGGAGGAGCAAGTGAAGCGATGACACAGCGCTTCCGCCAGTTGGGAGTTGCCCATATCTATATGCGTGTCTCCGACAAGGCAGCTCAGCTCGAGGTCCTCTGCCGTGAGTCCGGCCTTCGTCCCGAAGAGATTGCTTATATCGGCGATGATATACCAGATATCCCGATCATGAAGCTCGTGGCTCTACCGTGCGCACCCGCTGATGCCGCCCCCGAGGTGAAGAGTATAGCTACCTATATCTCCCTCTGTGACGGAGGCTATGGCGTCGTCAGAGATGTCATCGAGCAAACCTTAAGAGCTAATGGCCATTGGTCCCTCTCCGCAGGCTTTGGTTGGTAGCCTTCCTCCCTCGACTCTCCCGTCTATGTGGCAGCACCTCAGTAAGTATCGCATCATCCTAGGCTCACAGTCCCCCCGACGTGTTGAGCTTCTTCGGGGACTAGACTTGCCCTTTGAGCAAGTCCTCCTTGAGGGGGTGGACGAGTCTTATCCTGCTACTCTTCGTCCCGAAGAGATCCCGCTGTACATAGCTCAGCATAAGGCCGAGTCCTATCGGCCACTGCTCGATGATCAGACCCTACTGATCACAGCAGATACTCTGGTCTTCATCGAGGACCAAGTCCTAGGGAAGCCCAAGAGCGAAGAAGAAGCACGAGCGATGCTTCGTCAGCTCAGTGGGCGAAGTCATTCAGTCACGACAGGCGTGACGCTTACGACCACGGAGCGTATGGAGTGCTTCTCCGACACCGCTACGGTCGAATTCCTCCCTCTAGCGGACGAAGAGATCGACTACTACGTCCGCCACTACCACCCACTCGATAAAGCCGGCGCCTATGGTATCCAGGAATGGATAGGCTATCGGGCTATTCGCCGGATCGAAGGCTCCTTCTATACCGTCATGGGACTTCCAGTCCATCTGGTCGGTCAGTACCTAAGAGCATTCTAAAACAAATACACTACATAAGCATATGTATATACAGATTGTAGGAGGGCGTATCTATACACCCTCTGGTTGGATCGATGGAGGCTCAGTCCTCGTCGAAGGCAAGAAGATCAAGGCTGTCCTCAATACGGATCTCCCCATCGAGGGTGCCCGCACGATCGATGCCCGCGGCTCCTACATCATCCCTGGTGGGATCGAGACCCACGTCCACGGGGCAGCAGGGGCGGACTACATGGACGGTACGGTAGAAGCCTTCCGCACCGCCTCTGAGTATCACCTACAGTATGGCACGACGACGATCTTCCCTACACTCTCTACCTCCAGCTACGAGACCATCATGCATGGGATCGAATGTACAGAGGTCCTGATGAAGGATGAAGAGTCTACCGTCGAAGGTCTTCACCTCGAAGGTCCCTACTTCGCAGTAAAGATGGCTGGGGCACAGTTACCAGAGCTCATCCGTCCGGCTCGCCCAGAGGAATACACTAAGATCATGGAGCGTGGTATGGGCATCATCAAGCGTTGGGACGCTGCCCCCGAGGTAGAAGGGACGCTGGAGTTCGGGCGCTATGTCAAGGAGCGTGGCGTCGTGGTAGCTCTAGCGCACACCGAGGCCAACGACAAGGATGTCAAGGCTGCTTGGGAGCACGGCTATACCCTAGGGACGCACTTCTACAACGCCATGAAGGTCTCTCACAAGGTCGGTATCTACAAGGTGCCCGGAGCTGTAGAGACGATCCTCGATATGCCCGACTTCGACATCGAAGTCATCTGTGATGGTATCCACGTACCTCCAGTGATGGTGCACCTGGCTTACGCTGTCAAGGGGCGCGAACATATGGCGCTCACGACCGACGCCCTCCTCTATACGGGCACGGTAGACTTCAAGGATCCTACGGGGCACGCCATTGTAGAGGATGGTGTCTGCAAGCTCTCGGACCGCTCTGCTCTAGCCGGTAGTATCGCCACGATGGACCTACTGATCCGTACGGCGGTGCAGAAGGCGAACATCCCTCTCATCGATGCTGTATATATGGCCTCGCACACACCTGCTCGCATCATGGGTATTCAGGATACCAAGGGAAGCATAGCAGAGGGGCGTGATGCCGATATCCTCTTCCTCGACGAAGATCTACACCTGCACTTCGTCATGCACCGTGGACGTGTCGTCCGTGGCGAAGAATACTGGGCCTAGTCTCCGCTGACCTCTAAGACAAGGACGCCTCATGCTCTAGGAGCATGGGGCGTCCTTCGTTTATCCCCCGAGGTAGGGTTTGGTAGGTGAAAATCAGTATTTATAGGTATTGGAGTGCCTTGGGAGAAGTACTAGTTTTGTCCCAGTAAAAGGTCTGGCTTCGACCAAGAAATAGAACAAACCATGGGACAAACCAACTTAGAGGGCCTGGGAGCTGTCCAGGAGACCCTCATCATACCGCTAGCGATGCGTGCGCTCGACCTCAAGAGCAAGCGTCCGATCCTCGGCGATAAGCGTGCTGCGGAGCTCTACGAGGAGATCACTTATAATCAGCAGAAGTTCTCCCCCAAGAAGAGCCCTAGCTACTATGGCTGCCTAAAGCGGGCAAGCTACATGGACGAAGAGCTTACCCGTCATGCCCAAGAACTGCAGGCGCTGGGGAAGCCCTTCGTCACCGTCAATGCCGGCTGTGGGCTCGACACCCGAGGGGAGCGCATAGCGGGAGCTACCTACGGCGCCGTCCACTACGACGTCGACTTCCCTAATGTCATCGAGCTACGCCAGCGCCTCCTCGGCGAGCGTGCTACGGCGATTGGCTCCGACCTCCTAGAGGAAGGGTGGCTCCAGAGGATCGCTAGCGAGATCACGGCAGAGACGCATGTGCTCATCACGATCGAAGGGGTCTTCGCCTACCTCACCCTTGACCAGATCCGGCTCCTGCTGGAGCACATCAGCCAGTACTTCGCTGGGCGCTGTGTCGTCATCTTCGACGCTCTGAGTAGCTTCTGGGCAAAGCGCTCCAAGATGCACGACACCCTGAAGAATATGGAGGCGACCTTCGTCGGCGGGATTGACTCAGAGGAGGACATCCGGAGGCTTCTCCCCTCGGCACAGTTCGAGCGCAAGACGTCTGTCGTCGACCTGATGGCAGAGGTCTGGTGGGTGGCTCACCTGATGCAACTGACCAGGAAGATGCGTGAGAGCACGCAGATCTTCACCTTCCGCCTTTGATCGAGCCTCTAGGGCTACCTCCCTAGCGCACACCGCCCCGCCTGTACCACGTCGGCACAGGCGGGGCGATGCTTTTTGTATAGGCTTCCCTTCCCGTTTGGCGAAGGCCTCCCTTCGTTCTTAGCTTAGTGCCTCGGAAGGAGCTTCGGAGGGAAAACGGTCGATTTACAAGCGAGTGTAGCTGAGGAGGAGGCGAGCGAATCCGTCCGTGCTCGGCTCGCTTAGCCGTTCCCCTGCCCTCAGCTTCCCCTCAGGACGAAGCTTTGTAGAGGTGAAGGCCTTACACGAGGAGCAAGGTCAGCAGATAGCCTCCGAAGACCAGCCAGACATACAGCCCGGAGGCCAGGAGGAAGGCCTTAGCCCCCGACTGACGGAACTTCGCCAGCGTGGCATCCATCCCAATAGCCGTCATCGCCATCGTCAGGGCGAAGGTGTCGAGCTTCTCTATCAGTCCCGTCACCTCACGATAGAGGTTCTCCAGGGCGGAGCCCTCTGCTAGCGTGAAGAGGAGGGAATTAAGTAGGACGACGCCGACGAAGTAGAAGGCGAACCAGGGGACTTGGATCTTCTTCGTGCCCTTGTCCCCGCTTCCCCTTCGCCCTCGCCTCAGGAGATAGCTCAGGGCCAGCAGGGTCGGGGCAAGGAGTATGACACGGATCATCTTGGTGATCGTAGCCGTGGCAGCGATCTCAGGGCCCATCGCAGCCCCAGCGCCGACGACATGCGCCACCTCGTGGACGGTAGCCCCCGTGTAGATGCCTACGCCCCTCGGCGAGAGCGCCTCAAGTAGCCCAGAGCGGTAGAGGAGGGGATAGGCGAACATCGACAGCGTCCCGAAGAGTACCACCGTGGCCACAGCGACGACAGTCTTGTGGGGCTTAGCCTCGACGACGGGTTCGGTAGCTAGCACCGCCGCTGCCCCGCAGATAGCGGAGCCTGAGGAGATCAGGAGGCGCTCGTCTTGGTCGAGCCCTAGGAGGCGCCCGAGGAAGTTCCCGAGGATGAAGGTCCCCAGGACGATGAGGCTATCGATGAGGATCGCTTCCTTCCCCACGAGGAAGACAAGACTGAGCGTGAGGCGGAAGCCGTAGAAGACGATCCCGGCACGCAGGATTTGCTTCCCTGCGATCTGAAGCCCGCCACTCCAGTCATCGGGGAGGCGGTGGCGGATGGTGTTGGCTAGGATCATCCCGAGGACGACGCCGAGGATCATGGGGCTGAGGCTGAGCTGGCGACAGGCGGGGAGCTGAGCTAGGGCGGTGACCAGAAGAGCCAGCCCAGCGACGAGGAGCAGTCCGTAGACGGATCCTCTAGGTAAGGGTTTCATCTCGTGTATCTCTTAGGTGAGCGTATGTTTTGCTCTGTAAAGGTAGGGCTTCTCCAGCGATTCGTCTTCGCCTGGACGGGGAATGGAAGGGCGCCCGCTTCACTTCCCTCAGCTAAGGAAGCCTTCTTCCCCGGCCCTCGCCTTGGGCTCCTCGATTTCGAAGCTCGGGAGGCACCAGTAGCGCCTCCCTCGAGGCGCTACTGCAAATTCGTTTGAGGCGCTACTGTTGCCTCCCTCGTGTCGTGCATCCCCGATAACCAGCGGGAGCAAGCGAGGGGGAGGGGAGGGAGGCCTTGTGGATAATAGACGGGATCTATTAGGGGTGCTTGTTTAGTCTATGGATGTGGATAAGTCATCCTAGCGCTTCTTCGCTCCCTGCTCTAATCGGGTGGCTAAGCGAGAAGGGGGCTTCCCCCCTTCCTCGAGGAGGGCTTCCTCGACCCCAAAAGAGGGGGTGCGGAGGGGGTAGAACCATAGTGCAAAATTGCGGTTTTCATTGTAGCTTTGCACAACATTTTCACGGGGGCTCTCCTGGAGGGCTTCCTATCATTACCTCAACATTTCCCCCATCATGACAGAGAGCAAACGCGCTTTATCTGAATACGTTTACCAAAGTAAGTATTCCCTATTTCGTGAAGATCTAGGTCGCAAGGAGACCTGGGAAGAGAGTGTCGAGCGCATCCACCAGATGCACCTGACGCACCTAGAGCGCTTCGCTCCCCAAGCCTTAGAGAATGAGTGGTTCATGACCCAGTTCAACGAGGCTATCGACTACTATAAGCAGAAGAAGTTCGTAGGCTCTCAGCGCAACCTTCAGTTCGGTGGCGAGCCGGTGCTGAAGTCGTCGGCCAAGTCCTACAACTGTAGCTACTCGCACTGCGACCGCCTCGAAGTCTTCCGTGAGACCGAATGGCTCCTGCTGAGTGGCTGTGGCTGTGGCCTCTCGGTCGAACAGCCTCACGTGGACAAGCTCCCTCCCCTGCTCACGGCCGAGGAGCTCAACAAGGAGAGCGAAGCCTACGTCATCGGCGACAGCATCGAGGGCTGGGCGGACGCTATCCATCGCCTCCTAGAGTACTTCTTCGTCGCTGGCGTCAAGAAGCCTGTCTTCGACTACTCGGAGATCCGACCCAAGGGCGCTAAGATCGCTGGTCGCTTCATCGCTCCTGGGCCCGACGGCCTTCGCCTAGCGCTAGACCGCATCCGTGCCCTCCTCAAGGGCGCAGTGGCCGACGGACAGAAGCGCCTCTCGGCACTGCAGTGCACGGACATCATCGCTCATCTGGCGGACTCGGTCCTCTCTGGTGGCGTACGTCGCTCGGCACTGATGATCCTCTTCTCTCCCGAGGACAGCGAGATGGTCAATTGCAAGCACGGCGACTGGTTCACGACGAACCCACAGCGTGCTCGCTTCAATATGTCTGCGGCGCTGAACCGCGGGGAGGTCGACCGTAGCCTCTACGAGTCCCTCTTCGAAGCGATGCGTACCAGCGGTGACCCAGGACTATACTGGCGAGATAAGTTCGGCGTCGGGTGCAACCCTTGCTGCGAGATTGGCTTCTTCCCCACGGATAAGAATGGCGATACGGGCTGGCAGGTATGTAACCTCGCCTCCATCAACGGGCTCGAGTGCACGACGGAGGAGGAGTTCTACAAGATCTGTCGCTGTGCCTCGACGCTGGCTACCGTGCAGGCTACCTACATGGACTTCCCCTACCTAAGTCCTGCGACGACCAACATCATCAAGGCCGACCCCCTCATCGGTGTCTCCATCGGGGGGATCATGAACAATCCCCAGATCCTTACCAACAAGGATATCCTAGCAGTAGGGGCCATGCAGGTGCGCCAGCAGAACTCCCAGTGTGCACGCATCCTTGGCATCAACCCCGCATCCCGCACGACCTGTGTCAAGCCCGACGGTACGGTGAGCCTCCTTCTTGGTATGACTTCCGGTATCCACGGAGCCTATGCTAAGCGCTACCTGCGCAGTGTGGAAGCCAACGTCGAAGAGCCTAACCTCAAGGCCTACGAAGAAGCGAACCCCAAGGCCGTCCAGCCTAACATCTTCAAGCCCGCCACCGATAAGAAGATCTTCTTCCCTATCGAGGAAAGCGAAGAGACCCTCCTTCGTAGCGAACTCAGTGGCGTCAAGCTCCTCGAGTACGTCAAGGTCGTACAGCAGAGCTGGGTCATCCCCGGCATGACCGACATGGAGTCGCCTATCAAGAACAACGTCTCCAACACCGTCGACGTCCCCAACGACCAGTGGGACGTAGTCTGCGATTGGGTCTGGGACAACCAGAACTATATAGCGGGCGTCTCCTTCCTCTCCACCTACGGAGACATGGACCTACCGCAGGCTCCCATGTGCAAGGTATCCTCGGCCGAAGAGATCCTGCGCGAGTACGGCGTCGGTAGCATGTTCGCTTCCGGTCTCGTGGTCGACACGATCGAAGTCTTCGGTGACCTCTGGAAGGCCTGCGAGTCTGCCCAAGGGCGTGGCGAGCAACTCTTCGTATCGGACTACGCCGTCGACGAGTACATCCATAAGCACCTCACCGGTGACGCTCCCGAGCTCGAGCGCGAACACGTACGTGGCATCCTCTCCTCTAAGCTCCAGGACAAGGTCGAGAATCTCGCCGCCAAGCGAGACATCGTGCGCCGTATCGAGAAGTTCGCTCACAACTACTATCGTGGCGACATCTACAAGGCGGTGAACGTACTGAAGAGCGTCAACAACCTGCACCTCTTCGAAGTCCTCAAGAAGACCTATAAGCCCGTTGACTGGAAGAGCGTAGACTTCTCCGGCAAGCAGTACACCAACGCCGACGAATTGGGAGCTGTCTCCTGCGCCGGCGGTGCCTGCGAGATCAAGTAGCCCCTCCCCAGGCTCCTCCCTTCCCCCACCGAGGCAAGGCTCTTGCCCCTCTGAGGTAAGGCTCCTCCCCTTCTGAAGCAGGCTCCCTTCCTCTTCAAAGGCTGTCGCCTTCCCCCTCTGAAGCAAGGCTCCTTTCTCTTCGAAGGCCGTCGCCTTCCCCTTCCAAGGCTCGCCTCCAAGCAAAAGCCCCCGAGTAAGCTCTCCTGCTTACTCGGGGGCTTCTTCGTTTGTGAGCTTCCGCCTCGGCCGATGCAGCCCTTGCGCTTTGGCCAAGGCGATAAACTTTCCAAGCTTGGAAAAGAAGTTTTTCTGCCTTGGAAAAGTTATTTTCCTTCGAAGGAAAGTTCCCTTCCTTCCGCAAGGCGGGGAGCTTTTGTCCGAAGAGAAATTCTCTTCCTTTCGAACGAAAAAGTCTCCCCTTCCGCAGGGAAAGTATTCCCCTTCCGCAGGGCGAGAAATTTCCTTCCGCAAGAAAATTTATTTCCTTGCGGAAGAAAAAATATTTTCTTGCGGAAGGAAATTTATTTCTGTGCGCACGAAAATAAATTTCCGCATATGCGAAAATAAAATTTCGTATATACGGAAATTTGACGCCTTGCAAACCCGCTGGGAATGCGGGTTCTGAGAAGGGAAAATTTGACAGGCGAAAAGGGGGCTTCCCTTGGGCGAAGAGAGGCTGGTTTTCTTGGCTCAGAAGGAGGTCGACGGGGGCGGTCCGTGAGGGCGGAAGACGCCGAGAGGTGGGGTGGGGAGCTTACAAAAAAGTTGGCAGTGGGGGGAGACGTGCTCCTTGCCCTACTGCCAACTCCTTTCGGTGCGCTTCGTGCGTCCTTATTTCTTCTGCTTGACGACCAAGTTGATCAGGAAGAGGATGACGATGGCACCGATAGCGCCGGTCAAGATCGATCCGATCCAGCCTTCGCCGAGGGAGGTGCCGAAGACCTCCGCCAGTAGCCAAGAGCCGACGCCACTGCCGAGGATGCCGACGATGATGTTCCCAAGAAGACCGAGTCCGCTGCCTCGATAGATCGTGCCGCCTAGCCATCCGGCGATGGCGCCTGTGATAAGTGTTGCAATCATGCTGGTAAGCTTTGATGTTAGAATTCCGCCACGAAGGTAGGGATTATTGCCAAGAATGCAAGTGCGCCTTGTGGGGCAGTGGCTTTCGCCTTGCCCAGCGACGGCTTCCGCCTTGTCGGTCAACGGGTCGTGTCTTGTAGGGCGACGGCTTGCGCTTTGTAGAGCGTGGGCTTGCGCCTTCCCTCCCAAGAGAACCGCCCTTCTCCTCAAAAAGAACCTCCCCACCGCAGGCCATGGGCTTGCGGTGGGGAGGCGCGTTTCTTGCGTCGGAGCTCCCCCAGAAGGGAAACTCCTTGGGGCGGGACTACTAGCCGCCGAAGTCGTCGAAGAAGAGCTGCGAGCGCTCGACGCCGAGGTTCTCAAGCATTACCTTCACGGCGTTGGCCATAGGACCAGGACCGCACATGTAGTACTCGATGTCTTCGGGTGCTTCGTGATCCTTGAGGTAGTTGTCGTAGATGACCTGGTGGATGAAGCCCGTGTAGCCCGTCCAATTGTCCTCGGGCTGAGGATCGGAGAGGGCGATGTGGAAGCTGAAGTTGGGGAACTGCTTCTCGATCTCACGGAAGTCTTCTTCGTAGAAGATCTCCTTCTTGCTTCGTGCCCCGTACCAGTAGGATACCTTGCGGCTCGTGTGGAGCGTGCGGAAGAGATGGAGGATCTGTGCACGCAGTGGTGCCATCCCTGCACCCCCACCGATGTAGAGCATCTCGGCATCCGTGTCCTGGATGTGGAAGTCCCCGTAAGGACCGCTCATGCGTACCTTGTCGCCGGGCTTGAGGGAGAAGATGTACGAGGAGGAGATACCGGGAGAGACGGGAAGCCACTTGTGTGTAGCGCGGTCCATAGGAGGCGTGGCGATACGTACGTTGAGCGTGATGATGTTCCCTTCGGCGGGGTAGTTGGCCATTGAGTAAGCACGGATGGTCTCCGTGTCGTTCTTACACGTCAGGCTCCACATGTCGAAGTGATCCCAGTCGCTGCGGAACTTCTCGTCGATATCGTAGTCGGCGTACTTGATGTCGTACTTGGGGATGGTGATCTGCGCATAGCTACCGCTCTTGAAGTTCATGACTTCGCCTTCGGGGAGCTTCACGACGAACTCCTTGATGAAGGTGGAGACGTTGCGGTTGGAGATGACTTCGCATTCCCATTCCTTGACACCGAAGACGGACTCAGGGACGATGATCTGCATGTCTTCCTTGACCTTGGTCTGGCAGGCTAGACGCCAGTGCTCCTTCTGCTCCTTGCGGGAGAAGAAGCCCGTCTCCGTAGGCAGGATCTCTCCGCCCCCTTCGACGACACGGCAGCGGCACTGACCGCACGACCCGCTACCTCCACAAGCCGAGGAGAGGTAGATGTTTTCGCTCTGGAGCGTATTGAGGAGCGTACCTCCGATGGGTACTTCGGCTTCTTTCTCCCCGTTGATCGTGAGCTTGACATTGCCCGAAGGGATGAGCTTGCTCTTAGCCACGAGCAGGACGATGACAAGCAGTAGCGTGAGCAGCAGGAAGACTGCTACGCTGACGAGTATAATCGTTGTATTCATTACTTAGAGTCTTCGCTATTACATCTTGACACCAGAGAAGCTGAGGAAGGCAATACCCATCAGCGCTGTGATGATGAACGTGATCCCGAGGCCACGTAGAGGCTTGGGGATGTCCGAGTACTGGATCTTCTCACGGATAGCCGCCATACCTACGATGGCAAGCATCCAGCCGATCCCCGAGCCAAAGCCGTAGATCGAAGCTTCGCCGATGGTGGGGAATTCACGCTGCTGCATGAAGAGCGATCCCCCGAGGATAGCACAGTTCACAGCGATCAGTGGGAGGAAGATCCCCAGCGAAGCGTACAGCGAAGGGCTGAAGCGCTCCACGAGCATCTCTACCAGCTGGGTGAAGGCCGCGATGACAGCGATGAAGATGATGAAGGAGAGGAACGAGAGGTCGATACCCGCTGCTTCAGCTCCTAGGAGCCAATCCAGCGCCCCCTGCTTGAAGACCTTCGTCTCCAGCAGATAGTTGATCGGCAGCGTGCAGGTCAGGATGAAGGTGACCGCAATACCCAAGCCAAACGAGGTCTTAACGTTCTTCGATACCGCCAGGAAGGAACACATCCCCAGGTAGTAGGCGAAGATCATGTTATCGATGAAGATCGACCTAAAGAATAAGGCTAATGAATCCATTCTTTGTTAGTTCTTATTTGTCGTGGGTGATTCTAGTTTTCTTGTAGCTCCTTGTTGTACGAGCGGTGGATCCAGATGAGTGCTGCTACGGAGATGAGCGCCATAGGAGGCAGGATCATCAGCCCGTTGTTGACGTAGCCGTGGATCCCATCGGTAGCGTAGAAGCTCTGTGGAATGATCTGGAAGCCAAGGAGTGTACCCGAGCCGAAGAGCTCACGGAAGAAGCCCACTGCGATCAGCACGAGCCCGTAGCCAAAGCCATTGCCAAGACCATCAAGGAAGGACTCCCAGGGGCCATTCCCAAGGGCGAAGGCTTCGAGGCGACCCATGAGGATACAGTTCGTGATGATGAGCCCGACGAAGACGGACAGCTGCTTACTTACATCATAAGCATACGCCTTGAGGACTTCGCTGACCAGCGTCACGAGCGTCGCTGCTACGACGAGCTGGACGATGATACGGATGCGGTTAGGGATCCCCTTGCGCAGGAGAGAGATGACGACGTTGGCAAAGGCGACGACGATGGTCACCGAGAGCGCCATCACGATGGCAGGCTCGAGCTTGGAGGTCACAGCCAGTGCCGAGCAGATACCCAGCATCTGTACCATGATTGGGTTATTCTTGCTCAGAGGCCCGAGGAGCGTTTCTTTATTCTTTTTATTCCAGAGAGACATAGCTACTGAGCATTAGAGGTTTCGAGGAACTTTTGGAAGGGAGCGAGGCTGTGGTGGAGCATCTCGTGCACGCCGACGCTGGTGAGGGTACCACCAGAGATACCATCGACATAGTCCTGTGTGTCGGACTTCTGTCCTGCCTTGACTACAGCGATCCCGGTGAAGGCACCTTCACGGAAGAGCTGCTTGCCCTTGAACTGGTTAGCGAAGCGAGGTGTCGAGATCTCAGCACCAAGCCCTGGTGTTTCCCCAGCGTTGCCGAAGTCGGCACCTTCGATCGTAGAGTGGTCTGCAGCATCGACGGCGAGGTAACCCCAGATCTTATTCCAGAGCCCAGCACCGTTGAGGGGGAAGACATAGAGCTTCTTGCCATCGACTTCAGCGACGAAGACGGGGAGGTCACGCTTCTCGCCCTTAGCGATGAGCTTGTAGTCGAGCTCGGTGTTGGCGTTGAAAGCTTCGCTACTACCGACCTGATCACCTTCGAAGGTCTTGACGACCTGTCCTTCGGCATTCACGAGGAGTTCCTGCTTGATGAGCTCCTTGTAGGTAGAGATGACTTCTGCCTTGGGAGCAGTCTTCCCGAGGGCACGGAGGATCTGCTCCATCTTGTCGATGCTAGCGTTCTCTTCCTGTGCAGGCTTGAGCAGGATGTTCGCACCAGCCAGCAGGACTGCTGCGAGGATGACCATCACGGCAGCGTAGATGATCACGTAGGAATTCTTATTGGTATTCATCGTATGCTGCGTGGATTAGTTCTTGTTCTTAGCTACGAGACGAGCCTGACGCTTGCTGACATTGCGCTCGACGACGATGTAGTCGATCAGCGGAGCGAAGGTGTTCATCAGGAGGATAGCGAGCATCATCCCTTCAGCGTACCCAGCGTTGAGGACACGGATGAAGACGACCATGACCCCGATGAGGAAGCCGTAGATCCACTTACCGGTCTCTGTGCGAGCAGCCGTCACAGGGTCGGTAGCCATGAAGACGATACCGAAGGCGAAGCCACCATAGAGGAGGTGCTGGAGCGCCGTGACCTGCATAGCGGGGGTAGTACCGATGGCGTTGAAGAGCGAAGCCATAGCGATGACACCGACGACGCCCGATACCATGATCTTGTAGCTAGCGATACCCGTGAAGATCAGGATGCAGGCACCGATGAGGATAGCCAGCGTAGATACTTCGCCCACGGAGCCGGGGAGGAAGCCAAGGAAGGCATCCCAGTCGGTCAGAGGGTTCCCTAGGGTATTGTGGATGTCAGCGACATTGCCCCCAGCGATCTGCCCCAGAGGGGTAGCACCGGTGAAGCCGTCGACTACCTTCCCTTCGCCACCGAGGCCGAAGGTCGAGGAGAGGCGTACCCAGACGTTGTCTCCCGACATAGCGGCAGGATAGGAGAAGAAGAGGAAGGCACGGGTGATCAGAGCTACGTTGAAGACATTGTAGCCCGTACCGCCGAAGACCTCCTTAGCGAAGACCACAGCGAAGGCTGTAGCTACAGCGATCATCCACAGAGGGGTCTCTACGGGGATGATCATAGGGATGAGGATCCCCGTGACGAGGAAGCCTTCCTGGATCTCTTCGTGCTTGAGCTGAGCGATGATGAACTCAATGCCGAGACCCACAGCGTAGGATACTACGATCTGAGGCAGTACGGAGAGGAAGCCGTAGAAGAAGGTAGGCCAGAAGCTAGATTCTTGGCCGAGGGCGATGTTATGCTGTAGCCCTACGTTGTACATCCCGAAGAGGAGTGCAGGCAGGAGGGCGAAGATCACTACGCTCATCGTGCGCTTGCTGTCGATGGCGTCGTGCACGTGTGCACCACGACGCTTAGAGGTAGCGTTCGGCACGAATAGGAACGTCTCTAGGCCATCGAAGACAGACTCCAAGGCCGAGAAGCGCCCACCAGGCATGAAGGCGGGCTTGATCTTATCGAGTTGTTTTCTTAAAGCGTTCAAGGTCTTTGTCTTTATATGAGTGAAACCTTCGTGTTGTTAGTTCATTTCCTTGTATAGCTCATCGAGACCCTGACGCACGATCTGCTGGAGGGGGATCTTGGAGGTATCGACGAATTCGCAGACGGAGAAGTCTTCGGGTGCAACTTCGTAGATCCCTCGTGCCTCCATGTCGTTGATGTTGAAGGCGATGATACTCTTCAGGAGGAACTCTGGGTAGATGTCCATGGGGAAGACGCGGTCATATTCGCCACTCATGATCATGGCACGACGACCGCCCTTGATGCGAGCATCCAGGACGTACTCCTTGCTCTTAGGCATGAGCCAAGAGAAGTAGGAGCGGCTACGGCTATACTCATTGAGTCGTGGGAGCGCCCAGCCGAAGACCTCGTGGACTTCGTCGCCCTCGGGGATGATCGTGATCTGATCGATCCCGTAGCCGATACGGTCATGCTCCTCATCGACCTTGACGCCGGTGAAGACATCCCCTTCGATGATGCGCTCATGGCGCTCACCCTTACCTAGGCGACCAGCGAGGACTTCGTCGAAGCGGGCCCCAGGGAGTACCTCTAGGTAGCCCGTCTCCTTAGCCTCGGAGCCTGTGAGGGCGATGGTGCGGGAGAAGTCGACCTTCCCCGTCTTGAGGAAGCGACCGATGACCAGCAGGTCGCTGGCCTTGAGCGTCCAGACGGTCTCCTCCTTATTGATAGGAGCGGTGTGGTTGATCAGTACGCCCACGAGCCCTGCGGGGTGTGGTCCACGTACCTCGACACGCTCTACGCCGGTCAGACCGGTGAGCTGGCCAGCGCCGACACCGATGTACACCTTACCTGAGGTGAGCTTGGTGAGGGCTGTCAGAGCGAGCTGCAGCTCATCCTCACGACCACGTACGAGGTACTCGAACTTAGGCGCTAGGGGAGCGGTGAAGTTCGCCGTGACGAAGATGTCACGAGGCTCGGTCGTAGGATTGGCCAAGCGGTCATAGGGACGCTGCTTGAAGAAGCTGAACATACCACTCTCCAGAAGGAGGGCGAGGACCTCTGCGCGCTGCATCTTCTCGACGCCTTGGGTAGCGAACGTCTTGTATTCGGTCGTAGCATCAGGGCGCACCTCGACGCTGAGGACTTTACGCTTGGCACCGCGGTTGACGGCGATGACCTCCCCACTGACGGGCGAGGTCAAGCGTAGCTCAGGTGATGCTTTGTGGTACATGAGGGTATCCCCTGCGAGTACTCTGTCACCTGGATGAACGATCACTTTAGGGATTAGCCCGATATAATCGTCGGGGACGACAGCATAGCTACTGCCCTGTGCGGCTGCAGGGAGCTGTCGCTCCTCAGCCTTTCCCTTCAGATTCAGTGTGAGCCCCTTCTTTATCGTGATAATGTTCGGCATAACACGTGATTGATGATTGGTTTAGTTAAATTATTTGGATACAAAAGTACACAATCTTTGGCATACTCTACCTATAATAAGGTAGGGAATTTGGTGCGAACTCCCCATAAGGAGCTAATTCGTCCAAGACTGATCCTGAGCTCTTTGGTGTAGGCTTCAGGGGAAGGTCCGAGTGAGCAGGAATGAGTCGCTTATCTTGGGCGAAAATAGCCCATCGGGAGGTGCTCTCCGAAGGGGTCAAAAAGGACCCTACGGTAGGTCGTCGAAAAAACCTACTGTAGGTCGTGATGACGACCTACCGTGGGTCGCAGAGACGACCTACAGTAGGTTTTTTCGCCCCCTCCCAGAGCCCGCATGACAAGCGCTCTGGAGCGGGGTCGGACAAGATGCCATAAAATACGTATCTTGGCACACGCTTTGCTCGTGGTACAGCAAGCTAAGTATTAACCCCGTCTCAGCACACTCCCGCTTGGGGATAGACGCTGGGATGCCTAAAATTTGAACGAAAGCAATGAAGTTCCCTAAGTGGATTATCCCCGTAGCGATCATCGCCGTCCTCGCTCTCTGGGGGATCTCTAAGTACAACGGCCTGGTAGCGATGGATCAGAATGTCAAGAGCAGCTGGAGCCAGGTAGAGAACCAGTACCAGCGCCGTAGCGACCTCATCCCTAATCTGGTCAATGTCGTCAAGGGCTACGCTTCGCACGAACGTGAGACTCTGGAGGGAGTCATCACGGCTCGCAGTAAGGCTACCGCCACGACGATCAACGCTAACGATATGGATGAAGCAGCTCTACAGCGCTTCCAGCAGAGCCAGGATGCCCTGTCCTCTGCTCTGTCTCGTCTGATGGTCGTCGTCGAGAAGTACCCAGATCTGAAGGCCAACGAGCAGTTCCGTGACCTCTCCTCACAGCTGGAGGGTACGGAGAATCGCATCGCTACGGCTCGTCGTGACTTCAATAACGCTGCCCAAGCCTACAATACGCACCGCAGTCAGTTCCCCACGGTCGTCGTGGCTGGTGTCTGTGGGTTCCGTGAACGCCCCTACTTCACTGCTCAGGCAGGGAGTGATGTAGCTCCTACGGTAGACTTCTCTTCAGGTAAGTAAGGGGCTTCGTCCTCCCATATAAGACAAGATGGATAGGAAGCATCTCGGCCTCCTGAGCAGTATGCTTCGCTCCCTGCTCCTAGGGCTTCTCCTCCTACTTCCCCTCGGCCTCAGTGCCGAGGGGCGGGTCTATACGCCCGCTCTCGTCCCCAAGGTCTTCGCCGAAGATAGCCTCCAGCTCCTCTCCGACCCCGAGGGCTATATCGATGCCGAAGAGCGGGTGCGGATCAATGAGGCGCTTACAGAGATCCGTCGCTCGACGGGTGTAGAGTTCGCCGTGGCCGTCGTGCCGAGTATCGGTGAGGTGGATATAGAGAGCTTCTCCACGGAGCTCTTCCGTCTCTGGGGCTTAGGCTCTAAGACGAGGAACGACGGCCTCCTGCTGACCCTGGTCATGGATCAGAGGAAGCTCCGCTTCGAGACGGGCTATGGTATGGAGGGGATCCTCACCGATGTCTTGGCCTCTCGTATCCAGCGTCAGGAGATGATCCCTCTGATGCGTGAGGGCAAGTACGGCGAGGCCGTCTATCAGGGAGTCCTCGCAGTAGGGGCGGTGATCAAGGGGGAGGAATATACCTCCGACCGACGTACCGCCCGATCCGACGGTGAGGATGATGGCTGGAGCATCTTATTGGGCTTCTGCGGCCTCATCGTCCTAGCGATGGGCTACAGCGCCTTCTCAAGTCTCAAGGAGAAGAGCCTACGTGCTCGGATCAGTCCAGCAGAGGCTAGGAGTACATATATTGGGTTCTCCTCCTCGGTCTCACAGTACCGGACCATCCTCCTCGTCCTCTGCCCCCCGCTCGGGCTCATCTACTATCTCTATAGCCGTCGTGTGCTCAGCGAGGTCCATGAGCGTTCGCTCTTGTGCCCTCATTGCCACACGCCTCATCTCAAGATCCTTTCCCCAGGAGATACCGACAGCTACCTGACACCTCAGCAGAAGAGAGAGATGGAGCTGGGCTCTCGCTACTACCACGCCTACTCCTGCTCCCACTGCGCTCATGTCGAGGTCGAAGGGCAGGATCTGGCTCCACACTGGCATGTCTGTGAGCGCTGTGGTGCTCGTACCGTTAGCCTCGAGCGCAAGGAACCTATCCAGCGTGGACGCTATCGTGTCCGCCTGCACTATCGCTGTCACTACTGTGGCAATACTACCTACGAAGACCATGATGACGAATCAGCTCAGAAGGCTCAGGTAGCCTCTATGCTCGTCGGTGCTCTCATCGGTGGTCTCGCCCGTCGTAGCGGTGGCAGTAGCTGGGGAGACTCCGGTGGTGGAGGCTGGGGAGGCGGTAGCTTCGGAGGAGGATCCTCTGGTGGCGGTGGCGCTACAGGAGGCTGGTAATTCCCTCCCTCCCCTCTGTGTATAAGTGTATAAGTAAGGCCTCGGCCCGATAGACTAGGACGCTAGATGAGCGTCGTCTATCGGGCCGAGGCCTTGCTGTATCGTTAGGGTTAGTCTAGAGTGACGGGGAGGACCCGTGGCGCTCCTGCCTCGAGGTAACAGAGGTAGCCCGAGACCTGAGCGAAGCCCATCTGTCTAAGGAGCTTCATGTAGCCCTTCACCTGAGTGATGTACTGCTTCCGCTCCGCTCCGAACTTATAGTCGATCACCTCGATATGCCCATCAGGGTAGCGGATCACTCGGTCGGGTCGGCGACTTGTCTCTAGGCCTCCCCCGATGATCGCACGCTCGTTGTAGACGACACCTGAGCCGTCGAACCAGCGGGCAGTATCGGGGTGCTCCATGAAGCCCTGGAGCATCTCGGTGAGCGCCTCTGCCTCGTCCTCCTTGATGTAGCCTCGGTAGACGGCTTCGCTGACTGCTGTACGTGTCTCTTCCCTTTGCTTGATATTGGAGAGGATGAGATGCATGGTGCGTCCATACTGTCGCTGCTTCTCTTCGGTGAAGTATTCCAGCCCTTCTCTCAGGATGGCTAGCCTGGAGGAGATGGGGTAGGAGCTTAGGACGGAGACCTCGAGGGTATCGATACCTTCCTGCGCCTTCTGCTCGTGGTTGATCAACGGACTCTCTCGGTCGGTCGTCGTAGGATCTTCCATAGAGGAGGAGAAGGCGGGTAGCTCCGTCCAGAGGGCTTCTCCCTCACTTCCCTTCTCGAAGAATAGGTCCTCGATGGTCGTCGGCTGCCCGTCCTTCCTAGCCTTCTTGCCCGAGGTCTCTTGGGCCTCCCCTAGCCAGAGGTGAAGCTCTTGCTTGGGGCGGGTCGTGGCGACATATAGGAGGTTGAGGGCGTCGAACTGGTAGCGGAGCTTCTCGGCGTAGTAGGTCTCGGCGAAGTAGCTCTGCCGTAGGGCTCCGCCGTAGCGTATGGGTACGCTCTCCACTCCGGATGGGGCGAAGGCTTCGAGTCCCTCCACGCCTGCGATCGGGCACCATAGGATATTCTCCGTGCCACTCTCTGTGTCGAGCTTCCAGCCTAGATCGGGGAGAAGGACCACGGGGAAGCCTAGGCCCTTGGACTTATGGATCGTCATCAGTGAGAGCGCATCATCAGAGGCGACGCTGACGATCTTCTGCTCCGCCCCTCGCTCTTCCCACTCTTGGAGGAAGGTGGAGATATCGGCGGACTGCTCCTGCTCCCACAGGTAGAGCATGTCGAGGAGCTTCACTAGGTAAGCGCCTTCGCCCTTGGGGAAAAGCCGACCGAACTGATGGATCAAGATCTCGGCGACCTCATATAGCCCTCGGCGACCTATATCCCTGAGTCCCTGAAGTTCCTCTTCGGAGAGTGTCTTGGCCTCCTCCCCTGCGATGCGGGCCAGCTGTAGGTAGGCTTCGTCGAGGATAGCTCGGTGGAGAGGTGCCCCATTCTCCCCTATATAGCGGAGGGCAGCGATGATGAAGCGCACCGAATAGGCATTGCTCACCAGCAGGGCTTCCTCGGAGACGAAGTTCAGCGAATAGCCCTCCTTCTCCACCTCGGGGTAGTACATCAGGGCTTCGGCTACTGCTGTGGCGGTCTTCTTGGCACGTACGAGGATCGCTATGTCGGAGGGCTTATATCCTCGCTTCTGTAGATCGATGATCACCCGAGGGATCTGACTGATGGCGTCCTGCAGTTCGGATGAGTCGTCGCCATCCTCCACCTCCTCAAGTCCTGCTTCCTCTTCATCGTCCTTCGCCTTCTTTCCCTTCTTATAGTGATGGAGGACGACTTGGCCGGTCTTGCCTTGGCTCCTCTGTGGGACGGTCTGCTCTACATCGGCATAAGCCTGGATGAGCTGACCTAGGTAGGTGTCAAGCTGCGCCTTGATACGCCCCAGATCAATACCGCTCGCCGTGGCCGTAGCCCACTGCGCCTCGAAGAGCGAACGTAGGAGCTCCGGCAGACGTCGGTAGAGTGCATTGTTGAAGGCGATGATCTCGGGTGCACTTCGCCAGTTATCCTGCAGTTGGTGCACCTGGGCCTGCTGGTCGAAGTCTTGGGGTAGGCTAGTGGTGAGGAGCGAACTATCGGAGTTGCGGAAGCGGTAGATACTCTGCTTGGCATCGCCGACGATGAGGCAGTCCTTCCCCGAGGCAAGGGAGTTCTCCAGCAGAGGCAGGAAGTTAGCGTACTGCATCCGACTGGTGTCTTGGAATTCGTCGATCATATGGTGATCGACCCGTGCCCCTATCTTCTCGTAGAGGAAGGGTACGTCGCTCTGGCTGTCTCCGAGTAGCGAGGAGATGAGCGAAGGTGCGTCGGAGAGGAGCATCAGACTACCCTCGAGCTTGAGGCGCTGGAGCGCATCATCGATGTCGATGAGTATGCCGTAGAGCCCCGAATAGCGAAGGATCTGGCGAGCCGTCATGTAGAGCGGTGCCTGACCGATACTATGGGCTCTGAAGTCCGAAAGGGTAGTGCGGAGCTCCTCGACGATGGGGCTAAGGCGTGCCTCCAGAGCACGGGCTTGCTCCCGTCCCGCAGCATTGGTCCCTTTGGGGACGAGTTTCGTGAAAGGCTTGTCGGGAGGTGCGTCGATGAAGTCTCGGATATATGCCTTGTCGACGAGGAGTTTGTGCCCTGAGTCGAAGATATTCCCCCGCTGTCTCTGACAGGCTAAGACAGGTGAGAAGACACCCGAAGCTCCATTGCTAAGGTATTTAATCTCTACGCCCGTTTGCTCCAGGAGCCCCAGTGCCTGCTGGCAGAGATCTAGGGCTCTCCCCTCGATCTCCTTAATGATCTTCGCTGCCTCGGAGCGTAGCAGGCCGACAGCCTCACGTGTGGGGAACTTATGGTTTGCCCTCAGGAGCTTCACCGCCTCCGTCTCTAGTTGCTTAGCGAAGTCTCCTAGCTTTTTCTTGATGTCAAACTGCTTGCCCTCCTCGATCTGCTCCTGCGTCAGATCCGAGAGCCAAGCATGGAGTGCTTTGTCTAGCTTCCCCTCTTCCTGAGCAGCCAGTACCTCTAGGACGGCGCTCTGAAGAAGTGGCTTGGAGTCGATCTGTACCCTCAGTGCTCCTGAGTGCCCCAGCTCGTGGGCGAAGGAGTGGACTACCTCTTGGAAGAAGGAGTCGATCGTGCGGACACGGAAGCTGGAGTAGTCTAGGAGAAGTGCCCGAAGTGCCCGCTGAGCCCGCTCCTGAAGCTGGCTAGGGGAGAGGTGAAGGTGCCCCGTGAGCTCCCCCGAGAAGGGCGATGCCTCGGGCTCAGTAGCTAGGCGGTAAAGCTCCTGGACGATACGCTCCTTCATCTCTAGAGTGGCCTTCTTGGTGAAGGTCACCGCCTGTATGGTCGAGAAGTAATGAGGATCGGGGGTGCTCAGCGCTAGGCGCAGATATTCACGGGTCAGCGTGTGGGTCTTCCCCGAGCCTGCCGATGCGGTGTAGATGTCCAGAGCCATAGCTAGATGAGGCGTTGAGCCTAGGGGTGCGACGGGCTAATACTCGTCGGGCGTCGACGTGGTGTCGAGCTTCTCATCGTCACGGCCACGATTGTGGTAGTGACGGCGTAGAGGATTGCGTGTAGCCTCGTCGTAGCGACGTCGAGCACGGTAGATATCTAGAGCTTGGTAGAGGGCCATACGCATGGAGGTCGGGTCGGCGATCCCTTGGCCTGCGATGTCGTAGCCTGTGCCGTGGTCGGGGGAGGTACGTACGAAGTTCAGCCCGAGGGTCACATTGACCCCCTCGTTCATATACAGGGCTTTGAAGGGGGCAAGACCTTGGTCGTGATACATGGCGAGGATCCCGTCGAAGGAGTCGACACGACCGCTACCCCAGAAGCCATCTCCAGGGAAGGGCCCGAAGGCGATGATCCCAGAGGCTGAGGCCTCCTCTATAGCAGGTCGGATGATCGTCTCCTCTTCTTCGCCTATCAAACCCTTGTCGCCCGCATGAGGATTGAGCGCAAGTACGGCTAGGCGAGGCTTGATGATCCCGAAGTCTCGCTGCAGTCCTGCCTCGAGGATACGTAGCTTGCGTACGATGAGTTCGCTACTGAGGTGTGCCGAGACAGCGCTAAGTGGGAGGTGTGCCGTCGTCAGCGCTACACGGCAGTCTCCCGACGCTAGTACCATGAGGGACTCGCCTGGAGTACGGGCTGCCATCGCCTCGAGGTAATCGGTGTGTCCCTTGTAGGGGAAGAGGTCGCGAGGCATCGTAGCCTTGTTGATCGGGGCTGTGACGAGGAGGTCACAGAGTCCCATACGGATATCCGCCGTCGCACGCTCCAGAGCGTCGAAGGCGCACTGTCCCGCCGTGGCAGTGGCCTGACCGATCTCCACCTGCTCTCGCCCTGTGGTGCAGTCGAGGATGTTGAGTACGCCGTCCTTGGCTTCACTAGCCAGACGGATGGTGTGCCACGATACCTGCTCCAGACCGAGGCGCTCCTTCCAGAAGGAGGCTACCCGTGAGGAGCCGTAGAGGATCGGGGTGAAGAGCTCGGTGATGCGCTCGTCCTCGAAGATCTTGAGTAGTACTTCGTAGCTGATGCCGTTGATGTCGCCATGCGTGATGGCTACACGTATCTTATGCTGGCTCATGTGTGGTCGTTCGTCTTAGAAGCCCTTAGTGAATCGTGCCTTGAGGATCAGCTCTGGGTCGAAGGTCTTCTCCCCGCTGGGGCGGAAGGAGTAGAGGGCAGCCTCCATCATACGGATCAGATGGAGCTTGTCCTCATTAGGCCTATAGACGAAGCCCTCGAAGACGTAAACCTTGCCCGCCTTCTTATCTACAATGGCATGGCTGACGAAGGGGCCTCCCATCATAGCACCACCCTCCATCTTCCACAGACCTCGGAGCTCAGCACGAGCTGTCTCTTCAGTGGGGAGCTGGACACGGCGGTAGAGGAGTCCGTAGTTCTGCTCGGTGCAGGGGTAAGATCCTTCGAACTCCCCCTGGATGTTGGCCTTCAGTACCGAGTCACGCTTCTCTACGAGCGCATCGAGTCCGATATCCTTGGGGCTGTGGTAGGGGTAGGTGTAGACGAGGATGTCGTGACGGGAGCGCATGGAGGTATTCGACATCCAGAGGAAGTCCTTGCCCGCACGCTTGTGGCGAATATCCTCGGGCACGTTGACTCGGTGACCGAAGAGGCTGTCGACCTGCTCAAGGGCCTTCTGGCTGTAGGTCTTGGCCACGACCTCGGCGTAGAGGAAGAGTTCGTGACGGACGAAGAGGTTCATCAGCCCTTCGCCGTTGGCCTTGATGTAGGAGCGGACGGAGTCAGGGCTGGGGGAGGTGAGGCGTGCCACCACCTGCCCTGTAGCCCAGTCGTCGTAGCTATACTTGAGGGAGACCTTAGTGTAGCGCTGGGGATCGATGTCGAGGAGGAAGACGTTGCGCACGAGCTGGAGTGTCCCCTTGAAGGACTGGGTCGGTACGCGTGAGATGCGTAGCGATGGTTCGCTCTGGGGCAGGGCAGGAGCATCCTCCTCCAGCAGGTCATAGAGCTCCTGAGCCATCGGGCTCTCGAAGTATTCCTTCTCCATGACGAGCATCAGTTCGCCTGGCTTCCCGATGGCATTCTGCTGGAGTACAGAGCCTTTGGAGGAAGTGGACTTACAGCTCGAGAGGGCTAGTAGGGTGGAGAGTAGGACTGGGAGGGCTAGGCCCACCCAACGATTGATCTTCATAGGATATATCTTGTTTGTCTTTTCTGCTTGAGGGTCAGTAAGACAAAGATAAAGAAACTGGGGCAGAGTCGCCCTAAGCTACAGGGATAGAAGTTCGCTCTGCTACGGCCTTCGCCCATGCCTTCAGCCCGCCCGTCTCCCCGTCACGCTCAGCTCCCCTTCTCTCCCAAGCCTCGGTCGGAATACCCGCTCTGCTTAGGGCTTCCCTCTCGCCCGCCTCGGACTTCTCTCCCCACGAAGCTGGGAGGAGAAGGCGTAGCCATCAGCGGGTGTCCTCCTCTCCTATACTAATAGGGTAGGCCTGCTCGGTCTCGAACTCACAGCCCGCTCTCTTCGGGAAAGCCTTCCCGCTGGTACTAGCTAGCCTCCCGTCCCAAGGTCTGTAGAGCGTGTGTGCTCAGCTCAGGGAACGCCCTCCCTCCGATTCCAAGAGATCCCCCTATTATATATGAAGTAGAAGCCCGCTCAGATACGAGCTTGATACCCGCTCCATCTCGGGCAAGTTGCCCGCCTTCATTTGCCCGTACAGACAGAGCTCTTTCGCCCCCTGAGGCTGGAGAGCCTCAGGGGACGAAAATGAAACCTACCGTAGGTCGTCTCTGCGACCCACGGTAGGTCGGTCGACCGACCCACAGTAGGTTTTTTCGGCGACCTACCGTAGGTCGTTTTTTGCCCTCTTCGGAAGCGCTTGCTGAGCGGGCTGGCTGGCGGGCTTTTCTTCCGTCTATGGATGGAGCTGGTAGCTTACGAGAATTGTACTATCTTTGCCCTCGCTCCGAAAAGGCCCAGATGGCGGAATCGGTAGACGCGTTGGTCTCAAACACCAATGGACGCAAGTTCGTGCCGGTTCGATCCCGGCTCTGGGTACAATCTGTGGAAATATCCGCTCTGTGAATCAGTCGATTACAGAGCGGATATTTTCTTTTTTGGGCGAGTGGCGGACGCTTTCTTTTCCTGTAGCGGACGCTTTTTCCTTCAATAGGCGTTGGAGGTGGGGGAGCGTGGATAAGGGAAACTTCTAAGTATTCACTATATTTGTAGGTAAGGCTGTAGGTTTGCAGTCTTCACTTGTACACATCAGTTCAGCATACACCTTCGCCCCCTAGCTCCATACCCTCATGGATGAACCACTCCAGCCTAGTCGTAAGCCCCTTGGCTTCTGGAAGACCGTCTTAGCGACCTTCGTCGGCGGTCTGACGGCGAGCATCGTCTTCTCCGTCCTCGCCTTCTTCTTCCTCGTTAGCCTTCTGATCGGAAGTTTCCTCTCCCAGAGTGCACCTAAGACGATCGAGGAGAATAGCGTGCTCAAGATCAACCTCAGCTCCATCTCCGAGCTGGTGACCGCAGACCCTTGGTCGACCTTCCTCCCCAGTCGTGGCGAGGGAGAGCAGTCCATCTCCCTGACTCAGGCGCTAGCTGCGATCCGCAAGGCTAAGGCGAATGACCGCATCCGAGGTATCTACCTCAATCTCGACAGCTACAGCGGAGGGATGGCTTCGACCGCCGATCTGCGTGCCGCTCTGCTAGACTTCCGCTCCTCGGGGAAGTTCGTCGTCGCCTATGCCGACAGCTACGATCAGAAGGCCTATTACCTCTCTTCCGTTGCCGACCAGCTTATCCTCAATCCCGAGGGCTCTGTAGGGCTCGTGGGGCTTGCCTCTTCATCACTCTTCTACCACCAAGCGCTCGAGAAGCTCGGCCTCAAGGCTCAGGTCTTCAAGGTCGGCACGTATAAGGGTGCTGTGGAGCCCTTCATCCTCGATCAGCTCAGCGAACCTAATCGGGAGCAGATCTCTGTCTACCTCTCAGGGCTCTGGGACTTCATCCTTCGGGAAGTCTCCGCCTCACGCTCCATCCCCGTCGATAGCCTGCGCTCCTTCGCTGACCAAGGCTTAGCCTTCTCGGAGGCCGAGACCTTCGTGCGTCGCCGTCTGGTGGATACGCTGGCTTACCGTCTGGATGTCGAGGGGCTCATCGCCCGACGTGCAGGAGTCTCTTCACCTAAGGATCTGCACGTAGTCACGCTAGCCGATCTGGTGAATGCCCCAGACCCACTGGACGCTACCCGCAAGAGTAAGGAGGATGTCGTCACCGTCGTCTATGCCGAAGGCGAGATCGGGGACAATCTGCTTAGCTCCGAAGGTATCACACAGGAGCTCGCCCAGCGACTGAGAGAACTAAGAGAGGACGACGAGGCTAAGGCGATCGTACTACGTATCAATTCCCCTGGGGGCAGTGCCTTCCTCTCCGATCAGATCTGGCATGAAGTCTATGAGCTTAGGAAGAGTAGGACCATCGTCGTCTCCATGGGCGACGTGGCAGCATCTGGGGGATACTATATCGCATCGGCTGCTGATGCTGTCGTCGCTAGTCCCGTGACCCTCACCGGCTCCATCGGGATCTTCGGGATCATCCCCGACGCTTCGGATCTGGCCCGACGTATCGGTGTCAACGTCGATGTCGTCAAGACCTCTCCCTATGCCGATATGGAGCTCTCTAGCCCGATGGCTACCATTCTTCGTCCCATGACTGAGGATAAGAAGCTCCTCATCCAGCGCCAGGTGGAGCGAGGCTACAGGACCTTCCTCTCCCGTGTCGCTACAGGGCGAGATCTCCCCGTAGCTCGTGTAGACTCCATCGGGCAGGGACGGGTATGGCTCGGTGCGAAGGCTAAGGAGCTGGGTCTGGTCGACGAGCTGGGTGGTCTAGAGGATGCTATACGTCTGGCTGCCCGTCTGGCTGGTCTGTCGAAGGACTATGCCGTCGATTATGGCCAGACCTCTCGTAGCTTCTTCGACCAGCTCCTCGACTCTAAGAAGGCGGATCGCTTCACGGCACGTCTACGTGGCTTCTTCATGAGCGACGAGGAGAAGAAGCTCCGAGAGTTCGTCCGAATGACTTATCAGTATAGTGGGGTACAGGCTCGCTTGCCCTACGAGTACGCCCCCTATTAATCCCGGGACTTCTGCCCCACCGTCCGCTCCCCTCATGAAGAGAAGTAACAACCCGCTCCTTTACCTCCTCTCCTGGCTCTATGGCTCGGGGGTCAATCTGCGCAACTTCCTCTTCAACCAAGGGATACTCAAGCAGCAGACTTATCCGATCCCACTGATCTGCGTCGGCAACATCACCGTGGGTGGCACGGGGAAGACCCCTCATGTCGAGCTCCTCATCTCCATACTTCGCTCCCGACACCGTATAGCCGTCATCAGCCGAGGCTACAAGCGTAAGACTCGAGGTCTACAGGAGGTCTCGCTAAGCTCTACCGTGAGCGAAGTCGGGGACGAACCCAAGCAGATCAAGCAGAAGTACCCCGAGGTGCGCTTCGTCGTCGATGGTAATCGCCGTCGGGCTATGGCCTACCTGATGAGCCTTCCCCCCCATGAGCGCCCCGAGGTAGTCCTGCTGGATGATGGCTTCCAGCACAGATATGTCCACCCGTCCTTCAGCATCCTCTTGGTAGATGCCCAGCGTGAACTCCATGAGGATCGACTGCTCCCCGTGGGCGATCTCCGCGAACCATCCATAGCACGCTACCGGGCAGACTGCATCGTCCTGACTAAGTGTCCGAAGGATATGCAACCCATCACGCTGAGGATCATGCAGCGCAACCTTGCCCTCTATCCCCACCAGCGTATCTTCTTCTCTCGTATTGACTATCAGAAGCCTCGTGCCGTGTGCACGCTCCTCGGTGAGGAGGGTACTCCCCTAGAGGAAGGTGCCCGTCTTTTTGGGCTGTCGGGTATAGCCTCTCCCGAGTCGTTCTTCTCTTATCTCAGGGAGCACTATGAGCTGGTAGATACCCTCATCTATAGGGATCATCATCACTTCCGAGACCGAGACTATGAGGCGATCCTCTCTGCATGGCGGGAGGCTAAGGCATCGAAGCCCTCAGAGCCACTCTACATCCTCTGTACGGAGAAGGACGCTGTGCGTCTGACCGATCACTTACGAGAGCTCCCCGCCGAACTCCAGCAGGCACTCTATTACCTTCCCATCGAGACGCAGATCCTCTACCGACCCGAGGAATTCCGTCAGATGATCGAGAAGGTCGCTATCGCACTCCCTCATTCGCTGAGGAGTTAGCTCTAGAGGGTGGGAAGGGGATGACTGCTATTAGCTTCCCCCTTCATGCTCCCTCGTATCCCATCATTCACTATGTCACGAACAGAGATTTCTTCCCTGGGGGAATTTGCCCTCATCAAGCGTCTTACTAAGGACTTCCCCATCCATCATGAGAGCACTCGCCTAGGGGTGGGGGATGACGCAGCTGTCATTGCTTATCCCGAGGGACTACAGACGCTCCTCACGACGGACCTACTCTTGGAGGGGATCCACTTCGACCTGACCTATACGCCGCTACGTCACCTAGGCTACAAGGCCGCCGTAGGTAGCTTCTCCGATATCTATGCGATGAATGGCCATCCCCAGCAACTGACCTGCTCGATCGGGGTCTCGGCACGCTTTGCCGTCGAAGATCTAGAGGAGCTCTATGCAGGGCTTCGTCTGGCCTGTGAGCGCTATGGGGTAGATCTCGTGGGGGGAGATACGTCAGCGAGCCTCACGGGCCTCTGTATCAGCATCACCTGCCTTGGGGCAGCTCGTCCCGAAGAGATCGTGAGGAGAAGTGGCGCTAAGCCCACGGATCTCATCTGCGTCACAGGGAACCTCGGAGCAGCCTACATGGGTCTACAGCTCCTGGAGCGTGAGAAGCGAGTCTTCGCCGGACAGCAAGGGGACTTCGAGCCGGACTTCGCTGAGCATGAGTACATCCTCGAGCGTCAGCTTCGTCCCGAGGCACGCCAGGATATCATCCTTGCTCTGGCTCAGCAGGGCTTGCGCCCCACGGCTATGATCGACAGCTCCGATGGGCTGGCCTCCGAGCTCCTCCATATATCTAAGGAGAGTGGCGTAGGGATACGTATCTACGAAGACCGCCTACCTATCGATATCGAGACCCTGCGCATGGCCGAGGAACTCAAGATGTCTACCACGACCGTAGCGATGAATGGTGGGGAAGACTTCGAACTGATCTTCACTGTCCCGCTCGCCGAGCTTGACCGACTCAAGGAGCTCGAAGGTATCCACATCATCGGGCATGTGACTCCCGAGACGCAGGGCTGCTATCTCGTCACGCCCGACGGGGCAGAGCTTCGCCTGAGGGCACAGGGTTGGCCCGAGGAAGAGTAGTGAAGGCGCCTAAGTTAGCGCTCAGCTCTTCGCCCTTCGTCAAAGTCTCGGTCTTCGGGGGTAGTCCTCCGCTCATTCGAGGTCTTTCCCTCCATTCGATCCAATAAATAAAGGCTACTCCTCCACTCGGTGAGGGGTAGCCTTTAGTGTGCGTTGGTGTTGGGGGTGTAGTAGGGGCCTATATAATGGGGTCGTGTACCGGACGTAGCTGGCGACGCCAGTAGCGGAGTAGCTCCGTGTGGTCGCCTGATACGAGGTTCTCCTCGAGGAGATGTATGATCAGCTCTACCGACTCGTAGCATCCACGGTGGGCAGCTTGGTCGGCGTAGTAGTACGAAGCGTCGTAGTCGATAGGGCCTCCACCTCCAGGGAGGAAGCTCTTAGCTACGATGAGGTAAGCGGGACCCGAACCAGCCTCCATCGCCTTCTTCAGGTAGGTGAGGGCGGTATCTTCGCTCTGCTCCACACCCTTCCCCTCTAGATAGAGGTGATAGAGCTGTAGGTAGGCATCGGAGAAGCCTCGCTCACCTGCAGCCTGGAGGTAGAAGAGCGCTTTGGGCGGTACGCCCTCACCTGCCTTCTCCTGGATCTGGATCAGTGCACTTGTGTAGAGCGCATGGGGATATCCCTGCTCGACAGCCTTGACGAGCCACTCAAGGGCGGGGCGGTCGGCCTCAGCCTCATGACCGGAGGAATAGTAGTCGAAGAGTAGGTACTGAGCTTCTGCATCGCCTCCTTCAGCCAGGGCACGAACCTCCTGGAGTGTGCGGGTGCCGAAGGGGGGCGGTGTCGGTAGGTCGATATGCTCGAGCGAGACGGAAGTATACGTGGTAGAGGTCGTGTGTGACTGGCTGGTAGCGGTTTCGGTCGTAGGGGACTGAGGGCGCTGCGTGCTCTCAGTCTTGCTGTGATTCGACTGAGATCCAAAGAGTCGCTTAGCTAGGCTAGTAAGGATGTTACCCATTGGAGTGGATGATGATTTTATAAAACTGGAGCTCCTCGGTGATGTATTTATTAAATAAGGGGCTTCTCATGTCGCAAAGATAAGGAAATACTCGGTTGTTTGTGTGGTTCTTCTCGATAAATTACCCTTGAGAAGGCAAATTGTCTCATCTCAGGCCCTTCGACTCCTTTTCGGAGGGTGGGGCGGAAGGAAAAGACAGCCCTCTTCGGTCCCTCCCCCAGGTGAAAAACCGAGCCTCATCAGAGCCTCTGCTCACCCCTCTGGAATGGGCTCTCGGCAGGGGGTAAAAAACGACCCACGGTAGGTCGCCGAAAAAACCTACTGTGGGTCGCCTGACCGACCTACGGTAGGTCGCATCGACGACCTACTGTAGGTTTTTTTCGGGGGGATCTGTGATCCTCCTTCTTTTGGGGGAATTGTACGGGTGGAAAGTCCTAGGTTTTTCCCTCTGCCTCTGCCCCCTACTTTTGTCCGTCAGACAGGCTTGAGAATGCCTGCCAATTTAAGGGGGGAGATAGCCCCTTTCTCTTAGAGCCCTCTTTAGTAGTACTTCCCTCTATGGTATCGGGTGAAGTAGGGGATCCACTCGACATCATGCTTGTACCTCATGATGCGACGTGAGGTCTCCAAGGCATGGTTACGAAGCTCGGGAGTGGTGGGGTATTCTGGATCATCCAGACAGAAGTTATGACCATATTTGAGGATGACGGCATTGGATGCTCTTATAGCATCTGGGTTGATGAATCTTGGCACTTCTACATAGCATATATCTCCTTGGTTACATTGCGTCTCGAAGATCCGATACATGCGTACCCCACCCCGAGTCACGTGCACGATGAAGATAGTACTAGGTAGCTTCCTCATCCCCCTCCGCGATATAGAGACTAAATCCTCTAGGTCATCCATCGAAGTGAAGTGGAGGGTCTTCAGCGAGTCGGCCGTTAGTGTCGTCGGCTCGTCTCGCACGTAGAAGCTGATGTAGAGAGGGACGTGGTCAAAGCGGAACTCCCACGTCCCATAGTCTTCGTAGGTCCCGTATTGGTAGCGGAAGGCGGGTACGTCGACGGAGTCCTGTACCCCACGCCAAGCTGGTTTGAGGAAGTCCCAACCATAGTTGCGTTTCTTACGGGGAGCGTTTGCCGGGGTCTTTGCTCGGAGCGAGCTATGCTTCCACTGCGGGCTCTTCTGATAGTGATTCAGGAGATAGACCGTGTCGGGTAGGGAGTCCTGGGTCTTCTTCCTCCTTTGGGCTTCGAGTGATTGCCCAAAGGAAAAGAGAAGAAAAGTGAGGAGCATCAAGAGGCGTTTCATAGGCTGGGGCGTATGCAGTGTTTCTATGCCCTAAGTAGGGTGTGAGTATGAGGGAACGGCTGGCCCTCCCGATACTCAGGGGGGATTCTCTCTTGGAGTAATCTTTAGTAGTACTTGCCTTTGTGGTAGCGGGTGAAGTAGTTCATCCACTCGACATCATGCTTGTACTTCATGATACGACGTGAGGTCTCCAAGGCTTTGTTGCGAAGCTCGGGAGTGGTCGGGTATTCTGGATGATCCAGACAGAAGTCATGAGCATATTCGAGGACGACGGCATCGGATGCTCTTATAGCATCGGGATTGATGAATCTCGGCACTCCTACATAGCACTGCTCTCCGTGATTAGATTGGGTCTTGAAGACCTGATACATATGTATCCCACTCCGGGTCACGTGCACGATGAAGAGTGTCCGAGGCCGATCCCTATCGTTTCCACTCCCTAGAGGGACTAGGTCCTTTAGGTGGTCGATCGGGGTGAAGTGGATGCTCTTCAGCGAGTCGGTCGTCAGTGTCGTTAGCTCATCTTGCACATAGAAATTCATATAACGGGGTAGGTACCGAAAGCCAAATTCCCATGTCCCATAGTCTTCGTAGGTTGCATATTGGTAGCGGAAGGCGGGTACGTCGATGGAGTCCTGCACCCCACGCCAAGCTGGGGCGAGGAAGTCCCAACCATAGTTGCGTTGCTTGCGGGGAGCGTTTGCCGGGGTCTTTGCACGGAGTGAGCTATGCTTCCACTGCGGGCTCTTCTGATAGTGATTCAGGAGATAGACCGTGTCGGGTAGGGAGTCCAGGGGCTTCTTCCTCCTTTGGGCATCAATTGATTGCCCAAAGGAAAAGAGAAGAAGGATGAGGAGCATGAGGAGGCGTTTCATAGGCTAGGGCGTATGCTGTGTTTCTATGCTCTAAGTAGGGGGTGAGTATGGGTGACGGCTGGCTCTCCCGATACTCAGGGGGTATTTTCTCTCGGAGTAGTCTTTAGTAGTACTTGCCTTTGTGGTAGCGGGTGAAGTAGCGGATCCACTCGACCTCATGCTTGTACTTTATGATACGACGAGTGGCTTCTAAGGCCTTGTTGCGAAGCTCGGGAGTAGTGGGGTACTCAGGATCATCTACATAGAACTTGTTAGGGTTGGTGAGGAGGATTGCATCACGAGTCCTGACAGCATCGGGATTGACGATTACCCTCACACCAACGAGGCATAGGTCTCCCTCTTTAATTTTGATGTCGAAGGCTCGATACATACGTATCCCACTCCGTGACACGTGCACGATGAAGTAGGTACTAGGGAGCGTCTTTGATCCCCTTTGCGATATAGAGACGAAGGGCTCTAGGTCATTCATCGAAGTAAAGTGGAGGGTCTTCAGTGAGTCGGCCGTTAGTGTCGTCGGCTCGTCTCGCACGTAGAAGCTGATGTAGAGAGGGACGTGGTCAAAGCGGAACTCCCACGTCCCATAGTCTTCGTAGGTCCCGTATTGGTAGCGGAAGGCGGGTACGTCGACGGAGTCCTGTACCCCACGCCAAGCTGGTTTGAGGAAGTCCCAACCATAGTTGCGTTTCTTACGGGGAGCGTTTGCCGGGGTCTTTGCTCGGAGCGAGCTATGCTTCCACTGCGGGCTCTTCTGATAGTGATTCAGGAGATAGACCGTGTCGGGTAGGGAGTCCAGGGGCTTCCTTCTCCTTTGGGCATCAACCGATTGCCCAAAGGAAAGGAGAAGAAGGATGAGGAGTATCGAGAGGCGTTTCATCAGCTGGGGCGTATGCTATGTTGATATTCCCAGTAAGCGGGGTGATTGTCTGCGTTTGTCTTCTGAAGGCTAATACTTTCCCTCGGGGAAGATGGGATCTTTGCCTTGAAGGTAGCTATTCCTTAGAAACTGCTTCTCTTACCCCTCTGGAATGGGCTCTCGGCAGGGGGTGAAAAACGACCCACGGTAGGTCGCCGAAAAAACCTACTGTGGGTCGTCTGACCGACCTACGGTAGGTCGCATCGACGACCTACCGTAGGTTTTTTTCGCCCCCTTTTGTGGAGGCCTCGCAAAGTGGGCTGTGGAGCGCTCTGGCGCCAAGGGGAGCAGTAACTTCAAAAGGGGTTGTTCGGAGTGGGGAAATGGGCGTGCCCTTCGCTCGGTACTCCGAGGGGAAGAATTCGGGCAAAAGAAGGGTGGGGGAGATGCCCTATTCTCTAGAGGGATGGGTAGGGAAGAGTGGCGGGAGCTACCTATAATTAGGTGAGCTGAAGGGCGATATATCCCTACTCTTAGGTATTTATCTGGTAGGGTGATGGCTGTATCTTTGCTTGCAACTCTCCGTAGGGAGAGCTTAGAGCGCAAGAGATAAGACCAACATACACCGATTACCTATGAGTGACAAGCATCATGCTCCTCGTCGAAGCCGTCAGAGACGGTTCTTCTTCGGGGGGATTGCCCTCGTTTTAGTTGCCCTCATCGGCTACTTCGCTTGGGACCATTATGGCTCTACGACCCGCATTGCTCTGGTGAACTTCCCCGGCTATCAGTCCTCGGGGATCATACTCTCCAACGGGAGTAAGTACGTACGCTACGACGAACTCAAGCAGTCGGAGATCGACAAGTTCGACGACTACGACTGTGTGCTCGCCTTCGGGATGGGCTTGAAGTGGAACGAGGAGGAGCGAGCCCGAGTACAGGAGCTGGGCAAGAAAGGCCTCAAGCTCAAGGTGCTCTACGCCACTACGGAGGAGAACAAGATCTCCAGCCTCGACGAGCACCAAGACCAGCGGATCACCGAGTATCTGGAGAACGGTAACAAGAAGAACTACCGCTCCCTATCGCTCTACATACGTAAGTATATCGACGGGAAGAGCTGGTTCGCTCCTGAGCCTGATTCGGTAGCCCCTAGTTCGACCAATGTCTACTATCATCTGGATGAGAATGTAGCCTTCGAGAAGCTCGCCGACTATGAGGCCTATCTAAAGAAGATGGGCTACTATCACCAGGGGGCGAAGAAGGTGCTTCTCATCGGAGGTCTTAATGACCCCTTCAGCGGGAACAAGCAGAATCTCGACAGCCTCATCACCAGCCTCGAGCATGTGGGGCTCAATGTCTATCCTGTCGCTTCCTTCGCCGATCGTCTGCGCTTCATCAAGGAGGTCTCTCCCGACCTCATCATCCACTTCCCCCACGGACGTATCTCGATGATGGGGGGAGATCAGGTGGTCTCTTACCTGAAAGAGCGGAACATCCCTGTCATCGCTCCCCTGACGCTCATGACGAGCCAAGAGGAGTGGGAGAGCGATCCACAGGGGATGATGGGTAGCTTCCTCTCGCAGACCATCGGCGTACCTGAGCTAGATGGTGCTATCTATCCCTATGTGCTTACCGTCGAGGAGAAGAATGCGGATGGCCTCTATGTACTGAAGGCTATCCCTGAGCGCCTCAGGAAGCTCACCGAACTCGTACAGCGCTTCCTCTCCCTACAGACTAAGCCCAATAGCCAGAAGCGCCTAGCGATCTACTACTTCAAGGGACCAGGCCAAGAGGCGCTCACTGCCCAAGGGCTGGAGGTCGTCCCTTCGCTCTTCCACTTTCTGCAGCGCCTTCGCTCCGAGGGCTATGACCTCACAGGTCTTCCCGCCGATGAGAAAACCTTCGAGGAGCAGATCATGCGCGAAGGCCCCGTCATCCAGTCCATATCGGGCGGGCAGATGGAGCACTACCTCCAGACAGGGAATCCCGCCTGGACGAGTAAGGCCGTCTTCGATGAGTGGATCCAGCATGATCTGACCCCCAAGCAACTGAAGGAGCTTACTGACAAGTACGGAGCTAGCCCAGGGGCCTACATGGTGCGTAGCTCTAAGGCGGGGACACCCGAGCTAGCTACCACCCGTATTCAGTATGGCAATGTCGTGATCCTCCCTCAGCCTGTGGCAGGGATCGGTAGTGACAACTTCGCCATCGTCCACGGGGCGGGTGCTCCACCTCCTTACCCCTATATCGCCGCCTATCTCTGGGCACGACACACCTTCCAGGCAGATGCCCTCCTGCACTTCGGTACGCATGGTAGCCTGGAGTTCACCCCACAGAAGCAGGTAGCCCTCGGTGCTAGTGACTGGGGCGAAGCACTGGTAGCTCCCCTGCCTCACTTCTACTACTATACTATAGGCAATGTAGGGGAGAGCATGATGGCGAAGCGTCGCTCCTATGCCAGCCTCATCTCCTATATCACGCCGGCCTTCGACGAGAGCAAGACCCGCCATACCTTCACCGATCTCCAGCAAGCGATAGAGAAGTACTACGACCTGAAGGATGCACGGGAGAAGGATGTGCAGAGCCTACAGGTGAAGAAGCTCGCCGTAGGTCTTGGCCTCCATCGTGAGCTACGCCTGGACTCGATCCTTACCAAGCCTTACACAGACAAGGAGGTAGAGCGTATCGACAACTTCGCTGAGGAGATCGCTTCGGAGAAGATCAATGGAGAGCTCTACACCACAGGGGTAGCTTACTCTCCGCAGAAGGTAGCTTCGACTGTCGTAGCTATGAGCGCTGACCCCATCGCCTATGCTAAGGCTCGCCTGGATCGTCTCTACTCAAGCCAGCCCCTAGACAATACAAGTAATAAGCATCGCTTCTATAAGCTCTACCTCCAGCCTGCCCAGCAGCTCGTCAGGAGCATCCTCTCTTCGGGCTCGGTCAGTGAGGCGCTCGTCCTCTCCTATGGAGGGATCACTCCGGCACAGCTGGCTCGTGCTCGTGAGCTGAATGCTCCCAAGAGTCGTGGGGGGATGATGGCGTCGATGATGGGCGCTAAGCCTAAGGACGCTTCGGCTAAAAGCGCCGAGGGGAAAAAGCCCGAAGTAGCCTCCTCAGAGAAGCCTACCCGCAAGCCTACTCGTCTGGAGCAGATGCGGGGAGAGACGCCTTCGGACAAGAAGGCTGGGGGACATCCTTCGGCGAAGTCGGCTACTGCACCAGAGCCCTCCAAGAAGGAGAAGGACGAAGCGGAAGCCATCACCGAACTGGAGCAAGCCATCCTCAACGTCATCAACTACCGAGACGCCCTACAGAATAGTCCCCGTCTGGAGCTCGATGCGATGATCAACGCACTCAACGGGGGCTTCACTGCTCCATCACCAGGGGGAGACGCTGTAGCCAACCCTCGTGCCGTCCCCACAGGACGCAACCTCTACGCCGTACGTGCCGAGAGTACGCCCTCACAGCGTGCCTGGAGTCAGGGTGTACAGCTAGCGCAGCAGACACTCCGTGCCTACAAGGAGCAGCACGGGAAGTACCCCACGAAGGTGAGCTATACCTTCTGGAGTAGTGAGTTCGTCGAGACCGAAGGTGTGACGATCGCTCAAGTGCTCTATATGCTCGGGGTAGAGCCTGTGCGTAGCCAGTTCGGCACGGTAGAGGATGTCCGTCTCATCCCGACCTCAGAGCTGGGACGTCCCCGTATCGACGTCGTCATCCAGACCTCGGGTCAGTTCCGTGACCTAGCGGCTTCTCGCCTAGCACTCATCACTAAGGCGATCGAACTGGTAGCGTCCCTCGGGAAGGAGGATCAGGCGAACTTCGTCGCCGAAGGTTCTGTAGCTACCGAGCGAGAGCTCGTAGAGCAAGGCCTCTCACCCAAGGAGGCTCGTGAGCTGGCCAACGTGCGCATCTTCGGCGGGATCAACGGCATGTACGGCACGGGCATCCAGGAGATGGTCACTGCTGGAGACAAGTGGGAGACGGAGCGAGAGATCGCTGACGTCTACCTCAATAATATGGGTGCTGCCTACACCGGTAAGAAGGAGGATTGGGGAAGATTCGTCAAGCCCCTCTTCCGAGCAGCACTGAAGAATACCGATGTCGTCGTACAGCCCCGACAGAATAATACCTGGGGTGCTCTGAGCCTCGACCATGTGTATGAGTTCATGGGTGGTCTCACGCTCTCCGTGCGCCAAGTCACGGGGAAGGACCCCGATACCTACCTCGCCGACTACCGCAATCACAGCAATATGCGGATGCAGGACCTCAAGGAGGCCATCGGCGTAGAGAGTCGTGCTACCGTGCTCAATCCCGAGTATGTACGTGAGGTGCTCTCTGGGGGAGCGACGAGTATAGCTGGTCTCAGTGAGATCGTCACCAACACCTATGGGTGGAATGTGATGAAGCCTGAGGTCATCGACAAGGAGCTCTGGGATCAGCTCTACGATATGTATATCCGTGACGTCAATCACCTCGGTGTCTCCCAGGCCTTCGAAGCGAAGAGTCCCGCTGCGATGGAGGCGATGACGGCAGTGATGCTTGAGACAGTACGCAAGGGGATGTGGCAGGCCTCCCAAGAGCAGATCAATACCCTTGCCCAGCGCCATACCGAGGTCGTAGCTAAGTACGGACCTTCGGGCGGAGGGATGTCTGCCGATAATAAGAAGCTCCGTGACTTCATCGCTCAGCACGTCTCCTCCGACGAGGCTCGCCAGTATCAGACCACTATGAAGAAGCTGGACGAAGGCTCGGCTGCTACGAGTGTCGATGCTCAGAACGGCATGGTCATGAAGAAGGAGACCGTCTCTGATACCGCAGGCTCGGTGACCAAGAGCTTCAGCAGTCTCTGGGTCGTCGGTGGTGTCGCTGTCCTCTTCGTGGTACTCCTGGTGGTACTGCGTCTCAAGCGCCGTCGTGATGAGGCTTAGCATATCTAAGGCTCCCGCTCTCACCTACCCTAGACCTTCGCTCCGATGGAACTAGTCGTTCAGATCCTCATGCTCTTCGTCGCTCTTGGTACGGCCCTGCGTCTGACCTTCGAGCGAGGCTGGATCGTCCCGCTCCTCTTCGGTGCCGTGGCCTCAGTCTTCGTCTATCTGACCTATCCCTATGCTATAGAGCAGACCAAGACAGGGCTGGCTGGCTATATCGCCGATCGTTCGCTGAGGGAGTACGCAGCTATCTTCATCTCGCTGGACGTAGCCCTCGTGGTAGGCTATAGCTTCTCACGCCTGACGAAGGCGCATACACACCGAGGTAGGGTAGTGAGCTTTGTGCTACGCCTCTACCCAGGCGTCTTGCTCTTCCCCGTCCTCTTCTACCTACAGTCGACCCTGATCTTCGCCCTGCCAGGGGTGGACTTCGGGGTGGTCTCTCTCCTGCTTTCGCTGGGGACGCTTGTCCTCGTGCTGGGGTTGGTCTACCTCCTTCGCTTCCTCCTGCCCGAGGAAGAGCTACGGCTGGAGGTGCTCTTCCTCGTCGAGCTCTTCATCTTCATCCTTGGCATCATCGCTTCGGTGGATGAGACGATACGCACAGCTCCCGAGCAGAGTCCCATCCAGTGGCGGGGGCTAGCACTTACGGCCGTCGTAGCACTCATCTGCTTCGTCGTCGGCTACTTCGCTCCCCGCATACGTCGTACACTCCGATCTAAGTAATATACATCATCCGCATCCATGGATCAGATCTCTAAGATTCTCTTCGTCATCTCCAACAGTCTGCTCATCCCAGACATCCTCTTCCTCATCCTGCTCTTCATACGGTCGCTCATCCTCGTCGGGAGCTTCTACAATAGCTTCATGCAGCGCCGTCGCCTCACTCAGCTCCTAGGGGATACCCGCCAGCTACGCTCGGATAATCTGGGCGAACTGCTGGAGCGTCTGCCGAAGACGAACCGCTCCCCCTTCGTCGATCACCTAGCGGATCTCCTCACCCGCCAAGGGCTGACCGAGGACTATGTCAACTATCAGCTCAGCAGCTATGAGAGTATCTGTGAGAAGGATCTCACCCTCTCCAAGCTCCTGACGAAGATAGGTCCTGTCCTCGGGCTCGTGGGGACGCTCATCTCGATGAGTCCCGCCCTTGTGGGGCTCTCCTCGGGGGATATCGGGGCGATGGCCTACAACATGCAGGTGGTCTTCGCCACGACAGTCGTCGGTCTGGTGATCAGCCTCATCGGCCTCATCACCCTGCAGTACAAGCAGCGCTGGTACACCAAGGATGTCGCTCTGCTGGAGTATATCTCTTCGCTCCTCGTCGAACAGCCCAAGGCTTAGATCTATGGCACGCAAACCTCGTCGCCCCAATCGTCTGATGCAGGGCGAAGATACCGATCCGCTGACCGTCGTCGTCAACCTCTTCGATGTCGCTATGGTCTTCGCCGTCTCGCTCATGGTGGCGATGGTGATGAACATGAACATGACCGAGGTCTTCACCCAAGAGGACTTCTCCGTAGTGAAGAACCCCGGCAAGGAGAACATGGAGATCATCACGAAGAAGGGCGGTAAGATCGAGCGCTATACCCCGTCCAAAGACAAGGCTGATCAGTCTAGCTCTCGAGGGCGCCGTGTCGGCGTCGCCTACGAGATGGAGGATGGGCAAGTCTACTACGTCCCCGAGGAGGCGCTACCCGACGCTCCGAAGCCCTGATCAGGCGGGCTCAGCGCCCGTCCTCCGATTGATCCAAAAAGGACCCTACGGTAGGTCGCTGATGCGACCTACCGTAGGTCGTCATCACGACCCACAGTAGGTTTTTTCGACGACCTACCGTGGGTCGTTTTTTACCCCCTCCAGAGCCCCTGTTTATGCGGGGTAAATCAAGCCTCATCCTTCGCCCGAAGTTCCGTGAGGAAGGAGCACCCTCGAAGGCCTTGCCCGACACCCTATATTATACGTGTCACGGCTCCGTGGAGCGCTCGGCTGAGTGAGGCTGAAGTTGGGAGGGTGGGGGCGGGGTGCTCCTGGCGCTCCCAGCGGGTGGTCGGGGGCTAATACCTATTGTGGAATCAAAACTTCTCCTTATCTTTGCGACCAGGAAAACCCCTCAAGGGGGGTGTCTCAACCCTGCGGTAGTAGCTCAGTTGGTAGAGCATCAGCTTCCCAAGCTGAGGGTCACGAGTTCGAGCCTCGCCTACCGCTCACCATGTGAGGGGGTATTCTTCTCTTTTCTGAGAGAGGGATATCCCCTCGCTATTTGCTACATACACTACACTCTAAGTTCGTTCACCTAATGATGACCACTCCACTGCTCGGGATCGACTTTGGTCAGATCACCTCGGCGATAGGCCGAGAGTTCAGCCTCTTCAGCCTCGATGAGATCTACAAATCGTTCTTCACCCTCTTCGTGACGATCGATATCATCGGAGCTATCCCTATCATCCTCTCGCTCAAGGCGAAGGGGAAGACCTACCAATCCTCCCAAGTAGGGATCTACTCGGGGATCATCCTCTTGGCCTTCCTGCTCGTCGGGGAGCCTCTCTTGGGATCCTTCGGGGCAGACATCTCGACCTTCGGGGTCGCAGGGGGTATTGTACTCTTCGTGATGGCTGTGGAGATGATCTTCGGGATCGAGATATTCAAGTCGGAGGATGACTCTAGTGGCAATACGACCTTCGTCCCGCTGGTCTTCCCCCTCTTCGCTGGGGCGGCTTCCTTCACGACGCTCCTGACGCTTCGCTCGGCAGGGATCGCTATGATCAACCTAGCGCTGAGCATCGTCTTCAACATGGTCCTCGTCTATCTCGTCCTACGGTACGTGTCGATCCTCGACCGTATGCTCGGCAAGAACGGGGTCTACATCCTGCGTAAGTTCTTCGGGGTCGTCCTGCTGGCGATCTCGGTGAAGTTCATCACGAAGAATCTGATCGAGGTCATCGCTATGGTCCAGCAGGGTGTAGCGGCTCTTGGTCAATAGGCTCGCTACTTCGCCGAGTGAGCCCTCCCCTCTACGAAGGGGGAGATATGCGTGCACGGATCTCGTCGGTGTACGCATATCTAGTCGTATATCCACAAATGATTTAGAACAAGAAACGGAATAATATGAAGTATGGATTTGTCAAGGTAGCAGCTGCCGTCCCCTTTGTGCGGGTGGCTGACTGTGCCTACAATGTCAGTCGCATCGAAGCGCAGATCCTGGAGGCCGAAGCTAAGGGGGTAGAGATCATCACCTTCCCTGAGCTCTCCATCACAGGCTACACGTGTGGAGACCTCTTCCTGCGCTCCTTCCTCAACGATCAGGCTGAAGCTGCCCTGCTGGATCTGGCCGAGCGTACGGCGCACACCTCGGTGCTCATCATCGTGGGGATGCCTATACGTATCGAGTCCCAGCTCTTCAATGCGGCTGTCGTCCTGCAGTCGGGGCAGATCCTCGGGGCTATCCCCAAGACCTACCTGCCGAACTACCGAGAGTTCCAGGAGGCACGCTGGTTCGCTGCCGCTCGAGACCTACAGCTGGCACATGTACAGATCGGTCGCTTCCGTGTACCCATCGGGCACAATGTCCTCTTCCGTGCTGGTAAGCTGGCCATCGGGATCGAGATCTGCGAAGATATGTGGACGCCCTACACCCCAGGGACACGCCTGGCACTCTACGGCGCACAGATCATCTTCAACCTCTCGGCGAGCAATGAGCTGGCGGGGAAGAATACCTACCTCCGCTCCCTGATCAGCGGACTCTCCTCGCAGAACCTCTGTGGCTATGTCTATGCTTCTGCTGGCTATGGAGAGAGCTCCACGGATACAGTCTTCACGGGTAAGGCCTTCATCGCCGAGATAGGTAAGATCCTCGTCGAGACGTCCCGCTTCGTCTATGAGGAGCGTCTCATCATCAGCGATATCGATGTGATGTGCATCAACAACAATCGCATGATGACCAATAGCTTCAACGACTCTGTGGTCGACCACACCGAGCGAGGTCTCCTGACCGAGATACCCTTCACCCTGCGTACGCACGAGGAGTCGCACGATGTGGATCGCAAGATCGATCAGAATCCCTTCCTCCCCGTGAGCCGTCGCCGAGATGAGCGTGCCGAGGAGATGTTTGATATCCAGGTCTGTGGCCTCTCCCAGCGTATGCGCTTCATCGGAGCTCGCCATGCCGTCATCGGGATCTCTGGGGGACTGGACTCGACGCTGGCTCTGCTGGTCGCCGTGGCTACCTTTGACGCTATGGGCTTGCCTCGTGAGGGGATCATCGGGGTGACTATGCCTGGCCTCGGGACGAGCACCCATACCAAGGACAATGCCCTAGAGTTGATGAAGCGCCTCGGTATCACTTCGCTCACCATCGATATCACCGAGGCTTGCCTCCAGCACTTCGCTGCCATCGGTCACGACCCCCAGGTGCAGGATGTCGTCTATGAGAATACCCAGGCTCGTGAGCGCACACAGATACTGATGGATCTGGCCAACAAGTACAATGCTCCCGTCATCGGTACCGGTGACCTCTCCGAGCTAGCACTAGGCTGGTGCACGTACAACGGCGATCACATGTCGATGTATTCGGTCAATGCAGGCGTGCCGAAGACAGCGGTGCAGATCATCGTCTCCCGCCTGGCGGAGATAGAGCGATTCGGAGCAGAGCTCTCCGATGTCCTTCGCTCGATCGTCGCCACTCCGATCTCTCCTGAGCTGAAGCCTACCGATGAAGCTGGGGGCATCGACCAGAAGACCGAAGACCTCGTCGGGCCCTATGAGCTCCATGACTTCTTCCTCTACAATTTCCTCGGCTACGGCTATGATCCCGAGAAGATCTTCTACATGGCTAAGGTGGCCTTCGAGGGTAAGTATGAGCCGAAGGTCATCAAGCGCTGGCTACGGGAGTTCTATCGCCGTTTCTTCGCCCAGCAGTACAAGCGAAACTGCATGCCTGATGGACCTAAGGTGGCGGCTGTGAGTCTCTCCCCCAGAGGCTACTGGCGCATGCCGAGCGACGTCTCCCCAAAGGCTTGGCTCGCCGCTGTAGATGCCCTGTCTGACGAGGACTAGCAAACTATTTTCGAAGCTATAGTATCGGTACGTTTTTTTTGTACATTTGTACCCGGCTTCCCACCCGTACTGGGCTTCATGGCGAAGACTGCTGACGGGAGAGCCACTAATACAATAGTACGATTATGAAGAAAGTATTTGTTTCATTCGCAGTACTGGCACTGGCACTGGCCTCTTGCCAAGGTAACACGGAGGCTTCGCAGAGCGATAGCCTGAATCAGGACTCTGTAGCAGCAGTAGTAGAAACTCCTGCAGCAGCTAACGAAGCAGCTCTGGGTACCTACGAAGGTACGATCCCAGGTGCTGACGGATCAGTGAAGACGACGATCGTCCTCAACGCTGATGGTACGTACAGCAAGCACGAGGAGTTCTCCAAGGCTGGCGTAGAGCCTGTCGATGAGAACGGGACGTACAAGCTCGAAGCTGACGGCCTCTTGACCCTCATCACTCCTTCGTCCAACGCTGAGACCTACTACAAGGTCGGTGAAGGTAAGATCACGCTGCTCGACCAGACGACCAAGCAGCTCCCCGAAGGTGAGCTCGCTGCGCAGTACGACCTAGCAAAGAAGTAAGTCACCATCCACAATACCCCACCTTCTCTAGCGTGGGGATTCGCCCTCAGGGGCTATGCCTAGCAGTGTAGACTGTATAGGTGTAGCCCCTATCTCTTTAGCCATTTCTCCGAGGGGGTGGAGGATATTTGTAGGAAGGGTGTAGGGAGTGTTGTCTTGTGTTTTTTTTACTTTTGCGCCGGTAACATTGTTTTATCCATCACGTAGATTCTATGACAAAGTCTAAATTCCTGACCATCCTGGGGACTGTTGCTTCTGTGACCGCTATCCTCATGTATGTCTCTTATATCAGTACGATCCAGGGCAACCTCAGCGGACACAAGGGAGACTGGATTCAGCCCCTAGTAGCGGCTGTCAACTGTACCCTCTGGGTCTTCTATGGCTTCTTGCAACCCAAGAAGGACTGGCCTATCGTGGTAGCTAATGCTCCTGGTATCGTCTTCGGTCTAGCAGCTGCACTCACGGCCTTGATGTAGCCAACCCTTTCCCTAGGGATAGATCGCTAGATCTAGACCTTCGACCTCGCCCCATATCCATAGCTCATCAGCGTGGTGTGGGGCGAGGTCGATTCGTTTTGATGCGTGGGTGTATGGCGTGCCTATTCGTAGGACTGTCTCGCTTTGCTCTATGCTTCGCTCCTATTCGCCTTATATCCGCTTTGCAACGATACAAAAATGACTAACTTTGTCCCCTGATATGCCTAAGCTAGGCAAGGGAGCTTGCTCGCAGACCTGCAGTAAGGCTGAGGGAAGCTCTGTACTAAGAACTTAAGCAACGTAAATGAATAAAGTAAGCTATGCCCTAGGGCTAAGCATCGGCCAGAACTTCAGAGCTTCGGGCTTCGATGAGATCAGTCTCGAGGATTTCCTCGCAGGAGTACGTGATGTCCTTCAGGAGGCAGAGCCTCGGATGACGTATGATGAGGCGAAGGTCGTCATCAACGATTATTTCCAGGAAGTACGTCGCAAGGCCGTCGAGCGGAATAAGGCCGCCGGTGAAGAGTTTCTCAAGATCAATGGTCATAAGACTGGGGTCGTGACCCTACCTAGTGGCCTGCAGTATGAGGTCATCAAGATGGGTGACGGCGAGAAGCCTCAGCTCACCGATACCGTAGAGTGCCACTACCACGGAACGCTCATCAATGGTCAGGTCTTCGATAGCTCTATGGATCGTGGGCAGACGGCGAAGTTCCCTCTGCAGGGTGTCATCAAGGGATGGACGGAGATCCTCCAGCTCATGCCCGTAGGATCGAAGTGGAAGGTCACTATCCCTTCGGACCTTGCTTACGGCGATCGTGGCGCAGGTGAGATGATCCAGCCAGGCAGTACGCTCGTCTTCATCATCGAGCTCATCGGCATCGTCGGGAAGTAGCCTGCATGATGAAGATCTCTCATTCTCTGATCTTAGGCCTCGGCCTAGCCTTAGCTACGGCCTCCTGCTCTAAGAAGCTCCAGACGCAGAAGTCGGCACTAGCGAGTCGCCAAGACTCGGTAGCCTATGCCTTCGGTGTGCTCAATAGCGGAGCTTTCTCCGAAGTCGTCTCTCGGATGCCTGGTGATAGCCTCAGCCGTCAGCAGATCCTCTCGGGCTTCAGAGATGCCTTCCTCGGCGAGCACCTCAAGATAAGTGCTACCGATGCTCAGTCTATCTTCGAAGCTTATGCCTCAGATCTCCGTGCTCAGGAGACACGTCGTCGTACGGCTTCGGCTGATTCCGTCCTCGCCGCTTACAAAGGTCGCGAAGGAGTGAAGACTACAGGGAGCGGTCTGATGTATCGAGTGCTCCGTGCTGCACAGGAGGAGCGCCCTTCGGCTCAGGATACTGTCGTCGTCCACTACACGGGACGCCTTACCGATGGCAAGGAATTCGACAGCTCCATCAAGCGTGGTGAGCCTGCTGTCTTCCCGCTCTCTCAGGTCATCGCAGGCTGGACCGAAGGGATCTGTCTCATGACGAAGGGCTCGAAGTATGAGTTCCTCATCCCTGCATCCCTCGCTTATGGCGAGCGAGGTGTCAATGGAGTCATTCCTCCAGGAGCACCCCTCTTCTTCGAGGTAGAGCTACTCGACATCCGCCCTTACCGGGAGTCGAAGGCCGAGGTGAAGGATGACTCTTCTGCCTCTCCAGCTAAGGCCACACCTTCGGCCAAGGGACGCAAGCCCGCCAAGCGAAAGAAATAACAACAGAATAATATCCAATCAATCCAGTATCTCAACGAAAGATGAAAAAGATCTCAATGATCCTGGCTGCTTCAGCCATGGCTCTCGGTATCTACTCTTGCTCTAAGAGTGGCTCTGCTAACCTCAAGGACAATGCTGACAGCGTATCCTTCGCCGTTGGTTTTGGCAATGCTAACGAACTCATCAACGCTATCCAGGGCGCTAAGGCTCAGGGTGAGAACGTCGACTCAGCACTCTTCTTCAAGGGTTTTGAGGAAGGCTTCAACAGCGATACGACCAAGCTCTGGTACTATGTCGGTCAGATGCAGGGCGTACAGGCTGCTATGCGCTTCAAGGATGACTCTACGCTGAAGAAGGCTGTCTTCCTGGCTGGCTTCAAGAAGGCGCTAAGCCTCGACTCCGCTGCCCGTGCTTCGCAGTCCGATAGCATCAACGCCATCGCTCAGGCTTACTACGAAAAGAAGCAGGAGCAGGAACGTGCCAAGTACGAAGAAGAAATGCAGAAGCAGATGGAAGAGCAGTACGGCGAGAACAAGAAGAAGGGCGCTGAATTCGTAGCGAACTATAAGAAGCAGGCTGGCGTGAAGACCACCGCTTCTGGTCTTGCTTACCAGGTCCTCAAGGAAGGTAATGGCGAGACGCCTAAGGCTACGGACATGGTCCAGGTGAACTATGTCGGTAAGCTCATCGACGATACCGTCTTCGACGAATCTAAGGGTAAGCCTGCTGAATTCCGTGTTGACCAGGTCATCAAGGGCTGGACGGAGATGCTTCAGCTCATGAAGGTCGGCGAGAAGGTAAAGGTTGTCATCCCTCAGGAGCTTGCTTATGGTGCTCGCTTCGCTGGTGAAAAGATCCCTCCTTTCAGCACGCTCGTCTTCGAGATTGAGCTTGTGAAGATCGTCCCTGCAGCTGCAGCAGACTCTGTCGCACAGCACTAAGCTCTCTCGGCGCTAGATAGCGCTTCCACTTTATCCCGGGTGCCCGTACTCCTTGACCAAGGAAGTACGGGCACCCGTCTTTTTATTCCTCTGCTTAGATCCTGTGACGCTGTCGTGAATTGCTTGTTTCTGAAGCTTGCTTTCTATACATTTGTGGGAGGTAATACCTTTTAGCACAGAAGTTTTTGCAGGATATGGATAATCCGATAACATTAGATAAGCTGAAGAATATCATACAATCAAGTCACATCAACTTCCTATTCGGGGCTGGGCTTTCACGCCCCTACCTGACGACTTTGGGTGATATCGAGACGTGGCTAACAGAATGTGCCACGATTGAGAATGGTAGGGTAAGGCAAATCACCGAGGATAATCTAAAGATTACCTATGTGGAAGGTGTCATGAAGCCTTGTCTTGATGCCATCTCTATGGGTGAGAAGCCTGAAGAGCTCCAGGAAGTAGAGGCTGCCTATCGTGACTTCCTGAAGATCTGGAATCATATCATCTCTCGCAGAGGTAGTACACTCTTGAGCAAGCAAGTCAATATCTTCACGACCAATATAGATCCATTGCTTGAGGGGGTGGCTGAAGATCTGGGCATAGAGTTCAATAATGGATTTAAGGGCGTGATGAGACCTGTCTTTCGAGAAGAAGCGTTCAGTACGATAGTCTCTAAGGTGAGCCCACTCTACCAGCGAACATCGGAGCTACCTACATTCAACTATCTGAAGATGCACGGCTCAGTTAACTGGCGGCATAAGGAGAATAGTGCTGAGATTTTCTATGATGGGAGTTTGGATGTATTGAAGAAAGTCGTCGGATGTATCAAGGAGTATCCACCTCAGCATCGAGTCATTGAGCCACAGAAGCCGGGATTCAATCTTAAAGCTTTAGAGATGGCCGTGAAAAACTCTATTGGTTCAGCAGCTCCTGAGTCTTTAGAAGGAAGAGATATAGAGGAAGAAATACCTACCGAATCTCTGAGCATCGACTCCGCCTCTAGTGAGCTGATGCGATCATTTCGAGAGGCATACGATGAGTTAGTGATGATTAACCCGAGAAAGGCAAAGTTCAGAGAGACGGTCATAGACTTACATTTCTACGAATTGATGCGCTTGTATGCAAATGCCTTAGAGAAACCGACTACCTGTCTCTTTGCGATGGGCTTTTCCTTTGCAGATGAGCATATCGCTCAGATCACGCGTCGCGCTGCATCGTCTAACCCAACTCTGCTCGTCATTATCTTTGCCTATGATGATACAGCAAAGGAGGCTATAGGGAAATGTATAGGAGAGAGCAACAATAATAATATCGTCATCTTATCGCCATCAGAGTTCAAAGAAGTTCAAGATGAAGGAGGGGAAGAGGCTTTCGAGGGGTTGGAGGTGTTCGATTTGGCATCCATCAATAAGTATGTCTTTGGACAGATCAGGAATCGTATCAATTGAATATGGAGAAGACCGCAATGGATCACGACGATTATCTACTTAAGAAATCGATCTTTCGTATTGGGGAGGTCTCCAGCGTCGATGGTAGAGAGGTCTCCGTTCGTGTCGATCAGGAGAAGAATCGCTCGCACATCATCTATCGGGGAGAGCTACTGTCTAATGTGTCTGTGGGTGGATATGTCAAGCTCATCAAGGGATTCAATAGCCTGATAGGTAAGATCGAGAAAGAGTATGTCAAAGAAGACAAGACGGATTCCCATTCTCCTGAGTATACTCAAGCTGAAGAGCGGTTCGTTCGTTTCCTATCGGTTAAGATGCTTGGCTACTTCTCGGGGGATAAGTATCGTAAGGGAATCAAGGAGCTTCCCTTAATTGGTAATGAATGCATACTCTTAGATGCAGAAGAGTATCAGAAGATTCATAGCTTTGCTCATGAAGACGAGTGTACGATACGCCTAGGAGCTCTGATGACAGATGAGCGTGTCTCCATTGACGTATCTGTTGATCGACTCTTTGCAAGCCATATAGGTATCTTTGGGAATACGGGGAGCGGTAAGAGTCATACATTAGCCACGCTCTACAAGAACCTATTCCGGAAGTTTGGAGATCAAAAGGCATTCCAGAAGAATGCACGCTTTATCCTTTTTGATTTCAACGGAGAGTATGCCAATGTAACCACTATAACTCCCCTCAAGAAGGTATATAACCTATCTACAAAAAGCGATCAGGCTGATAGGATTCAGTTGTCTTCGGAGGATATTCTTACTCCAGAAATCTTCTTTATCCTTGCAAGTGCCACGGAGAAAACACAACAACCTTTCATCAAAAGGATGTTACGGCTGTATCAATATGTACACTCTCAGCCTAATCCTACAGAATATACTCAAAGAATACTTAAAGTACTCTTAAAGAGGATGTGCAGAATGACTGATTCTCAGAATGGAGCGCTTATTTTAGATTATATGAAAGCGATCTTGGAGAATGAGAAGAATGAGGGGAATGAGAAGAATGAGGAGGACAATTTTAATGATATTAAATGGAATACGAAAGATAAGTACTTCTATTACCAATCAGATGGAAGTGCTTGGGAGTATTTTACTGACGAGAAACAGGGCGTTGTAGAGAAAACAAGCTTTTATAAAGCAATAGAGAAATACAAGGAGAATGGTAACTTTATTGATAGGGCTATCAAGTTTTTATATATCCAACTGATCAAGGATCTTATTGAGAATCGTGCGCAGAATGAGCATGTAGCGCCTGCGATCAATAAGCTGAAAAGCTTGAGTAAGGAGTTCTCGAAGGTGTTTTCTATACCGACTGATATAGAAACTCCTAGTCTCTGGGAGGAGAGGAAGCCATTAGCGGTGATCAATATGAGTAAGGTCTCTGTCTCGATGAAGAAACTGATCCCGTTACTTCTATCATATAAGTACTATCAGGAGCATAAGAATAAGAAATCTGATGTAGTCACTAGTTCGCTGAATATCATCATCGACGAAGCCCACAACATCTTATCGTACGACTCGACACGAGAGAGTCAGGACTGGAAAGACTTCAGACTGGAGACGTTTGAGGAGATCATCAAGGAGGGACGTAAGTTTGGCGTCTTCCTGACTATCGCTAGTCAGAGGCCTTCGGACATATCAGCGACGATTATTTCTCAGCTCCACAATTACCTCATCCATCGTCTGATCAACAATCGAGATCTAGAGATGGTGGAGAAGGCCATTGCCTATCTTGATAAGATCTCAATCGAGTCACTCCCGATATTACCTGCTGGAGCTTGTGTGCTCTCGGGTATCATAGCCGACCTTCCCCTGATCTTGCAGGTCGATCGTCTCAGCGAGGAGGAGCAACCCGAAAGTCAAACGATCGCCCTCACTGCATCATGGGTAGATAAGTCTACCGAGGAGGGAGAGCAGACTACGGAAGAGGAAGGGGAGCCGACTATGGAAGATAAAGATCATACTATGGCAGAGGAAGACCTGCCTACGGCTGATGCTAGCTCCGCTGACCAGGAAGATCTCCCTTTTTAGCTGAGCTTGACACTCGATCATAGGGTGACGATCCCTCACGGATGGGGTAGTCGCTCTTGCTTTATGAGGAGGAAAATCCGGAGCTGGATATTCTTAAAGTTTGTAGATTAAGAAAATAATACTACCTTTGCAGTGCAAAAAGATAGCGCGGAGTGGAGCAGTGGTAGCTCGTTGGGCTCATAACCCAAAGGTCGTAGGTTCGAATCCTGCCTCCGCAACAAGAGAAAATCAGTGCCTCATACTGATACCTGAGCCTCCCCTGGATAAACAGTGGAGGCTCTTTTGTTGCTAACACTGACTTAAAAACGTATTCGACTCAAGCGAATAAGTCGCTGGATCCGTCCAAACCCATTGCAGGGCTCGTCTGAACTGACTACAGTGTGCGTCTGAACTGACTGCAGGGCAGGATGGAACTAGTCGCTGGATTCGCTCGATCTTATCGCAGAACGGAATGAAACTCGTCGCAGGGTGGCTTTTCACTCACTGCAAAGTCTGGGAAAACTAGTCGTAAGACAGCTTCAGGCTGGTCGTAAGGCTGGCTCCGACTGTCTGCAGGACTGGCTTCGACTACCCGCAGTCAGCTCGCTAGCGACTCGGTCAGCAAGGGCAAACTCCGTGGAGGCACGGCGCTCACTACACTCACTCTACCTACATCTTTAGTAGCCAAACGAAGCTTATGGCCCAATCCAAACCCTGTCCCTTACGTGAGGATATCGACAAGGAGCATTTACTTGACTTCCTGCTACGCTATGCTACGACGCAGACCAGCGTCGGGGTGCAGACCAATCGTATCGTAGTCAATACCACCCGTATCGCTCATGCCTATGGCTACGAGCCGACGATCATGACCTTCCAGCGGAATATGACCATGACGCTTACCCCAGTCCTCGGCGACGGGAAGCATTCGTACCGCCCGCTGGATCCGCATCCTGTCTCGGGAATGCTCCAGCATCGCCACGGCCCGCTCAATTTCTTCTTCAACGCCGAACTCAGTCGTCTCTCCTGGTACACCTACGACCACCATCCTAGCCTCGAAGAACTCGAAGAGCGCTTCCAGAAGATCATCAACACCCCGCCGATGAATCGCTGGCTGATGCTCTATCTTATCAGCCAGGCGAATATGGCCTTCTGCCTGCTCTTCGGCGGTGATCTTGTCTCGGGACTCTTTGTATTCCTCGGCACGTTCTGCGGGTTCCTCCTTCGGCAAGAGCTGAATCGCCGGCACGCTTACCACTATCTGACGGTGGTACTCTCGGCGCTGGTGGCGTCGTTCATCGTAGGTGTCGGGGCAAAACTCGGCTACGAGGAGTATCCCAAGATCGCTCTCAGCGCCAGTGTCCTGTACCTCATCCCCGGAGTGCCCTTCATCAACGGGATGATGGACGTACTCGACGGCTACGTCCTCAATGGGATCTCCCGCCTGCTGACGGCGGTGATGATCGTGGTGAGCATCACCGTGGGGCTGAGCTTCTCGCTGATGTCGCTTGGTCTGTCGCTTCTCTAGTCCCTTTTCCTAATATCTTCCGACCGTATGGACTTTGTGCTTATTCTCGAAAAGGGCTTTTTTGCTGCCATCGCTGCCCTAGGTTTCGCCGCCGTCGGCAATCCTTCGAAGGCCGCCTTCCGATACGTCCCGATCATTGCTTTCTTGGGGAATGCGCTGCGCTTCTCGCTGATGACCTATGCGGGGATGAATATCGCCATCGCCACCTTCTTAGCTTCGGTCTTCGCTGGCTTCATCGCCGTGGGCTTTGCTTACCATGCTCGCTACCCGATCGAAGTCTTTGCCTTCCCCGCTCTCCTGCCGATGATCCCGGGCCAATTCGCATATCGCTCGATCCTGGGCATGATTCGCTTCATGGAGTCGACGCAGGAAGTGGCGCAAGAGCAGTATCTGCCGGGGATCATTTCGAATATGATCACGGCGCTTTTGACGATGTTCGCCCTCGGTGTGGGGGTAGCCATTCCGCTATTTATGTGCTATAAGGTCTCCTTCCGCATGACACGTGGGGAGGCGAAGTAGGGAGAAGGCGAGGCTTCTGAAGGCACTTCCTCTGGGAACTACTAGGGCTTCCCTTCCGAACTAATCACATTGCTTGGGGGAACTACTAGGGCTTCTCATCCGAATTGCTACTACTTCCTCTGGGAACTAATAGGACTTCTCATCCGAATTGCTAGCACTTCCTCTGGGAACTAACAAGGCTTCTCATCCGAACTTCAGGTACTTCGCTCGGGTTGTTATATTACTTCCCAGGCGAAGTACCTGAAGTTCGCTTCGAAAGTAATATAACATTCGGCGAAAAGTAATATAACCTTCCGACGAAAGTAATATAACATTCGACCGAAAGTAATATAACATTTGGGACCCCCTTCAGGAACTCAGCTACAGAGCCTCCTGATACGCCCGTCCCAAGCCATAGAATCTTATGGATCCATTAGAGTTCAAACCGATCCTTCCTTCCTCAAGGGAAGAGGTCACGTCCTTCACGCTCCAGAGCCATTCACGGATATGTGACTTGGCCTTTGCGAACCTGTACGGCTGGGCTGTCAAGTACGAGACGTGCTATGCCATCGCCGACGACACGCTGTTTATTCGCTTTACGTCGCCCACCCGTTCGCATCCCGCTTACCTGATCCCCATCATGCGGGGCGGAGGTTGTGTCGATGCTTCGCTCGACCGACTGAAGAATGAGGCCGAACTTGGGAACTATCCGCTAGTGATCATGGGCATCACGCCCCTGTGTCGTGAGCACTTGGAGTCGGCCTTGCCCGGTGCCTTTACCTTCCTCGAAGATGAAGGCAACGCCGACTACATTTACCTGAGAGAGCGTTTAGTAAGCCTTTCGGGCAAATCTCTTCAGTCGAAGCGGAATCATGTCAATAAGTTCGAGAAGCTCTATCCAAATTACAGCTACGAACCAATGACTAAGGCCAACAGCGCCGAATGCTTGGCCGTCGAGCAGGAATGGCTCCGCCAGCACGGAACTGAGGAAGGCGAGGACAAGGAACAAGAAGTCATCCAGCGCCTCTTCGACCACTTCGACGAGCTCGGACTATCAGGCGGGATCCTGCGTGTAGATGGTCGGGTCGTGGCCTTCACGCTGGGCTCGCCGATCAATGAGACGACCTTCGGCGTACATATTGAGAAGGCCGACCGAAATTACGAGGGGTCGTACACGATGATCAATAAGCTCTTCGCCTCGACGATACCAGAGCAGTACGTTTATGTCAATAGAGAGGAAGACTTGGGGCTGGAAGGCCTGCGCAAAGCTAAGCTATCCTACAAGCCCGAGACAATACTCCCGAAGATAGCTGCCGTGCTGCGCCATGACCGAGACAAGGAGAACTAAAAGGGAAGAAGCCCGTCGGCTGTGGCAATTATGCTTCGGTGACTCGGACGAATTCCTGGATCGCTACTTCGATCGGCTGTACCGAGAGGAGGATGTATTGCTAGCGTACGACGGAAGTAAAGCCATCGGGCACCTACAGTTCCCTCAGCTGGCACTCTCGTTAGGGGAAGCTACCCTTCCCGCAGGCTATGTCGTGGCCGTCTGTACCCATCCCGACCATCGGGGTAAAGGGATCATGCGCCCGCTCCTCCAGGAAGCGCTCCACCGAGAGAAGGCTAGGGGCGACGTGGTCTCCGTACTCCTTCCCGCCGAAGAATGGCTATATCGCTACTACACTTCAGTAGGAGGCTATGCGCCTGTAGTCAATCGGGCTCGGAGCAATAGGCGAGAAGACGCCCTCGGAGAAGAAGATCCTGCCGTCGCTGCAGCTTCGCTCGTCGACTATCTCCTGAAGGTCGAAGCGTCACAGCAAGAACCAAGTCTACTACATAGCCGAGCTTTCTGGGAAGTCATCACGGAAGACTTCGAGAGAGAAGAGGCACTTTTGCTCCAGATCCATCGCACCGAGTCGGGCCTCATCGATGGGGCGCTCTTCCTCGTCAAGGGAGAAGCGGAGCTCCTTGTACAAGCTCTTTTCGGGACCAAGCCGGTGCGGGAAGCGCTCCTCACTGAAGTCTCGGGAGAATCTAAGCTACCTCAGAGCTATCTTCTTCGACCAAATGGAGGCGGGATACCGGAGACCCGGGGGATGATGCGTGTACTCGATGCCCCACGCTTCTTAGAGGCGCTCGTGAAGTATTACCCCGAGCTAACGCTTTCCTTTACTTATCGGGACGAACTCTTCCCTGAGAACGACGGCGACTACGAGCTTTCGGCAGGGAAAGTGCAGTATCATCCCCGAGTCGGAGAAGGTGAAAGCGCTCCGAAGAAATGTCTTTCGCCCACCGAACTAATAGCTGCGCTCTCCGACGCTTTGGGCAGGCCACTCACGTGCTCGGTGCGCTTGCTCTTCGAAGATCCTTATTGACCTCCCCGAACTGCCTCTTCAGCCGTCGCCTTCTGCCTCGTCTCCCGCTCCCATCTAGCTGAGGGAGGCGAACGAAGTCCAAAAGAAAAGGGCTGTACCACACCGTATGTGGTACAGCCCTTTCGGCTTATGATCGAAGGGATCTCTTAGAGAAGCTCTTCGATGGCCTTCTTGAGCACGTCCTTACTTTGAGCACCGACCATCTTGTTGACGACCTGTCCCCCCTTGATGAAGAGGATGGTGGGGATGTTGCGTACGCTGAAGCGACCTGGCAGATCATTGTCTTGGTCGACGTCGCACTTGCCGATGACTACCTTGCCTTCGTATTCCTGGGCGAGCTCTTCGATGAAGGGACCTACCATCTGGCAGGGACCGCACCAAGTGGCCCAAAAGTCTACGACTACGGGTTTGTCGCCAGCGGCGAGCGTGTCAAAGTTCTGGCTGTTGATTTCTAGTGCCATGACTGTTTCCTTTCTTTTATGTTGATACTAAGGGTTAATTTGCATCACTTGACTGACATCTGGATATCGTACTGCCGACAGAAGTCGAGGAGCACGGGTGTGGGGGCTATGGGGTGATCGTCATAGGTGAGAAGCACGTCATTGCGCCCTGTACCGTCCGTGATTTTGATAGATAACACGGCAGATCCAGTATTGTTCTTGATGAGGGAGCTCAGTTCGCCGATGACTTCATCATTGACAGTGCGGACATCTATATCAAGATGGACGGCGGAGATGAGGCTGTCGACGACCTCGGAGAGTAAGTCGATACGCTGGATGCTTAGCTCCAGTTCGTCGCCGTAGCGGCGCTTCTGGACGACGCCCTGCACGAAGATGAAGAGCCCCTTCTGGCAGAACTGTGAGTTATTCACATAGCTTGAGCTGAAGAGCGCCAGGTCAAACGAGCCCGTCGTATCTTCGATGGTGATGCGAGCATAGGGATCGCCCCGCTTGGTCGTACCGAGGAATACCTTGGAGACCATACCACCAAAGGAGACTTGTCGCCCTTCACCCACGGCGTTGAGATCATTCATCGCCAGGGCATTCGTAGGACAATAGCACTCAAGTATCACCCGATAGGGATCCAGAGGATTGCCCGAGAGGTAGAGACCGACGAGTTCGCGCTCCCGATTGAGACGCTCCAGATCCGACAGTTCGCTATAGGAAGTCGGGGGAGTAGGTCGTGGGAGCTGTAGCGCTTCTTCGTCACCACCGAAGAGGGATGATTCATTGAGACTCTGCTCTGCCTGTATCACCTGACCGTAGCGAATGAGAGCGGCGAGGAAGGTATCATCATTCCCCTGCTCCATAGCGGTAGTGTAGAGCTCTCTTGGGTGGCCAAAGCTATCGAAGCTCCCTGAGAAGACGAGGCTCTCCAGCGTCTTCCTGTTGATGACCGACATAGGTACTCGCTCGAAGAAGTCATAGACATCCTTGAATGCTCCGTGCGTCTCACGCTCCTGGATGATCGCTTCGACGGCGGAACTAGCTACACCCTTGATCGCATTGAGCCCAAAGCGGATGTTGCCCTCCTGATTGACAGAGAACTTGAAGTCGGACTCATTCACGTCGGGATTAAGTACACGGATGCCCATCGTACGACATTCGTCCATGAGCTTGACGATCTCGGTGATGTTACTGAGGTTACGACTCAGCGCTCCTGCCATGTATTCGGCAGGGTAGTTAGCCTTGAGGTACGCCGTCTGATAGGCTACCCAGCTGTAGCAAGTAGCATGACTCTTATTGAAGGCATAGCTGGCGAACTTCGCCCAGTCCGCCCAGATCTTCTCAAGTATCTCTTCTTTGTAGCCCTTCTTCTTACCACCGGCGAGGAACTTGACCTTCAGCTCCGCCATCTTGTCGGCGAGCTTCTTACCCATTGCCTTACGAAGACCATCCGATTCGCCACGTGTGAAGTCAGCGATCTCACGGGAGAGTAGCATCACCTGCTCCTGATAGACGGTGATGCCATAGGTATCCTTGAGGTAGCGCTCCATGCACTCCAGGTCGTAAGTGATCGGCTTGCGACCATGCTTACGATCGATGAAGTCGGGGATATAGTCCATAGGTCCCGGGCGATAAAGTGCATTCATCGCGATGAGGTCTTCGAAGGTCGTGGGCTGAAGTTCACGAAGGTACTTCTGCATCCCTGCCGACTCGAACTGGAAGGTACCGACGGTCTTCCCTTCAGCATAGAGTCGGTAGGTCGTCTCGTCGTCAATGGGGATGTGGTCGATGTCGATATCGATCCCTCGGCTCTTCTTGATATTGGCGAGAGCTTCCTTGATCACCGACAGGGTCTTCAGGCCAAGGAAGTCCATCTTGATCAGTCCCGTCGACTCGATGACCGAGCCTTCGTACTGCGTGACGAGCATACTCTCGCCTGTAGCCTTGTCTTCGGCGGTGCTCAGTGGTACGACGTCGCTGATGTCCATCTTCCCGATGATGATTCCACAAGCGTGGACGCCGGTACTGCGGATATTCCCCTCGAGCATCTGAGCGTACTTCAGCGTATCGTGAAGTAGTGGATCCGGGCTAAGCGAAGCCTGCTTCAGCTCGGGGACGTGCTCGATGGCTGCCTTGATAGACACATTCTTGACGTCGGGTATCTTATCGGGGATGAGCTTGGTGAGGCGGTCGCTCTCCGAGAGAGGAAGGTGCTGTACACGGGCTACGTCCTTGATAGCGCTCTTGGCAGCCATGGTGCCGTAGGTGACGATATGTGCCACACGTTCGTATCCATATTTCTCCGTGACCCAGTGTAGGACGTCGGCACGTCCGTCATCGTCGAAGTCTACGTCGATATCGGGCATGGAGATACGGTCGGGATTGAGGAAACGCTCGAAAAGAAGGTCGTAGCGGATCGGGTCAATATCCGTGATGTTGAGGCAATAGGCTACGGCCGAACCTGCCGCTGATCCACGCCCCGGGCCTACGAAGACGCCCATGTCACGAGCCGCAGCGATGAAGTCCTGCACGATGAGGAAGTACCCTGGGAAGCCCATGCCCGAGATGGTGTTGAGCTCAAAGTCAATACGCTCACGTACCTCCTCGGTGATCCCCTCTTCTCCATACTTACGGCGAGCGCCTTCGTAGGTCAGATGGCGCAGGTAATCATCGGCGGTAGCGAACTCTTCGGGGATGGGGAAGTCAGGCATCAGCGGGTCGTGCTCGATGCTGTAGATCTCTACCTTGTCGCAGATCTCCTGTGTGGTGGAGAGGACTTCGGGTACGTCGGCGAAGAGTTCGTTCATCTCGAGCGTCGTCTTCATCCACTCCTGCTTGCTGTAGCGCATGCGCTTGGGGTCGTTGAGGTCCTTACCCGTGCTGAGGCAGATGAGGCGGTCGTGCGCTTCGGCGTCCTCCTCATTGAGGAAGTGAATATCGTTGGTGGCGATCACCTTCACGCCGTGCTTCTTGCCTAGCTCGAGGAGGACGGCATTGACCTGTTGTTGCTTCTCGTAGGTCTCCTGATTGCCCAACGGGTTATCCGTCTTGTGACGCTGGAGCTCTAGGTAGAAGTCTTCCCCAAAGAGATTCTTGAACCATAGAATGCTCTTCTCCGCCTCTTCGATATTGCCGTGCATGATATGCTGTGGTATCTCTCCCCCGAGGCAGGCCGAGGAAGCGATGATCCCCTCATGGTACTGCTCGAGGAGCTCCTTGTCGATGCGAGGGCGATAGTAGTAGCCATCGATCCAGGAGCGAGAGACCATCTTGATGAGGTTCTTGTAGCCAGTGAGATTCTTGGCTAGCAGTACCAGGTGCCAGCCACTGTTGTCGATGGACTGGTTCGGGCGGTAGGGGTTGGGCACGCTCGCCTCCTTGAGCAGTCTGGAGCGTCGGGCGCAGTAGACTTCACAGCCGAGGATGGGCTTGAAGAGCGCCTTTGCTTCGGCTGCCTGGAGGGCTTCTCTTAGCTCGGTGAGCGAAGCTTCCTCTTCGGGCGTCCTGCTCTCTTGCTCCTCGAGGGCCTTGATCTTCTTCTTGAGCGTCTTTCGTTCGCTCAGGAGAGGCCCGTTCTTCTTGGCTACGTAGTCAAAGAACTCCTTGATGCCGAACATCGCCCCGTGGTCGGTCAGAGCGATACCGCTCATCCCGTCGCCGATGGCCTTGTCCACCAAGCCCTTGACCGAGGCTTGGCCGTCTAGGAGTGAGAACTGAGAGTGTACATGCAGGTGTACGAAGGGTTGCATATCGATGAAGCTAATAGTGTCTGAGGCGAAGAAGGGGCTCGCCTCAGAGAGGGCGCCCCTTATGCCTAGACAAAGTTAGGGCAAATCACCCAGACGGAGGGAACGATAAGTAGGGTAGGGACGGAATAATTTGAAGGGCCTTTTCGGAGGCTCTCACCAGCCCTCTAGAATAGCGGGCTGTGAGGGGGCGAAAAAACGACCTACGGTAGATCGCCGAAAAAACCTACTGTGGGTCGTGATGACGACCTACCGTAGGTCGCATCGACGACCCACAGTAGGTTTTATTTGGGGGCTCCCTGAGCGCTGTCTCAGAGGGCTCTCCAGAGGGGGATCAAATACCGGGGAGACACTGAGGTGAAACCCTATGAGTTGTTACAAAATATAAATCCTTATCTTTGTAGTAGAGAGAAATAAGAAAACAGAGCCACGTTGTCGATTGGGAAACTCATCGTACATAGTTGAAAACCGAGACAACCCTCTCCTCCAATGGCGGGCTACAACAGGCGCTTCGGTGTCTGTTCGCCTTGGGCGATACAGTAGATTACAAAGGGGGCGAGGTCCTCAAATCCTGTTTTTCGGAGTTTTCACTTAATCCGCTCGTGGCTCCTCATAGAGAAGGTCACTCACCTAGCCAAATCAAGGCTGGTGAGTGACCTTCTTCTTTGTATAGCCTGCTCGGGAGGGGCGGGCTAGAGGTAGGGAAGTAGCTTGCCGAGATGGATGCTATTCGACCCCTTGACGAGGATTAAGCTCTTGGTGATCGGGTGCGCTTCGATGTGGGCGATGAGCTCCTCGACATTGGGGTAGACTTGGGGCTGGTTTCCTAGCTCTTCCCGCCAGTGTGGTCCGCAGAGATAGATCTCGAGCGGGGGCGTGGTGGTAGAGGAGAGCTTCTGGTAGAGCTCTTGGTGCGCCTCGTGGCTGGAGGCGCCGAGCTCATTCATATCGCCGAGGATGACGATGCGTGGTCGGAGAGCGGGCTCGATAGCGAGGAAGTTGGAGAGTGCCGTGTGCATGCTCGAGGGATTGGCGTTGTAGGCGTCGGCGATGATCTGATTGCCCCGCTCGGAGTGGATGAGCTGAGAGCGGCTGTTGCTAGGGCAGTAGCTGGTGAGCGCCTCGTCGATCTTGTCCGAGGGTACATCGAAGTAGAGCCCGATAGCGATGGCAGCAAGGGCATTGGCCAGATTGTAGTCGCCGACGAGCTGGGTCTGTACTTCCCGTGGGCTCATCTCTAGGATGGGGCAGGACCAGGAGAAGTGGAGGAAGAGGCTCTCTCCCGTGCTGGGCGAAGCGACTCCCTGGACGTAGGCCTTGGGGCTCGACCCGTAGCTGATGCGCTCCGTCCCGAGGCTCATCTGGCGAAGCACCTCGTCCTCCTCGTGGTAGAAGAGGATACCCTCTCGGGCACGTACGCTGTCGTAGAGCTCGCCCTTGGTGCGACGGACGCCCTCGAGCGAACCGAAGCCTTCGAGATGCGCCTGCCCGATGTTGGTGATCAAGCCATAGTTGGGCTGGGCGATAGCACATAGCTCAGCGATGTCACCCGGCTTGCTCGCTCCCATCTCGATGAGGGCTAGCTGATGCTCCGGGGTCAGGCGAAGGAGTGTGAGAGGGACGCCGATGTGATTGTTCAGATTGCCCTCAGTGTAGAGTAGGTGATAGCTCTGGGAGAGGACGGCGGCGGTCAGTTCCTTGGTCGTCGTCTTGCCGTTGGTCCCTGTGATAGCGATCACGGGGATGCCAAGCGCTCGGCGGTGATGAGCGGCTAGGAGCTGGAGGGCCTCGAGGGCGTCGGGTACGAGGATGGTGCGCTCGTCGATCAGCTGGTCAGCTTCGTCGATGATCGCATAGGCGGCTCCAGCCTCGAGGGCGGCACCCGCATATTTATTCCCATCGAAGTTCGCCCCACGCAGGGCGAAAAAGAGGCATCCCTCAGGGAGTTTGCGTGTATCGGTGCTTACGATGGGGTGGCTGAGGTAGAGCTTATAGAGGTCTTCTATCGTGATCATAGGTCGTCAAAGTGGAGCTCGGGAGATCGCTCTCGGATGAGGCGCTGTCGAGCTCGAAGACAAAGGTACGACATACCTATTATTATACCGCACGAAGCACGGTGCGAACCCCATGGAAAAATACCCCCTCGCAGAAGGGGCTTTTTGCGACCTACCGTAGGTCGCCGAAAAAACCTACTGTAGGTCGCATCGACGACCTACCGTGCATCGGTACGCCGACCTACCGTAGGTTTTTTTTCAGGCGAATCGAAGGGTGCTTTTTCTCGGCTCGGAAGACCCCGTTGGAAATCCACTCCGGGGAGGGTGAAATAGCCTCCCTAGCGGAGCTTCAAATAGCAGGGTATTTCCTAAAATATTTAATTAAATCAGAGCAAGATAGGTGGTTCGTTTCTGAAAGAATTTAATTATTATCTTTGCCTCAAGATTGTTTGGAACGGTAATGGATGGACCTTGGCGTCACGTCTGATTTTCTCCCTCGGATGGTGCTCCCATGCCCCCTCAGGAGATCCGATGATCGGCTGAGCGTATACATATATAATATATATCCGCTTGCCCCTAGTCTACGAGTCAATGCCACTAATACTTATCCATGGTGAAATACGAAACTATGACAAAATACCCCTCTCAGCTCTCCTCGGGTGCGTCGCCTCGTGTCGGTGCACTACAGTGGGGGCTATCCTCCCCCCTGAAAGCAAGTGACCTCCCAGTGAGGACGCCCAAGCGTGCCCTGCTGGGATCTTGTTGACGAAATACCATTCTTTTAATTTTTAAATATGAAGAAAGTACTTTTACTTCTCATGAGCCTCTTCCTCTGTATCGCTACGGCGATGGCACAGGGCAAGAGCATCAGTGGGGTCGTGCTCGACGCCACGAATCATGAGCCCGTGATCGGAGCTTCGGTTCTGGTCAAGGGTGTGCCTGGTCAAGGAGCTTCTACCGATATCAACGGTAAGTTCACCTTGAAAAACGTCAAGGCGGGTGCTGTCCTCGTCGTATCCTCCATCGGGTACGCTAAGAAGGAAGTCCCTGTCGGTAACCAGACCGAGCTGAAGATCGAGCTCGCCAGCGAAGACAATCAGCTGGAGTCGGTCGTCGTCACGGCTCTTGGTATCAAGCGCTCGCAGAAGGCGCTGAGCTACAACGTCCAGGAGGTCAAGAACGACGCTCTGACTACGGTCAAGGATGCCAACTTCATGAATAGCCTCAACGGTAAGGTCGCTGGGGTGAATATCAATGCTTCCTCCTCGGGTATCGGGGGTGCTACGCGTGTCGTCATGCGTGGGCCAAAGTCAATGAACCAGAGCAACCAAGCACTCTACGTCATCGACGGTATCCCCATCATCAATACCAACGGTGGTGAGACAGGTGGTCGCTACTCCGCTCAGCCTAAGGGTGAAGGGATCTCCGACATCAACCCTGACGATATCGAGTCGATCTCCGTACTTAGTGGTCCTGCCGCTGCTGCTCTCTACGGGGCAAGCGCTGCTCAGGGGGTGATCATGATCACCACGAAGAAGGGTAAGGAAGGGCGTGTACAGGTCATGCTCTCCAATAGCTCATCCTTCTCTCGTCCCTTCGTCATGCCCCGCTTCCAGAATGAGTTCATCAACTCTCCTGGAGACGTGAAGAGTTGGGGCGCTCAGACGCCCTCTCCCTATGGGAAGTACAACCCTGCAGACTTCTTCAACACGGGGTCTAATATCCAGAACACCGCTTCGCTCACCATCGGGAACGCGAAGAATCAGACTTACCTCTCTCTGGGTACGACCAACGCTGCAGGGATCATCCCCAATAGCAAGTACGATCGCTACAACTTCAGCTTCCGTAACACGACGAACTTCCTCGACGATAAGTTGACGCTGGACTTTGGCTTCAACTACATCAAGCAGGGCGATCAGAATCTCATCGCTCAGGGGGAATATGGTAATCCCATCGTACCGCTCTACCTCTTCCCTCGTGGTGAGAACTTCGATGGTGTCCGTACCTTCGAAGTCTACGACCCTGTACGTAAGATCAATGTACAGAACTGGCACTACGGGGATGCCTACTCCATGCAGAACCCCTACTGGGTAGCTAAGCGTATGCTAGCCATCGGCAACAAGGATCGCTACATGGTCAACGGCTCACTCAAGTGGAAGATCAACGACTGGATCGACATCACCGGCCGTGCTCGTGCTGACGTGATCAATAGCTTCGACGAAAACAAGCGCTATGCTTCGACAGCTAACCTCTTCACAGGGTCTCCCTACGGATACTACTCCTACAGCAAGGGCAATAACACCTCGCTCTACGGAGATATCATGGCGAACATCAATAAGCGCATCGAAGACTTCTCTGTCGCTGCCAACCTTGGTGTCTCTACCAACCGCTCTTACCTCGATACACGAGGCTTCCGTGGCGGTCTCCGCTCCCTCTCCAATGTCTTCGATCCTAACCAGATCGACTATGGACAGCCTACCGCTGGTAATGCTCCTATCTTCGACCACACGGCTCACGTGACGAACTCTGCCTTCGCTAGTGTCGAAGCCGGCTGGAAGAGCATGCTCTTCCTTACCCTCACGGGTCGTGAAGACTGGGACTCTGCCCTTGCTCACACTACGGGTAACCCCTTCTTCTATCCCTCTGTCGGTCTCTCGGGTGTCATCTCTCAGATGGCTAAGATGCCTAAGTGGGTCAACTACCTCAAGACTCGTGTCTCCTGGGCTAAGGTAGGGTCACCTATCCCAGCTCAGATCTCATCTCCTTACCGCTACAAGTATGACCCTGCTACGCAGAGCTACTCTACGGTGACCTATAAGTTCCCTAGCGACTTCAAGCCTGAGCTGACCTACTCTTGGGAAGCTGGGGTGACGGGTAAGTTCTTCCGTAACCGACTCAGCGTAGAAGCTACTATCTACCAGTCCAACACGAAGAACCAGACCTTCCGTATGCCACTCTCCTCTGCCTCCAACGGCTACAACGAAGAGTACATCCAGGCGGGTGATGTCCGCAACCGCGGTATCGAACTCGCTATCGGCTGGACGAGCAAGTTCGGTCAGCTGGAGTGGACCACTACGGGTACCTTCAGTGCTAACCAGAACCGCATCATCGAGCTCATCCCAGGCCGTAAGGATCCTATCTCTAAGGGTGGTCTGAAGGGTGCTGAGATCTACCTTCGTAAGGGTGGCTCTATGGGTGACGTCTATGTCAATACCGACGTAAAGCGTACGCCCGAAGGGTATCCTGAAGTCTCTGCTGATGGTAAGCTCAGTCCTACTACACTCGACAACCCTGTCTACAAGGGTTCTGTCCTGCCCGATGCTAATCTGGGTTGGGTCAATGAGTTCAACTGGAAGGGTCTGAACGTCGGCTTCATGTTCTCCGCTCGTATCGGTGGTATCGTCCTCTCTCAGACACAGGCGATCCTCGACGAGTATGGTGTCTCTAAGGCTTCTGCAGACGCACGCAAGGCTGGTGGTGTAGCCGTCGGCAACGGTCGTGTCGATGCTCAGGGCTACTACTCCATCGTCGGTGGTGCTAACCCCGTCTGGTCTCAGTACATCTACGACGCTACGAACGTACGCCTTCAGGAAGCTCACGTCTCCTACCTGATCCCTAAGAAGCTCCTTGGTAATAAGGTCAACCTCTCTCTTGGTCTGACGGCTCGTAATCTCCTGATGATCTATAATAAGGCTCCATTTGACCCTGAGCTGACTGCTTCTACTGGGACTTACTATCAGGGCTTCGACTACTTCATGCAGCCTAGCCTTCGTAACCTAGGTTTCACCGTGAAGCTCCAGTTCTAAGCTAGCTCACTCTTATCCACATGTATCTTATGAAGATCAATCATATTGCCAAGGGCCTTAGCCTCGCTGCTCTCGCCCTTACTCTAGGCTCCTGCACGAGTGGCTTCGAGGAAATCAACCGTCCTGGAGGGAACCTTGATAAGGGTACTCTGCAGCGTGACAACTACAGTATCTCCTCGTTCCTCATCCAGCTGCAGAACCGTGCCTTCCCTGAGCAGGAGAACTGGTTCCAGACGAACTTCGACCTCATCGGGAACTATCTAGGTCGCTACTTCACGTATGCGAATGATGGCTTTAGCTCTAAGAACTTCACCATCTTCAATGCGCCTAACAACTGGCTTGCATGGCCAAACGATATAGTCTTGGTTCCAACGAAGAGTGCCTTCTCTGAGATCGAAGGTCTGTCAGAAAAGGGTGACCTGAACTACAACTGGGCGCTCATCATGCGTGCTCAGGCTTTCCTTGCCCTCACCGACAAGTATGGTCCTATGCCTTTCGGCCTAGATCCTAAGAATCCTGAAGGATACAATACTCAGGAGGATATCTACAAGTCTCTAGTGAATGACCTCACCACCGCTAGCAAGGTACTCAAGGCTTACACACTGGCTAACCCTGGTGCGAAGGTCCATGAGGCTGCTGACAAGATCTATGGTGGCGACTTCACCAAGTGGGCTAAGTTCGCTAACTCCCTCAAGCTACGTATCGCCATCCGTATGCGCTATGTCGCACCAGAGCTCGCTCAGCAGTATGCTAAGGAAGCTCTTGCCGAAGGGGTCATCGAATCTTCTGCTGACAATTGCGCCATCACCTACATCCCTCGTGGTCTCTATAAGACCTCAGTTGAGTGGGGAGACTCGCGTGCTTGCGCTGACATCGACTCGTACATGAACGGGTACGATGACCCTCGTATCTCTGCTTACTTCGCTGAGCCTGACACTAAGGCTGATCGTAAGCTCGTCGGCTGTCTAGCTGGTGCTAATGTCAAGAATAAGGCTGCAGCAGATAAGCTCTATTCAGCAGCTGCTGTCACGAAGAACTCTCCTAGCGTATGGCTCTCCGCTGCAGAGATGTGGTTCTGCCGTGCTGAGGGTGCTTTGGCTGGCTGGCCTGGTATGGGTGGCTCAGTCAAGGAGCTCTATGAGCGTGGTGTCAAGGAGTCCTTCACTCAGTGGGGTGCTTCTGGTGTAGATGCTTACCTCCAGAGCGAAAGAACGCCTGCTGACTACAAGGATGCCGTCGGTGGCTACGGTAAGGATATGCCTGCTGTGAGCTCCATCACTCCTAAGTGGGATGATGATGCTACTGCCGATGTCAAGCTAGAGCGCCTCATCACCCAGAAGTGGCTGGCTCTCTTCCCCAACGGGCAGGAAGCGTGGAGTGAAATCCGTCGTACGGGTTATCCTAAGGTATTCGCTCTCCCTGTGGCGACCAGTGGCTACACCATCCACGTAGCTAATCGTATCCCCTACGATGTCAATGAGCGTACTCGTAACCAGGCTAACTACAATGCCGCTCTTACTCTCCTTGGAGGGGCAGACGACTATGCTACGAAGCTCTGGTGGCAGAAGAAGTAATCTCCCTAGCTAACGAACTAAGAAATGAAGATTAAGAATATCCTAGCGGTATCTGCAGTCGCTCTGCTCGGTCTGTCCTCTTGTAGCAAGTGGACAGATATGGAGATCCAGCATCCAATGGATCTGACCAAGCCTGCACATACTGAGGAGTACTACAAGGCACTCCGTGACTATAAGAACTCTGATCACCAGCTCGCCTTCGCTTACTACAGCGCTTGGACAGGGGTCGGTACGAACATGCAGAGCTCTCTGATGGGGCTCCCTGACTCGGTAGACCTCGTCTCCCTCTGGGGGGGCTGGAAGAATCCTACCGAAGCTCAGCTCAAGGACCTTCGCCTAGCACAAGAAAAGAAGGGGCTGAAGGCTATGATCTGCTTCCTCGTCCTCGATATGGGGAATGGCGTTACTCCCGATCCTACCGATGCTGAGAAGGCTCAGCTCAAGGAGGGCGAAAAGTGGACGCATAAGTACTGGGGCTGGAGTAATGAACAGACAGAGGCTGGTAAGGCCGCTCGTCGTGCTGCTGTCGTCAAGTATGCTAATGCTATCTGTGATCTCATTGATAAGTATGGTTATGATGGCTTTGATATCGATGCTGAGCCTAGCTATAGTCATCCCTTCAATACGGACTATGAGCTATGGCGTACGGATAGAGAGAATGGCGTACCTACGCTCATGACGCTCTTCATCGAGACCCTCGGTAAGCGTATCGGCCCAATGGCTGAAACCGAGGCTGGTCGTAAGAAGGTTCTTGCGGTAGATGGTCAGCCTGACGCTCTGCCAGCTACGCATGCCAAGTACTTCAACTATTTCATCATCCAGGCTTATGGTGATAGAGTCGGCTATCAGAATGCTCACTTCCAGGGGATGCTATCTGCCTACAAGGATGTCCTCTCTGTCGAAGATATCTGTAAGAAGAGCATCTTCGTCGTGAACTTCGAGTCGGGGGCTACCCGTGGTGGTGAGGTCGGTCTGGGTCAGATCCTGAACTTCGCTCTCCAGAACCCTGTCGTCGATGGTGTCACCTATCGCAAGGGTGGTGTCGGAGCCTTCCGTGTCGACCTCGAGTATGCTGTCAGCACTCCAGAAGTCGTCAATGGTATCGATATGTCCCCAGTCAAGGGGCTCTCTTATCCTTGGTGGCGTCGTGCTATCCAGCTGATGAACCCAATCATTAAGTAGTCGCATAACATGAAGATCAATAAATCTATCCTGGGAGTCGTAGCTATGGCTACGCTCCTCGGGGCTTGTAATGACAGAGAACTCAAGGAGCTCTCTAACCAAGCCTATATCGCCCAGACAGGGACGCAAGCTGGTCGCCTAGGATCACTTCAGCTCGGTGATAGCGAAGTATCGACGGATATCAATGTCCGTCTGTCCAATCCTCAGGACAAGGATCAGAGCTATTCCCTTGAGCTTAGCTCGGAAGCACTAGAGCAGTACAATAAGCTCAATGGGACTGCCTTTGTGATGCTCCCCGCAGAGCAGGTGAAGCTCTCTACTACTAATGTTGTAGTTAAGGCAGGGGCAGTCTTCTCCGAAGCTGTGAAGGTCTCTCTTCAGCCTCTTAGCAAGGAGCAGATGGATTCAGGTAAGAAGTTTGCTGTCGCCTTCAAGCTCAAGTCTGCTGGTGCTTCGGCTGCCGTCCTCAAGGGCGCTGACACCTATGTCTATGCGATCAAGACGATCACTTCGGCTAGCGCTCCTATCCTAGGTACCTACAAGGGTAAGTACTACAAGGCTATCGCTCGTGGTATTGCTCCTGTAGAGCTCCAGCGCTTCACCATCGAGATGCGTGTCAATATCAATGGTCTGAACAAGAACAACCAGGCACTCTTCGGTGCATGGGCTCCAGGCTCTGAGATCTACATGCGCTTTGGTGACGCTAACCCTCCCTATGATTACCTAAACATTAAGTTCGGTGATGGTGGTCAGATCGACCGTACCTTCGAAGGTGCTAAGACCAATACGTGGTACCACATCGCACTGGTCTTCGACGGCTCTCAGGCTACGCTCTATGTCAATGGTAGCAAGATCACCAGCACGGACAAGCCTGCAGGTCGTGTCTTCAAGCTCAATGATGCAATCCATGTCGCAGGCTCTGGCCCTGCTTGGTTCATCAATGCTTGTATCTTCAGCGAACTCCGTATCTGGAACACGGCTCGTACACTCGAGCAGCTCCGTGACAACGAGTACACGGTCGATCCTACGACCCCAGGTCTCCTCCACTACTGGAAGATGAACGAAGGTAAGGGAGGCACGTTCGCTAACTCTGTCGCTGGGGCTCCTGCTCTCAATGTCTACGACGGTAGCTACGACGACAAGAATCATGAGAGCAACGTCATTCAGACGCCAGTTTGGGTCTCGAATGTCCGCTCCGATGGTAAGGGTACAGTCAAGGTCCCCTAATCTTAATATCGGTGATACGACATAGCCCTCCCCTTCGGAGGGGGGCTGTGTACGATCCCTCTAATAGCTTTGAAGTTTATATGCAAAAGACTCTATCCATAGCTTGCGCAGCACTCTTCCTGAGCCTGACGGCTTGTCAGAAGGGCTTTGATCTGGATACGCCTCTCCATGATAAGGCTAAGGTCCAGACTGCTGGATCTGTAGCTTACATCAAGACGGGGGACTTTGATCTGTCTAAGTCCTTGAAGTTCCCTCTTCAGGTCAATCTCCAAGGGACGACGCTCACCAAGTGGGCTGATCAGGAGCGCTATGTCTATCTCTCTAAGCCTGTCGCTCAGGATGTGACGGTCACTGTCGCTATCGCTACCTCTGAGGCCTCGGCTGCTTCGTACGTCGCCTCCCATGCTGGCTACCGTGTCGCTCCCGAAGGCTATGCTAAGCTTTCCGCTACGACCGTGACGATCCCTAAGGGTCAGACGAAGAGCTCTACAGCTATCACCGTCAGTCCTGGGGATAAGTATGATGAGATCTCGAAGCAGAATGCGAGTGCAGAGTACTTCGTGATCCCTGTGCAGGTCACTGCTGTAGCAGGCGCATCGTCCGTCGGCGTCAGCCAGGACTATGGCACCTATTTCATCCCAGTGAAGAAGAGCTACCAAAATGTAGGCTTCTTCACGCGTGATCCTCAGGGTACGATGCTGACCTCTGCGGATATCACCTACGATGTCTCCTCTGAGCTCTCTTGGGGTAACTACACCTACAGCAAGGACGCTCTCTATGATGGCGACCCCTCTAACGAGTGGTATGCAGCCTACACAGATACGGCTCCTTGGGTGACGGGTATCCTCAAGAATGGTACGAAGAAGTTCAACTACATTCTTCTCAAGCGTACTGATGAGAAGATGGATGGTGTTTCTGATGTCGAGATCTTTACCACTCAGGATGGTACGAACTGGACTTCTCAGGGTATGCTACCTGCTAGCTACCTCAATAGAGAGAGTGTCGTTGTCGTTCGCTTCTTCACTCCTGTAGAAGCAAAGGGTATCAAGATTGCCGGAGTTAATGCTTCAGGATCTGGCTTCTTCGGTATCGGCGAGCTGAACTTCTTCTCGGAGAACTAAGTCCTCCTTTCCTCCTCTAGCGATAAGGCCCGTACATGTAGCCCAAAAGGCATGCATGTATGGGCCTTCGCTATAGATCCACCTGAGTATTCCCGAATCCATTCAAGGGGGCGACTGCACCAGACAGAGGTGCGGTCGCCCCCTTGTTTTGTCTGTGAGGTTTTCCTCGGATAGAAGAGACTTTCTCGCTGGTGCATCTAGCCCACGGCAGGCGGTGAAAGATGAGGGTGGGGGGAGGGGAGTGCTGAAGGGGTAAAAAGGGATCTACGGTAGGTCGTCGATGCGACCTACCGTGGGTCGTCTCGACGACCTACAGTAGGTTTTTTCGGTGACCTACCGTAGGGTCCAAAAGGGGCCTCTCAAAAGCCCCTGTAGATAGGGCTTCTGGAGGGGTGGTTTTTTGATTCGGATGTCAGCTTCGGTGGGCGGGGATAAGACTCGGGAAAAGCTGTGGTACGCTGTCGTTCCGATGCAGGGATATTCTTAAAGAATTTTATTAAATGAGAAGGCTTATGAAAGTATTTTCAGAAGGTTAAAATTTACTATTTTTGCCCGCTGACAAGATTATGGTTATACTTAGCGACAGCCTATTTACCCTAGATCCCTCGTGCGAGTGGTCTAGCCTGCGTGACCTATCGGGGACAGACCTGATGGCGTATTGGTCCATTTATACGACGAAGCTGGCGAACTGGTGGATGTGCTCGATGCGTAGATCTCCCCGATATATCCTCCGTTCTATCTATATCCCAAGCTAAAAGGCTCCTAGACTAGGCGTGCTAGCACGTAGAGGTCTGGGAGCTTTCCTTGTCTTGTGAAGCACCGTAGCTACTTCGAGTAGTTCGGGTGTTCCACTTTATCTCCTCCCCTAAGATTCCATTTTTTTAATTCTCAGATATGAAGAAAGTACTATCTCTCCTCATGACGCTTTTCCTCTGTGTCGCTACGGCACTAGCACAGGGGCGGAGCATCAGTGGTGTCGTGCTCGATGCTACGAATCATGAGCCTGTGATCGGAGCTTCGGTTCTGGTCAAGGGTGTGCCTGGTCAAGGTGCTTCTACCGACATCAACGGTAAGTTCACCTTGAAGAACGTCAAGGCGGGTGCTGTCCTCGTCGTATCCTCCATCGGGTACGCCAAGAAGGAAGTCCCTGTCGGTAACCAGACCGAGCTGAAGATCCAGCTCGCTAGTGAAGACAACCAACTCCAAGGGGTCGTCGTCACCGCTCTCGGTATCAAGCGCTCCCAGAAGGCGCTGAGCTATAATGTCCAGGAGGTCAAGAACGACGCTCTGACTACGGTCAAGGATGCCAACTTCATGAACAGCCTCAATGGTAAGGTCGCTGGGGTCAACATCCAGCGTAGTGCCTCTGGGGTCGGTGGTAGCACCCGTGTCGTCATGCGTGGTAATAAGTCGATCTCTGGGGACAACAACGTCCTCTACGTCATCGACGGGGTACCTGTCGGCAATAGCGCAGACCGTGGTGGTGACGGCTCGGGCTTCGGCTCTGGTCGTGCTTCAGGTGAAGGGATCTCCAGCATCAACCCCGACGACATCGAGTCGATCAGTGTCCTCACAGGTCCTTCGGCTGCTGCACTCTATGGTGCTTCGGCTGCGAACGGGGTTATTCTCATCAATACGAAGAAGGGAGCTGCTGGTAAGCTTCGTGTGAACTTCTCCTCTTCTGTGGAGACGGCTTCGCCCTTCATCATGCCTAAGTTCCAGAATACTTACGGCAACAAGCCCGGGGACTACACTTCCTGGGGTGAGAAGCTCGCTACGCCTACCGACTATCAGCCTAGAGACTTCTTCAATCGTGGGGTCACGTACAACAACTCCTTCAACTTCTCTGTCGGGACGGACAAGAACCAGACCTACTTCTCCGCCTCTGCCATCAATGCTAAGGGGATCGTACCTAACAATAAGTACCATCGCTACAATGCGTCGATCCGCAACACGGCGAAGTTCCTCGACGATAAGCTTACGCTCGATGTCTCGGCTAACTATATCCGTGACTACGCTAACAACATGATCTCCTACGGGGCGTACTTCAACCCCATCGTCGGTGCTTACCTCTATCCTAGAGGGAAGAACTTCGACCAGGAGAAGTACTTCGAGCGCTATGATGCTAAGGAAGGCTACTACACACAGTACTGGTCTCCTGGTAGCATGGGTACGGACGTGCAGAACCCTTACTGGGTCGCTTACCGCAACCTGCACCCCGAGGTCAACGACCGCTACATGCTCTTCGGTTCGCTCAAGTATGAGCTCAACAAGAAGATCAACTTCTCCGGCCGTGTGCGTCTGGACAATACGTACACCCAGCGTGAGACGAAGCTCTATGCTTCTACCTCTAGTGTCTTCGCTAAGCCTCTGGGCTACTACTCCGCAGACAACAGCTACTTCAAGCAGAAGTATGTGGACTTCATGGCGAACTACAATTCAGCCATTGGCGAAGATTTCAACCTCACTGGTACCCTTGGTACTTCCTATGAAGAGTACGACACCAAGAGCCAGGGCTTCGGAGGTCACCTCTCACTTATCCCTAATAAGTTCATCTTCTCGAATACCAACTCCCTACAGAGCGGTGGTTCGGAGGGCTCAAGCCGTAAGAGCAACTTTGCTGTCTTCGCTTCTGCCGAACTTGCATGGCGCAGTGCGCTCTTCCTCACCCTCACAGGACGTACGGACAAGCCTTCGCAGCTCGTCAACAGTGTAGACCCATGGATCTTCTATCCTTCTATTGGTCTCTCGGCTGTCGTCACTGACCTCATCGGCTCAGACCTGCGTGCTAAGCTTCGCCCAGCACTGTCCTACCTGAAGGTACGTACCTCCTTCACCGAAGTAGGTTCTCCTATCCCCTTCACGGGGCTGACCCCAGGGACCATCACCCACTCTATGGGTAGCGGTAAGGTAGAGCCCTTCGACTACTATCCTCTGCCTGACCTCAAGGCTGAGCGTACACGCTCTGTCGAGCTCGGAATCGACTCTCGCTGGTTCGGTGGTGCTCTGACCTTCGGTGCTACCATCTACCAGTCCAATACGCTCAATCAGCTCCTCGAGACAGACCTGGATCCAGGGACGGGCTACAAGAAGCTCTATGTCCAGGCAGGTAATGTCCGCAACCGTGGGGTAGAGATGACGCTCGGCTTCCACAAGAAGTTCGGTGAATTCGACTATAATTCCAGCCTTACAGCTACGGCTAACCGCAATAAGATCATCAAGCTTGCTTCTGGTGTGACCAACCCCATCTCGGGTCAGGTCTTCGACCTAACGGATATCCGTAAGGGACGCTTCCGTCTTCGTGAAGGTGGCGAACTCGGTGACGTCTACGCTAGCGAACGTATCAAGCGCGATGCAAATGGCTATGTCGAGTATACTCAGGGTCAGTCGCTCGTCACCGAGCCTACCGAACCCTACAAGCTCGGATCGGTCAATGCTAAGTGGAACTTCGGTTGGAAGCACGGCTTCTCCTACAAGGGCTTTGATCTGAATGTGCTCTTCACGGCTCGCCTTGGCGGTATCGTGATCTCGAAGACTCAGGCTGCTCTAGATAAGTTCGGTGTATCGCAGGCTTCTGCTGATGCTCGTGATGCTGGCGGTGTGACGATCGGTCAGGGTCTCAACATCGATCCACAGAAGTACTACGACGCTATCTACAACCTCGACTCCTACTACGTCTACTCGGCGACCAACGTCCGCCTGCAGGAGCTTAGCCTCTCTTACAGCCTACCCAAGAGCCTCTTCGGTAAGGTCTTCAAGAACGTCGGAGTCTCTGTCTATGCTACTAACCTCTGGATGATCTACAACAAGGCTCCCTTCGATCCCGAACTCACGGGTTCTACGGGTACCTTCGGGCAGGGGTACGACTACTTCATGCTACCTAGCCAGCGTACCATCGGTGCAAGCCTCAAGCTCGGTATCTAGCCTTCGTCCCTCACCTTATCAATACGTATCTATCGTATGAAAATTAAGAATCTAGCTATCCTCCCTGCCCTCGCCCTTGGAGCCCTTATCTCCTCGTGCAATCAGGAAGAGATCAATACAAGTCGTACCGGTGTCACCGACAAGGAGCTTAATCAGGGTGGTCTCAGCTATGGTCTGCCTCTGATGGACCTACAGCGCACGGTCATGCCTATTGGCCCTGCAGGAGATGTCGGACCAGGCAATAGCATGCAGGTCCTCGAGCTGATCTCCACCGGTAACTATATCGGCTACTACAGCAACAACAATAACTGGAACTTCAATACCGAAGGGACTTGGACCTTCACCAACGGTCGTATGGGTCTGCTCTACGGTCTGCTCTACGGTGACGTCGCTAAGTCATGGCTTCCTATCCACACCCAGGCATCCCGAGCTCAAGACAATGTACAGGCTCAGCAGATCCTAGCGATAGCTAATATCGTCAAGATCGTAGGGTGGCTTCGTGCTACCGATGCCTTCGGTCCTATCGTCTACACCAAGGCTGGTAGCGGGGATATCACTCCTACTCCCGACTCACAGCATGAGGTCTATAAGGGTATGCTTGCAGAACTGGAGAAGAGCGCTGCGACGCTACGTCAGGCAGAGGAACCTATCCTCCAGCGCTACGACCTCGTCTATAATGGTGATGCTAAGAAGTGGGTGCGTCTGGCTAACTCACTGATGCTCCGTATGGCTGTCCGCGTCCACTTCAAGGACACGGCCCTTGCTCAGGAGTACATCAACAAGGCTGTAGACGAAGCTAATGGTGGGGTCATCGAGAATACCATCGACGAAGCTAAGATCGGAGACTCTGAGAAGCAGCCTCTGGCTCATCCAGCTCTGATCTCCGTCAATCAGTACAATGAGACCCGCATGGGGGCTACTATCTGGTCGTACCTTCAGGGCTACAATGACCCTCGTCTGGAGAAGTACTTCACCCAGGGTACCTACCGTGGTCGCTCTGGCTATTACTTCCTCGCTCCGACGAACAATGAGCCTAAGCAGGAAGGCGAGAATAAGGCCCAGTATGCATCGAAGCCTAACTTCCAGAATTCAACTCCTGTCTACTGGTTCCGTGCCTCTGAGACCTACTTCCTCAAGGCAGAGGCTGCTCTCTACGGCCTCCTCGGTACGGGTACGGCTCAGTCCTACTATGAGCAGGGTGTACGTCAGTCCTTCTCTGAGGCAGGTGCTGGTGATGCTACTGCGTACCTCATCCAGAGCCGTACTGTCCCAGCAGCGACGTCTGTAGCGAATAACCCCTACATCGGTATGTATAGCGACAATATCTCTTCGGGTAATGTGTCGCCTAGCTGGACGGATGTAGATGCTAATCGTAACGCTACTGAAGTCCACCTTCAGAAGATCATCACTCAGAAGTACCTTGCACTCTTCCCCAATGCCTACGAGGCTTGGACCGAGTATCGTCGTACGGGCTATCCCTTCATCATGAAGCCTGCAGATACGGGGGCTCCCTCTCGTATCGGTGGTCCTGCTAGTATGCGTGCTCCTGAGCGCTTCTCCTTCCCTGCGTCGGCCTACGATAGCAATCCTAATCTCAAGATCATCCCTAGCCTCCTCGGTGGTGTAGACCTCGGTGCTACGCGTCTGTGGTGGGTGCGTGAAGATCGTCCTAATCAGTAACCTAAAGAATAACGAACATCTATGAAGATGCTAAAATATGCGCTGGTAGCTCTCACTGCCCTCTCTGCTATCTCCTGTAGCAAGTGGACGGACGAAGAGAAGCTCACCTACGACAGCCAGCAGGGGCTGAAGCGATCCATCCCCATGATCGAGATGACTAGTGCTGATCAGCTCACTCCTGCACAGAAGGAGCACTATGCTAAGCTCCGTGCTTGGAAGCAGACCCCGCACGTCCGTGGTTTCGGTTGGTTCGGTGGCTGGACGGCCAAGGGTACAGACCCACAGAAGTATCTCCGTATGCTCCCCGACAGCGTAGATATCGTCTCGCTCTGGGGTACGCATGGTGATCTGACCGAAGCTCAGAAGACTGACCTGAAGTTCTTCCAGGATGTCAAGGGTGGTAAGGTCCTGCTCTGCTGGATCGTCTCCAACCTCGGTGACCAGCTTACCCCTAAGGGGAAGAATGCCATCGACTACTGGGTCAAGGAGAAGGGCAATGGCGAATTCCTCGAAGGGGTCAAGGCCTATGCCAATGCGATCTGCGATACCATCGAGAAGTACAACCTCGACGGGTTCGATATCGACTACGAACCCTATTATGGTGGTAGCGGGAACTTGGCTACAGCTCTTCAGACCTATGAAGAGGATGGAGAGACCTATTACTATGATTGGAAGAAGTACCCTGCTGCCGCCTATGTGGGTGCAGAAGCTGATGTCATCGATGCTTCTCCCGAGCGAAATATCGGTATGTACACCTTCGTCAAGACGCTCTACGATCGTCTCCAGCCTAAGGGCCGTATCCTGCTCTTCGACGGGGAGCCTTATAAGCTCTCAGCTGAGGCCTCTAAGATGATCACCTTCTATCTCTACCAGGCTTATGACGAGTCTACGACGGCAGCTGCGGAGGCTAAGATGCGCAAGGGCTCACACCTAGACAACTGGGAGGGGAAGACCTTCCTCACCCTAGAGTTCCAGAAGTACGCTAAGACGGGTGGCTTCCCTCGCTACACCAGCTCTAGAGCTGATATCCAGAAGCTCGACGTAGGTCGTCAGATCATGGACTACGCTAGGATGATCCTGCCCAATGGCAAGCGTATCGCTGGTATCGGTACCTACCATATGGAGCTGGATACCGAGGGTGGTAACTACCGCTTCCTCCGCCAGGCACTCAATGCGGGCAACCATGTTAGTGCTACTCAGAAGGAAGAGTTCCAATAATCGCTAAACAGCTACAGACAAGACAATGAAAAGATTCGCATATATGCTGCTAGCGTCAGGACTGCTAGCTAGCTGCCAAAACGAACTCTACAACGATCCTGTCAAGGATCACGAAGTCGAGCAAGGCGCTTACATCCACGGGCAGGATCAGACGCAGATCTTCCTGCTCAATGGTGATTCGCAGGAGGCTGTTGGGCCTCGCATCGATCTCGTCAAGCCTACTACTGCGCCTGTGACCATCGGATTCTCCGTAGGGGACAAGGCTCAGCTGGATGCTTACAATGCTAAGAACGGGACGAGCTATACGCTCCTGCCCAAGGAGATGTATGAGATCGCTTCGTCGGTGGAGATCCCTGCAGGTAAGGTGTCGGCTACGGTACCTATCAAGCTCAAGAAGGTGACCTTCGCTGCAGGTCAGATCTTCGCTCTCCCTCTGAAGTTGACAGGTGCAGGTGCCCATGCTATCGGCGGTCAGAGCGAAGCGCTCATCGTCGTCGACCAGGCTACGGAGACCAAGGTACTTCGTATCAATACGGGCAATGAGATCGCTACCTACTTCCCAGAGGATATCCTCGTCCCCCAGTGGACGATGGAGGTGATGGTCTACCGTACCAACATCAATGGTGCTCTAGCAGGTACGAAGTTCGTCGGTGCCTCAGACGACAAGAGTGAGATCTACCCTGTGGTAGGTGCTGATGGCTCCTTCCTACGTACGGGGGGTACTGACCTCACGCTCTCTAAGGATATCATGCCTCTGGAGGGTAAGAAGTGGTACATGTTCTCCTTCGTCTATGATGGGGCCAATGTCTCCGTCTACTGCAACGGACGCTTAGTCCTCAATCAGCCTGTCCGTGAGGGCGACTACAAGCTCGGTGGCTTCTGGCTCAGCACGACCCGTGGTCTGGTACGTGAGCTCCGCTTCTACAAGGTCGCTCGCACTCCGGCTCAGATCGTAGCCAATGTCTGGAAGACGGTCGATCCTACCGATCCTAACCTCGTCGCCTATTATCCTATGAATGGTAAGAAGTACGATCATGCGACAGGCAAGGTGACAGAGGATGAGACTCAGATCTGGGACTGGTCGAGCAATGGCCGTCACTTCACGAATCTTCAGGGGGCTACCTTCGTTCAGAATGGGGATAAGCTCTACCGCTTCCCCCTCCCTGCTACGAAGTAGTCCGTCCTAGAGACTTTTCTCCTTAGTTTAGCGAGGCTGTATCCCCCTGGGGATGCAGCCTCGCTTTGTCTTCTCTCGGCACCCCCATTTTGCGACCCACGGTAGGTCGTCGATGCGACCTACCGTGGGTCGTCTCGACGACCTACAGTAGGTTTTTTCGGCGACCTACCGTAGGTCCAAAATAGACCTCTCAAAAGCCCCTGTAGATAGGGAGGCTGGAGGCGAAGTTTTCTGACTCGGATATCGCTCTCGATAGCCGTTGATGGGACTCGGGAATACCACTGGCTCAGAGGATTACGAAGCATGGGTGTTTCTAAATAAATTTATTAAATCGAAACGCTTCCAAAAGTATTTTGGGAAGGTTTTAATTAGTATTTTTGCGCGCTGATTTAACACAACATGGTTACACTTCGTGACAGCGTGCTCTCTTTAGACCTTACCATTGAGTGGTCTAGCCTGCGTGACCTATCGGGTGCAGATCCGATGGAGCATTCGTCTATCTATATGGCGAAGCAGTGGGGCCCGTGGATGCGCTCCACATGGGTGGACCAGCTATATACTCATATTTCATCTATACTTAGAGAAGAAAAGCTCCTAGATAGCGTGGTGACACGTAGAGATCTGGGGGCTTTACTTGTCTTGTGATGCATCAGCTACCTCAGCTGCCTCACGCATACGGCTTCGCTAACCTTCCCAGACTCCATTTTTTTTTAATTTTTAGATATGAAGAAAGTACTATCTCTCCTCATGACGCTTTTCCTTTGTGTCGCCACGGCGCTAGCACAGGGGCGGAGCATCAGTGGTGTCGTGCTCGATGCCACGAATCATGAGCCAGTGATCGGGGCTTCGGTCCTGGTCAAGGGCGTCCCAGGTCAAGGTGCTTCTACCGACATCAACGGTAAGTTCACCTTGAAGAACGTGAAGACAGGTGCCATCCTCGTCGTATCCTCCATCGGGTATACGAAGAAGGAAGTCCCCGTCGGCAACCAGACCGAGCTGAAGATCGAGCTCGCTAGCGAAGACAACCAACTCCAGGGGGTCGTCGTCACCGCTCTCGGTATCAAGCGCTCTCAGAAGGCTCTGAGCTACAATGTCCAGGAGGTCAAGAGCGACGCTCTGACGACGGTCAAGGATGCCAACTTCATGAACAGCCTCAACGGTAAGGTCGCTGGGGTCAATATCAATGCTTCTGCTGCAGGTGTCGGTGGTGCTACTCGTGTCGTCATGCGTGGTATCAAGTCGATCTCGGCAAACAATAATGCCCTCTACGTCATCGACGGGGTGCCCATCTTCAACGTGAATAATGGGAGCACCTCCGGGGAGTACTCTTCGCAGCCTAGCGGTGAAGGGATCTCGGACATCAACCCCGACGATATCGAGAGCATGAGCGTACTCAGTGGGCCTGCTGCTGCGGCTCTCTACGGGTCAAGTGCTGCTCAGGGGGTCATCCTTATCACCACGAAGAAGGGTAAGGAAGGCAAGGTCAAGCTTGAGTATAGCAACAGCACGACCTTCTCTAATCCCTTCATCATGCCACGCTTCCAGAGCGAGTATGGCAATCAGCCTGGCTCCTTCAAGAGCTGGGGTGCTAAGGGTAGCGCACTGGCGTATGATCCTACGAAGTTCTTCAACACCGGGACGAACATCATCAACTCGGTAGCTCTGACCACGGGTACGGAGAAGAACCAGACCTACATCTCTGCAGCTACGACCAACGCTGCTGGTATCCTGCCCAACAACAAGTACAACCGCTACAACTTCACCTTCCGCAACTCGACGAAGTTCCTCGGCGACAAGCTCACGCTTGACCTCGGTGCGCAGTACATCCTTCAGGACCAGAAGAACATGGTGGCTCAGGGGTACTACTACAACCCACTACCTGCTCTCTACCTCTACCCTCGTGGGGAGAACTTCGACGAAGTCCGTCAGTACGAAGTCTACGACGAAGCCCGCAACATCAGCGTACAGAACTGGCGCTGGGGTAATGGCGGTATTGATATGGAGAACCCCTACTGGCAGATGTATCGCAAGAACCGCCTGCAGAATCGTGAGCGCTATATGCTCAACGGTAGCCTGAAGTGGAAGGTAGCTAGCTGGATCGACCTGACGGGCCGTATCCGTGTCGACAACTCGATCGTCAATGGTAAGGACAAGTTCTACGCCGGTACCGATACCTATTGGACGGGGGGTAGCACCAAGGGTCGCTACAACCAGAATAAGGCTGAGGAAAAGCAGATGTACGCCGATGCTATGGCTAACATCAACAAGACCTTCGCCGAAGACTACAGCCTCTCGGCTAATATCGGGGGTAGCCTCTCGAATACCTCCTATAACTCGCTGGGTTATGGTGGTCCTCTAGCAGACGTCCCCAATGGCTTCAACGTGTACAACGTAGACCGCAACAACGGTGCTCCTAGTGCCGGAGGCTGGAGAGAGCGTGCTCTTGCAGTCTTTGGTAGTGCGGAGATCGGCTACAAGCGTCTGCTCTTCCTCACGATGACGGCTCGTAATGAGTGGTCTTCTACGCTCGCTGGTACGGATCAGCTCTCTTACTTCTTTCCCTCGATCGGTCTCTCGGGTGTGATCTCAGATATGATCCAGCTCCCTAAGGCCGTCAACTACCTCAAGGCCCGTGTGTCCTACGCTGACGTAGGTTCGCCTCTGCCTCGCAACCTCACACAGCCTCGCTACACGTGGGACAGCAACTCTCGTACGTGGGTAGCTCCTACCTATCGCCCTCTTGGTAAGCTCTACCCCGAGAAGACCTCTTCGTGGGAAGCTGGTCTGAACATGCGCTTCCTGCGCAATGCCCTCTCGCTGGATGTCACTTGGTATCTCTCCGATACGAAGAATCAGACCTTCAACGTGACGACCTCTCCTGCTAGTGGTTATTCTTCGATGTATGTACAGTCAGGTAATGTCCGCAACTACGGTATGGAGTTCGCTCTCGGCTACCGTCAGGACTTCGGTAAGCTACACTGGGAGACCAATGTCACCTATAGCTTCAACCGTAACCGTATCGTCGAGCTTCTGGACAATTACTACGACCCCGTCACCAAGGAAACCTACAGCCTGCCCTTCCTCAACCAGGGGAATGTCCGTCTGGTGAAGAATGGTACCATGGGTGACCTCTATACGTCTTCCGACTTCAAGCGTGACCAGGAGGGGAACATCTGGATCGACCCTTCGACTAACAACGTCGTCAAGGAAGAACTCTCTGAGCCCCGTAAGATCGGCTCCGTCCTACCTAGCGGTAACCTCGGCTGGCGCAATAGCATCTCCTTCCAGGGGATCAACCTGACGGCTCTTCTCACGGCTCGCTTCGGTGGTCAGGTGACCTCCATGACGCAGGCTATGATGGATGCTTATGGTGTATCTAAGACGTCTGCTGATGCACGTAATGCCGGTGGTGTCGTAGTCAACAAGGGGCGTGTAGATGCCGAAGGCTACTACAATGTCGTCGGTGGTCGTGGTGGTATCACCCAGGAGTATCTCTACGATGCTACCAATGTACGTCTTCAGGAGCTATCGCTCGGCTATACGCTACCTAAGAAGTGGCTTGCTAACAAGGCTCGCCTGACGGCTTCTGTCGTAGGGCGCAACCTCCTGATGATCTACAATCATGCTCCATTCGACCCAGAGGCAACGGCTTCGACGGGTACGTATAACCAGGGTTCGGACATCTTCATGATGCCATCGCTGCGTAGCTTCGGCTTCAGCATCAAGATGGAATTCTAAGCTTCACTCCCACTAAGCACTACTATTAGCAATGAATATATCTAAGAAGATCCTCGTGACCTCACTGGTCATAGCGGGTGCCCTCTCCAGCTGCACAAGTGGCTTCGATGAGATCAACGCTCCAGAGAATACCTTCACTAAGGAACAGCTCCGTGGTGACAACTACGAGATCGCTGCCTCCTTCCCCAAGCTTCAGTCACTGATCGTACCTGCTGACCAGTCGGGGTACTTCCAGCACTTCAGCCTTACGGGGGATATCTGGGGACGCTTCCTCATGTCCAACACGAAGTGGAACAACAACTTCTCCGTGTATCGCTACATGCACGAAGGTTGGCTAAATACTCCCTTCAACATCCTGACGAGCTTCTATCCAGAGTTCCGTAAGGTCAAGGAGGCTACGAATGGTCAAGGTATTACCTTCGCTCTAGCGCTGGTCAATCGTGTCGGGCTGATGCACCGCCTCACCGACCTCTATGGTCCTATCCCTTACACTCAGATCGAAGGGGGGAACCTCAAGGTAGCTTACGACTCTCAGGAAGTAGTCTACAAGGCAATGCTCGCTGACCTCAATACGGCGATCAATGATCTGACGATCTACGTCTCGGCTAACCCAACGGCTAAGCTGATGGCAGACCAAGATCTGATCTATCGTGGTGACCTGAAGAAGTGGGTACGCTTCGCTAACTCCCTGAAGCTTCGTCTAGCTATGCGTATGCGCTATGTCGAGCCTGCTCTGGCTAAGACCGCTGTAGAGGAAGCTGTGAACCACTCCATCGGTGTGATCACGGACAACGCAGACAATGCCATCATCCATCAGAAGGGTAACAGCATGCTCTGGCTCATCACGAATGCTTGGAGTGATGCTCGTGTAGCAGCTGACCTGACGAGCTACATGAATGGATATAGCGACCCACGACGCTCTGCTTACTTCACCAACTCAGGCTTCCCCGGCGCTGGCTATGATGGTCTTCGCTCTGGCTCTAACCAGGATGGCAGTGAGTACAGCAAGTACTCCAATGTCAAGGTAGCTAACAGCGATCCTACGATCATCCTTACAGCAAGTGAAGTTGCCTTCCTCAAGGCAGAAGCAGCACTCATCGGATGGAATGTCGGTGGTGCTACGGCTAAGAGCCTATATGAAGATGGTGTGCGCCTATCCTTCGCTCAGTGGGGTGCCGGTTCTGCTGACGGCTACCTAGCTAGCACGGCTACTCCTGCTAACTATACCGACCCCTCTGGTCGCTATAGCACGGGCGCTGTCAGCACCATCACTCCTCAGTGGGGTGACTCTGACTCAGAGGAGAAGAACCTAGAGCGTATCATCACGCAGAAGTGGATCGCTCTCTGGCCTCTCGGCTTCGAAGGCTGGTGCGAACACCGTCGTACGGGCTATCCTAAGTTCTTCCCTGTCGTAGGTACAGTCGAGTCTGCTTATGCTCACCTGGATGTAGCTAACCGCTTGCCCTTCTCTCGTACGGAGTACGATGTCAACTCGGCTAACGTACAGGCAGCTATCAAGCTCCTCGGTGGACCTGACGACTATACCACTAAGATGTGGTGGCAGAAGAAGAACTAAGGTGCGCCATAGTATCCATATTTAAGAACTACGTATATGAAGAATATTAAGTGTTTGGCACTAGCGGTAGGTGCTATCGTCACACTTGGAGCAAGCTCTTGCTCTAAGTGGACGGAGCTCGAGCAGTACAAGCCAACAGATAAGAGTGGTAACATCACGACTGAGGACTACTACGCTAACCTACGTGCCTTCAAGAAGAGTGGTGCTCCTCTGGGCTTTGGTTGGTTCGGTGGTTGGACGGGTGTAGGTGCTTCGATGAAGACGCAGCTCATGGGTCTACCCGATAGCCTTGGTATCGTGTCTCTGTGGGGAGCTGGTACGGCTGAGTTCGATGAAGCTCGCCGTGAAGACCTCAAGAAGGTACAGACGCTCAAGGGTACGAAGGTCCTGACAGGCTTCCAGGTCAATAGTGTCGGTGCTCAGCTGACTCCTCATGGTAAGACTGCAGAGGAATACTGGGGATGGGAGAGCGGTACGAGCGAAGCGGCTCAGGCCAAGCAGACCGCTGCTATCATCAAGTATGCTAATGCACTCTGCGACCTCGTCGACAAGCTCGGCCTTGATGGCTTCGACTACGACTTCGAGCCTAACTACGAAGGTGAAGGGAACCTATGGTTCGACCACACGTGGACGGAAGCTAACGCTGGCTGGCGTAAGCTCACGGCAGAAGAGAAGGTGATCAAGACAAAGAACATGACCACCTTCATCTCCACGCTCGGTAAGCGCCTTGGCCCTCAGTCAGGCACGGGTAAGCTTCTTACGCTCAATGGTGAGCCTCAGAAGATGGTACCAGAGCTCGGGAAGTACTTCAACTACTTCATCGTCCAGGCCTACAATAGCTGGGGGGATGGAGACCTCGATGCTCGCCTCAAGAGTACGATCGACAACTACAGCGGTCAGCTCGAAGCAGCTGATGTCGCTCGTAAGTACATCGTCACGGAGAACTTCGAGAAGTGGGCTGGTCAAGGTGGTGCTACCTACACCGACCGCTCAGGTAATGTGATGAGAAGTGTCGAAGGTATGGCTCGCTGGCTCCCCGTCGTAGATGGGAAGACGCTCCAGAAGGCAGGTGTAGGTACCTACCACATGGAGTATGAGTACACCGTCTCTGGTCAAGTAGGTACGTACCCTGCGCTGCGCAAGGCGATGCGTATCATGGCTCCTCCTGTCAAGTAACTAATCATCCGTAAAGCAATGAATAAGATGAATAAGACGATGCTTGGTGGTCTTGCTCTGGCTGCTGCCTTCCTCTCTGGTTGCTCCAATGCAGAGTACAAGCCCCTAGACAACTCGATCTATATAAATGGTGCTGCGGCTGATCCCCTGCGCATCATCACGGTAGGTGATGCTAGTAGCACGACGTCCATCCTCGTCCGCTCTGCAGCTCCTGCCAAGCAGACGATCACGGTGAATCTCGCTGTACAGCAGTCGGCGCTTGATGCTTACAACAAGCGTAACGATGCTAACTATGTACTGCTACCTGCCGAGTTCTATACCCTCTCTGCTACTTCGCTCAAGATCGAACAGGGCAAGGTCTCCACGCCTGAGCTCACCGTCACGATCAAGCCCTTCACCGAAGAGCTGAGCAAGAGTGGTAAGAAGTACGCTATTCCCCTCTCGATCACCTCGGTCTCTGGGGCTGACCTGTCCGTCCTCCAGGGCGAGAAGGACTTCATCATCGCCTGCGATCAGGTGATCAAGACCAAGGCGATCAAGCTTCTACCCCAGCAGGGGATGAAGACGTCCTTCGCTGAAGGTGTCAAGACGGATACTTGGTCTGTCGAGATGCGTGTCAAGAGTGACAACATTCGCCCTGAGTACAACAACCAGTCCTTCATGGGTATCTCCTCCGGTATTGATGGCGGTGGTGAAGGCTCAGGCTTCATCTTCGGTCGCTGGGAAGGCGATGTCCTCCAGTTCAAGGTCAACGGTCACGATGGTGTATCGGCTACGATCAAGCCCGAGACCAACAAGTGGTATCACGTGGCTCTCGTCTGCGCTAATGGTACGCTCTCCATCTACGTCAACGGTCAGCTGAACAAGCAGGAGCAGAACCTCAAGTTCGCTACCGTCGGTCAGTACAAGGACTTCACCTTCGCTTATCCTCGCTGGAGAAACCACCCCTATCGTAAGTCGAACTACTACATGAGTGAGATCCGCTTCTGGAATCGTGCCCTCACGGCTGCACAGATCCGTCGTAATCGCTTCTCTATCGACCCTGCTACTCCAGGCCTAGTTGCGTACTGGAAGCTGGACGAAGGGACGGGTACGACCTTCAAGGATGCTACGGGCCACGGCCACGATCTCGAGCTCTATCATGGCGAGGGTCAGCGTACGGCTCCCTCTCAGTGGGTAGACATTCGCTCTGACGAAGACTAATCATCACATAGACTATCATCCATATGAAGAGATATAATAAGCATTGGATCCTCGGCCTCTGTGCTGCCACGATGGCACTTGGCCTAGCTTCGTGTAAGAAGGATGCGGATTCGGTAGATACCCTCCTAGAGCGTAACTATCCTCCTCGTGTCTATATTCAGGCAGACCGCTATTCGGTGCCTGTCAATAGCTATCCCCTCCTGCACAGCAGCACGGGTATCACGGGGAACAACGTCGGCTACTTCACCGTTCGCCTCAATCGTCCCTCGACTCAGGACGTCGTCGTGACGCTCAAGTCGACGGTGAGCAACCAGGAGATCGCTAGCGCTCTCACGCTCAGTGCGACCGAAGTCACGATCAAGGCCGGTCAGATCGCCAGCGAGCAAGTCTCTGCGACCCTCGACCTAGCTGCTCTGGCTACTCGTGAAGCTGCTGAGGAGTACACAGTCAAGGTCGTCATCGAGTCGATCAAGAGCGCTGCTAGCGGTGTCGCTGTCAGTAGCAATCTCAACCTCTACACGGCTACCTTCACCAAGTCCGCTCGTAGTGAAGATGCTCTTGTCGTAGGAAATTCGGATATCGACTTCTCGGCGGTCAACTACTTCGATATGGCAGAGCGTGCTTCGAAGTGGACGGTATCTCAGGTGACCTCCGGTATTGACGGGGGCAATGATCCCAAGCGTGTGATCGATGGTAACTATGGCACAGACTTCGCATCGAACAACAGAGGCTTCAGCTTCGTCGTTGACTTCGGCAAGGTCGTCCCCAAGTTCCGTGGTGTCTCGGTCTACTACTGGGCAGACTGGGCTGCTCCCCGTGAGATCCAGCTCGAGTGCTCGGTAGATGGCGTGAAGTGGACTAACCTTGGTCGTGCCGATATCTCTGGTCTTACTGGAGAAGATAAGGCCTTCGTCGGTCTGAAGAAGGCTTATCCAGCTCGCTACGTCCGCTACACGATCACGAAGCCTGTGGGTCGTACCTCGGTGACTGAGTTCTACGCATTCGAAGATCCCGCTGAGGCTAGTGCCGACGACATCTTCGGAGGTGAGAACCAAGGATAATCTTTCCTCCTTCCCCTTTGCGATCCGCCCCTCGAAGGTTCGTCCTTCGAGGGGCGGATTCTTTTCTTTAGATCCAGGGGCAAGCAGGGTGGCTAGCCCATAGATTTTTTCCCTACCTAAGCACCCAGCGAAAGTCCTTGCTCCAAGCCTCTCTTCCACGAGCCTCTGTACCCCCCGTTTTGCGACCCACGGTAGGTCGTCGATGCGACCTACCGTGGGTCGTCTCGACGACCTACAGTAGGTTTTTTCGGCGATCTACCGTAGGTCGTTTTTTGGAGGGGTAGAGGAGCCCGTCGGAGACCTACGTTTACGGGGTAGAGGTCGAGACTGTCTATGTCGATAGAAATCACTACCTTTGCTGGCGTTTTACGATTGTCTCGAAACGACGAGAAGCCCCTAGACCTCCAGCAGGCAGGGACTCGTGTGATGGGAAATTAGAAGACACTAATTTTGAGTAACACAATTATTAAGTAAGAGAATGAAGACATTCCAACTCTCAGGTCAGCTCCGCTCCGAGCTTGGCAAGAAGGCTTCTAAGGGCCTTCGCGCTGGGGATCAGATCCCTGCAGTCCTCTACGGAGGCAACGAAGTCATCCACTTCACCGTAAGCCAGGATGGCGTGCGTAACCTCGTCTACTCTCCAGACATCTTCGTGATCGACCTCGACATCGAAGGTCGTCAGGTCAAGGCTGTACTGAAGGACCTTCAGTTCCACCCTGTGACTGACGCTATCCTTCACCTCGACTTCCTCCAGGTAGAAGCTACTAAGCCTATCGTCATGGAAGTACCTGTAGTCCTCACGGGTCACGCCGAAGGGGTTAAGGCAGGGGGTAAGCTCAGCCTCGAAATGCGCAAGCTGAAGGTTCGCGCTCCTTACACCGAGATCCCCGAGAAGCTCTTCATCGACGTCACCGAGCTCGGCCTTGGTAAGACGATCCAGGTGGGTGCCCTCTCCTTCGATGGTCTCGAAGTCATCAACGCTAAGAACGCTGTCGTCTGCGCCGTCAAGCTCACTCGTGCTGCTCGTGGTGCTATGGCTAAGAGCGGTAAGTAAGCCCGCAGCCTAAGGTGTGAGCTACGAACTTGGCTCATACCCTATATATCCTATCCTAGAGGCTATCCTACCTGAGAGTAGGGTAGCCTCTAGCTCACTTATATGCGCTCGTAGCGCACCCTTTATTTCACTAGATGAATCTTCGTCGGCTCGTCCTCTTCGTCCTCTACCTATTCATCCCCCTCTTAGTATATGCTCAGCCCTTCCCTGAGGCTGTGGAACTCCTACGCCGCTACGAGCAGCGCCCTGGGGTACGTGTCACGGCTCTCCTTCGAGATCTAGAGACAGGGGAGACACTCGTGGCGCATCGCACGGACGAACTCTTTCGTCCTGCCTCGCTGGTGAAGATCCCTACGACGGGGGCCTTCCTAGCCCTCCGTGGTGCCGACTACCGCTTCCATATCCCCGTCGCTATCCGTGGACGGGTGCATGAGGGAGTCCTCGAGGGTGATCTCATCCTCGGAGCTTCGGCAGACCCTTCGGTGGGGTCGCACTACATCCCTGAGCCTGACCGCCTCCTTCGTGAGGTGAAGACCCTACTGGAAGAGCGAGGGATCAAGCGGGTGACGGGTCGCCTGCTCCTCGATATGAATGGCTTCCCTCGACCCTTTGCTAATGATACTTGGCCCGAGGAAGATCTGGACGAATACTATGGGGCGCTGGTCTCGGGCTTCAATGTCGGGGACAACTATGCCGACCTCTACCTCTACGCCGAGGAGTCCGATCCCGAGGTGGAGGTACAGCTGGCTTCACAACCTCTACCTACACGGCAGAGCCTCACGACGGGCTCCCCGACGAACCTGGAGCTGATGATGCCGGTGAGCCGGGATAGTATCCTAGTCTCAGGCGAGGTGCGCTCCGGTAGTTCGGGAAGACACCAGCGCTGGACGCTCCCCGATCCTCCACTCTACGCCGCCCTCTGGCTCACCGAAGGACTCCGTCAGCGAGGGATCGAACTTCCACAAGCTCCCCGACTGGTCTACGACTCTGTGATGACGGGGCTCGATACCCTTGGCTTCTACACGTCGCTCCCCGTCGATACGCTGGTGAAGATCACCAACTTCCGTAGCTCCAATATCTATGCAGAGGCGCTGGCTTATTCCCTCAATTCGCCGAAGGACAGGACGACGGGCTATCCCATAGCTATGCGGGACTACTGGAGGGAGCGCCTTCACCTCACGTCGTCAAACTTCCTCCCGATGGACGGCTCGGGGCTGAGCCCTTATGGGCGACTTACCTCGGAAGCCCTTAGTCTCATCCTCTCCGAACTCTGGCGTGATCAAGCCTTGAATGCTCCCTTCCTAGCCTCTCTCCCCGAGGCGGGCGTCGAAGGCTCAGTGCGCAGTGTATCCCTTCCCTCTGAGATCAGGGCCTTCGTCAAGAGTGGCTCGATGCGAGGCGTACGAGGCTATGCGGGCTATATCCATCATGAGGGGAAGTGGTACAGCCTCGTCTATATAGCTAATGGGGCGATCACGGGGGGAGAAGCTCGCTCGCTCTTCACGCACTTCGTCAGCTGCCTCTTCATAGATCAACCTTTGCCCGACCTAAGCCCCAAGAAGCCCTCCGCCGTGAAGACCAAGAAGAAGGCACAGAAAGCAGGGAAGACCAAGGCTAAGCACTCGAAGCGAAAGGGCAAGAAGCGCTAGAGCTGAGACTTTTCGTATCTTTGTTAGGAATCATTGAGCTCGATGCATAAGACTCTCCTGCGATATTCCCCGATGAAGTCCCTCGGCATGGTGCGCTATCTCCTCCTGGCGATAGTCGCTCTCTTGTGCTCTTCGGTGAGCGCTGATGCCCAAGGGAAGAGCAAGCGGGATAAGACTTTCGGACTGCCTACCGAGCTGAGTCCCTCCGCCCAAGTGAGCTTCCTCGCCGCTCAGCCCAGTAGTGAGGAGTCCTATACCCTCTACGGGCATGCAGGGCTACGTGTATATGACCGCCTTCAGGAGATCGACGTGACCTTCAACTATGGGATCTTCGATTTCTCAGAGGACTTCACCCTGCGCTACCTGCAGGGTAGGACCGACTACATCGTCCTGCCTACAGCCACCGAGCTTTTCCTCGAAGACTACCAGCATCGGGGGCTGATCCAGGAGATCGTCCTCACGACAGATAGCCTCCAGCGTGCCCGTATCTGGTCGCTCCTGTTGGAGAATATCCAGCCGGAGAATCGTGTCTACCGCTACAATGCCTTCCGCAACAACTGCAGTACACGTCCGCTGGATCTATACCTAGAGACCCTCACACCCCTTCGCTCAGAGAAGGGTGGGGCTGATAGCGTGCGCTTTGCCTTCGCCTCGGGGGATGATACCCTCTTCCGTCAGCTCTTCCCAGGGGTAGACCCTGGTGCGCTCCCTCCCTTGACTTGGCGCCAAGCCATCAATGAGCTTGAGGCGTCTTCCCCTTGGCTCGTGCTGGGTACGGACCTAGCTATGGGACCCGAGCTGGACCAGCCCATGAGTGTGCGGGATCGCTTCTTCATACCGATGCAGGCCGCTGCGCTCCTGCCTCTCCTCTCCGTAGGGAATGAGCATTTACCTAAGAACGCTTGGGTACGACCAGCTCTCACCACGAGAAGCTACGGGAAGCTTCAGCGCATAGAGCCCGCTTCCTTCTCCCTCACACAGCCCTCAGTTGTCTTTACCCTAGTTCTCATCCTCTCTGGGGGGATCTTTGTCTATCGACGCAAGGGAAAGCCTGTGCCGGGAGCGATCGAATTTGTCCTCTACCTAGGGGCTGGACTTGCGGGGTCGCTACTTACCTTCATCACCTTCTTCTCGGAGCATCCGATGGTGTCTCCGAACTGGAATCTCCTTGCCCTGCACCCTGGCTATCTCCTTCTTGCCCTACTGATGCCCTTCGGTGCTAAGACGCAGCGTGTACGCTACGTGCTCCATGCCATCTGCTTCGTGGCTCTGATAGCACTGCCCTTCGTCGGGCTACTCTCGGGACAGAAGTTCAATGGTAGTCTCTCTCTGATCGCCATGAGCCTGACCTACCTCAGCGCGGGGCGACTCATCCATAATCCCTTCCGCCGTCATGGGTAAGACTAAGAGTAGCCTCGAGCAGCGTGGTATGCGCTACCTCCTCACGTCGCTCTTAGCCCTCGTGGCTCTGCAGCACCCACTCTCGGCGGGGGATATCCCTCGTGTGGTCGTCTACATCACCATCGAGGATCTGCGTGGGGACTACCTCCAGCAGTTGAGCCCGCTCTTCTCTAAGGATGGACTGGGGCGTATGCTCCAGGAGGGGAAGGTCTACCCTCAGGTGCGCTTCCCTCTAGCGGAGCTGGACCGAGCCTCGGCTACGGCGACACTGCACACAGGTGCCTATCCTCAGATCCACGGAGTAGAGCGCTCGACCCTCTGGGATACTAAGCAGCACAGCTGGCGACCTATCTTCCATGACCCTTCGGTCATAGGGAGCTACACACGTGATACCTATTCTCCTAAGGCTCTTCTGGTCAATACCCTTGGCGACCGAATCAAGGAAGCTTCTTCGGGCGCAGGACTAGTCTATGCCGTCGCTTCGGATGCTGAGGCGGCGATCGCTTCGGCGGGATGGTTCGCTAACGGAGCATTCTGGCTCGATACCAAGATCGCCTCGTGGTCGAGCTCCAGCTACTATGAGGCGATGCCTAAGAGTATCGAGGCGTACAACCGCTCTGCCGATGGGCCGAATAAGCGCCTCATAGCAGGTCAGATGGTCTGGGCACCGCTGAGAAGCTATACTTCTCCTGAGCGTGCTTGGTCGGACTGGGGGGCACGCTTCTCCCATCGATACCAAGGCTATCAGGGCGCAGACTTCAAACGCAGTGCTCTGGCCAATGAGGAGGTGACGAGCCTAGCGCTACGACTCCTCGACCAAGGGGGCTACGCTGAGAGTAAGTCCCCCGGTATGCTTGCCCTCTCCTACAGTCTCAATGTAGCTCCTAAGGAAGCTACTAGTGAGCTGACGAGCGAAGAGGTTGATGCTTATGTTCGCCTCGATAAGAACATCCAAGCGATACTTACTGAACTTCAGCGGAAGTTCGGCGAGGGGAACTATCTCCTAGCCCTTACAGGCACGGGCTACACGCACTACCGTCGTCCCCGACTCAAGGGCGCTGAAGCTCGCTATGGGCAGTTTAGCTCGAAGAAGGGATCGGCCCTCTTGAACCTTTACCTCTCCGCCATCTATGGTCAGGGGAGTTGGGTAGAGCGCCTTGCTGATGGTCGCCTCTATCTGAACCGTAAGCTAGCAGAGACGAAGCGCATCGCACTCACCGAACTACAAGACCGATCAGCTGCCTTCCTCGAAGAGATGGAGGGTATAGCCTTCGCTGTCGCAGGTGAGCGTCTTCTGGTGCAGTCTTCGCTGAGCGATGCTGCCCGAGCCCTTCGTCGCTCGGTGCACAACCGCTACCTAGCTGACGTCTACTGGTCACTGACTCCTGGCTGGGAAGTCGAGGAGCTGGCTGACAATCCTAGCCTGTGGCTTCAGTCCACAGCGATCGATACTCCCTGTATCCTCTTCGGGGCAGGAGTGACGGCCAAGGACTTTGACTATCCGATCCTCGAGGCCCCTGATGTCGTCAAGGCTATTGCGCATGTCTTGCGCATTCGCCCACCCAATGCTACTCGCTAGCCTAGCTTAGCCTAAGGGCCTTCTTGTCCCTAGGGTAAGCTCTTATTTCCCGAGGTGTGCTCCGAGATGGAGCGTCGTCTCTTCGATCCATTCACAGAGAATAAATAATCAAAATACATATGGGATTTATAGATCTATTGTCGAAGCTCTTCGGCAACAAGTCGCAGCGTGACCTCAAGGAGATCACGCCCTGGGTAGACCGCATCAAGGCAGTGTACCCCGAGATCGACGCACTAAGTGATGATGACCTGAGAGCACGCTCTGCTGCCCTTCGTCAGCGTATACAGGACTATGTAGCCAGTGAGCGTGCAGAGGTGGAGAGCCTCAAGGCAAGTGTCGAGGGCAAGGACCTCGATGAGCGTGAAGCGATCTGGTCGCAGGTCGACAAGCTCGAGAAGGATATCCTCGACAAGCTAGAAGTGGTCCTCGACGAAGTACATCCAGAGGCCTTCGCCATCGTCAAGAGCACTGCTCGCCGCCTAGCGGAGAACCCAGAGATCCGAGTCAAGGCTACGGACTTCGACCGAGACCTCAGTGTGTCGCACGACTTCGTCCGTATCGAAGGGGATACAGCGATCTACCAGAACCATTGGATGGCTGGTGGTAATGAGATCACCTGGGATATGGTGCACTACGACGTCCAGCTCTTCGGGGGGACGGTCCTCCACAAGGGTAAGATCGCTGAGATGGCCACCGGGGAAGGTAAGACTCTGGTAGCTACACTCCCCGTCTTCCTCAACGCCCTTACCGGTAATGGCGTACATGTGGTGACGGTGAACGACTACCTCTCTAAGCGTGACTCGGAGTGGATGGGTCCGCTGTACATGTTCCACGGGCTGAGTGTCGACTGCATCGACAAGCACCGCCCCAATACACCTGAGCGTCGTGCTGCCTACAACGCAGATATCACCTTCGGGACGAACAATGAGTTCGGCTTCGACTACCTGCGTGACAATATGGCCACGAGCCCTGAGGATCTAGTCCAGCGCAAGCACAACTACGCCATCGTCGACGAAGTAGACTCTGTCCTCATCGATGATGCTCGTACGCCTCTCATCATCTCGGGACCTGTGCCCAAGGGTGATGACCAGCTCTTCGAGCAGTTCCTCCCTAATGTCGAGAAGGTCGTCGATGCACAGCGCAAGCTCTGCCAGCAGCTCCTCATCGATGCGAAGAAGAAGATCTCTTCGGAGGACAAGAAGGAGCAGGAGGAAGGCTTCTTCCTACTCTTCCGCACCTACAAGGGTATGCCTAAGAGCAAGCCCCTCATCAAGTACCTCAGTGAGCCCGGTATTAAGGCTGGGATGCTGAAGGTCGAGGAAGAGTACATGGCTGACAACATGCGTCAGATGCACATCGTCACCGACGAACTCTTCTTCGTCATCGATGAGAAGCACAACAGCATTGAGCTATCAGACAAGGGGATCGACCTGCTGACTCAGGGCACAGACGACCCTGCCTTCTTCATCCTACCCGATATAGCTAGCCTCTTGGCAGACCTGTCGAATCAGGGACTCTCAGCCGAAGAGCTCGCCGAGCGCAAGGAGACCCTTCTCTCGGACTACGCCATCAAGAGCGAACGTGTACACACGGTCAATCAGCTCCTCAAGGCCTATGCCCTCTTCGAGAAGGATGACCAGTATGTCGTCATGGACAATAAGGTCATGATCGTCGACGAGCAGACGGGTCGTATCATGGATGGACGTCGCTATTCGGATGGGCTGCACCAGGCGATCGAAGCCAAGGAGCGTGTCCATGTCGAGGCCGCTACACAGACCTTTGCCACCATCACCCTGCAGAACTACTTCCGCATGTACCACAAGCTCTCGGGTATGACCGGTACTGCTGAGACGGAGGCAGGCGAACTGTGGGATATCTACAAGCTCGACGTGGTGGTCATCCCGACGAACCGCCCCATCGCTCGTCAGGACCTCAATGACCGTATCTACAAGACTGCTCGTGAGAAGTACGCTGCGGTCATCGAGGAGATCGTCCGCCTCGTAGGCGAAGGTCGTCCTGTGCTCGTAGGTACTACTTCCGTCGAGATCTCACAGCTCCTGAGCAAGATGCTTGACCTACGTAAGATCCCGCACAACGTGCTCAACGCTAAGCTCCACCAGAAGGAAGCTGAGATCGTCGCTCAGGCAGGTAAGCCCGGTGTCGTCACGATCGCTACCAACATGGCTGGTCGTGGTACCGACATCAAGCTCACGGCAGAAGTCAAGGAAGCTGGTGGGCTCGCCATCCTCGGTACAGAGCGCCACGAGTCTCGTCGTGTAGACCGTCAGCTCCGTGGACGTGCTGGTCGTCAGGGTGACCCCGGGTCGTCGATCTTCTTCGTTTCGCTCGAAGACCACCTGATGCGTCTCTTCGCTTCGGACCGTCTGGCTGCGATGATGGACAAGATGGGCTTCGAAGAAGGGGAAGTCCTCGAGCACAGCATGCTTAATAAGGCCGTCGAACGGGCGCAGAAGAAGGTCGAGGAGAATAACTTCGGTATCCGTAAGCGCCTACTCGAGTACGACGATGTGATGAACTCCCAGCGTGAAGTCATCTACAAGCGTCGTCGCCACGCCCTCATGGGTGAGCGTATCGAGATGGATGTGATGAATACCCTCTATGATGCTGGGCGTATCCTCATCGACACGCATCATCCCGTGGAGGACTTCGAGAGCTTCTCGACGGATGTCATGCGTATCTTCGCCATCGAATCTCCCTTCGATGCTGATACCTTCAGACGCTCCAAGGCCGACGAACTCACCGATCTCCTCTACGACGCTGTCGAGGCAGCCTTCAAGCACCGCTCGCAGCAGATCGCCGACCTGGCTTATCCTACGCTTCATCAGGTCTACACCGAGCAGGGTCATGTCTACGAGCGTATCATGATCCCTCTGACCGACGGTCGTATGGGCTACAATGTAGGCTGTGACCTCAAGGAAGCAGATGCTAGTCAGGGTCGCTCGATCATGCGTGAGTTTGAGAAGGCGATCGTGCTCCACATCATCGACGAAGCATGGAAGGAGCATCTGCGTGAGATGGATGAGCTACGCAACTCGGTACAGAACGCCAGCTACGAAAACAAGGATCCTCTCTTGATCTACAAGCTAGAGTCCTACGAGCTCTTCCGTCAGATGATCGAGGATATGAACCGCCGTACGGCCTCCGTCCTGATGCGTGTGCGTCTCAACGTAGCACCTCCTCAGGAGGAAGCTCCCCGTGAGGTAGAGATCCGTGAGGCTGCACCCGAGAGCCGTCGTCCCGCTCCTCAGTATCGTGAGCAGCGTCACGAGGTAGGTAGCGCCGAGGAGCAGGAAGAGCGTCGCCACACGCCCGCTCAGTCGACCCACACCATCGGGCGCAATGATCCTTGCCCCTGCGGTAGTGGCAAGAAGTTCAAGCACTGCCACGGCAAGGGCTTCTAGCCTCATGCGCCTCTCTTAGGATGGGGACGAGCCCTGAGGCTTCTTCCCCTCCCTAGGTTTGATCCAAAACGCCCCCTAGTTCCGCTGAGGAACTAGGGGGCGTTTTTTGCTGTCGGGAGGGGTGGGCGAGAAGTCGCTTGTAGAGCGCTCTGGAGGCTTGTCCTCGGAAGCCCCCTTTTGCGACCCACGGTAGGTCGCCGAAAAAACCTACTGTAGGTCGTGATGACGACCTACCGTGGGTCGTCGAAGCGACCTACCGTAGGTCGCAAAAAGGGGGGCTCAGAGCATCTCTTCTCCCCTACCTAACTGAGGGGAGAAAAAGCAGAGTGGGGGAGGGGAAAAGAAATTGACTTCTTAAGGAATTTAAGATTAATTCGAGCCTTCTTGACCCTTCTGAGCAGGGCGAAATCCCCTTATGCGAAGCGGATTTCTTTGGGACAGAAGAACTGCTTGAGAGCGCCTAGTAGCTTCGCTTCTGTTCGATTCTTATTCTATTTGTTTTTAGTTGATTAGATAGCTCTCGTTTGGCTTGGTAGAAGGGCCTTTTCTTGCTCAAAGAAGGGGGAAATGCCTTTATGGAGCAGGGGCGTCTCTGTGTAGGTGTGTAAAACTTTGTCGAGAAACTTGCAAGAGAAGGAAAAATGCCTACATTTGACTAGAGCAATCTTTTGGAGGGGGGCTGCCAAGCGCATGCCTGTATGAAGAAACAAACGAGGGAACTGAAGCCCTGCTTCCGAGAGCCTGCAAGGTAGGATAGTAATAACACCCAAATAGTACGCAATATAAACACTAAAACTACTATTCTCATGCGAAGAACACTATTCTTCCTCCTCTCTCTATTCTTAGTAATAGGAGTGGGATGGTCGCAGAAGAATCAGATCTCGGTCTCCGGGGTCGTCATCTCTTCAGGCGACAAAGAACCTGTCATCGCTGCTAGCGTATCGTGTGTAGAGTTCCCCACCACAGGGGTACTGACCGACGTGAAGGGGCACTTCTCCTTCAAGCTACCAGCAGAGGCCAAGACGCTCCTCATCAGCTGTATTGGCTACAAGACGCTCCGAGTCCCCATCAGCACCAAGCCCATGAATATCGTCCTCCCAGAAGAGGAGCGTATGGTGCAGGACGTCGTCGTCACGGGGTATGGTAATACTCGTAAGTCTGCCTTCGCAGGTTCAGCCACGACGATCTCTACCAAGGGCATGAAGGACGTCCCCACCGTATCTCTCGAAGACAAGCTCTCCGGGGCGATCGCAGGGGTCACCGTCAACTCCATCTCTGGGCAGCCTGGTAGCTTCTCTACGGTGCGTATCCGTGGTCTAGGCTCGATCAACGCAGGTAATGACCCGCTCTACGTAGTCGACGGGGTGCCTATGAATACCGACAACGCTACGGTCTTCTCCTATGCTAAGGGGGGAGCTAACCCACTCTCTACGATCAACTCCAACGACATCGAGAATATCACCGTCATCAAGGACGCTGGTGCTGCCGCCCTCTACGGGTCTCGCGCTGCTAACGGGGTCGTCGTCATCACGACTAAGAGTGGGCGCAGTGGTGCTACTCGCTACAACTTCAAGGCGGACTTCGGCTCCTCGGACATAGCGATCGACTACCGTCCTACCCTCAGTGCAGAGAAGCGTAATGAGCTCATCCGTCATGGCTTCACCAACTACTACTCCCAGCTTCGTGACAAGAAGACTAATCAGCTCCTCTACCCTACACCTCAGGAGGTAGAAGAGCAGGTCAAGAAGGTCACTGGTCCAGCTACCGCTATGCCTTGGTCAGGCTACACTGACTGGCGCAAGATCCTCCTCCGTAGAGGTGCTTCTCAGACCTATGAGTTCAGCGCTTCGGGTGGTGGCGAGAAGACCAAGTTCTATACATCGCTCTCCTACGCTGACCAGCGTGGTATATCGCTAGCCTCTGGCTTCAAGCGTGTCACGGGAGCCTTCAATATCTCTCATACGGACCGTCGCCTGGAGCTCAAGGCCAAGATGCTCTTCGGTAAGACCAATCAGGATACCAACAGTGAAGGCTCAGCCTATGCTAACCCGATCTATGGGGTCTCAGTTACCTTGAGCCCTTCAGACTACCCCTATGAGAAGGATGGCTCCTACCGCAATCTCTTCCCAGGCAATAACAACCTGAACCCCCTCTTCGCTACGACGCAGAACTTCTCTAAGACGCAGCTCGTCCGTGCTAATCCCTCGCTCGAAGCTACCTTCACCGTCTTCCCTTGGCTCAAGGCTAAGCAGACAGTCAGCTACGACTACCTGAACAACCAGGATGCCGTCTGGTGGGACCCTCGCCAAGGTGATGGATCGGCTGCTAACGGGGTCTTCCAGCGCTCCAACATCGAACGCTCTACACTGACCACTCAGTCTCAGCTCTACGCTCAGCAAGGCTTCGGCAAGCACAACCTCTCAGGAGTAGCTAGCTTCGAAACCGAAAGCCGAGATCTGCTCAATATCTACATGTGGGGTACGGACTTCCCCTCCTACCTCAAGTATGAGCTGGAGAACTCCGGTACTCAGGGCGGTTCCAGCACGGTGGATAAGGACCGTATGGTCTCCTTCCTCCTCAAGGGTGACTATACCTATGATGATCGCTATATCTTCGGTGGTTCAGCTCGTTGGGACGGATCTTCCCGTCTAGCTCCTGACCATCGCTGGGGGCTCTTCTGGTCGCTCTCTGGCTCTTGGAACCTCGGTAAGGAAGCCTTCATGAAGCCCCTAGAGTCTGTCCTTACTGACGCTCGTCTCCGCCTCTCTTATGGGGCTAACGGGACTCTCCCCTCTGGCTACTATTCGCACCTCTCCCTCTATAGCTTCGGCTACAACTACAATGGGGGTACGGGTACGGTAGAGAGCTCCCTCGGCGCTCCTCGCCTCTCTTGGGAAAAGAACAACGCCTTCAACCTCGGGGTAGACTTCCGTCTCTTCAAGCGCTTCGGAGTTACCTTCGACTACTATAATCGTAAGACCACGGACCTCCTTCTCTACAAGAATATCTCTGGGACGACGGGCTTCAGGAGCGAACTCCAGAACCTCGGTAGTATGCGCAATACCGGCTTTGAGCTGGAGCTGCGCTCGACGAACCTCAACCTCAGCAACTTCTCTTGGAACACCACCATCTCCCTCGGGCATAACAAGAACACCCTACTTCGCTATGACGGAGTACAGACTCAGGAGATCGACGACAACTGGATCCACCAGGTCGGCTATGCCTACAATATGTACTACTTAGCTGAGTATGCAGGGGTAGACCCCAAGACGGGTAAGGCTCAGTACTACAAGAATGAGCTGGATGCTAAGGGCAACTACGATAGGAGCCTCACGACAGACCATACGAAGGCTAAGCCTCGCCGTATCGATGATAAGCCCTTCGACCCTGTAGTCACTGGGGGGATCATCAATAGCATCACTTGGGGTCCCGTTGACCTGAACTTCACGCTCAGCTACTCCCTCGGTGGTTACCTCTTCGACTATGCACCTGGTCTGCACAAGGATGGTAATACCGAAGTGCTCAACCTCGCTATCCCCAAGATGTATGACATCAACAAGATGTGGAAGAAGGAAGGTGACCGAGCAGAGCTCCCATCCTTCAATCCTACCAATGAGTACATCCACTCTACACGCTTCCTCTTCCCTACGGACCACCTCCGTCTGAAGAACCTCACCATCGGGCTTACCGCTCCTAAGAAGTGGACGAATAAGCTAGGGGTCAATACCCTTCGTGTATACGCTTCGGGTGTCAACCTCCTGACATGGAAGGACAAGCGCCTCGTCGTCGACCCTGAGTCTCGTGGCTTCGTTGCCTACCAGACGCCAGCACTCCGTACCATCACCTTCGGGGTACAAGTTGGGATCTAGAGCATGTCGAATCACATCAAAAGAATCTAAGTCTTATGAAAAGGAATTTTCTATGCCTTGCGGCAGCTCTGGGGCTCATCGCTGGTCTCTCCTCTTGTAAGGACTTCCTCACTACCGAGCCTTCGGGATCTCTTCCTACAGAGAAGGTGCTGAAGGAATTTAGCCTTCTTCAGCCTGCCCTTCGTGGGGTCTATGACGGTCTGCAAGGATCAAGTAGTAGTACCTCCTACTACGGAGGTCTCTTCCTGATCTCGGGTGATGTCCGAGGCGATGACATGCAGTGCCCTACCACGGGATCCCGTGGAAATGATTACTATCTCATGTCCTTCAATCAGACCAATATGGATGGCATCTGGTACAAAGCCTATGAGGTCATACGTAGGGCCAACCGTCTGATCACTATGTGCGAAAACCTCCAGCCAAAGGCTACCACCGATGACCAGAAGTGGGAGGTCGGCAATGCACTAGCTCAGGCTAAGGCCGTCCGAGCACTTGTGCACTTCGACCTGGTACGCGTCTATGCCAAGCCCTATGCTTATTCGAACAACGGAGCGATGCTAGGGATACCTCTAGTCCTTGGCGTCCCTGACAATAAGTCCATGCCAGGTCGCTCGACGGTCAAGGAAGTCTATGATCAGATCATCAAGGACTTCACCGAAGCGCTCTCCAGTGGTATGCTTGAGGAAACGAGCTATGGCTACCTGAGTAGCTCGGCTGTGAAGGCCCTGCTGGCTCGTGTCTACCTCTACATGGGTACGGCCGTCGGCAATACCGAGGCGCTACGCCTGTGTAAGGAAGTCATCGACGGGGGTAAGTATTCACTCGCAACCAAGCTGTCAGAGTACAAGCAGATATGGAGCGAAGCATCCTCGAAGGAGATGATCTTCTCGATCGTCAACTTCGACTCCAAGGACTGGTCTGACCGTGAAGGCTTCGCCTATATCCTCAATGTTGAGGGCTACTACAATGCACTCATCACGAAGAAGTTCTACGATGAGATGATGGAAGACCCCAATGATATCCGCTGGAATGTCCTATGGTCTAGCAAGGGAACTAAGGCAGCAGGTGCTGTCCAGAACCTCCCTGGTACCAATGAAGACATGAAGCTCTTCATCGGGAAGTATCCAGGTAAGGCTGCTCTCAAGGATATGCGTACCAACGATATCCCTGTGATCCGTCTAGCTGAAGTCTACCTCAACGCTGCAGAAGCTGCCTTCAAGCTCGGCAATACAGCGCAGGCGCTCAGCTACCTCAATGTCATCGTCAAGCGTGCTAACCCGGCCAAGAGTGTTGCCTCCGGTGACCTGACGCTCAACCGCATCCTCCAGGAGCGTGCTAAGGAGCTCGTCGGCGAAGGGCATCGCTTCTACGACCTGATGCGCAATGGTCTGCGCTGTGAGCGCTTCTACGATGGTAAGCCAGGCTGGCATGTACCCTTGACGGATGCAAGCCGTTCGTTTGACCACACCTACTTCCGTACACTTCTGCCTATCCCTAAGTCTGAGCTTGATGTTAGTGCTGCGCTCGCAAAGCAGCAGAACCCAGGCTACTAGGTCTACCCTTCACGGGAGGATAGCTTCTTAGGGCTATTCATCCCAATATCATCGAGGCATCCCTCGCTCCTTCTCGGGGTGGGGGATGCCTCTTCGTATGCCCCCTTCTCTAGGGTGCTCTGGGGGGGGGTAAAAAGGACCCTACGGTAGGTCGCCGAAAAAACCTACAGTAGGTCGTGAAGACGACCTACCGTGGGTCGCATCGACGACCTACCGTAGGTTTTTTTCCCCCACCACAGCAGGTCGCTATCTTGTGCGTATCTTTGTACTAAGAAATATCAATAAGTGAAGCATCTATGAACAAGGTCGCACTCATCACCGGAGTCACCGGGCAGGACGGCTCCTATCTAGCAGAGTTCCTCATCGAGAAGGGCTACGAGGTCCATGGGATCATCCGTCGCTCTTCGTCCTTCAATACCGAGCGTATCGAGCACCTCTACTTCGAGGAGTGGGTGCGGGATATGAAGCGTGGTCGAGCCCTCAACCTCCATTATGGTGATATGACCGACTCCAGTTCGCTCATTCGCATCATCCAGCAGATCCAGCCCGATGAGATCTACAACCTCGCGGCACAGAGCCATGTGAAGGTCTCCTTCGACGTGCCCGAGTACACGGCAGAGACCGACGCCGTCGGGACACTGCGCCTGCTGGAGGCCGTGCGCATCCTTGGTCTAGAGCAGAAGACGAAGATCTATCAGGCTTCGACCTCGGAGCTCTTCGGGCTGGTGCAGGAGGTACCTCAGCGTGAGACGACACCCTTCTACCCCCGTTCGCCCTATGGTGTGGCTAAGCTCTACGGCTTCTGGATCACGAAGAACTACCGAGAGAGCTACGGGATGTTTGCCGTCAATGGTATCCTCTTCAATCACGAGAGTGAGCGCCGGGGGGAGACCTTCGTGACTCGCAAGATCACACTGGCTGCTGCCCGTATCGCCGCCGGTGAGCAGGACAAGCTCTATCTGGGCAACCTCAGTGCCCTACGTGACTGGGGCTATGCTCGGGACTATGTCGAGTGCATGTGGCTGATGCTCCAGCACGAGACTCCTGAGGACTTCGTCATCGCTACAGGTGAGCAGCACTCGGTGAGGGAGTTCACCGAGCGAGCCTTCCAAGAGGTGGGTATCACCCTACGCTGGGAGGGCGAAGGTGTGGATGAGAAGGGGATCGACACTGCTACGGGGCGTGTGCTCGTAGAGGTCGATGCGAAGTACTTCCGTCCTGCCGAGGTAGAGACGCTTTTGGGTGATCCTACCAAGGCGAAGACCCTCCTGGGGTGGAACCCTCGTAAGACGAGCTTCGAGGAGCTGGTCCACCTGATGGTCCGCCACGATGTAGCCTATGTCCAGTCCCACAAGCACTGATGCTATGAGAGCTCCCAAGCTATCCCCCTCGACCAAGATCTATGTCGCAGGCCACCGAGGTCTCGTAGGCTCGGCAATCTGGAAGAACCTTGAGGCCCGAGGCTATACTAACCTCGTCGGACGTACCCACAGCGAGCTGGATCTGACGGATCCCATAGCTGTACGTACCTTCTTCGACGAGGAGCGTCCCGAGGCAGTCATCCTAGCGGCCGCCCATGTCGGTGGTATCCTAGCGAACAATACCTATCGTGCGGACTTCATCTACGACAACCTACAGATCCAGCAGCACGTCATAGGGGAGAGCTTCCGCCATGGGGTGAAGGATCTACTCTTCCTAGGCAGTACCTGCATCTACCCCAGAGATGCGGAGCAACCGATCCGTGAGGAAGCACTCCTGACCGCCCCACTGGAGTACACCAACGAGCCCTATGCGATTGCCAAGATCGCAGGCCTCAAGCTCTGCGAGAGCTTCAACCTCCAGTACGGCACCAACTATCTGGCGGTGATGCCGACGAACCTCTATGGGCCTAATGACAACTTTCACCTAGAGAATAGCCACGTGCTCCCTGCGATGATCCGCAAGATCTACTTAGCTGATCGTCTGGGGGCAGGGGACTGGGAGGCCGTACGCCATGACCTCGAGAAGCGCCCCGTCGCTGGGGAGTCGGGTACGAGCTCAGAGAAGGATATCCTTGAGCTCCTTGGTCGCTTCGGGATCAGCCCTTCGAAGGTGCGCCTCTGGGGCTCTGGTCGTCCGCTCCGGGAGTTCCTCTGGAGTGAGGATATGGCCGATGCGTCGGTACACGTGCTCCTCTATGTAGACTTCGAGGACCTGTGTCCCAAGGCGGGCGAGCCGATCCGTAACTGCCACATCAACATCGGTACAGGTAAGGAGCTCTCCATCGCTGAGCTAGCTGGACTCATCGCTGAGACGGTGGGCTTCACCGGTGAGATCCAGTGGGATAGCACCAAGCCCGATGGCACGATGCGCAAGCTGACCTCTGTGGAGAAGCTCCACGCCCTAGGCTGGCATCATCAGGTAGAAATCGAGGAAGGGGTACGCCGTCTCTTCGACTGGTACCGCACGCACTGATCACTCTCCCTCCCTCTTGCCTAGCATCTTAGCTCAGATGTCACGACGATCGAAGTATCTCAAGCGTATCCTGTGGGGACTCCTCCTCACACCCATTGTCTTAGTTCTCCTAGTCTCGCTCCTGCTGTACGTTCCCCCTGTACAGAACTTCGTCGTCCATCGCCTCGCCTCCTACCTCTCCGAGCAGACGGGGATGAAGATCACCCTTGATCGCATCCACCTCTCCTTCCCTTTAGATCTCTCCATCGAGGGGCTAGACGTCGTCCGTGCCCCTGGTGATACCCTGCTCTCGGTAGGTGAGCTCAGTCTATCGCCTTCCCTTCGTCCACTCCTAGACAAGCAGATAGAAGTTCCCCATATCACCCTGGATCGCTTCGCCCTCAACTATACCGACAGTACGGGGCTAAGCACTGTCAGAGCACGTCTCCCAAAGGCCTCGGTAGAGGAGCTCTATGTCGATCTGGAGAAGGAGCGGGTCGACCTAAGCCGTCTCGTGACTTGGGGTGGCTCGGTCTCCTACACCAGCACAGATACGACGAAGAAGGAGGACGACTCTGAGCCCCTTCGCTGGCTCATCCGTGCGGGGGAGGTCGACCTACAATCTACACGGATCGATGTCGCTATGCCTCTGGACTCGCTCTTCATCGGAGCGGATGTCACTCGCCTACGTTTGGACCGAGGAGAAGCGGATCTAGCGAAGATGCGCTTCCAGATAGCTCGTGCCCGTATCGAAGGGCGGGAGCTAAGCTATGCCGTCGATCGTACTCCGCCACGCACCCCGTATTTCGATCCCTCGCACATTCACCTCAGGGATATCTACCTTGAGGGGGAGAGTATCGACTCCGAGGGAATGCGCTTGTCGCTCCTCCTCAGTCGTGCTCAGTTCAACGAACGCTCGGGACTGAAGCTTCACCACCTGTCGGGGCGCTACGAGATGGATAGTCTCGGGATGTGCCTCGATGACTTCATCCTCGATACCGACGGCTCGAGCATGCAGGGGGCGCTCACCATGCCGTGGAGCGTACTCCGCTCAGACCCTAAGGCGGGGATCGAGCTCACGATGAAGGCCTCCCTCGGCACTAGGGACCTTCTACTCCTGTCCTACTCAGCCCTCGATGATCTCCCCGAGGGGAAGAAGCTTCTCACAGCGATCACCCGCCGTCAGCTCCTTGCTCCTATCCGCCTATCGCTTGAGACGCATGGTACGCTCAGTGCCCTGGAGCTGACCGAGGCCGACCTCCACTGGCCCGATGTCGTCCGCCTCTCCCTCAAGGGGCATCTGACGAGTCTCCTCGATGAGCACCGACGCTCAGGGAAGCTCCGTCTGACGGGCCAGGTAGGTACGAAGGCACAGACCTTGCTTAGCCTCGTCTCCCCTGGACTATCCCGTGACTATAGGATCCCTTCTCCGATGACGCTCTCAGGTGAGGTGGATATTCGTCGGGGCGTCTACAAGGGTGATCTGAAGGCTGTCGAAAGCTCAGGGCAGGTGGCTCTCAAGGGGCACTTCACCGAGGCAACGAAGAGCTACGCCCTTAGCCTCAAGGCGGAGGGTCTAGACCTACGGCACTTCATGCCCCGAGACTCTATAGGACGGCTGAGCCTGGAGCTTGATGCCGAGGGTAGGGGCTTTGATCCACTCAGCCCTCGGACACGACTGAGCCTCAGGGGGCGTGTCCATGAAGCCTCTTGGGGCAGTACTACCCTCCACGATGTGACGCTCGATGGGTCGCTCAAGGATGGCAACTTAGGCCTCTCCCTCAACAGTATGAACCCCGGGGCGAACTTCTCCCTGCAGCTCGATGGTATCTTCTCTCGCCAAGGCTTCACGACGGGGATTGGCTTAGATCTCGTGGAGCTGGATCTACAGCGCTTGGGCTTCTCCGATACACCTCTCTCAGCTAAGATTCGTCTTGAGGGAGAGCTCCGCTCGGATATGAAGGAGACGCACAGCTTCACAGCAGCTGCCGATGGGATCAGCTTTGTCCTCGGTGGGGAGCGCTTCGCTCCGCCCCGTGCCGACCTACAGCTCTCCACCTCTCCCGAGGATATGCATGCAGAGCTCACTTCGGGCGATATGAAGGCTTCGCTCCATGTGGCATCAGGGCCTACCTCCACACAGAAGCAGCTCACCCGGCTCCTAGATGAGACGCTCCAGCAGGTACGACTCATCACCTCGGGGAAGTCAGCGACGAAGTACCTAGAGGATCTCGTCGTACACCTGCCCACCTCAACGCTCAGCCTCACGATGGGCAAGGACAATCCTCTGCGCTACTATCTGGCTGATCAGCACGTAGCTCTAGGGTCGCTCTCGATGAAGCTAGAGACTTCACCTAGGGAGGGACTCAGTGGTACGCTCGCCCTCTCTGACCTTCGTGTCGATACCCTGCGTATCAACTCTGCCCAGCTCAACCTCTCTACCGAGCGCCAGACGATCGCCCGTGGGGATAGCCTCTCGCTCGTGCTCTTCGGCACGGTGATGAAGTCACGCTACCGCTCGCAGGAGGGCTTCACCATCAGCACGGACCTACGCACCAGTCTACAGAGTGGACACCTAGACTTCTCCTGGCAGGACGAGCGTGGCCAGGTGCGCCATACCGCCGAGGTAGAGGGCAGTTGGTCGGGAGAGGCCTACCAGCTCCACTTCATAGGTGACCGCCTGCGCCTAGCCTACAACGACTACAAGATCAACCCAGAGAATAGGCTGAGCTTGCGCAAGAAGGATTACTTCCTCCTCGGATCACTCCAGCTCGCAGGAGAGAAGCGAGGGGAATTCTCCCTCCTCGCAGAGGAGTCTACCCCAGGGGTGCAGGATATCACGCTGGGTATCCATAAGCTCTACCTCGAGGACTACCGTAGTCTGGGGCTTCCCGATATCGGGGGGATCTTCTTCGGAGATGTACACTACCAGCGTAAGGGGGACCTCAGCCAACAGCCGACGATCTCCGGCGACCTCTCCATCTCTGATCTACGCTATGAGGACAAGAAGCTTGGACACTTCACCTCCTCACTCTTCTATGAGCCTCGTAGTGGCGACTCGCACTACATCACGGCGGATATCGGCTACAACGGCCAGTCGGCGATGACGATCGACGGGATCTACCACCCACGGGAGAAGACTTCCCCGCTGAGTGGTACGCTGACGCTCAACGCCTTCCCTCTGGAGCTGGCGAATCCCTTCCTCGCTGCTAATGCCACCTCGCTCAAGGGGACAGCCGAGGGCTCTATCCGCCTCTCGGGGAAGCTCACTGAGCCCCTTCTCTCAGGGAAGATGAATCTCTCGGATGCCATGGTGCATCTCGACTCCTACGGGATGCATCTCGTCCTCGACTCCATGCCCGTACGTATGGAGAACTCCGATATTTACTTCGATCACTACGCCATCCGCCCTTCGGTGGATACCAAGAAGGCGATCTACCTCGACGGCTCGATACGTAAGAGCACGACGCCTCAGGCTACTGCCTCGCTCCGCATCACCTCCGATGAGCTCACCCTGCTCGATGAGCCCCGCCCTCGTAGGGATGATCAGCTCCTCTATGGGCGCATCATCGCCTCGGCGAACATGAACGTATCGGGGCCGATGACTTCGCTCCGTGTACGTGGGGGGATCAATGTCCTCAGTGGGACGAACTGCACCTATATCCTACGTGAAGACCCACTGAAGACAGGAGAGCAGAGCGATGAGCTGGTTCAGTTCGTAGACTTCTCCGATACCCTCTTCACCAAGAGCCCCGAGGTCGTCCCACCTACCCTCGGTGGGCTGGATGTCAACCTCACCATCCATGTCGACCCCTCGGTGCGTATCGGTGCTGACCTTACGACCGATGGCGCCGACTACCTCCATGCCCAAGGGGGGGGGACGCTCCACTTCACCTATCCGCCCTATGGGGAGATGAGCATGACGGGACGCTACGAGATGAGTGGGGGAGGCGAACTGAGCTATACCCTGCCCGTCGTGGGGAACAAGCGCTTCACTATCTCCCCGACGAGCACCCTCTCCTGGTACGGCTCGATATCCAACCCTTATCTCGACTTCTCTGCTGTCAACAAGGTCAAGGCTACGGTCACCTCCTCCTCGGGATCTTCCGAGCGTGTGAACTTCAATGTCAGCATCGAGATCAAGGACTACGTCAGTCGGATGAACCTCGGCTTCTCCCTCGCTGCTCCGGAGAACCTCTCCATGCAGAATACCCTCTCCACGATGACCAAGGAGGAGCAGAGTAAGCAGGCCATTGCTCTCATGGCTACGGGTATCTATCTCGGTAGTGGCACGGGAGCGGGCAACCTCAATCTCAACTCCGCCCTGACCTCCCTCCTCCAGTCCCAGATCAATAAGGCAGCGGGCAAGCTCCTACAGGGTACTGACCTTAGCCTCGGGATGGACCGCTACGATGGCTCCTCAGGTGAGGCCGCTCGTACCGACTATACCTACAGCTTCAGCCGTCGCTTCTACAACGACCGCATCCGCATCATCGTCGGGGGCAAGGTGCAGAGTGGGGCAGGAGCGCCGAACCAAGGACAGACCTTCCTGGACAATGTCTCCCTACAGTACCAGCTCGACAAGTCGGGAGAGCAGTACCTCAGCCTCTATCACAAGCGAGTCACGGACAATATCCTCGAGGGGGAATTCTCCGAGACAGGGGTCGGGTATGTCCTCCGACGCAAGCTCTCCAGCCTCCGTGACCTCTTCCGCCTTCGAGCAAAGAAGGTGAAGCGGGACACGCTCCCCAAGGCCTCCATTCAGGAGTGGCGGCTCGGTGGCGATACGATGAAGGTGCAGTCTACGGATTCTACTCCGGTCGTTCGTCTCCAGAGTAAGTGATCCCCCTTCCTTAGCCTCCTACTAGTCTCTATGAACCGCCTCGATATATCCCCGCATCATAGCCCGATCATGGGTCGCATCAGCGACCCATGTATGCCTCCCTCGACCGACCCATACATGGGTCGGTCGGGTGACCCATGCATGGGGTCCTCTGCACCCCCATCTAGGGAGCAAAGCACGCACCGTCATACTCCACTCCTTCGCTCGGCTTTTGCCCTCCTTGGGTTCTTCATACTCCTCTCCCTCGGAGGGTGCTCCCTGAGGCAGTATCAGACGGAAGATGATCAGCTCTACATCGGGATACGCAAGATCGAGGTCGTCGATCGTCCCAAGGGCTCCTATGCCGACCGAGTCATCGCTACCGCCGAAGAGCGCCTCGGCTATGCCCCCAATGGATCGGTCTTCGGCAGTAGCTCCCTTCGCTTCCCCTTCCCCCTCTTGGGTCCCTCGATCCACATGCGTTTCGCTGAGGACTCGACGTTCGTAGGCAATCTGATCCGACGCCTCACCCCTCGTCCTGTCTGGATGCGTGAGGTCAGTCCGAGTCTGCGTGCCAAGGTCGCCCAGCAGACCCTGAGAGCCTTCGGCTACCTCTCGGCTGAGGTCCGCTCGGAGATTATCCCCGAGAAGGCAGACTCCCTACAGGCTCGAGTGGACTACAAGCTTGACCTAGGGCCCCTCTACCTGCTGGATAGTGTACGCTACTTCCCTCGGGTGTACATCCGCCCAGGGCGCTACTTCTACCACCATCGTCTGAGTGCTCTACAGCGGGGGCGCCCCTTCTCGCTAGAGGCTCTGGAGGATGACCGCACGATAGCACGAGCCTTCCTGAGAGAGCATGGCTACTACTACCTCAAGCCTGAGCACATCACCTACGAGGCCGATACGCTCATCTCCCCACGCAAGGTGTGGCTTCGTACTGTCCTCTCTCCCAACACTCCTCCCGAGGCCCTTCGTCAATGGAAGCTTGGTCGGGTCATGCTCCGTCAGCTCCCAGAGGATGCCGAGGCGCCTACGACCCTTGCTACGGATAGCGTCGCCCTCTCCGACAGCGTGATGCTCTACTATTCGGGGCGTCCGATCGTCCGCCCTGGTGTTCTCAAGACTCGGATCAGGATGAAGCAGGGACAGGTATATCGCAGCACCGATGAGGAGCGTACCCTCTCGGCCTTGACCGGGCTGAGTGCCTTCTCCTCAGTAGAGATGTACTTCTCCCCCCGAGAGGATCTGTCGAAGAAGGCGGAGGTCGATACGCTCTCCTCGGCCGAGGCTACGGACTCGGTCACCCTCCAGCGCCCTACCTTCTCCGCCCAGCCCGATAGTATCGGGACGCTGGACCTGATGATTCTCCTCAGGAAGGACAAGCCCTGGAGTAGCTACCTCGGGGCTGCTTTCATGCGTAAGTCGACGAACTATATAGGCCCTGGGCTATCAGCTTCACTCGAGCGTAACAATGTCTTTGGGGGAGGAGAGAAGCTCTCGGCGAGTCTCTCTGGCTCCTACGAATGGCAGACGGGACGTAACCCGATTGATGGCTATTCGGTAGCTATCAATAGCTATCAGCTGGGAGCTGATGTGGCGCTGACCTTCCCCTCGATTCTCTTCCCTCGCCTGATGGATGCCTACTACAAGTATCCGACCTCGACGAGCTTCAAGGTAGCCCTGCAGGGCATCAACCACGCCCGCTACTATACGCTCCGCTCCCTCTCCTTCACGATGGACTACAGCTTCCAGCCGTCGAGCGAGTGGAGCCACAGGATCACCCCACTGAGTCTGAACTATACCCAGCTCCTGAGGACGACATCACGCTTCGACGAACTGATCAAGGCTAACCCTGCGCTGGGCCTTAGCCTACGGGACCAGTTCATCCCCAAGTTCGGCTACTCCGTCACCTATACACGGCGTGCCGACGACAGTCCTCACTATCTACAGGTCTCTGCCGAGGTCAGTGAGGCGGGCAACCTGTCGAATGCCGTGATGAAGCTCTCCGGAGCGTCGTACAATGAGACGAAGACGATGTTCGGCGTGCCCTTTGCACAGTTCGCCAAGGCCGCCCTTGATCTCCGCTACTCCTACCGCATCAGTCGCAAGTCGACGCTAGCGACACACTTCGCCACGGGGGCGATCTATCCCTATGGCAATGCTACGACGGCTCCGTACATCGAGCAGTTCTATGTCGGTGGGGCCAATAGTATACGTGCCTTCACGGTGCGCAGTATAGGCCCTGGGCGCTACAGGGCATCTGAGGAGAGCGCCTACTCCTTCATGGATCGGGTAGGGGAATTTAAGCTCGAGGCGAATGTCGAATATCGTAGTCGCCTCTTCGGCAACTGCTACGGTGCACTCTTCGTCGATGCTGGTAATGTATGGCTCCTCAGGCCAGACAGCGCTCGTCCTGGAGCATCCCTCCGTGAAGCGGGCTCTGTCGGAGGGCTCCTCGACGCCATAGCTGTCGGCACGGGGGCGGGTCTACGCTACGACCTCTCCTTCCTCGTCGTGCGCTTCGACGTAGGGGTAGGTCTGCACCTGCCCTATGAGACGACCCGCAAGGGCTGGTACAATATCCCCCGCTTCCGAGATGCCTTGGGCTTCCATCTAGCCATCGGTTATCCCTTCTAGTCTGGGGGGCTTAGCCTCCTAAGAAGGGGGCTACCGTCGAGTCGGCGGGCAGAGAGGTGATACCTCCCTGCCCACCGGTGCTTTACTGCCTTGTTTATTCCCCTATTTCTCTGTAAGTTTGCTCTGTGTAACGCACCGAGCCAAGACCTGATACACCAGTCTCTATCTCGATCCATACCGATCAACTACTAACCACAATTGACGATGAGACGATTCTTATCATCCCTACTATGCCTACTCATCTGTGCGCTGAGCCTCTCGGCAGAGATCCTCATGCCTCGCACCAATGGCAAGCAGCAGTCTGTCCTCGTCCGCACCTCGGAGACCTTCTACGATGCGGGCGGAGTGAGCGCCAAAGCTCCCACTACAGGGACGACCGCTGTGGTCTTCACCCCTCGCTATGGGCAGGCGATCGAAGTCACTTTCTCTGAGCTCGACCTAGGCTCTGGCGTCCTCTATGTCTATGAGGGACGCCAGAAGCTCGTCGAGGAGTATGATGACGAGGCTGAGGAGACGACCTACTCCAAGCCTCGTGTCAAGGAGCTCTTTGCCCTTCGGGGGAGTGATCTCACGACGAAGACCTTCCATGCTACGACTCCCGAGGGAGCCTTGACCTTCGTCTTCGTGGGAGCTAGTCCCTCGGGCGCTGGGTGGAAGGCTGAGGTCAAGAGTGTCGACAAGATCGCCACCGACCAGCCTGTACCTCAGGAGCCCGCTGGCTCGGTATATATGGTCGTCGGGCCTCGTGATGTCCAGGTCGGTACCTCTCCCATCGCCTTCTATGATGATGGGGGGCCTGAGGGGAAGATCTCAGAGCAGTTCGAGGGCTCGGTGACCTTCATCCCTGAGCGTACGGGCCAGCGTATCCAGATCACCTTCGAGAAGCTTGACCTCTTCTCCACCAACCCCGCTAGGAATGACCAGCTCAACGTATATAATGGGCGGAGTGAAGACCCCGCCCAGCTCCTCAAGCGCCTCCTGACGGACCCCGTCCCTGTGACCCTCCTCTCGGGAGCGGCGGATGGATCGCTCACCGTCTCGCTCAAGAGTACTACGGGCGTCCCCAAGGATGGCTTTGTAGCTCGGGTGAAGGCCGTAGATCCCCAGCCGATGCACTTCGTCTCGGCTACCGCTACCTATCCTAAGGAGAAGGAGCCCGTCGCTGCTGGTGGCAAGGGCAAGGAACTCTTAGCCTTCACCCTTCAGACAGAAGGGGTCATTGATCCGCTCTCCCTTCAGTCCCTTGAGCTCAGCACTGAGGCCTCGACAGCAGGTGTACTGAAGCACCTCACCCTCTACGCTGGTACCCGTGCTGAGCCCTCGGCCAAGATCGGCGAAGTCGAGATCACAGGGACGACTGTCCAGCTCCAGCTGACAGAGGCTAAGACGCTTTCCTTCGGAGGGAATACCTTCCTCCTCACGGGTGACGTCTCACCCGAGGCTAAGACAGGGGACAAGATCTCCCTTGTGCTCCAGGCCATCACCCTCTCGGGTAAGAAGGAGAGCCTCAGCCTCACCCCACAGGGTACGCCTTATGTAGTCAAGAACACGCATCGCAGTCATGAGGGAGAGCAGGAGATCCCAGTCTATTCGGACTGGACCTTCACGCCGACGATGACCTATGGGCACTATTCCCCAGGCAATACCGATCAGGTTACGATCTTCACTCCCGGTAGGACGGGTGAAGTCATCCAGCTTGATTTCCACAGCTTCGAAGTACTCTATCAGCAGTCCTCTACTGGGACGAAGGCGACCTTCGAGATCTATGAGGGTAAGGGGCGCTCAGGTAAGCTCCTCTGGAAGCTCGATGAGAAGACGATAGGCGGGACGCCTGGACTGATCCACTCCTCCAGCGCCGATGGTGCACTGACTGTGGTCTTCAATCCTAAGGCTACGACCTCGGGAAGGCAGAAGAAGGGCTGGGAAGCTACGGTGCGTAGCCTCGTGCCTAGCCCTATGAAGCTCGTCTCGACCCTCGTGGAGCAGGCCTCTACCGAAGTAGTCGCTGTCGGAGCCAAAGACCTAGAGTTCCTCGACCTCACGCTGGAGACTAAGGGCTATCTAGAGCCTAAGAAGCTCGAAGCCGTAGGTCTTCGTCTCAAGGGTGGTGCTAGCTCCTTCGCTCGTGTCGCTCTCTATTCGCTCCCTTCACCTAAGGCATACAAGGATCGGAAGCTCCTCGGGGAGATCACTTCGCCCGCAAGTGATGAGGTGACACTGACGCTCACCGAGCCCCTAGAGCTGAAGGAAGGGAAGAGCTACTACTACTTCACCGCAGACCTCACTGAGACGGTCGAGGCTGGCGTTGCTCTTGATCTCGCCTTACCCTCGCTCACCCTCTCAGGGGAGCAGACGGCTGTCGCCTCTCCTGATCCCGACGGCTCACGTACAGCCCGTCGCTTCTACTCGATGAAGTCGGGCGAAGAGACGATCTCTGTCTCCGCTCCGATCACCTTCTACGATGATGGAGGCGCTGATGGTAAGTACACCAAGGGTTTCTCGGGGACGGTGCACTTCGTCCCTCGCCCAGGTGAAGTCATCCGCTGTCGTATCCATTCGCTACGTCTGCACCGCCTCGATGCCCTCTCCTTCTATCATGGGATGAAGGTCGAGGAGGACAAGCTCCTGCAGAAGTTCACGGGCTACAAGAAGGTGTCTGACGAACTGGTATCTACTGCCGCCGATGGCTCTATGACCGTCACCTTCTCCAGCAAGTTCTCTGACTTCGGCTGGGAGATAGAGGTTCGCTCGGAGCGCCCTGTCCCTGTGCATGTGGAGTCAGTCAAGGCAGAGGCTATCCCCGGTGCTCGCCTGATGAAGGGCGCTAGCGATGTACCCCTCCTCAAGATCGCTGTCAAGCTCGTCGGCGAACAAGGATCCGTCGATCTGGAGCGCTTTGACTTCGCTCCCTTCCAGAGCGCAGGATCCGAATCCCTCGGCACACTTCGCCTCTACAAGACGGGTACTTCGGAGACCTTCTCCACGAAGGAGCACTATGCGAGCATCAACCCCACTGAGGGGAGTAGCTTCGCTGGATCAGTCCGCTACAGCGCTCCTGGTACTTATTACTTCTTCCTCGCTGCCAGTGTTAGTACTAAGGCTCCAGCGGGAGGGAAGATCACCGTCAGCCCTCGTAGCATCATGGTCTCTGGCGAAGAGGTGAAGTTCACCGAACCTCCTACCACGGACTACGAACTACAGGCAGGACTCCACGGAGACTTCACGATCGGTACCGAGTCGGGAGCTCACTTCAAGACGATCTCTGAAGCTATCGAGGCGCTCAAGACACGTGGTGTCGACGGCCCCGTCCGTCTACGCCTCAGCCCTGGGCACTACACCGAGCCCCTTGTGCTACCAGCTATCCCAGGCTTATCCCTAACTAATCCTCTTGTCATCGAGCCCACGACGGGTCGCCTCGGTGATGTCACACTCGAGAACAAGCAGTACAAGAAGGCACTCTATGGAGATGATAAGCCGGGCTACTTCACTCTGGATGGAGCAGACTATGTGACGCTCCGTGCACTTAGCTTCCTCACGACCAAGAGTGAAGCTCCAGCCCTCCTACTTATCCGCAATGCGAGCCAGCGTATCACCATCGACGGCTGTAGCTTCACAGCGCCTAAGACTACTCAGTATAATGAAGGCGATCTGGCGCTCATCAAGACCAATCGTGGAGAGGAAGCTTATCCCAACAATGATCACCTGACGCTCACCCGCTCCAAGCTCACGGGTGGCTACGTAGGTGTCCATATGGACGGTCTCTCCAATGTGGCCCTTCCCAACCAGCAGGGGCTCACGATCGAGGGGAATACCTTCTCTTCGCAGGGCTCTAAGGGGATCTATGTCCGCTGTGTCTCGGATGTCGTGATCCGATCCAATGAGATCCAAGCCGAGGGTACAGCTTCCTATGACTATCATGCCCTAGACTTGACCCTCGGTGATGGGATCACCGCTCAGGCTAACCGCATCCACCTCGGTGCCTTTACGGGGACGAAGACCTCCGTGCAGGCCGTCTATCTCCGCCAGACTACAGAGCGAGCCCAGCAGGAGAAGAAGGCAAGTAGCTTGATCAACAATGAGCTCATCCTCACTGCACCTGCTCAGATCCGTGAGGTCTATGGCTTCTACTTCAGCGAGGCTAATATGACCGACGTCTATCTCCTGCACAACTCCGTGCTCATCTCGGGCGATTACGCCGGCAAGGCCACTGCTCCAGTCGCCGTCCTCACACGAGGTGGGGGAGTGCTGTCGGGGCTCGTGGTGAAGAACAACCTCTGGCAGAATGCGACTAAGGGGCTCATCTATTCCTTCGCTAAGGCTGTTATCCTGGAGGGGCACGTCTTCGCAAGCAACCTCAGCTATACGGCTGGTAGTGCCTTCGCTGAGCTGGGTGGGGCGACTCTGGATCTTGGCTCTTGGACGGACAGGGGATTTGACACATCCAGCCAAGTAGCTAAGGTCGACTTTGTAGATCCAGCACGGGCACTTCTGCCACAGGACTTCTCCGTACTACGCTTTGCGCCTGCACTGGCTGAAGTACCTCGAGATATCCTTGGCGTGGCACGCCCCAAGACTGAGGTATCTGTCGGGGCATACGAAGAGGCTAAGCACGGCCTCCCAGCCTTAGTCCCGGGCTACCCCAAGCCACGATCTCTGCGTGCCGGAGGGGTAGAGCTGGAGGTGAAGGCGACCGACTTCGGAGCCTTCTACTGCATCGCCCGACCCAAGGGTGAGGCTGCTCCCTCGGTGGCTGACCTCAAGGCATCAGAGCTCAAGCTGACACTCTACCCTCAGCGCTCCGAGATGCTCACCCTTCCTCCGCTGAAGGAGCAGACGGCTTACCGTCTCTACCTCCTGCCTCAGGGGCTAGATGGGGCTTATGCTACAGGAGCACTGACTTATGACTTCTTTACGGATGGTCTCCCCTCAGCACCTGCAGACTTTGAAGATCTTGCCGTAGGAGCGACGGACTTCACGAGTGGTACCTACCACTTCTCTGGAGCAACTGTCTATGAGCCTAATTCCCCCTACAAGCGGACAAGTAAGCGTGCTGTCAAGCTCTCTGCTGGTACGATCGTGAGCCCGACCAATACCGTTGATGCAGTGACACTCTCGGGCTTCTATCTCCAGAGTACTGCTCCTGTGAAGGTGACTGCCTACGGAGGCTCTACGATCAATCTGATGACGACCATCCCCTCTACCGAAGGCCTCTGGCGCTACGTCAGTCTCAGGGATCTCGGTGCACTGACTTCACTACAGATCGATCCTGAGGGCGAAGCTTCGATGGATGACTTCACGGCTGACCCGCTACCTCTACAGTTACTTTCTTGGTCTCGAGGTGCTAAGTACGGCGAGGAAGTCACGCTCGTGCGTATCCCCGAGGGTGGCGTCTGGCCCTATACCTTCCTGTGGCGTGATGCATCGGGCAAGCAAGTATCTGATAAGGAGGCTTACACCCTGAAGGCTGAGCGCACGGCTTACGTGACACTCGAGGTCACCGACGCTTGGGATCAGAAGCTCTCACGTGAGGTCTTGCTCAAGGTGACAGGTGGTCCCTCCGCAGTTGCTACCTTCGAAGACCTCGCTCTTGCACCAGAGAGTGCTTGGTATGGCCGAGATGGAGAGGATCCCGACGACTTCGTGGAGTCTACCTTCTACAGTGGTACCTACGCCTTCTCGAATAGCTCAGCTAAGAGCCTCAGGACATGGATGGGCTTCGCTTATAGCAATCAGACGAAGACGGACTTCAATCAGCTCTTCCCTGACCAGTTCAATAGTAGCGTCGGGCATGGAGTTGCTGACTCGAAGACCTATGGCGTGGCCTATGCCTATGGTAAGCCCATCGAGGTGAAGCCCACGAATGCTCCCCGAGTGACCTTCCCAGGCTTCTACGTCACCAATACCGCTTGGGTGAAGAAGGTCACACAGGAGGGCACGAAGATGGGTAATGAGCCCGACAAGCCCTTCCACAAGGGAGACTATTTACTACTAGTTGCTAGCACGAAGGACGGTAAGAAGAGCCTGGAATTCCCACTCATCGACTACCGAGCTGACGATGCACGTGAGCACTATGTGATCGATAGTTGGCAGTGGTTCGACTTGACGGCCCTCGGCGAAGTAGAGGAAGTACGCTTCTCGATGAAGGGTAGTCGCCAGGCTAATGGCGGTACGACGATCCCAGCTTACTTCTGTCTAGACAACTTCGGTGGCGAAGTCATTGCTACCGAATCGGCGCCACTCACGCTCGCCGTGAAGGGACAATCGACCCAGGATGTATCGAAGCTCTTCACCGACGCTGGCCTATTGAAGCAGACGACTCCCAGTCCCGAATATAGCCTCGTGCGTGATGGCGGTGATATCGTCACGGCTCGTCTGGAGGCAGGTCGCCTGGAGCTCACAGGGGCATCGGCTGGAGAGAAGCCCCTACTTCTTCGTCTTCGTCAGGGCGGTCGCTCCGAATATCTCCGTCTACCCATCGTAGTCACGGGGGCAGTTACTCCTAAGCCACCCGTGGTAGATCCGAAGGAGCCGGGCGAACATCCTAAGGAACAGAGCGAACTGAAGGTTTATCCTAATCCCGCTACGACAGAGATCTACGTCTCTGTCAGTGGAGATCTGGAGATCTACAACCTCTCGGGTCAGCGAGTCCTACGTGTCGAAGGCTACAGAGCAGGACAAGCGCTCTCCGTCGCAGGCTTACCTAGTGGCGTCTATCTAGCACGCACCGCTCAGGGTGTGGTACGCTTCATCAAGCGTTAGCGCTAGGTAGCATCCCTTGATATAGCGAGCGAGGCTATACCCCCAGTGGGTGTAGCCTCGCTCCTTTTGTATCCACCAAGCGCTTAGCCTTAGAACCCTGTCTATGGAGAAGGCTCTGCGGTTAGCTTTGTCCCGTAATTGCTCCTCTCATTACCGCTGAGGACGCCCCTCACTACAGGCAATGCGCTTCGTCTTTACGGGAAGTCTCCGCCTCCCTTTATGCTACTTCGCTCCTTGCTATAGCTATTCTCCACCCAGCTGTCCTGAAGACGGGGAAAGAATAAAACGAAGGTCTCCTGTCCGTATTATGATAGAAGTCGAGCGATTGCTTATTAAATCTTTTTGGTAAATCTATGAATTGGTGTGCTTATTTTAAGATATATGTCCCGTTCGTTTTGATAAAAGGGAAATTTGACTACATTTGTCTCAGTCGAGTTAAAAGAACTGCATCTTCCGGTTTACTTCGATTGCGCTATCACGGACAGATAGCCATGACTGATGAATTAGGTAACGTCCTCACAAAGGGGACCTATTTCTATAAGCATATGAGACAGTTTAGACACTACGTGGCGCTACTTTTGCTACTTGCGGTATCGCCATCGCTCTTGGCACAGAAGCAAAGAAGCCAAGCATTCAAGGACAAGTACACGCTCTCTGAAGCGGTCATTCTCAGCCGACATAATATCAGAGCACCTCTCTCCACCAAGGGGAGTCTCCTGGAGAAAGTCACTACTCACCCTTGGTTTGAATGGACCTCCGGAGCCAGCGAACTGACCTCCCGAGGTGGAGCACTAGAGAATCAGTTCGGACTATACTTCCGCAAGTGGGCCGTCGACGCAGGTCTCTTCAAGGAAAACGCTAATCCCACGAAAGACGAAGTCAATATCTACGCCAATAGCATGCAGCGATGCATCGCCACGGCACGATATTTCACCACTGCTTTCCTCCCTGTCGCAGACATCTCTGTCAATCACCGCTTCGTGCCGAGTAAGATGGATCCTGTCTTCTTCCCTCGTCTGACGAAGGTGAGCGAATCGTTCAAGAAGGAAGCGCTGAAGCAGATCGCCGCCATGGGTGGTAAGCGGGGCATCCGTGGGATCAACGAAGATCTGAAGAAAGCCTACGAGATCACCGCAGCCACACTGGATCTCAAGGACTCGCCTGCCTGTAAGTCGGGCCAGCTTTGTGCCTTTGACAACTACGATACAGAGATACTTCTCGAACGGGGTGAAGAGCCACGCATGAAGGGATCGCTAAAGGATGCGAACACCTGTTCGGATGCGTTTATCCTCCAGTTCTATGAAGAGCCCGACGCTAAGAAGGCAGCTTTCGGGCACAATCTTACCATCGAGGACTGGACTCAGATAGCACGCATCAAGGATGTCTATGGAGATGTGCTCTTCTCTGCGCCTATTGTCGCGGTCAATGTAGCTCATCCGCTCCTGACGTATATTTACGACGAGCTGAATGCTAAGGGACGTAAGTTCTCCTTCCTCTGCGGTCACGACTCGAATATCGCTTCGGTCACGGCGGCGCTGGGCGTAGAATCCTACGAACTACCTAATTCCATCGAGAAGAAGACTCCGATCGGCAGTAAGGTAGTCTTCGAGAAGTACGAAGGCAAGGACGGTAAGCTCTACTGCGACATCAATATCGTCTACCAGACGACTGAGCAACTTCGGGAGATCCAACAGCTCAATCTGAAGAATCCTCCGATGATCTACCCGCTCTCCTTCAAGGGACTTAAGCGCAATGCTGATGGACTCTTCCTGATGAGTGACGTCAATACCCGTCTGATGGAAGCAATCCGTGCCTACGACAAGATCGAAGACACCTTCTAGTCACCAATCTCTTTCTCAACCCCCAAGAAGTACATGTATTATGAATATCAGACATAGTCTTCTTCTCGCAGTCACTTCGCTCGGTGCGATGACTGCCATCCAGGCTCAGGAAAAGCTGGATATCAAGCTCACGGGTCGTGCACTCTTCGACCTAGCTACCTATTCGCAGAACGACGCTGCCAAGACGCAGGACGGCGAGATGATCGGTGGTGCCGGCATCCGTGATATGCGTATCGGCTTCAGGGCCAATTACGGGCCGAGCTGGTTCTTCCGTGGCGACGTCACGTTTGCTAATAATAAGGTCTCGCTCAAGGATATCTACGTCCAGTACAATTTCAGTAAGGACAACTTCCTTCGTGCTGGTCACTACACCGTTCCCTTTGGATTGTCGTCGGCTTACGGGTCTGCGAAGAAGGAATACCTCGAAGAGCCCGAGGGGAATGTCTATCAGCCCGGTCGTCGCATAGGGCTGATGCACACGATCTCCAATCATCATCTCTGGTGGCAATACGGGATCTTCGCCGACAATTCTGCTCTGACCACCAGCACGGATAAGTCCGGTCCGCAGGGCTTCACCGTGGCGGGTCGTCTGATCTGGCGTCCAGTGATGGGCGAAGGTGCAGGCTTCCACGTCGGGCTCAGCGGGATGCACGTCAAGGCCGAATCGGATCTGAAGAAGGGATCACACATCGCTTACTCGTCGAAGTACCTGACGGCTGTCGACAAGCGCAATGCTATTGCGGTCGATCTGACGGATGCTCGCTGGGAAAACAAGTTCACGGCGGAGTTCCAAGGTATTTATCGCAACTTCCAGCTCAGTAGTCAGTACTATTGGTCGCACGTCAATCGCCTCGGCGGCAATGCTTACGACACGAAGGGATTCTACGTCTCTACCCGTGGCGTCATCATCAATCCCGTCGACTACAAGTACAACTACGTGACCTCGGGTGTTGATTCTCCGGGCTCGAATAACCTCGAACTCATGCTCGGCTACGGCTTCCTCGACCTCAACGATACGCATGCGCTGGCCAATTCCAATATCGCAGGTATGGCGGGCGCCGGCAAGATGACCGACTACAGTGCTGGGCTTTCGTACTTCTTCAATAAGTACGTCACCGTGCGTCTCAATTACCACCACATGGATGTCAAGCAGTGGAGCCAGACCGAGACGAAGAAGGTCGACGCACTTCAGTTCCGAGTGCAGTACATCTTCTAGTAAGGTCGGATCGGAATCATCCTTATTCGTGGGGCGGGGTGGCTGAAGGTAGCTACTCCGCCCCACCTGCTTTCTGTCGAAAGTACTCGCTCTTCTAAGGGGAAGTCCTTGTTCTTTTAGGGAGAAGCCGTTGTACTTTCAGGGGGAAGTACCCGTACTTCACGGGGGAAGTTCAGGTACTTCCCAGAGCATTTTCAGCGAGTTTCGGGGCAAGGTCTTATTACCTCGTAATGAAAGTATTATCAGTTCGCGAGAAAGGTAATATAACATTCCCCGAAAAGTAATATAACATTCGGACGAAAGTAATATTACTTTTCGGGGAATGTTATATTACTTCGGAAGGGAAGTCTTATTACCTTCGATCGAAGGTAATCGAACTTCGCTCCAGAAACCAAGGAATTTGCTCTGGGAAGTTCAGATACTTTCCGCTGAAAGTGAAGGAACTTCTTCCGTCGCCTTCAGCCTCTTCCCTTTGGAAGTGCAGAAACTTCCCCCGCCGCCTTCAGCTTCTTCCCTTCGGAAGTAGGGGAGGTTGGGGGACTTACTGCGGGCAGTCAAATGTTAAAACGCAAAGAGAAATGCTTATCTTTGCGCATATTAATAGAGGAGGGAGCCTTCAGAAGGCCTGCCTTCCATAAGGATTTGTCATGAGAAAACGAGTCATCTGGATCATCATCACGGCCTTGATCTCGGCCTATGGACTCCTCTCATGGGTGCAGTATGAGTACTACGGACGAGTGCTCTCCCTCAGAAAGGAGACCATGCGCTCGCAGATGAAGGACGCCATGAGTAGTGTAGCGCAAGAGCTTCAAGTACGCGAACTCATCCGCTACCTCAATCACGGACTCCAGCGAGAGAATGATCGCTTCGTCGATAGCGAATTCCTCCCCACCTCTGTCGCTGACTTCGACATCTGGACACGGACAAAGCTCGACACGCTGGCGGTCGAAAAGACCATCGAGAGCAATCCAATCTACACGAAGATACCTCAGACGGGCGATGCTTGTCGCTTCGATTACCGCCCGTCGGACTGGCTCATCCACGCCTATTTCGCCAATCTTCACTCCCTCGATCGCCATATCCTCAAGTTCGTCTACGACAGCTACACCCGGGATAGTATCCCACAGATGGTGAACATCCGCTTGCTCAAGAGCCTCATCCGTGAGAAGCTCGACGGCAAGAATCTCTGTGGTCCGTACCAGATGTCCCTCTACGACTCCGAGGGTAACCTGCTCTACGAGTACCGACCTCCTATGGCGGATCCAGGGAAAAGCTGGGAGGACAAGAATACGATCACGCAGCACCTCTTCGTCCCTACCGATGGGTCGAACGAAGATCGCCCCTACATGAAGCTCTCCATGGATATAGCTCCGACGAAAGCAGAGGTGATGCGTCTGGCTTTCCCGAGCTTAGTCTCCACGGTCATCGTGCTGATCCTCGGCTTCTCAGCCCTTGGCGTCCTGCTCAAGCATATGAGTTTCGCCTCGCAGCGCACGAGCTTCATCAACAATATGACGCACGAGCTGAAGACACCTGTCAGTACGATCCTGCTCTCTACACGTTCGCTCGGGCAGAATCTCTCGGAGAGCGGGGGAGCGAATCCTAAAGTGCAGGCGGCACTCTCGATCATCGGGCTGGAGACCCAGCGGATGAAGTTCCTCATCGACAAGGTACTTCAGTTCTCCCTGCTGGATGGTCAGTCGGGGAAGTTCCCACTCGAGCAACTCGATGTCAACGAACTTCTCCTGCCCGTAGCGGAGATCTACACCTTCCACGCCCAGCAGCGGGGAGGCGATCTTCTTCTAGACCTCGATGCTATCAATACCTGGGTGCGGGGAAATTCCATTCACCTCTCCAACGTCTTCTTCAACCTGCTGGACAATGCCGTCAAGTACAGCAAGCCCGGTCAGCCACTTCAGCTGGCGATCCGTACTAAAGACGAGGAGGGCATGATATGCATCATCGTCGAAGATAATGGTATCGGGATGGAGAAGAAAGAACTTAAGCGGGTCTTCGACCGCTTCTACCGAGTCTCGTCGGGGAATAAATACGAGGTGAGAGGCTTTGGTCTCGGCCTGGCCTACGTCACCTCCGTCATCCGTCAGTGTGGTGGCACCATCACCGCTGAGAGTACGCTCGGCGTCGGCACCAGGATGATCATCCGCCTACCAGCTTCAGCGATGGAGTAGATAGTGGAATAAGATGTAAGAACTTAGCATAGATATTAGCACAGCTTAATAAGATATATTTCCAGCGTAATATTCACTAACGAACGTTAATACTGCTACTATGGACGAACCTATAAGGATCCTCCTCTGCGAGGATGAAGAGAACCTAGGGACAATCCTTCAGGAGCTCCTTCAGAGTAAGAAGTTCGCCGTCACCCTTTGTACCGATGGTGACCAAGGGTGGGAAGCCTTCAAGAGCGCGAAGTACGATCTCTGTCTCCTGGATATCATGATGCCCAAGCGAGATGGACTGACACTGGCTAAGGACATTCGTAGTCTTTCGGCCGACGTGCCCATTATCTTCCTCACCGCTCTGGGTATGAGGGAGAACGTACTTGAAGGATTCCGCTCCGGCGCTGACGACTACATCACGAAGCCGTTTAGTATGGAGGAGCTCCTCCTTCGTATTGAAGCGATCCTCAGACGCACTGTCAAGCACGATGGAGACAAGGAACCTCAGCGTGTCTATCAAATAGGACGCTACGTCTTCAACACGACGACCCAGACGCTCTCGCTCGGTGAGCAGTCCCGTCGTCTGACTACTAAGGAGTGTGAATTACTGTCGCTCCTCTGCCTTTTCGCCAATCAGACGCTCGAGCGTGGTCATGCGCTCAACGTCATCTGGGGAATCACAGAGCCTACTGGTGGGCATGATAGCTCGTTCAGTCAGCGAAGTATGGATGTCTATGTGACGAAGCTCCGCCGTATGCTCGATGCCGATGAGCGTGTCGAGATAAAGAATGTCCACGGCAAGGGCTATAAGTTGGTCATCCCTGTCGAAGCTTAGCCTCGCCACGGACGACAGACTTCTCTACTCATCAGACATCTACACATCCTCCCTTAGAGCCTATCCCCTGGCATAGTGCCTCCACCTGAGGAGCGCACTACGCTAGAGGGATGGCTCATTTGTACCCTGTCGGCGTACGACATTTATTACAATAGAATGATGAGTAAGAAAAATAAGACCGTCACTTCGCCGAAGAAACCCAAGAAGGGTAAGACACCTTCGGGCGAAGGTCGCCAAATCAACCGAAGGGATATCCTTCGAGTTGCTCGCCTTGTGTTCGAGGAGAATGAAGGGCGAGTCTTAAACTACAAGCAGGTTTGCTATGCCTTCGGCAAGACAAACATGGGACAAAAGCGTGCGATCTATCAGGCTTTGGTCGAGATGGCCGAGACAGGCGAGATCGAGCAAGTAGAGCCTGGGCGCTTCATCCGTGGTGGTGCACGCACCGCCCGCCTAGAGGGACGCTTCGACTATCGTGGTGGTCGCCCCACTTTTATCCCCGATGATCCCGAGTTGGATCCGATGCCCCTCGCCGAACGTGCGCTATCGACCGCCCTACATGGCGATCGTGTCGCCGTCTCCTTCGTCAAAAATCGCCGAGGTGAATACAAACGCCTTCAGATCACTGATATTCTCGAGCGTCGCCCAGCGACCTATGTAGGGAGTCTTCAGCTGGCACGTGGCTACGCTTTCTTTGTCACCCTGAACAAGGAGCTTCGTCAAGACGTCTTCATTCCTGAGGATAAGACCCTCGGAGCTACGAGTAGGGACAAGGTCCTCATCCGTATCACTGGCTGGGATCCTAAGAGTAAAAATCCCCGAGGTGAAGTCATCGACGTCCTCGGTCAGTCGGGAGACAACACGACGGAGATGCATGCGATCCTCGCAGAATTCGGATTGCCCTACAGCTATCCCGAAGAAGTCGAGCGTGCTGCAGAAGCTCTCTCCGAAGCCATTACAGAAGAGGAGCTCCAGCATCGTGAGGACTTCCGAGGTGTACTGACCTGTACGATCGACCCGAAGGACGCTAAGGACTTCGACGATGCACTGTCCTTCCGCCAGCTTCCTGATGGACTCTACGAGGTAGGTGTACATATCGCCGACGTGAGTCACTATGTACAGCCTGGCAGTATCATCGATGACGAGGCCTACAAGAGAGCTACCAGCGTCTATCTCGTCGACCGAACCATCCCGATGCTACCTGAGCGACTGAGCAACTTCCTCTGTTCGCTCCGCCCCGATGAAGATAAGTACGCCTACAGCTGTATATTCCAGCTGGACGAAGCTGCGAATCTCCGCTCGGCTCGTATCACCCGAACGGTGATCCGTAGTCAGCGACGCTTCACCTACGAAGAGGCTCAGGAGATCATCGATACCGGCCACGGCGACCACGCAGAGGCTATACTTAGCCTGCATCGACTGGCTCAACAGCTCCGTGCTCGGCGCTTTGAGCGGGGGAGTATTGCCTTTGATCGCCCCGAAGTTCGCTTCGAACTCGACGAGGCTGGTAAGCCGATCGCCGTCCAGATCAAGGAGAGTAAGCCCGCCCATCAGCTGATCGAGGAGTTCATGCTCCTGGCTAATCGCACCGTAGCTGAGCGTATCGCCGAGCCTGGACGACGGGACATTACCCCAGCGATTACCGTCAAGGGCAAGCCCGCCTTCGTCTATCGTATCCACGAAGCTCCTGATGAAGAGAAGCTCCGCTCCTTAGCAGACTTCGTCCATCGCTTTGGATACCGCCTCAAGACAGAGGGTGGGGCAGAGGCTATTGCCAAGAGTCTTAACCAACTTCTCACTGATATTAAGGGCCGGCCAGAGGAAGATATGCTCACTATGCTGGCTATCCGCTCGATGGCGAAAGCTCGCTATACGACGGCGCATATCGGCCACTACGGGCTGGGATTTGCTAGCTACACGCACTTCACTTCACCCATTCGTCGCTATCCTGACTTGATGGTGCACCGCCTGCTCACTCGCTATCTCATCGAGGGTAAGCCTTCGGTCGACGCCTCTTCTCTCGAGGATCAGTGCGATCATGCCTCAGATATGGAGTCTCTGGCAGCGACAGCCGAGCGTGCATCGATTAAGTACAAGCAGGTCGAGTACATGATACCACGGCTCGGGGAGAAGTTCTCTGGGGTCATCACTGGCCTTGCCGACTGGGGGATCTACGTTGAGCTGGAGGAGAATAAGTGTGAAGGTCTCGTGCCCGCTCGTGATCTCTCCGACGACTATTACGTCTATGATGAGACGAATTTCCGACTTGTGGGGCGTCATACAGGCCGTACTTTCTCGCTGGGAGACAAGATAGAGATCGTCGTAGTTCAGGCAGATCTAGCTCGCAAGCAGCTGGACTTCGCCCTCTCGGAAGAGCTCGAAGACAAGCGCTCTACAGCACGTCGTCCCGCACGTCGCTATTAGGGCGTCGGGCGATGAATAAGTAGTAAAGCAAAAGGCTTGGCTCCACAGGGTGGAGCCAAGCCTTTTTCGTTTGCCTGCCATCAGGCAAGCTGGCTGTAGAATGGACGAAGACTACATGTTCATACCACCACAGACGTGGATGGTCTGACCAGAGACGTAGCTGGAGAGATCGCTAGCGAGGAAGGTAGCTACGTTAGCTACGTCCTCAGGCGTACCGCCACGGCGGAGGGGGATCTGAGCTTCCCACTGCTTACGTACGTCTTCGGAGAGCGCACCTGTCATATCGGTGACGATGAAGCCTGGTGCTATCGCATTGGCACGTACGCCACGAGCACCGAGTTCCTTAGCGATACTCTTCGCTAGACCGATCATACCTGCCTTCGAAGCAGAATAGTTCGTCTGTCCTGCATTACCAGAGACACCGACGACGGAGGCCATATTGATGATGCTACCGCTACGTTGCTTGACCATGACGGGCGTGACAGCATGGATGAGGTTGAAGGCACTCTTGAGGTTGACATTGATGACGAGGTCCCACTGCTCTTCGCTCATGCGCATCATCAGACCGTCACGGGTGATCCCAGCGTTATTGACAAGCACGTCGATACGGCCGAAGTCAGCGACGACTTCATCGACGAGCTTGTGAGCATCATCGAAGTTCGCAGCGTTGGATGCATAAGCCTTAGCCTTGACACCGAGGGCTTCGAGCTCCTTGATGAAGGCTTCTACAGACTCGTCTATCTTGAGATCGGTGATAGCTACAGAGGCTCCTTCCTGAGCGTACTTCAGAGCGATAGCTCGACCGATACCACGACCAGCACCTGTGATGATGGCCACCTTGTTAGCAAGTAGATTCATTAGTTTATCGTATTAAGTATGAATTCGGATGTTGTTTATTATACCTTCCTCGGCTCTACTCAGGACTCTCGAGCCCGTGTAGTATGAGATGACGCACGGTGGCACGGATCTCTTCGATGGTTCCCTTGGCTCGGTAGGACCCGCTGATGAAGGGGACTTCCATGCCTTTGATGATATTCTGTAGGAGATAAGCCATGAGTCGAGGGTTGGGGATCGAGAAGTGCCCGAGGCGTTTACCTTCTTCGAGCAAGTCCTGGAGCTGATGGATCTCCTTCTCATCGAAGGAAGAGCGAGCCCGCTCGACGAGCCAAGCATCTCGGAAGAACTCGGCACGAAGTGAGCCATTGCGAAGGACCAGGTCCTTGATCTTGTCCAGATGCGTGAGCATCATCGTCAGGATCTTCTCCTCGGGAGTCGCAGGGAGTCGACGGATGAGCTCCATATCGTGCCAGAGTCTCTCGAGCTCTCGCTCGATGACGGCTTGGAAGATCTCATCTTTGTTTCGGAAGTATGTGTAGAGCGTACGGCGACCCTTCTTCGAGGCATCAGCGATATCGTTCATCGTCGTATTGGTAAACCCAACCCGAGCGAAGAGCTGTCGTGCGACCTCGATCATCAGATCCTTTGTTTTGACGATGGTAGCCATGCGTAGTGTACCGTATTTCCTTTCGTTGTGCTATGGTAAGGGGGAGGTATGCCCCGCCCCAAACTCTTACAAAGCTACGAAAAATTGCGCAAAAGTGCCCGATGCGTGCAATTCGCTTACCCTGTTCCTTCCCCACGTCTTCTCGTGCAAGAGCCCTCGTTTTCCTGATCATCGACGAGCTATTGGCTGATAGTGACGAAGCGTTTTCAGGAGATTCGCTCGGCTTTTTCAGCTAGTTTAGACCCGCCTTACCTGGCCCTGTCTCGATAGGTACTGGAGCCTTGGAGCCGATTCTTGGCGAGAAAGAGGGGGATATGCCGTAGAAAGGTGTCGATCTAAGGGCTAAAGTTCTTAAAAATAGTGTACCTTTGTAAGCCTTTGGCCTACCGAACATCAGACCAAGTCTTCGGTATCTGCCGGCGAACAAGCGTGAGTATAAACATTAATCATATAGCATATTTCGAACTAAATGAGTAAGTACGTAGGGAATCTTATCCCCCACACCTTCTTCGTGACGAAGGGTAGCGGTGAGTCGGATCTGGAGCTGCACGCTGGGTCATATCATATGGCTCTGTATGATGCAGGGATCTCTGACTTCAACATCATGGTCTATTCGTCCGTCCTGCCCGCTACGGCACACATCGCTTCGATGGATGAGATCGACCTGCCTCCGTTCGGTTCAGAGATGAAGACCATCCTGGCGGTCTCACATGGCCAGCAGGACGAATTCGTTTCGGCTGGTATCGTCTACGCTTGGATGTATGCTGATGAGAACTTCGACAATAAGGTCGGCGGACTCGTCTGCGAAGTCAGCGGTCGCTACCGTATCGAGGAGCTCGAAGCACGTCTGATCCGTGTGATCAATGACCTGCATCAGAAGACCTACTCGCAGTACTACCTCGGCGAACTAAACTTCGTGACCGAAGGGATCACGATCGAGAAGCGCTATGGTACGGCTCTGGCTGGTCTGTGCTTCGTTGATTTCCAGCTCCCCGAAGTAGAGCCCGTAGAGCGTCACTTCTAGTAGACAGCGCTTCGCCTCTATAGAGCGGAGCCTCGAATATCCTGATAAGCCACGAGCTTCAGCTCCTCGATATGAGGGCTGAAGCTCGTGGCTTATTCATCGGTGGGCTGTAGGGAGCGGGGCGGTGACTAGAGGATGTTGAGCACCTGCTCCTTGATCTGCTCCAGTTCGTCCTTCATCTTGACGACGATCTGCTGCATCTCGGCCTGGTTGCTCTTCGATCCCATGGTGTTGATCTCACGTCCGATCTCCTGAGCTATGAAGCCCAGCGTCTTGCCTTGACCTGGAGCGTCGGCATCAAGTACCTCGAGGAAGTAGCTGAGGTGATGGGCCAGGCGGGACTTCTCTTCGTTGATGTCGAGCTTCTCGATATAGTAGATCATCTCTTGCTCAAGGCGTGAGCTGTCGTAGCCACCAGCTGGTGCGATCTTGGCTAGCCCTTCCTCGAGGCGCTGACGAATCGCAGTGATGCGCTCAGCTTCAGGGAAGGTGATGTCTTGTAGCAGTGCAGAGATCTTCTCGATACGTAGTGCACAGACCTCACGTAGCATCTTACCCTCCTGTAGACGGAAGGCTTGGAGCTCCTCGATCGCCTGTAATGTGGTGGTGCGAACGACTTCCCACTCCTCCTTACTTACCTCTGAGGGACGGCTGGACTCACTGTCCATCACCCCGGGGAGACGTAGTAGTGCGACGGGATCGATCGGGAAGTCAAGCCCTGACTCCGTACGTATGCTCTGTAGCTGGTGGATGTAGCCAAGGAGGGATTCCTTATTGATCGGGGTCGCATTTCCCTCAAGCATATCGTCCTCCATCGTCACAGTGAGGTCGATCTTGCCTCGCTGTAGGCGGTCAGCGATGAGGGAGCGAAGTTCGAGTTCTCCCTCACGGTAGGCGGAGGCAATACGTGCCGAGATGTCGGCTTGCTTGCTATTGAGCGACTTGATGGCTACGGTGATGGTCCGGCTACCGAAGCGTGCCGAGGCCTTCCCAAAGCCGGTCATGGAGTGTATCATATAGGATGTTTGCTTTATTGTCGGGCAAACATACGAAATATTCACGAGTCGGCGCACGCCGATGGCTGTCACACGGCTCTAGAGGAGCACACCGAACTTCAGGGATAGCCCTCCCGAACTCCCCCAGTACTTATCATAGTACTTGCTCGAATTGAATTCCTGATAGCCGTAGCCTAGGCTCATCGTGAAGCGATTGATCGCTATCCCACCCGAGATAGAGAGATAGAGCCCGTGGAGTCCCGAGTGAGTCAGCCCGAGTGAATAGCCAGGCTTGATGTCGAAGAAGGGCTTGACGACGGAGCTTGTAGGCAGTGTCGCACGGAGATTCACGAAGAGGGGGAGCATCCAGAAGGCATCCCGATGGGGACGAGAGAAATAACCATCGAAGCCCAAGCCACCACCGAGGTAGATCGTGGGGCTAACGAGCGTACCGAAAGAACCGAGGAACTCGATACGTCCATTGCGATCGGCCGAGACAAAGCCCAGCTCGAGTGTCCCCGCATAGGCCGATGCCGAGGTGCTTCTATACTGGTAGTGACGGTGTGGTGCCGCTTCGCTGAAGCTGAGTGCATAGTCTCTAGCTTCGCTGGTCGAAGTCTCGGAGGGGAGAAGGGCTGACACTCCTTGTGGAGAAGCCGTAGTCTGAAGGGCTTGGCCCTCGAAGCTTTGAGCTTGGGCGCCCGCAGTGATCGAGCCGATCGTAAGCAGGGCGGAGAAGATCTTCTTCATCATGGGTCTAGTCTTATTAGTGGTGAAGGAACTTGTTCGGGGAGAGAAGCTCCTAAGTCGTCCGTGACGGAGTGCCTCATCGCTTGAGAATGGCGAAGCGTCTGCTCGAGAAGAAGCCTCTTACATTGAGTGGATGCGCTTCATTCTGGGGGAAGTGAAGAGCCTCGCTATTTGAGTCCGTACACCTTCCATAGAGAAGGAGAGGATCATCTCATCGATAGCGGTACTCCTTCCCTCGAGGAGAGGCTTTTCATTCCATTAGTAGCCGTGCTCTTTTCCTCAAGAAGGGGCGTTCGTTTTGTTAGTAGTGGCACACCTAGTTATTGGAAGTCGTGCACCTTTTATCTAGTAATAAAGTTTCTTTTCATAGTAATGACGCATCTTCTTCCTTTATACTGCCAAGTATTGCTAGGGGAAGAGCGGGCGAAGATGCATGCACTATTCTAACGGCTCTTCGGCTCAGCTCGGTATGTTTTGCTCTTCATTCGGGCCTTTCTTCGTGACAGAAGAGGGGAGGCCATCAGCCCCGCCGACAGGACATAAAAGGACCAGCCCGCATCCCCCGTGGAGGGAATGCGGGCTGGTCTCGTATGATGTTAGGTGAATGGAGTCGTCTCCTTAGATGACGCCCTGTTCGAGCATCGCCTGAGCTACCTTGAGGAAGCCAGCGACATTAGCACCCTTGACGTAGTTGATGTAGTCACCTTCGCGACCATTCTTGACACACTGTTCGTGGATGTCACTCATGATCTGATGGAGCTTAGCATCGACTTCTTCGTTGGTCCAAGAGAGGTGCATAGCGTTCTGCGTCATTTCCAGACCCGAAGTAGCTACACCACCAGCGTTGACAGCCTTACCAGGAGCGAAGAGCATCTTCTTTTCTACGAAGTATTCTGCTGCTTCGGCGGTACAACCCATGTTAGAAGTTTCAGCTACGATCGTGACACCATTAGCGTGAAGTAGCTTAGCATCCTCTTCGTTCATTTCGTTCTGAGTAGCGCAAGGCATTGCGATGTCTACCTTCTGTTCCCATGGCTTCTTGCCTGCGAAGAACTGAGCGTTGGGGAACTTCTTAGCATAGTCAGAGACGACATCATTACCGCTGGAGCGGAGATCAAGCATAGCCTGGAACTTTTCAGGCGTGTTGATACCATCTGGGTCGTAGACGTAGCCGTCAGGACCGGAGATCGTGACGACCTTTGCACCGAGTTCGGTAGCCTTCTGAGCCACACCCCAAGCTACGTTACCGAAGCCAGAGATAGCGACTGTCTTGCCCTTGAGGTCGATGCCGTGCTGCTTGCAGATGTGCTGTACGAAGTATACAGCGCCGAAGCCCGTAGACTCGGGGCGCAGACGAGAGCCACCGAAGGTGAAGCCCTTACCCGTCATCGTACCGGTATGCTCGTTAGCCAGGCGCTTGTACTGGCCGTACATGTAGGCTACTTCACGACCACCTACGCCGATGTCACCAGCAGGTACGTCGGTATCTGGGCCGATGTGGCGCCACAGCTCACGCATGAAGCTCTGACAGAACGTCATGATTTCGCGGTCACTGCGACCCTTAGGAGAGAAGTCTGCACCTCCCTTACCGCCACCCATTGGGAGTGTGGTGAGTGCATTCTTGAAGGTCTGCTCGAAACCGAGGAACTTGAGGATGGAGAGGTTGACAGAAGGATGGAAGCGGATACCGCCCTTGTATGGGCCGATAGCGTTGTTGAACTGTACGCGGTAGCCGATGTTTACATGGACTTTACCGGCATCGTCGATCCAAGGTACACGGAAGGTAATGATACGGTCTGGCTCTACAAGGCGTTCGATGATGGCTGCCTTTTCGAACTCGGGGTGCTGGTTGTAGACTTCTTCGACAGAGAGAAGTACTTCCTTGACAGCCTGGAGGAATTCCTTTTCACCAGGGTGCTTTGCCTCGAGAGAGGCTAGAATCTCAGCTGATTTCATAACTGATCGATCTAATAGTTTTGCGTGTACGGCTCTTATGGTTGAGAGCCATGATTTCATAGGCAAATGTATGCAATGATTTTTGCCTTGGCAAATCATTCCCTTTCTTTTAATTTCTTAGGAAATAGCCTGTAACTACCGCTGTTTTCCCTATGAAGAGAAATGCCTGCTCTTTGTCTCCAAGGCGTGTGAAAATCATGGATTATCCCTCAGATTTATGAAAATATTCCGTGATATAGTGTTGGAGTCAGGACGAGGAATTTTAGATCTTCTCTATAATTATGGAGTGTCGGGGGAAATTATTCTATCCATACGAGCTCCGTCTTCGTGTGGGAATGGCTCGCTTGCACTGGGACGGGGGAGAAATTAGCGAGCTAAGCAGAGGCAAATCTGCTGTAATTCTAGACTGCATTGCCGGTAGTTCGCCACTCCATTGCCTGTAGTGATGTGCATCATTACAGGAGATAGTCGAGGGAGCTTGTGGGGAGGCTCTGTGGATACAAAGGTAAGGGGAGGGTGGTGATCCCTTGATCGGGAGGTGTCTTTCGGCCGGTCTCGAGCCGAAGGTATTGCTCCTATCGCTCACTACGCCCGAGGAAGCGGGTTGGGTAGAGGGAGATGAGGTAGGAGAGTAGGGTCACGGAGGCGAAGATGATCAGGAGATCCAGCGGACGTACATCTACGGGGAGAGCCATCGCTTCGATGCCACTGCCCGAACGTATCAGCCCGAAGTGCTGCTGCAGGAGGCAGATCCCCCAGCCCATGAGCATACCCACCGACGTGCCTGCTAGGGCAATGAGTAGCCCGACACGACGGAAGACCGCCTGAGTGAAGCTTGGTGGAGCTCCGAGTGCAGAGAAGATGCGGGTGTCTGCCTGCTTCTCGATGAGGAGCATAGCGAGCGAACTGGCGACATTGAAGGCTGCCAGCAGGAGGATGAAGAGCATGATGAGGTAGGTCATCAGCTTCTCCATGCGGATGAGATAGGAGAGATCGGGGTGTTGCTCCTCACGGTCGAGCGCTACTAAGCGTCCACCGTAGAGCTTACTGACGTCAGCCTTAAAGTGCTCTGTGGATACTTCGGGTCTGAGGCGAATGGCGATGGCGGAGACTTCTTCTGCATCGTAGTCGAGTACCTCTTGGAGGGCTTCGAGGGGTAGGTAGATCGCCCCGTCGGTCTCTTGGCTTGTCGGCGGGTATTGACCGATGACTTGCCCCTCAAGACTCTGGAAGGCCGAGGCGGGACTCAGTGGATTGGTGAAGCCGAGACGCTTGGGGAAGAGCACTTCTGCTGGGACTATTCCTCCACCATTCAGCGCACTATCTAGCGGGAAGAGAATAGCCGAGCCAAGGAGGATCGGTGTGACGGGCTCCCCTTCACCGTCGATCAGTGCCGTAGGGGCGTGTAGCTTGGAGGCTTCGGGATGGGTGTGGGCAAGGGGGTAGACGGAAGAGAAGGCCGAATCAATGCCCACGGCATCGACGACCCATTGCTGCTGCCCCGAGCGGAGCAGTGCTTTGCTCTCGAGCCTCAGGGCAATGGCCTTCGCTCCGAGCTGAGAGAGCTGCTCGCGGTAGTCGGGATAGTCGGCTAGACGAAAGGTTTTCCCCTCCTGAGTGCGTAGTAGGATGTCGGCATCTATCTGCTCCGTCCCCGCCAGGATCATCGTGACATAACCGTTGTAGACGGAGAGCACACAGACCAGCGCCATAGCCACGACGGCGATGGCGACAGCAGAGATCGCCGTCACATAGTTCACCGCATGCAGTCGGGTGCGACTGATGAGGTAGCGAAGAGCTATACGGAAGCTAAGCACGAGCCGTGGGGCGGGGGCTACTTGTCGTGTAGTCCTAGGAGGGTATCGATACGCTCGAGGTAATCGAGCGAGTCATCGATGAAGAAGGTGAGTTCAGGGAGCTTGCGCAGTTGCTTACCGACACGTAGGCCTAGGTCGTAGCGAATGGCTTTAGCATTGGCACGGATGGACTCGAGTAGCTCTTCTCCACGCTCTGAGGGGAAGATACTTAGTCGTACACGTGCGATACTGAGGTCGGGGCTGACCGTCACCGAGGTCACGGAGATCAGCGTACCTGGGAGGCTCTGTGTCTGTATGCGGAAGAGGTCACTGACCTCCTTCTGGATAAGCCGATTGATACGGCTCATTCTTGTATTATCCATCTTGGGTCTTTACTATTCTATTTCTTACAAAGTTAGTCAAAGAAAGGGGAGGCCCTTTCCTTCGGTTACCTTAGAAGAGTAGGGAAGGCTCCTCTACAGGCTCTTGTTGCGATCGCTCGATGTAGCTCTGAAGAGCCTCGATGCTACTGGTCTCGGGGCAAAGGTCGAAGGGTATTCGGTAGTCGCACCCTTCGTGATAAGCTGAGCAACCAAAGGCTGTCCGCCCTCGTAGTAGTACGCCACGACCGCACCGAGGACAAGGGATCTCCGTGCTTCGTACCTCCTCAGGCTTCGGGGGTGACGGCTGGGGGGAGAGGACGGATTGGGTCAGCTGGTAGAGCATCGCCTTCAGCTCGTCGATGAAGCTCTTGGTCTCGAGCTCTCGTCGCTCGATCTGGCGAAGCTTATATTCCCATTGTCCGGTGAGGGCAGCGCTCTTGAGCAGTTCGTAGTTGATGAGACCGATGAGCTGACGGCCTGTGTCGGTGGCGTGGATCTGATTCTTCTTGACCTTGACGATGTAGCCACGCTTGAAGAGGGTCTCGATGATGTTCGCCCGAGTAGAAGGGCGTCCGATGCCGTTCTCTTTCATAGCCTCTCGGAGTTCTTCGTCTTCAACCAGCTTACCGGCTGTCTCCATCGCACGGAGTAGCGTCGCCTCGGTGTAGTACTTGGGGGGCTGAGTCTGGCGCTCCTTGAGTTCGGGCAGATGCTCTCCTTGCTCTCCGACGACGAAGTTAGGGAGAAGCGCTTCTTGGGGCTCTTCTGCGTCGGAGGACTTCCCCGTGGAGTTGCTCTCGTTCGTAGGCTCAGGTGCATTCCCTTCGAATACCACTCGCCAGCCAGGCTCAAGGATCTCCTTGCCCGAGGTCTTGAACTTCACCCGCTCGACAGCACCCTCGACCGTGGTCGTACTGACCTTGCAGTCGGGGTAGAAGACTGCGATGAAGTGCCGAGCTACGAGGTCGTACACCTGTTGCTCCCGCTCAGAGAGTCCTCCGGTGCGCTGCCCCGTCGGGATGATGGCATGGTGGTCGGTGACCTTCTTGTTATCGAATACCTTCTTGTCCTTGCGTATCGGCGCTCCGCTTAGCAGGGGAGCTACGAGGGTGGGGTAGGGAGTGACTAGTCCTCTGAGTATACCCGCTACCTTGGGATAAAGGTCTTCGCTCAGGTAAGTCGTATCGACACGGGGGTAAGTCGTGAGCTTCTTCTCATAGAGACTCTGGATCGTCGCCAGGGTCTCTTCGGCACTCATGTTGAACTTCTTATTACACGCCACCTGTAGGCTCGTCAGGTCGAAGAGCTTCGGTGCGCTCTCCTTGCCATCCTTCTTCTTCACGGCCGTGATGGAGAAGGGTTTGCCGACGATACTAGAGAGGGCAGCCTCGGCCTTGGCCTTATCGGTGTACTTCCCCTTATCGGCTGAGAAGAGGACTTCTCTGTAGCGGGTCTTCAGCTCCCAATAGGTCTCACTCTGGAAGTGCTCAATAGCCTCTTGGCGCTCGACGATCAGTGCCAAGGTCGGTGTCTGCACCCGTCCGATGGAGAGGGGTTGCTTGCGGTCACTCCCTCCGTAGCGCAGGGTGTAGAGGCGGGTAGCATTCATCCCGAGGAGCCAGTCTCCGATGGCACGGGCGAGCCCTGCCTCATAGAGTGACTGATAGTCCGCTTCGTCTCTGAGGTGCTCGAAGCCCTCACGTATCGCCTCATCGGTGAGCGACGAGATCCAGAGACGGCGCACGGGGACACGGCATCCAGCCTTCTGGAGGACCCAGCGCTGGATGAGTTCGCCCTCCTGCCCAGCATCACCGCAGTTGATGACTTCGGTAGCCTGGCTGACCAGGCGCTCGATGACCTCTAGCTGTCGCTGATAGTGCTCTATGGGGATGGGCTTGATCCCGAAGCGCTCGGGGATCATCGGTAGCGAAGAGAGGCTCCAGGACTTCCAAGAGGGTGTGTAGTCGTGGGGCTCCTTCAGCGTACACAGATGTCCGAAGGTCCAAGTGACTGCATAGCCATTCCCCTCCATGTATCCCACGCCGTGGTCTACCTGTCGGTGATTAGCTCCGAGGATGGAAGCGATGTCGCGAGCCACGCTGGGCTTCTCTGCTATACAGACGATCAAGATCTAGAGGACGAAGAGCTATTAGGATGGGTGAATCTTACTCGGGCTCCTTCGAGGGGCGAAGGCGAACCGATCGCCTAGGAGTTTAGTGGTGCAAAGATACGCTAAATAGCCGAGCCTCGGGCCTTCCCACTGCGGGGCTGTGAGGGGATCTGGTGCTTGGGAGAGGAAGGGCGTCTGCCCTTGGCTTGAGGGGGCAAAAAAGCGACCTACGGTAGGTCGCCGAAAAAACCTACTGTGGGTCGTCAATGCGACCTACCGTAGGTCGTCGAGACGACCCACAGTAGGTCTTATTTTGGAGGTGCAGGAAGGCGGTCCTTCTCTCCGCTCTCTAGGGGCGAGTGTCGGAACTGAAGGAGGGCGGCTCGATCAGAGCTTGACGATCAGGCCGAGGGTCGGGAGGATGAGCTTGCTGTAGTAGTCGAGCTGGCGTAGCTGCTGGCGCTGGGGATCGGTAGGGTGATCCATTACCCGTCCCGAGGTGTCTCGGTTGGTGTAGACGGGGGCGCTGACGTAGCTACTCAGGTAGGCATTCTGTACGTCTAGGTAGAGGTTGAGCATCCAGCGCTTGAAGTAGAACTCCTTGTCCAGACGCAGGTCGAGCTGATGCTTGGCGGGCAGGCGTAGCGTGTTGAACTGCGTGTAGTCGGGGTAGGCTCGATTGGTGACTGCCCAAGCTGCCTTGTTCGTCGAGAGCTCCATATCAATCGGGGTGTAGGGTGCTCCACCGCTATAGCGCCAGGAGGCCGAGAGGTACCAGCTCTTGCCCATACGGTAGCTGATCAGCAGGTTGAGCATCTGCCTTGTATCCCAAGAGGAAGGGCGGTAGATACCGGTCTTGTCGGTGAATTCGCTCCTAAATAGCGTGTAGGTAGCCGTCGCTGAGAACTGGTGCCAAGGCATGAGGCGAGCCACCACTTCGACCCCATAGGCACGCCCCTGGCCTGTGGATAGCACAGCCTCAGCGCCTACCTGCCCGTACTCCGTCCCCTTGCTTGCTAGACTGATACCCTCTGCCTCGGAGATCGGGTAAGCGCTATAGGACTTGTAGAATCCTTCAGCCGAGAAGCGCAGATACTCCCCTGGGTGGTACTCGGCGCCGAGCACGGCTTGGTTCGACATGATGTACCGTAGGCGTGGCTTGTTGGGGTAGGCCCCGTCGGGGGCACGATAGCCCATGCTCGTGTAGGAGGGCTGCATGGCGTAGCGTCCGAAGTTAGCATTCAGGTCGATATCGTCCGTGAGGGCGAACGAAGCTGAAAACCTAGGAGAGAGCTGAGGCAAAGGATTGCTCATGGCTGAGTTGAGCGTATTACCTACAAGGTTGACTCCGAGGGCCAGCTTGAGTCGCTTGTCTAGGTATTCGTCGGAGGCTTGAGCGAAGGCCGAGTAGGCTAGTAGCTTGATATGTGCGTCGTAGGAGAGCGGTACTACCTGCCCCGAACGATAGGTGAGCCGCTCGTCTCGATTGCGGTAGTCTGCGTAGCGTAGCCCTGCACCGAAGCTGAGCTTGAAGGGTAGGGTGGTGTACACACGCTCATAGCGTAGTTTGCTCTCCGTCTCATCGGACTGATATTCGGAGAGCTTGGGTAGAGCGGTATCGTTGTTCTGATGCTTCACGCTGCTATTGCGTAGCATGTTGCGACTGAGCATCCAGCTGTCTACGTGCCCCGACCCGTAGTGCTTGTAGACGGCGCCGACGGTGTAGTTCCACTGCTTGTACTGGGGGAGGTAGCTCAAGATGTAGCGCTGTACCTCGGTACCGGTGGTCTGAAGCTGGGTGTTGAGACTCATGTTGTCGATGGCTCCGATGCTCAGGATCGTCAGCTCGTCGTGCGCATTGAATCGGTGCTTGTACTTGAGCTGGAAGTCATTGTAGGTGGGTAGGAAGGGGAGCTTGATCGCCTTGAAGAGCCACTGAAGGTACGACTGGCGAGCCGAAGCGATGAACGATGACTTCGCCCCGAGTGGCCCTTCGATGGTGACGGCTGCATCAGAGGCGCCGACTGAAGCCTTGAGGTGCATGTGGTCAGCATCTCCATCCCGCTGCTTGATCTCCATCACCGAGCTAAGGGCATTGGTCCGACTTGCTGGGAAAGCACCCGTGTAGAAGCTAATCTCTCGGACGAAGTCGGGGTTGATCATCCCGACGACACCCCCGGAAGCTCCTTGGGTAGAGAAGTGGTTGATCACGGGGATCTCTATCCCATCGAGGTAGAAGACATTCTCCGAAGGTCCCCCACCTCGCACGATGAGGTCGTTGCGATTCGGGTCGGTAGCTCCGACGCCAGGTAGCGTCTGTACCAGCTTGGAGATGTCTCTATTGGCTCCAGCGCTCTTCTCGATCTGCTTGATGCCAAGGGTCTGTAGTGAGAGGGGGCTTTCTGCCCGCTTGAGGCGCATGTTGGGGCGGACGACGACCTCCGACAAGCTCGTGGAGGCTTCGTCGAGAGCGATGTCGATGAAGCTCGTCTGATTGCCCACGACTTGGACCTCGGCAGAGGTAGTCGTCTCATAGCCGAGCATCGTGACGATGAGGCGAACGAAGCCAGGCTTCACGCCCGAGATGACAAAGCGTCCTTCTACGTCTGTCCTGGCACCTAGGCTGGTCCCCTGCACTCGTACGGTAGCTAGTTCTAGTGGGTCATTGCTCTTCGTACTATAGACTCGACCCTTGACCGTCCCTTGCTGGGCGAGGAGCGAGGTCACAGAGAGTAGGAGTACCAGCAGGCTGTAATAAAGCTTTGTCATTTAAATGAATTTAGGTGTAAAACCTTCAGTGAATCAATCGGAATGTAAAAGACATCACGGGCTCAAAGGTAGTCAAGTTTTCGGCAACACCACCGCTGGGAAAAGATCGAACCTGCTGGGCCCCAAGCGCTTCTAACTACACTGCCCTTTTGTGAACTTGAGTCGCTGAGCGGGGAGGAAGAGTGCAAGGAGATCTTATGCTCATCTACGGGCAAAGTAGACCTTCCTCCGAGGCTGAAAAATTCCCCTTGTTGGGGCTCTTCGTAGCGGAGTCGTATGGCCTCGAAAGAAGGATAGGATCTATGCGAGGAAAGGGGGAAGAATAATTGGCCCAGAAGGAGACCCTCGCAAGGGGGTAAAAAGGGATCTACGGTAGGTCGTCGAAAAAACCTACTGTAGGTCGTGATGACGACCTACCGTGGGTCGCACTTGCGACCTATAGTAGGTTTAATTTTTGGGGGATTGGGAGGCCCCTCGAAGGGGTAGCTTAGGGAACGAAAATTAGCGTAGAGAGGATATGGGGCAGATGTGCTACCTTTGATGTGGATAACTCTTACTGATAACCCCCTTTGTAGACACATGACGAACATGAAGAATTACTCTAGAATTGGCTACTTCCTCTCCCTGGGGGTGGTAGTCCTCCTCCTGCTCTCCTCCTGCCGACGGAGTGCCCGTGTGGGCTTTGCCGAAGCAGATGCGAAGAAGCTCCCTACCTGCGACCAAATCATCATAGACTATCCCCTGGATGTCACCATACACCTGGGTCAGCCTACGGCGGTCGTCTTCGGTGACAAGATGCCCAAGAAAGTCCTTGAAGAACTTGAATTCAAGACGAAGGGGACGACGCTACTCATCGCTTCGAAGCGAGAGCTCGGAGAGAACTGGACCGATGCTCGCCATCGGGAGGATCGTGCGCATATCGACGTCTATCTCCCCGAACTCAAGGAGGTAGAAGCGACCTCCGCAGCTCAGGTGCGCCTGGCCGATAGCCTCCGTCAGTCTCACTTCGCCATTAACCTCTCGGGCGCCTCGCAGCTCACAGGCCTTCGACTCAGTACCGACGGTCTGCGCCTCTTCACTTCAGGGGCAAGTAGCATCGAAGGCTCTATCCAGGTGGCTAATGGAATGGAGGTGGTCGGAGCGGGAGCTTCCTCCTGTCATCTCTCGGGGATGGTAGGTACGCTTCGCTTGATCCTCTCGGGAGCGAGCGAGTTTGATGCTCCGAGCCTTCGGGTGCGTCAGGCAGAGGCCCGGACCTCTGGAGCTTCGAGCGCAGACCTAGGTGCTATCGATACCTTGGGCTACCAACTCTCGGGGGCTTCGAGCCTGCTCTATCGAGGCAAGCCCGTCATCACCGAGCAGTCTTCGACGGGAGCAAGCTCGGTGAAGCAACAGGCGAACTGATGCCCCTTCCCTCCAATAGAGGGGTGTAGAAAAAGTCAAGGGCCATAGACACGATTGTCTGTGGCCCTTGACTTTCTTTATAGCCGAATGACGGGGCTAGAAGTTGATCTTGATCGATGCTGGACGGCTCTCCTGCCAGAAGCGATTGATCGCCGTGACGAGGAACTGATAGGTCGAGCCCTGGGGCATGCTGGGGAGGATGTAGTAGGGGTTGGTCGAGATGCTCACCAGATAGCTGGGGTTGGAGATATCAGGACGTACCCCCTCGGGGAAAGCGTAGACTGCATAGTAGAAGGCCGATGCAGGCTCGTTGGGCTCTCTGTAGTCGTCCCAGAGGAGCATGTGGCCGTCTTCGTTCGTATCCTCTAGGATGAGGCTGATGGCAGCTGGGGCCTTAGTCTTGCCCAGGGCACCGCGGTATTCGGGCAGGAGGGCTCGGTAGCTCTGGTAGCGAGCGATGAGGCTGTCCCCTACGCCCTTGTAGTTGCGTACGAGGTCTTCCCCCGACCACCAGGAGTTACCCTGGCTGTGCTGTCTGCTCAGAGCGAGCTTACTCGCCAGCTGATCTCCATCCATGGTGCGAGTGACATGCTGACCGATGTAGAGCTGGGTCTTCTTGTGGGGGATGTGTCGATCCCACCAGTGGGTGAGCTCTTCATAGTCCGCTACCTGATGACCGATATTCCAGTAGACTTGTGGGATGACGTAGTCGATCCATCCTTCCTTAGCCCAGTGTAGGATGTCGGCGTTGAGATCGTCATACGCCTGGAGACCATTAGTTCTGCTCCCTAGGCGAGAGGACGACTCATTGCGGTAGATACCGAAGGGGCTGATCCCGAAGCGCACCCATGGCTTGGTCTCGAGGATCGTCTGACGGACCGTGTAGATGAGGCGGTTGATATTCTCTCGGCGCCACTCTACCTTCTGCTCGGGACGATAGCCCGTGGGGAGGCCATAGCGACTGAAGCTCTCTTCGTCGTCGAACTCCAGCCCGTCCTTAGGATATGGGTAGAAGTAGTCATCGAAGTGCAGGGCATCCACGTCGTAGCGCTCCACGATATCCTTCACGATGGAATTGATGTAGCGGACGCTTTGGGGATTACCTGGATCCATGTAGAGTAGCTTGCCGTAGCGGACGAAGAGCTCAGGGTAGCGGCGTGCAGGGTGCGTGGGAGCTAGGTAGGCATCAGCGTTGCCAGCCCCACGGTAGGGATTGACCCAAGCATGCACTTCCATCCCTCGAGCATGACACTCATCGATGACGAAGCCGAGCGGATCCCAAGGGCTCTCGGGAGCAACTCCCTGCTTCCCCGTGAGGTACTTGCTCCAGGGCTCAAGGCTACTTTGGTAGAAGGCATCCCCTTCAGCTCGCACCTGGAAGATGACGGCATTGCACCCTAGACGCTGAAGCAAGGCGATACGATTCGATAGGAGCTGGCGTGCCTCTTCTCTGGATAGCTGGGCGTAGTCGCTACGATAGATCGTAGGTAGCCAAGCTCCTCTGAACTCTCGCTTCAGCGGGCGAGTAGGATCCGACGAAGCATCCCGACGTGTGTGTATAGCACACGAAGAGAATAGCCAGAGGCAAGCAAAGAAAACAAAGAGGGGGGAGGTGCGTAGAGCTCCAAGACCTAGTCGAGTATTCATCGAGGAGGATAGAGGAATGGTGTATGGGATTCTAGGAGAGATGTAGGTGCTGGTAGGTCTGGAGCACCCAGAGGAAGAAGGCCATGAAGGGCAGGACGAAGAGTAGGCTGTCGATACGGTCGAGGATACCACCATGCCCAGGGATGATGTTCCCGGAGTCCTTGACACCGACGCTGCGCTTGATCATAGACTCGAAGAGGTCTCCCCACGTAGCGACAATGGAGATGATCACCCCGTAGTAGGAGAGTTCCCACCCGAGGATCAGCCCAGCTGCTACCGTCGAAGCGATGAGTCCGCCGATGAAGCCTTCCCAGCTCTTCTTAGGAGAGACGGAGGGGAAGAGCTTGTGCTTGCCCAGCGTAGAGCCAGCAAGGTAAGCACCCGTATCATTGACCCAGATACAGACGAAGATAGCTAGCAGGATCATCGAGGTCTGCTCGTCGCTGTAGAAGATATTGGCGATGCTGAGGAAGCCCCCGACATAGACCTGCCCGAAGAGGATCTTCGCTAGATCGGTAGGCATAGCTGCACGCTCGCTGTAGATACTACGTACGAGGATATAGAGTAGGTAGCCTGCGTAGGGGATGAGGAAGGCTGCATGCTCTATCCCCATATCGGCGATCTCATGAGTTGCCCAGAAGAGGTACACGGCTGCGACGGCATCGGTGATACGTCTCAAGGGGAAGATACGGTGGGTGGAGACTAGATTGGACCATTCCCAGGTACCAAGGAAGACGAGGAGACCAAAGACGGTCATGTAGACGAGGTGCTCTCTCAGCAGGAGTGCTGCCAGGATCAGACCTACGTAGATGGCGCCAAAGATGGCTCGCTTGAGGAGGTTACTCATTACTATTGTTATTGGGTATTTACTTCTGCTTCTGTCGTCGGAGTAGTGGGGGAGGGAGCTTCGTCAGAGCCTTGCTCGGTGCTGGGGCTCTTAGCCTCTTCGTTGGCAAGGATCAGCTCTTCGGTTCGGCTCACCCAAGCACGCTTACCGAAGATATGCTCTACGTCCTCGGTGTAGATGACCTCACGGTCGAGGAGAAGCTGAGTCAGCGCCTTGAGTCCCTCGGCATGCTCACGAAGGAGCTCCTTAGCTCGCTCGTACTCGAGGCGAACGATCTCCCGTGCCTCTTGGTCGATGAGCTCTGCCGTGCGGTCACTATAGGGCTTAGTGATGCCGTAGCCGTCTCCCTGCATGTCGTAGTAATTGACATTGGGGAGCTTGTCGCTCATCCCGTAGTAGGCGACCATGGCGTAGGCCGTCTTGGTCGTATGCTCTAGGTCGTTGGCAGCACCCGTGGAGATACGTTCGAGGAAGACCTCTTCGGCGGCACGACCAGCTAGGGTAGCGCACATCTGATCACGGAGGGCTTGTGTCGTGGTGATCTGACGCTCTTCGGGGAGGTACCACGCTGCACCAAGAGCCTTACCACGTGGGACGATGGTGACCTTGACAAGGGGATTAGCATACTTGAGGAACCAGCTGACCGTCGCATGACCTGCTTCGTGCAGGGCGATGCTGTGGCGCTCTTCTTCGGTCGTCATCTTATTCTTCTTCTCCAGCCCGCCGACGACTCGGTCGATGGCATTCATGAAGTCCTCTCTAGAGACGAAGTCCTTACCTGCACGAGCAGCAATCAGGGCAGCCTCGTTACATATATTGGCAATGTCTGCTCCGGAGAAGCCTGGGGTGCGCCGTGCAAGCAGATCTACATCTACCGTATCGTCGATCTTGAGCGGACGAAGGTGGACGAGGAAGATCTCCTTGCGGTCGTGTACATCGGGTAGGTCGACGTAGATCTGACGGTCGAAGCGTCCTGCACGAAGAAGGGCGGAGTCAAGGATATCGGCTCGGTTGGTCGCAGCGAGGACGATGATCCCGCTATTCGTGCCGAAGCCATCCATCTCGGTGAGTAGCTGGTTGAGGGTATTCTCCCGTTCGTCGTTGCCTCCAAGGTTATTGTTCTTACCACGGGCACGACCGACGGCATCGATTTCGTCGATGAAGATGATGCAAGGAGCCTTCTCCTTGGCCTTCTGGAAGAGGTCACGCACACGGGAAGCACCTACCCCGACGAACATCTCGACGAAGTCCGATCCCGCCAGCGAGAAGAAGGGCACGTGCGCTTCGCCTGCCACGGCCTTAGCCAGCAAAGTCTTCCCCGTCCCTGGAGGGCCAACGAGGAGCGCACCCTTGGGGATCTTCCCCCCGAGCTGGGTGTACTTGGCTGGGTTCTTGAGGAAGTGGACGATCTCTTCTACTTCGACCTTGGCTTCGTGAAGCCCGGCGACGTCCTTGAAGGTAACGACATTGCCTTCCTTCTCGTAGAGCTGAGCCTTGCTCTTGCCGATGCTGAAGAGCCCGCCTCCGGTCATACCGCCACCGCCACCACCAGCGCTACGACGGAGCATGAAGTTCCAGAAGATGATAATGATGATGAAGGGCGCTATATTGATAAGGAGTGTGAGCAAGCCCGAGCGGGATTCCTTGTACGTGACCTTGGCCGTGATCCCGCTCTGGTCGTAGAAGTCCGAGAAGCGGTCCACCGAAGGGATCTCTGTGGTGAGGGTGTACTCGACGCGTTGCTGCTGTCGTCCGAGCACGGGTGACTTCTGAGCGAAGATGCTATCGGCAGCCTGCTTCGTCAGTTGGCCTGTGGCTGTCTTGTCCCCGCGGTCGACGGTGATCTGGGAGAATGCGCCGTTGCGAGCCACTCGCTGGAATTCATCCCAGCTCAGGGTCTTGCTTTCGCCGAAGCCACTATCCCAGAGGAAGAGCCCTCCGAGGACTGCGAGGATGATCGCATAGATCCAGAGCTCGTTGAAGCGGAAGGGCTTTCCAGACTTACCTGTCCTTTTGTTTTGTATCATTCGTTGTTCTATTTGTCTTGTTTAAGTGTTGGCTGAAGGTCGAGATCCCTCCCGCCTTCGGCTGTACTACTAACAAAGACCATGCCTGCTAAGTTTGTTGGTGGCCTCTAGCGACCCATTGCTCCCGCCTTCTCTTGTCACGTCGGGTCGGGAGGTGGGGGAAAGTAAAGAGAGCGATGAAGCGAGGTTCACTCTACTTGATCGCTCTTGATGATAGAGGGGAGGATGCTGGGGCACCTCCTCGTTGCCCTGTGGGAGGGCGGACTTCAAGACCAGCCTCTCATCCCCCGAGCGTTTCCTGCTTCCTGGAGGGGCTAAGGCTAGGGAGAGAGACCCTCCGCTTTTTGCTGTGTAAAGGTACAACATTGCCCGTACCCGCCCAAACCCAGCGCTATGCACCCCGCCCACCATCCCTAGCTAGAACGTGGTGTACTGAAGATAGTTGAAGGTAGGACGGAGTGTAAAGCTCCAAACAGTTATCTCCAAGTATCCCTATAATCTCAATTGTTTTTGCTCTCTTGATAGAGTACTATAGCTTTTCTATATATAATCCTTGATATATCGTACTTTTGTCAGGAAGAAAATCAAGAGCTTATGACGCACAGATACACTACTATCATTATCGGGATAATCGTACTCGTCACGGTGGGGGTACTCACGGGATGCGTAACATTACGCCCAGCGACCATCCAGATGAATAAAGACATTCGAGCTTATACTCATGTCTACATTCCTGCAACTCAGACGAAGGAGAGCGCCATAGGAGTGCCAGTGGTAGGAGTGATCCTTCCCTATGCTCAGTCTGTCAACCCCAGGGATGTGATCGCAGGAGGATTCTCTAAAAGAGGCTTCATCGTCTTGCATGATATAGAAGAGAGAGTTCGACCGAAGACCCTTATCGTAAGCTATGGGGAAAGTGGAAGACGAAGGGTAGCTTTGGGTATGGGCTCGACAACAGAAGTAATCTTACAGTTGGTGTCTGCCGAAACGGGGGAACTTGTCGGTACAGCGACGGCTGAAGGCTGTGGCGATACAGAGTCTGATGATATCAAGCAAGCTATAGCAAGAGCACTAGCTGCTCTATTCAAATAGCCCTTTTGTGTAGCAGTTTCTGCTACAGGAACTGCTACATTGGGGAGGAATATGCTCCAGGATTAGGTCAGTCTCCACAGATCGGATACAAGCGAAAACCCGCTGTAGAAGCAGAACTTCTACAGCGGGTTTCTTTCTGTTTTGCGGAGAGGGCGGGAAATGTACCATTACCCTTTATCTCGTTGTATCACAGATGTCTATCTAATCCAGTCAATCGGTAGTGTAGCAAAAATGTAGCAGTTTTTTGACCGACTCTTGACTACCATTCTGACGGACTATTGAAAGCGCAACAGCTCTCTTTTCCTAGTTACAAAGGTACAGAAAAACGAACGATAAGCAAAGCTCTTCTATAATAAGCATTTACTCAGATCCCTGCTACACAGTCTGGTGCACGGTGCAAGCCCTATATATAGGGGGCTTGCACCGTGCACCAGTGTCTCCTGGGTAGCTAGGGAAAATTCACGTGCACTTATGATGAAAAGACCTGCCTAGTCCCTATCTTATGTTGGTCCCATTGCAGCCCGACATAGCATCATGTTGCATCTGATGCAAGACCTCTTGCATTGGGCGCACAAACTTGCACGAAACGGGTTGGTTGAGCTCGGATGCGTTTATAACTTTGAGTATATGGAAAAGTTACTCGAGCACCTAAGATCCACTCGCCAGAACAAAGGGATTTCGCAAGACTATCTTGCTGTCAAACTGGGCGTTTCCTCCAGCACCATTTCACGATGGGAGTCTAAGGGGAAGTTCCCTAGTATAGACAAGCTCTTCGAGTACGCCTCACTCTTGGACATCACTGTCCACGAGGTTCTTGCATTCAGCGCAAATGAGCCAGCTGAAGTTTCCAAGCCAGTAGGCAAGATTGAGATCTCAGCCTACGATAAAGCAAGCTTCAAGCGTCTTGTTGAGCAACTGCTCGCAGAGGAGGGTGGCCACATTGAATTTGTCACAACGCAACTGAAGTAATGGAAGTAATCTCTATGGAGAGCAGTGCCTATCAGGATTTGATAGACCGGCTTGATCGAATTGAGCAGTATGTAGAGCGTACCACCCACCTCCTACAAGACATCGATGATGAGCTCGAGATGTCTACGAAGGATCTCATAGAGACTTTGAATGTCTCTGAGTCGACCCTGTATCGTTGGCGTAAGAAGAACCTGGTTCGCTTCCGCTATACGGAGAGCGGGGATGTACGCTACTTCTATAAGTCTCTGCTTATCTGCGCTCGCTGTAACCGCTTGCGTATCTCGGGTATGCGTAATGACGAGCTTCTGGATCGTCTTTTGCGCTATAAGGATAAGCTTATCCTCTCGAGTTGTCTCGCTTCAGAACGATGATCCCCATCATGATAGAGAAAGAGCAGGTACTAGCCTTGACGGATCAAGGCCTCACTATCTTCAGTCACTATCTGGGATTTGAGGTCAATCTGCATCGTAATTTCCGGAGTCCGTTCTATGATGATAGGCGAGCTTCTTGTCATATCTACTATGACAAGAAATCGTCGACCTATAAGTACTACGACCATGGCGATCCCTCCTATGCGGGGGATTGCTTTTGGTTTGTAGCACAGTTACGAGGTATCGATCTGAGAACGGGCTTTCGTGATCTCCTGGAGCTGATTGTTGGGGAGCTGGGGCTTCGTACCCTTGCCGGAGAGCAGATCAAGAAACCTATTGCTCCCGAGGGGCAGCGTGCTTCTACGCTGAGTGAGCCCGTCCAGGATGAGCTCCCCTATAGCTTCGAGATTCAGCCTTTTGATGATGGGCTCTTAGCTTATTGGGCGCATTATGGTATCTATGAAGATACTCTCAGACGCTTTCGGGTGCGCTCGTTGAAGAGCTATAGGAGCCAGACGAAGGAGGGTAAGCCTTTTGAGTTGAAAGCTAGTCCTACGGAGCCTATCTATGCTTATATCGGTAATGGCTACATTAAGATTTATCGCCCCAACAGCTCGAAGATGCGCTTTCTCTATGGAGGGCGAATGCCCAGTCCCTATTGTTTTGGGATGGAGCAACTTCCCAGTAAAGGCGATATGCTCTTCATTACGGGAGGCGAGAAAGACGTTCTCTCGCTTTCCGCTCGGCATTTCCATGCGATTTGCTTCAATAGCGAAACTGCACAGATTCCCGAGCGTATCATTGAGAGTTTGCAGCTACGCTTCCGGCATATCATCCTGCTTTATGACTCGGATGCTACTGGGCTTCGTGAGGCTCAGCGGCAGGTAAGTCGCTTGTCGACTTATCATGTGAAGCAGCTCCAGCTTCCACTCAAAGGGACGAAGGCTGAGAAGGATATTTCGGATTACTTTGCTCTGGGGAATGAGGAGGCCGACTTCCGAGGACTACTGAATACGCTCCTCTCTCAAATGTACACGCAAACAATGATGCTCCTACGCTCGTGTGAAATCGACTATGATAACCCTCCTGATGCCTCTAAATCGCTCGTGGCAGTCAACGGGGTGCCTCTTGGGACGCAGGACAACCTCTTCTGCATCACGGGAGGAGAGGGTACGGGTAAGAGTAACTATGTCTCAGCGATTCTTGCTGGAGCCCTTGCCCAGCAACGCCTGGATGCCGAGCTGACCCTAGGGCTTGAAGTTACGCCAAATCCAAGGGGGCTGGCAGTCCTACACTACGATACGGAGCAGTCAGAGGCTCAGTTACACAAGAATCTAGGCAAGACGCTCCGCCGGGCATCACTCACGGCTGTCCCTGACTTCTACCATTCGCTCTACCTAGCCTCACTCTCGCGTAAGGATCGCTTGAAGCTTATCCAAGAGAGTATGGACATCTTTCATCATAAGCATGGGGGTATTCACCTCGTGGTTATTGATGGTATTGCCGACCTCATTCGCTCAGCTAATGATGAGACGGAGAGCATTGCTATCGTTGATGAGCTCTACCGCTTGGCCGGTATCTATAACACCTGCCTTATCTGCGTCCTTCACTTTGTCCCTAGTGGGATAAAGCTCAGAGGGCATATTGGCTCTGAGCTACAGCGTAAGGCGGCAGGCATCCTCTCTATTGAGAAAGATGATCATCCTGAATACTCGGTCGTCAAGGCCTTAAAAGTCAGAGATGGTAGTCCTTTGGATGTGCCGATGATGCTCTTCGGTTGGGATAAGGCTCTTGATATGCACGTCTACCGAGGGGAGAAGTCTAAGGAGGACAAAGAACGGCGTAAGAGTAGCGAGCTACTTGCTGTAGTTCGGGAGCTTTTCCGTACGACGAATCTCCTATCCTACCAGGAGCTCTGCGAGGTCTTGATGCGTGAGCTCGAGATCAAAGATCGTACCGCAAAGAAGTACATTGCCTACATGAAAGAGCAAGGCATCCTTAGACAGGATGCCCAAGGAAACTATCAAGAGAATAAGTCATGCCCTATCTAGAATCACCTCAGAGTGAGGCCCGCTTCCAGAGCCTTTTCAAGAAGCTTATGCTGATGGAAGCTAAGCTTGATGAGCTACTCTGCCTGCAAAGGCAAGAGCAAGAGTTCCGGGTTCATCCTCCCCTTCGGGCAGAGTACCTCGACATCATTGACGTGTCTAAGCTCCTCAAGGTGGAGCAGAAGACCATCTATAACTGGGTCTCCCTAGGGAAGATCCCCTACCTCAAGGCTAATGGTCGTTTGCTCTTTTTGAGAGCAGAGGTCGATGAGATGCTGAGGCGACGCGAGGAGTGGTAGCGATGAGGTGTTCGGAGAGTGGGAATCTCCTGTGAGGGCTGTTTTGTCGTAAAAAACGTGTAGTTTTGCGACAGAATAAAGCTTATATATGCATGGAGAGTATTGATGACAAGATCGTTAAGAGTGTATCAAAGCGCGGAAGGGGTACAATCGTCTTTCCAGCGAACTTTGTCTCCCTTGGGGAGAACACTAGTGTCTTAAAAGCCTTGGAGCGGTTGGCCAGCAAAGGTACGCTCATTCGTCTTGCTCGAGGGATCTATTGTTACCCCAAGGAAGACAAGGTCTTAGGTCTTGGGGTTGTTTATCCTTCCTATGAAGAGATTGCTCAGAGTATCGCTCAAAGAGACAAGGCTCGTATTGCTCCAGCAGGAGCATATGCTATGAACGTGCTTGGCTTCACAACACAGGTTCCCATGAACCTCGTGTTCTTAACCGATGGGAGTCCTCGGAGCGTACAACTCTTTAATGGTCATAGAATCACATTCAAGAAGACTGTTCCGAAGAAACTATCCTTCCAGAATAAGATAGCCCAGTTGATTACTGTTGCTCTTCAAGAGATTGGCCAAGACCATATAACCGACGCCCATAAGCAACATCTGAAGAAGATACTCTCCCCTCTTAGAGAAGAGCAAATCTCGGGAGATTATCCACTGATGCCAGCTTGGATAAGGACACTTGTCAAAGGCTCCTATGAATAGTTACTTTTCTCTTAGCGCTTCACAGCAGCGTACTCTTATCACACAGACTGCCGTTCGCCTAGGGCTTCCTGAGCAAGCGGTAGAAAAGGATTTGTGGGTATCCATCATCCTACAACTTGTTTTCACACTTCCTTTTTCTGATAAGCTTGTGTTTAAGGGAGGAACCTCTCTAAGCAAGTCTTTTGGGCTGATCGAGCGGTTTTCGGAAGATATTGATCTTGTCGTTGATCGGAGTTTTTTTGATCTTCATGGCGATTTAACAAAGAAGCAGATCAAGGGCTTACGCAAGAAGTCCTCTCTTTTCGTTCGCGATGACTTGACAAGTCAACTGAAGGCAGCAATGGTGTCGTATGGCTTAGATGAATACTGCTCTGTTGTTCCCGAGGATGATGGAGAAGGCGATCATACCTATCCGGAGCCTAGAAAGATCGACGTATACTATCGAACTCTCTTCCCTCTCAATGAGTATCTCCAACCTAGAGTGATGCTGGAGATCGGAGCCCGGTCTTTGTTTGAGCCAACGGTGAATACCTCGATTCAGAGTCTTGTCACTACTCAATTCCCTCAGATTGATACTGGGCTCGTTTCTGCGCATAGCATAGCCACGGCAGCTCCGCAGAAAACCTTCTTGGAAAAGGCTTTTCTTCTCCATGAGCTATTCACAAGCCAAAGAGGGGGAAGTGCCGAGCGTAAGTCCCGTCATCTATATGACCTGGAGAAGATGATGGATGCTCCTTTTGCTATCCAAGCCATAGAGGACGATCATTTATGGGGTACCATTGCCCACCATCGTGAAGTGTTTACTAGCCTTTCGGGAGTAGACTATACTCCTGACATTCGAGATCGTATCGTTTTATCTCCACCCGAAGAGGTTCGGTCGGTTTGGGGACGGGATTATTCGGATATGCAGCAGTCTATGATCTATGGAGCATCCTTGCCCTTTGACGCTTTGCTAGAACGAGTAAGTTTACTGGAAAAGAAATTTCATGATCGATAGAAAGCAAGCACCCTCCTTTATGCCGATAAAGGAGGGTGCTTGCTTTCTATCTTATCTTCGGCTTAGCGAAGACAACTTTACTCACAGCCCCATCCATCTCGTTGGGGCGGGAAGCCGTGGGTTGAGTCAAGGAGGATGAGCCTTTTGGTGTAGCTAATCGCTCCGTAGATATTGGGCGTGTGTTGTCTCCTTCCTTGGGCTGCTGCTGTACGTTCTCTTTCAGCTTCATTTCTTCTCCCGCTCCCTCGGCTTCCTCGACTTCCTCTACGGGAGCGAGTGTTAAGGCTATCTTTCTGTCAAGCTCTGCCACTTGGGCTTTGAGCGATCGAAGCTCGTCCTCCTTGTTCCACTGACCGCTAGCCATCGCCTTGTAGATTTCGATGTCTTGTGCGGCTCTGGAGAGTTCTTTCTCGTGGGTCGCCATCACCTTGGGAATGCGCTCGAGGGCGGAGAGGAAGTTTTGGCAGGCGAGCTTGGGATCGCTGGCGAGTTTGCCATTGTTGTACGTGTAGTAGATGCTTCCCTCCCCCTTGACGAAGAATCGATTGACGGAGCTTTGGAAGAGATCTTTTGCAGAGCTCTCCGTTTTGACGAAGATGTCGAAGCCGTAGATTGATCCAATTCTGTGGTATTCTCCTTGGGTTCGAGCTTTCTCGGCTATTTCTTGTAGACGGGATGCTACGACCTTCATATCACTATCGTTGGGAATCCCCGTCAGCTCCAGCTTATTGATGGCATTGCCGTCTGCGTCACGCTGCACGCGGGCTTCAAATAAGGTCTGGTCTTCTTTCGCTTCAGCCACACGGCTTGTGTGGAACTCTATGGAGTGCTCCAGCTCTTGGAGCTTTCCTGAGGCAGTGTCTCGCTCCTTCATGAAGTTCTTACGTTCTGACTCCAGGGCTGTGATCTTCTTGTCGAGTTTTGCCTTCTCCAGGAGGTCGGTATTACCTGAGAGGACGGCCACATATTCGGAGAAGTTCATTCCACTTTCCTCGTCCATAGCGCCCTCATCGATGGTGCGTGCACCGAGGGTATTGCTCTTGAGCTGGTTGATAAAGAGCTGCTTGTTGTGTAGGAGGTTGAACTTGTAGCTGTCCAGCGATCGCTCTACGGCATAGATGATGACATCGACCGTATTATTCGCGCACTCCTTGGCTACTTGATTGCCCTTGCGTACGGCTCTCCCGTTGCGCTGCTCGAGGTCCGATGGTCTCCAGGGGGTGTCGAGGTGATGAATGGCCACGGCTCGCTGCTGCGCGTTAACGCCAGTGCCGAGCATAGATGTTGAGCCGAAGATGATGCGGATCTCTCCTCGGTTCATGGCCTCTACCATCGCTTTCTTGGCACGCTCGTTTTTGCACTCTTGAATAAAGCGGATTTCGTGGGAGGGAAGGTGGTAATCCTCCACGAGTTTGCGCTTAATCTCCGAATACACATTCCACTCCCCAGCTTTATACGTCCCGAGGTCAGAGAATACAAACTGCGTCCCTTTCTGCACGTCAAACTTCTGATAGTAGTTCGCCAGCATCTTAGCGCAGTGTGAAGCCTTGTTGTCGACGTGGTCTTCGTAGGCTGGGTCAATCATTCGTAGATCTAAGCTCATCTTGCGGGCGTAGTCTGTTGCGATAAGCATCTTGGCCTTTTCCTCACGTTCGCTAAGCGGTTCACGCCCTAAAACAGTGGCATTACCCGTCTTGGCAAACTCCATCAATCGTTTGATAAAATCTTCCTGCTCCGGTGTTGGTGGGATGTTGTGCAGGATTTCATTCTTGTCGGGGCGGTCGATCCCGATATCCTTTGCTGTGCGGAAATCACAAATCTCGGCATAGAAAGCTGCAAGCTCAGGGACCTTGATGAAGGTGCGGAAGCGCTCCTTCTGGATGATCTCGT
>ERZ773067.8-NODE-8-length-163264-cov-13.274770_pt1 | contig 163264 bp, 115 predicted proteins | sample MGYA00580622_ERZ773067 | MGnify/ENA primary metagenome ERZ773067 (study PRJEB29015, sample SAMEA2737998) | human oral metagenome | biome: human oral; feature: human-associated habitat; material: dental | place: China | collected 2113 ...
CGTAAGGAAGGAGGTCGCGGTCCACGTCCCGAGGGGGCGAAGGCCGAGGGGCAGCAGCCCCGCGAAGGTCAGCGTCCCAAGGGCGGCCACGGCAAGGGCCAGAAGCGCCGCAAGCCCCGGGAGGCTCAGTGTGGCGCCAGTGGAGGCGGTAGCGCCAGCTAGCCTCCAGCCCTCCTATCCCCTAGCAATGACACACACTACCCTATAGAGGCTGCTGCAGCGCAGAGCCTGCTCTGGCACGCTGCAGCAGCCTCGCTATACACTACCTATCTATCCCTATGACAGCAGAACTACTAGAGGAGCTCGCCCTAGGAGCTAAGCGCGGACAGCTGAAGCTCCATGTCATTAACTACCTACTGCGCCACCGCACAGCTACCATGTCGGACATCGCCAAGGAGCTCTCGGTGAGTGCACCTACCGCCTCGCGCATCCTGCAGGAGCTGATCGATGCGGGCTGCGTGCAGGAGGAGGGCAAGCTGGAGATCGAGGCCGGCCGCTTCCCCATGCTCTTCGGGCTCAAGCCCGAGGGTGGCTACTTCATCGGTGTGGACGTCAAGCGCTCCTACATCAACATCGGCCTGATCAATCTACAGAGCGAGCTCCTCGAGGTCGAGTATGATCTGCCCTTCGTGCTGGAGAATACTCCCGAGGCGGTGGAGGAGATCTGCCGCATCATCGACGAGTTCATCACCCGCACGGGACGCCAGCGCTCCGAGATCCTCAACATCAATATCAACATCCCTGGGCGCATCAACCCCGCTACGGGGCATAGCTACACGCTCTTCAACTTCTACTCCGACCAGGCCCTCGCCGAGGTGCTGGGTAAGCGCCTCGGCACGCGCGTCTCGATCGACAACGACACGCGTGGCATGGCCTTCGGGGAGTTCACCCAGGGCTGTGGTAAGGGTGCCGACGTGCATAATGCCCTCTACGTCAACGTCAGCTGGGGGCTCGGTCTCGGGATGATCATCGACCACGAGATCTACCTAGGGAAGTCGGGCTTCTCGGGTGAGCTAGGGCACATCTCGGTCTATGACAATCAGATCCTCTGCCACTGCGGGAAGAAGGGCTGCCTCGAGACCGAGGTCAGCGGGCAGGCCATGTGCCGCAAGCTCGAGGCACGCATCCGCGCTGGCGAGAGCTCGAGTCTCTCCGCAGTGCTAGCCGAGGGGCGCAGCATCACGCTCTCGGATCTCCTGCAGGCCTGCGCCCAGGAGGATATGCTCTGCCTGCAGGTGCTCAGCGAGATCGGGCTACAGCTAGGCAAGCAGATCGCCAATCTCATCAACGTCTTCAACCCCGAGCTGGTCATCGTCGGCGGCAGCCTCGCCGACGCAGGCGGCTACTTCACCCAGCAGATCGAGGCCTCGGTACGCACCTATTCGCTGAGCCTCGTCACGCGCGACACGCGCATCGCCACCGCTACGCTGGGCGACCGCGCTGGGCTCGTCGGGGCCTGTATGCTGGCACGTACGCGACGCTTCGCCGAGTAGCCCAGCATCCACCATACATTATATATAGGTATACGTGCGCATAGACATCATCACCGTCATCCCCGAGCTGCTGGAGAGCCCGCTGAGGCACTCCATCCTCGGGCGTGCCCAGGCCAAGGGGCTCGCTGAGCTCCATGTACACAATCTCCGCGACTACTCGACCAATAGATGGCGTCGGGTGGATGACTATCCCTTCGGGGGCGAGGCGGGTATGATCCTGCAGGTCGAGCCCATAGATAGGGCGATCAGCGAGCTCACCAGCCAGCGTGCCTACGACGAGATCATCTACACCTCACCCGATGGAGAGACCTTCGATCAGGGTATAGCCAACGAGCTGAGCCTCAAGGGGAACATCATCATCCTCTGCGGGCACTACAAGGGCATAGACCACCGCATCCGTGAGCACCTCATCACGCGTGAGATCTCGGTCGGCGACTACGTGCTGACGGGCGGCGAGCTACCCGCGGCGATCATCGCCGACGCCGTGGTACGCCTGCTGCCTGGGGTCATCGGTGACGCCGAGAGCGCCCTCTCAGATACCTTCCAGGACGACCTCCTGGCGCCACCCATCTACACTCGCCCCGCCGAGTACAAGGGCTGGACGGTGCCCGAGGTGCTGCTGAGCGGCCATGCCGCCCGCATCGAGAGCTGGAAGATGGAGCAGGCGCTTGAGCGTACGCGCCGCCTGCGGCCCGACCTCCTAGACAAGGGGGACAGCCGCCGATAGCGAGTATTTCCTTACATTTGCCAGTACAAACAAATATCCACACTCATACAGCAATCATGGCTTTGAAGTTCATCACAGCAGACGAAGCAGCTGCCCTCGTGCAGCACAATGACAATGTGGGCTTTAGCGGCTTTACCCCTGCAGGGTGCCCTAAGGTCATCCCCGGCGCTATCGCTAAGCGTGCCGAAGTAGAGCACGCCGCTGGTCGTCTCTTCAAGATTGGTATGTTCACCGGCGCCAGCACGGGCGACCGCCTCGATGGCGCACTCGCACGTGCCGAGGCTGTCAAGTTCCGCACGCCCTACCAGTCCAATAAGGACATGCGTACCGGCATCAACGCCGGGACGAACCCTTACTTCGATATGCACCTCTCGATGGTCGCTCAGGAGCTGCGCTACGGCTTCCTCGGTAAGGTAGACGTCGCCATTGTCGAGGCTGCAGACGTCACGGAGGACGGCGAGATCGTCCCCACCTCGGGCGTCGGCATCCTGCCTACCATCTGCCGCCTAGCGGACAAGATCATCGTCGAGCTCAATGATAAGCACCCCAAGGAAATCCGCGGTATCCACGACATCGCCGAGCCGCTGGATCCTCCCCACCGCAAGGATATGCCCGTCTACCATCCCAGCGATCGTGTCGGTCAGCCCTTCGTCAAGGTAGACCCCGCCAAGATCGTCGGTGTCGTACGCACCAGTGAGCCCAATGATGAGGGCGGCTTCGCTCCTCTGGACGAGGTCACGCAGGCCATCGGGAACAACGTGGCTAAGTTCCTCATCGCTGAGATGGAGGCCGGCCGCCTGCCCAAGGAGTTCCTCCCCCTGCAGAGTGGGGTGGGTAATGTCGCCAACGCCGTCCTCGGTGCCCTCGGGGACAACGAGCAGATCCCTGCCTTCGAGGTCTACACGGAGGTCATCCAGGACGCTGTCATCGCGCTGATGAAGAAGGGCCGCGTCAAGTTCGCCAGCGGCTGCTCGCTCTCCGTCTCGCGCTCGGTGATCCAGGAGATCTACGGCAACCTCGACTTCTTCAAGGACAAGCTGCTGTTGCGCCCCCAGGAGTACTCCAATAACCCTGAGATCGTACGCCGCCTCGGGATCATCACCATCAACACGGCACTGGAGGCCGACATCTTCGGCAACGTCAACTCCACGCACGTCAATGGTACGCGCATGATGAACGGCCTCGGAGGCTCGGGTGACTTCGCCCGTAACGGCTACCTCTCCATCTTCACCACGCCCTCGACGGCTAAGGATGGTAAGATCTCGGCCTTCGTCCCCATGGTCTCGCACCTTGACCACAGCGAGCACTCCGTTAAGGTCATCATCACCGAGTACGGGGTGGCTGATCTGCGCGGCAAGGATCCTCGCCAGCGTGCCGAGGAGATCATCAACAACTGCGTACACCCCGACTACCGCGATCTGCTGCGTCAGTACCTCGAGCTCGGCGTCAAGGGCCACACACCTCAGGCGCTGGACTGCTGCTTCGCCTTCCACCAGGAGGCTGCAGCCTCGGGCGATATGCGTAATGTAGACTGGTCGAAGTACCACCAGGCTAAGTAGCCCGCAGCTCGCGCTAGCGGCACGGCGCCTTGCCCTGCTGCTCCCCAAATGCACCGCGCTCCACTCCCTCGCTTGAGGGGGCGGAGCGCGGATGCTTTATATAGAGCGGCTTGGATGGGAGGGGGCGAGCGATAGCGGGCATTCCCGTATCTTTGTATCCCGCAGCGGCGAGATGGCCGCAGCCCTCCTTCCCCTTACTCACGTGATAATGGACAATCAGCCCTTCGTACACCTACATGTGCACTCCCAGTTCTCGCTCCTCGATGGTCAGGCCTCTGTCAAGGGGCTGGTAGATAAGGCTATCAAGGATGGCATGAGTGGCATCGCCCTGACCGACCACGGGGCGATGTTCGGCATCAAGGAGTTCTACGACTACGTCAGCAAGAAGAACGCCCCGCTGCTCGGGGAGCGCAAGGACCTCGCCAAGCAGATCTCCGCCCTCGAGGCCCAGGAGGCACGTACCGCTGAGGAGGAGGCACGGCTCGAGGAGCTACGTACGCAGCTGGCTGCGGCGGAGGCTCGGCCGCTCTTCAAGCCCATCCTCGGCTGCGAGGTCTACTGCGCTCGCCGCTCCCGCTTCAAGAAGGAGGCCAACGTCCCCAACCCCTACCGCCCTACCCAGTCCATAGATAACAGCGGCTGGCACCTCGTGCTGCTGGCCAAGAACCTCACGGGCTACAAGAACCTCATCAAGATGGTTTCCCGCGCCTGGATTGATGGCTACTACTACCGCCCCCGCATCGACAAGGAGCTACTGGAGGAGTACCATGAGGGCATCATCGTATCCTCGGCTTGCCTCGGCGGAGAGATCCCGCAACACATCCTCAATGGGAACATCGAGGAGGCCGAGCGCAGCATCAAGTGGTTTCAGGGGATCTTCGGGGAGGACTTCTACCTCGAGCTGCAGCGTCACAAGACGACCAACCCGCTGGGCAACCAAGAGACCTACGAGCTGCAGCAGCGCGTCAATGCGGTGCTGCTAGAGCTAGGACAGAAGCACGGGGTGAAGGTCATCGCGACCAACGATATACACTTCCTCGACGAGGAGGATGCCGAGGCGCACGACCGCCTCATCTGCCTCAGCACGGGCAAGGACCTCAATGACCCCAAGCGCATGCGCTACAGCAAGCAGGAGTGGATGAAGACGCGGAGCGAGATGTACGAGCTCTTCGCCGACGTCCCCCAGGTGCTGGCGGCGACCCAGGAGATCTGTGACAAGGTCGAGCTCTATAGCATCGACCACGGCCCCTTGATGCCCGACTTCCCCATCCCCGAGGGCTATGAAGACGATGACGACTATCTGCGCCACCTGACCTACGAGGGCGCTCGGCGCAAGTACGGTGAGGAGGGACTGACGGAGGAGGTGCGGGAGCGCATCGACTTCGAGCTGGCGACGATCAAGGGCATGGGCTTCCCTGGCTACTTCCTCATCGTGCAGGACTTCATCGCCGCGGCGCGTGATATGGGGGTCTTCGTAGGCCCAGGGCGCGGCTCGGCCGCGGGCTCGGCTGTGGCCTACTGCCTAGGCATCACGGACATTGACCCGATACGCTACGACCTGCTCTTCGAGCGCTTCCTCAACCCCGACCGTATCTCCATGCCCGATATCGATGTGGACTTCGACGACGATGGTCGCGCCGATGTCCTACGCTGGGTCACGGATAAGTACGGCTACGAGCGCGTGGCGCACATCGTTACCTATGGCACGATGGCCGCCAAGAGCGCCATCAAGGACGTGGCCCGTGTGCAGAAGCTCCCCCTGAGCGAGAGCGATCGCCTCACCAAGCTCATCCCCGACAAGATCCCCGACAAGAAGGGCGTCAGCATCGCCGACTCCATCGAGTACGTCGAGGAGCTCAAGAAGGCTTCGCTTAGCCCCGACCCCCTGCTGCACGATACGCTGAAGTACGCCCAGATGCTGGAGGGCAACATCCGCAGCACGGGTGTCCACGCCTGCGGAATTATCATCGGCAAGATGGACATTAGTGACGTCGTGCCCCTCAGCACGGCCGAGGACAAGGCTACGGGTGAGAGCATGCTTGTGACGCAGTACGAGGGCTCGGTCATCGAGTCCACGGGGCTGATCAAGATGGACTTCCTCGGGCTGAAGACGCTCTCGGTCATCAAGGAGGCGCTGCTCAATATCAAGAAGAGCCGTGGCCTAGAGATCGACATCGACCGCATCCCCATTGACGACGCCAAGACCTACCAGCTCTACGCCGAGGGCAAGACGGTGGGGACCTTCCAGTTCGAGTCCGCCGGCATGCAGAAGTACCTGCGCGAGCTGGAGCCCTCGACCTTCGAGGACCTCATCGCGATGAATGCCCTCTACCGCCCGGGGCCTATGGACTATATCCCTGACTTCATCGACCGCAAGCACGGACGTAAGGAGATCACCTACGACCTGCCCTGCATGGAGCGCTACCTCAAGGATACCTACGGCATCACCGTCTATCAGGAGCAGGTGATGCTCCTCTCGCGTGAGATCGCCGACTTCACCCGAGGGCAGAGCGACGAGCTCCGTAAGGCGATGGGGAAGAAGCTCGCGGACAAGATGGCCGCGCTCAAGGTGAAGTTCCTCGAGGGTGGAACCAAGAACGGCCACGACAAGGCGACGCTCGAGAAGATATGGGCCGACTGGGCCAAGTTCGCCTCCTACGCCTTCAACAAGAGCCATGCCACCTGCTACAGCTGGGTCGCCTACCAGACGGCCTACCTCAAGGCGAACTATCCCGCCGAGTACATGGCCGGGGCGCTGAGCCGCAATCTCAGCAACATCACCGAGATCATCAAGCTGATGGACGAGTGTCGCGCCATGGGCATCAAGGTGCTGAGCCCCGATGTCAATGAGTCAGACTTCAAGTTCGCCGTCAACCAGGAGGGCAACATCCGCTTCGGGCTCAACGCCATCAAGGGCGTGGGTAGCTCGGCTGTCGAGGCTATCATCCGCGAGCGTGAGGAGCACGGGCCCTTCCGCGACGTCTATGACTTCTTCGAGCGCGTGCCTATCTCGGTGATCAATAAGAAGACGCTCGAGAGCCTCATCTTCGCGGGCGGCTTCGACAGCTTCGGCTACCAGCGCGAGCTCTACACGGCGCCGCTGGAGAGCAACTTCAGGGACGACAACTTCCTCTCCGCCCTCGTGCGCTATGCCCAGACGCTGCAGTCCGAGCAGAGCCGCAATGAGTCCTCACTCTTCGGCGAAGATGAGGAGGCCATGCAGCTGCCGCGTCCCACGCCGCCCGAGCACTATGTCGAGTTAAGCGATCTGGAGCGTCTCAACCGCGAGCGTGAGCTCGTCGGGCTCTACCTCTCGGGCAATCCGCTCGACCCCTACCGCGTGCTGCTGGAGTGCTACTGCCCCGTCAATGCCCTCGAGCTGAACGACCTCGAGGCGGTGGGCGAAGGGCGTACGGTCTCCTTCGGCGGTATGGTCTCCAAGGTGTATAATGGCTTCACCAAGCGCGGCGACCCCTATGCCCGCATCACGATAGAGGATACCTTCGGCTCCTTTGACCTGGCGCTCTTCAGCAGTAACTACGTCAACTTCCAGCAGTACTGCCACAAGGGGCTCTTCATCTTCGTGCAGGGCACGGTACAGCGTCGCCGCTATGGCGACGAGCTGGAGCTCTCGGTCAGTCGCATCTCCCTGCTCTCTGAGGTCATCGATACGACGATGAGCGCTGTGCACCTCGAGATCGATGTGCGCGCCGTCAGCCAAGAGGTCATTGAGGAGCTTAGTCAGTTCATTACGAACAATCCAGGCGAGGCTATGTTATCTATTCGTATCACCGATGGGACGGGTCGCCACGACGTACAGCTCAGCTACGACCGCAATCCCATCAAGCCGACGCCACAGCTGCTGGACTTCTGCCGCGCCAGTGGTATCGTGATGTCGGTACGCTAGAGAGCATAGACCAACATAATAGTAACACTAAGTAAGAAAGGAAAGAATCATGGCACTAGAAATCAACAGCCAGAACTTCGAGCAGCTCGCTACGAGCGGCCAGCTAGTCGTCGTAGACTTTTGGGCAACGTGGTGCGGCCCCTGCCAGCTGGTAGGTCCCCACATCGAGAAGCTCGCCCATGAGTACGAGGGTAAGGCCGTCATCGGCAAGTGCGATGTAGACCGTGACCAGGAGCTGCCCAGCCGCTTCGGTGTCCGCAACATCCCCACCATCCTCTTCATCAAGAACGGTGAGCTCGTCAACAAGATCGTCGGCGCCCAGGACTACGATACGCTCAAGAAGGCTGTAGACGCAGCCCTCTAGTCCTCCGCCTAAGGCTAAGTAAAGAAGCCGCCCCCAGGTCACCTCGTGTGACCTGGGGGCGGCTCTTTGTTTGGGGGCTAGCCTCAGCGCCTAGAAGCTGTAGGCGAGACCGAGGCCGAGGACCTCGCGGAACTGTACCTTGGCACCGCGGGGATTGCCTGCACCGTCGACCGTCTTGACATTGTCATCGTAGATGAGGTTGGTCGTCAGCGTCGTGGTGAGGAACTTATTGATCTTGAAGGCCAGCATCATATCCCAGTTGACGTCGACGTTACCGAAGTCCTTGTCGTAGGGCGTGAAGAGGGTCAGCTTGGTGACGAGCTTGATGTTGGACGCCAGATCCTGCTTGTAGTTGGCCACGGCCAGGGCACCGAGCTGCGCCAGGTGCTTCTTGCCGGGCTCTACGCCGAAGGCACCTGCGTCGGAGAGCTTCTTGTCCAGGACGAAGGTCATCTTACCCGTGGCGGGGGAGAGCAGCAGGGAGAAGTTGTCGTTGGGCTTGTAGTCAAGACCGGCAGCGACCGTCAGGTAGGCAGGGGCGAAGAACTTGGAGATGTACTTGTCCTTATTCCCCGCGATGTTGGGGTTGGTGGAGGCGTCGTAGCCGAGGTCGAACTGCGAGAGGAAGTCCCCGAGCAGCGAAGCGTTCCAGTGCTGCGAGATGGAGCGGCCGAGCTTGCTGGTCAGGTTGATCTTGTCCATGCTCTTGAGCCACTTGTTGCTCGAGGTGAAGGTCTTCCCGAAGTCGGTGATCAGGGCGTTGTCCCAGCTCCACTTGTCGTGCTTGTAGTTAGCCGTAGCGTTGAGGTAGAGGTTCCAGGTCATGGAGTTCTCACCCCCGGCGGACCAGTTGGTCAGCGAGGTCTGGGCGAGGTTGAGGCCCGTGATACCACCGACCTTCCACTTGGATTCCGTAGCAGCAGGAGTGTCCTGCGCCATAGCCACTCCCGAGGAAAGCAGGAGGAGGGCAGAGAGAAAGAGTTGCTTCATCTTGTTGTCGTTTTTGTGGTTACTGTCTGAGTGATTATCCGCCAGCCTAGCGGCGGCGATCGGCCGCAAAGATAAGTCTTTTACAGTATTTAATAGGGAGCGCCCCCGCCTATGAGGCTGCGAAGGCGAACGTCCCCGCGTCGTAGCCCTAGCCATTAGCTGCGGACGAATAGTCTCGGAAGCCCCAGCGGGGCGCACCCTAGAGCGGACAAGCGGGAGAGTGCATCGTGCTACGGCTCTGCGGACGCTTTAAGGATCGCCCCTGCAGGGCTTTGTTTTTTCTTTACCTAGGCTACCCAGGGTTTGGTCGCCCTTTCAGGGCTACGCACCCTGGGCTTTGGAGGGATCGCCCCTATAGGGGCTGGGCTCCGCCTGAGCTAGCTGAGTGCGGGGTGGAGGGTAATCTGACGGTTTAGAACTCTGAGGGCTGAGCTCCTTTTGCACGAGCTGCGAGCGGGGTAGGGGGCGGGCTGATGGTCTAGAACTCTGAGGGCTGAGCTCCTCCTGCGCAAGCTGAGTACGGGGCTGACAAGCTCATTATGCTTTGCTCTAGGCTAATGGTGCGATTGCGAGCAGCTCTCCCTGCACCTCGTCCCTCCTATGTTGCCTAGTCTGGTGCTCCTTTCGCCGCCCGCTGCTGTCCCTCCGAGTGGAGCGGGTCAAGCGTGTTGCTTCGTGTGCCTTGCCATTAGCTTTGGACGAGCGGCCTCGGAAGCCCTAGCGGGGCGACCCTTTCAGAGCCCAGGGTGCGTAGCCCTGCAAGGGCGACCAAACCCTGGGTTAGTCATACCTATTCCAAAGGTAGCCCTATAGGGGCGACCCCTAGAGCTGACAAGAGTAGAGGCGCATCGTGCTACTGCCCTGCGGACGCTTTAAGGATCGCCCCTGCAGGGCTTTGTTTTTTCTTTATCCAGGCTACCCAGGGTTTGGTCGCCCTTGCAGGGCTACGCACCCTGGGCTTTGGATGGATCGCCCCTATAGGGGCTGGACTCCTTTTGCACGAGGTGCGAGCGGGGTAGGGGGTAAGCTGACGGTCTAGAACTCTGAGGGCTGAGCTCCTTTTGCACGAGCTGCGAGTGAGGTGGAGGGTAATCTGACGGTCTACACCCCTATAGGACTGAGCTCCGCTGAGGGATATGGGTCAGCGCCGTGAGGGGCGGCAGTCGTGGGCGTGAGGGGTATCCCTCAGCGTGCTGAGGGATAGGGGGCAGCGAGGCTAGGGGGCGGGGCGCAGCGCGCTCCGCAGCAGGACAGGTGGGTGTGCTGGCTCGGGGCGAGGGTGCCTTAAGGGGGGATTTACCCGTTTCGTAAGATCGAGCTAGGGGCGGGCTAGGCTCCCCTTAGAAGCATCAGAGGGAGGTGCCTAAGGAGGCCCTCCCTCTGATGATGAGGTATGCGGATGTAGCGAAGACTACTTGTCTAGATAGGTGATGACGTAGGCCATACCTCTATCCCAGAAGTTGTGAAAGAATAAGCTCATCTCGAGGTCGATGGGTCTCCCCTTAGCATCTAATTTGTAGGCCCATCGACTCTCCATCGGCCCTCGGGGAGTGCCATCATTCTCGTAGAGCGGTAGTGCTTGGGAGGAGATGAGCTTGGCAGAGCGTAGCCCTTGAATGTGAGACCAAAGGTACGGCTGCGGCTCCCCAGACCAGCCCACGAAGCGTTTTATGATAAAGTTGAGGTCGGGAAAGGAACGATTAGGTATGGAGCTATACTCATGAGTCAATACCTGGGGTATACGAATAGGTGTCTCAGTTGAATTGGTATAGGTGCGCTTTACCAAGTTGCCGTCCTGCCATTCTGCGCTGGAGTCGTATCGTGGCGAGGTATGGGATAGGTAGTATCCCTTGCTGTCATAGGTGTAATCCTTCTCGACCTCTGACTCCCCCTGGACTAAGACCCCCTCCTTGTTCTTTTTGTAATAGATGTTTTCGTGCTTTGATACTCTACCCTGAGGGTCGAGTGTCAAGATCTGTGAGGGCATTCCATTCTCATCACGTAAGGTGATCGTGCGGTCACCGTAGAAGATCGTCCGCGTATATTTCCATTTAGGAGAAGAATCAGAGCTCTTGGAGAAGGAAATCAAACGCTTTTGGTCGTCATATTCGAAGGTGTATGTATGGACAAGAGTCCTCCCGCGGTCATATCCATGTACTACATACTCCTCGATCTTGCTGATGTAGTCTATCTGCTGTGCGGGCACGAGGGACGTCTGGGACGTGGAGGGCGCTGGTGGCGCTGGTGGCGTAGGGCTGTCCGTATTCCCCTTGGAGCAGGAGCCGAGGGCTGCTACGAGTAGTATGCTGGCTAGTTTCTTCATATGGGCATGAGTTGTTAAGTTAGGTATGATGAACTGTAACAAAAGTATAAAATCTTTCGAGGATAACAAGCGTGTCCCGCCCAGCCTACCGAGAGGGGTATCGTCTCGTCCTTGGACAGCTATTCCGCCCCAGGGCTGAGAACTGGGGCGAAGAGCTTCGCATCGCGGCTGGGGGATAAGGGGAGGGGGTGCTGAGGGATATCAGTCAGCTCCGTGAGGGGCGTCCGTGGCGGGCGTGATGGGTATCCCTCAGCGCGCTGAGGGATAGGGGTCAGCGAGGCTCGGAGGCGGGGCGCAGCACACGCCGCAGCGGGGTGGGGGACGGGCGGCCTGGTGTGCGGATGCGGCTTAGCTTGGGCTGAGGGGACGTGCGGCCTTGGAGGGGAGGGGCGGGCGCGCTGAGGGCTGGGGGCGGGATTCCTTGGCTGTGGGAAATGTTTTTCCTGGGGTGGGGGCGGGCGGAGAGGTCCGAGGGGAGGCTGCTCTGAGCCGCTCGGGAGGTAGGGGCACAGAGATTTATGTATCTTTGTGCGACAACAATAGAGGGGTACGCCCACTTTAATACGATTGGACTGAATCATCATTGCACTATGATCGCAAGCAAGCGCGCGAATGATCCTGTATGGACCAGTATCTACGCTTATGCCCAGCTCCCCGCTGAGCTGGCACGACTAGAAGAACTAGCACACAACCTCTGGTGGGTCTGGAACCCACGTGCCCACCGCCTCTACAAGGCTCTTTCCCCCGAGCTGTGGGAGTCCACGGAGGGGAATCCCGTCATGCTGCTCCGCCAGCTCTCCAGCGAGGATATCCAGCGCATCACCACCAATGCCGCACTGATGGCCGAGCTCGAGGCTGTCTATGCCGATTATAAGGCCTATATCGACGAACCCGCCGACACCGAGCGCCCCAGCATCGCCTACTTCAGCATGGAGTACGGGCTGACCAATGTCCTCAAGATCTACTCGGGTGGTCTCGGCGTCCTGGCTGGGGACTACCTCAAGGAGGCCAGCGATAGCAACGTCCGTATGACGGCTGTGGGCTTCCTCTACCGCTATGGCTACTTCACGCAGACGCTGAGCCCCGAGGGTCAGCAGCTGGCCAGCTACGAGGCGCAGGACTTCGCCCAGCTCCCCCTCGAGCAGGTCTTCCAGCAGGACGGGCAGACGCCCTTCGTCCTCGAGGTACCTTACTCCAGCCATACCGTCTACTGCCATGTGTGGAAGGTCAAGGTAGGCCGTATCTCCCTCTACCTCCTCGATACCGACATCGCCCAGAATAGCGAATGGGACCGCTCCATCACCCACCAGCTCTACGGCGGGGACTGGGAGAACCGTATGAAGCAGGAGTACCTCCTCGGGATGGGCGGTGTACAGCTGCTCACCAAGCTCGGCATCAAGAAGGACGTCTACCATATGAACGAGGGCCACGCGGCCTTCATGAACGCCCAGCGCCTGCTGGACTACGTCGAGGGCGAGGGTCGTAGCTTCGATGAGGCTCTCGAGCTGGTACGCGCCTCCTCACTCTACACCGTCCACACGCCTGTACCTGCAGGGCACGACTACTTCGCAGAGGATCTGCTGGGCAAGTACCTCGGCCATCTGCCCCAGCGCCTCGGGATCTCCTGGGGCGAGTTCGTCGACCTCGGTCGTGAGCATCCCGGGAGCGATGAGAAGTTCTCCATGAGCGTCTTCGCCCTCAATACCTGCCAGGAGGCCAACGGGGTGAGCCTACTCCACGGCCGCGTGTCGCAGCAGATGTTCGCCCCCGTCTGGCGAGGCTTCTTCCCCGAGGAGCTGCACGTGGGCTACGTCACCAACGGCGTCCACCTGCCCACCTGGGCAGCGCCCGAGTGGCAGGCCTTCTACCGCAAGCACCTCGGTGAGGACTTCATCAAGCAGCAGACGAGCGAGGATACCTGGTCGCGCGTGCAGTCCGTCCCCAGCGAGGAGCTCTGGGATACGCACCTGACGATCAAGCACCGCCTCATCGAGCATATCCGTACCTTCTACGGGGAGAAGTGGCTGCGCGGCAGTGCTTCGCCCGAGACGACGATGAGTGTACTGGAGGGCATCAACCCCAATGCGCTGCTCATCGGCTTCGGCCGCCGCTTCGCTACCTACAAGCGTGCACACCTGCTCTTCACCGATCTGGAGCGTCTGGAGCGTATCGTCAACAATCCTAAGTACCCCGTACAGTTCCTCTTCACCGGTAAGGCGCACCCTGCCGACGGCGGGGGTCAGGGGCTCATCAAGTACATCCTAGAGATCAGCCGCCGCCCTGAGTTCCTCGGCAAGATCATCTTCCTGGAGAACTACGACATGCGTCTGGCGAGCAAGCTGATCGCGGGCGTCGACATCTGGATGAATACGCCTACGCGTCCGCTGGAGGCCTCGGGTACCTCGGGCGAGAAGGCCGAGATGAACGGCGTGCTCAACCTCTCCGTCCTCGACGGCTGGTGGTATGAGGGCTATCGCGAGGGGGCTGGCTGGGCCCTGACGGACAAGCGCACCTTCACCGACCAGAGCCTGCAGGACAAGCTCGACGCTACGACCATCTACGACCTGCTGGAGAAGGAGATCGTACCCCTGTACTTCAACCGCGAGGGCAAGGCCTTCTCTGAGGGCTGGGTCCAGGCTATGAAGAACTCGATGAACTACATCGCGCCGCACTACACGATGCGCCGTATGATGGACGACTACTTCGAGCGCTTCTACTGCAAGCTGGCCGCTCGCTCGGCACGCCTGCATGCGGATAACAACGCTATCGCCCGCGAGCTGGTGAACTGGAAGCACGGCGTCCTGGCGCACTGGGATGACCTGCAGGTCGTCAGCGTCAGCAACGATGGCCACAGCATCGGTAGCTCGGGTCAGCGCCACACGGGCAGTACCGAGACGATCCAGCTCGTCCTCGACAAGGGTGCCCTCAGCTGCGACCTGCTGGTCGAGCTCGTCGATGCCGCCGAGGACGACAAGGGTCAGCTCAAGCTGGTCGAGAAGACGCCGCTGCGGCTGGTCGACAGCCAGGGTAGCCGCTGCACCTACGAGCTGAACTTCGTCCAGAGCAAGCCCGGGCACTTCAAGCGCGCCCTGCGCATCCTGCCCACACACCCCGAGCTGCCCCACCGTATGGACTTCGCGCTCGTACGCTGGGTAGCCCTCGGCTAGTCTCTCTCCGATCGTGGGCGCGCCCGCGATCACCTATAGTATAGCTCCTCGCGGGGCGACGGCTTGCCTCAGGGTAGGGCTGTCGCCCCGCTGGCCTTTGGGGGGTGGTAGGGCATGGCACTCCTTATATATATAGGAGTGCTCGCAGCGGGGCTCGGGGAGGCTGGAGGTCTTCCCCAGCGCAGACCTTCGGCGGGGCTGCTCGGCTGGGGCTTGCGCCTGCTCCCCTAGCCTCGGGAGGGCAGCAGCGCACTGCGGGCGGCACCGTGTCGCCCGAGCGTGGCTAGTGCCTTGGCTATATGGGGGGAAATGATTAAAATTGTAGGACAAGTAGCCCGCACCCAGCTAGCCCCTCGAGAAGAGCCCTAGCCGAGCGGACACAAGCTAGATATCTCAGGACAATCATGATGGAAGTCAAGTACGAGGCCGTAGTCCTCGGAGCAGGCGAGAGTGGTGTAGGAGCAGCGCTCCTCTATAAGAGCCGTGGCCTCACGGTCTTCGTGTCGGACTATGGCACGATAGCAGATAAGTATAAGGCAGAGCTCGAGGCAGCTGCCATCCCCTACGAGGAGGGCGTACACAGCACCGAGCTGATCCTGCGCGCTCACGAGATCGTCAAGAGCCCCGGCATCCCCGAGAAGGCGCCGATCATGCAGGCCATACGCGCTGCAGGCATCCCCGTGATCTCGGAGATCGAGCTGGCGGGTCGCTACCTGCGCCCCACCACCAAGGTCATCGGTATCACGGGGAGCAATGGCAAGACCACGACCACGATGTGGCTGCATCACATCCTCTCCGAGGCAGGCTTCTCCGTAGGGCTGGCGGGTAACGTAGGCTTCAGCCTCGCCCGTCAGGTCATGACCGACGAGCAGCCCGACTACTTCGTCATCGAGCTCAGCAGCTTCCAGCTGGATGATATGCACCAGTTCCGCGTGCACGTCGCCCTCTTGATGAACATCACGCCCGACCACCTCGACCGCTACCACTACAACTTCGAAGAGTACGCCCTGTCCAAGATGCGCATCCTGCAGAATCAGACCAGCGACGACGCCTTCATCTACTGGGGCGAGGACGAGTTCGTCTCCCGCTATGTGATGACGCACCAGCCTATGCCTATGCAGTGCTTACCCTTCCTGACCTATCCGCAGGTAGGCTCGGCGGCGGACAAGAGCGACGAGGGCACGATGCGCATCTACTTCGAGGGGCACGACTTCTCCTTCCCGCTGGATCAGCTTGCCCTCCAGGGGCCGCACAACCTGCAGAACGCTATGGCCGCCTCCATCGCCGCCCTGCGGCTCGGTGTCAGTGAGGAGGTGCTGCGTGGCGCGCTGACGGACTTCGTCAACGTCCCGCACCGCCTCGAGAAGGTCGGCGTGCTGGACGGCGTCCGCTACATCAATGACTCCAAGGCGACCAACGTTAGCAGTACCTACTACGCCCTACGCACCATGACCACACCCTACGTCCTTATCTTAGGAGGTCAGGACAAGGGCAACGACTACATGGACATCAGCGACCTGGTGAAGGCCGGGGCGCGTGGCCTGGTCTTCCTCACGACCGACGTGCTGAAGCTCTACCAGACCTTCCACGGCGAGGTCCCCCAGATCGCCTCCGCCCTCAGCATGGAGGAGGCCATCGACCATGCCCGTGCTATGGCGCAGCCCGGCGATACGGTGCTGCTCTCGCCAGCCTGCGCTAGCTTCGACCTCTTCAAGAGCTACATCCACCGCGGGGATAGCTTCCGCAGCGTCGTACAGCGCCTCATCCAGGACGCCGAGGCCCATGGATAGCCTGCACGAGGTAGTCGATAGGCGCAGCCTAGTGCAGCGTCTGCTGGATGGCAACGGGGCTCTGTGGGCGCTCTACATCGCCTTCATGATCCTCTCGACGCTCATCGTCTCGAGCGCCATCAGCAGCGAGGTGTACAAGGCAGGCAGTGGTATGCCTATCTTCAAGCATATCCTCTTCCTCTTCGGAGGCTTCGTCCTCTGTGCCATCGTCAGCCAGTTCTCCTCGCGCTTCATGAGGAACTGGGCGCCCCGTATCATGATGCTCGCCATGCCGCTGCTCATCGCCTGGCTGCTCGTGGCGGGCTCGGGCAAGAACGGCGCCGAGCGCTGGATCTACATCGCTGGTATCTCGGTGCAGCCCTCCGAGCTCATGCGTATCGCCCTCGTCCTGTGGGGCGCCGTAGCGGCGGGCAACAGCTGGAAGCGCAACCCCAAGCGCTGGAAGCAGTTCACCGCCTACTACGTCCTCTCGGGCATCCTGATCGCTATCCTAGCGAGCAGCAACCTCTCTACGGGGATCATCTTCGTCCTCTTCATCGGTATCTACAGCATTGTGCTACGTGCGCCGTGGCGCTCCTTCCGCTGGTTCGTCCGTGTCACCGTGGGGCTGGCGCTACTGGGTGGGATCGCCCTGATGACGCTGCCGCCCTCGTGGCTGCCTGGCCGTGCCTCCACCTGGCGCGCCCGTATCGAGCGTAAGGTCGACGAGCATAGCGTCGCCAAGGGCGAGGTGCGCGAGATCAACATGGGCGGTCAGGAGGACATGGGACGTATGGCCATCGCCTCGTCGAAGAACCTGCTGCCCGTCGGCCCAGGGCAGAGCAAGTTCCGCAGCGCCCTAGCGCTAGCCTACTCCGACTACATCTACGCCATCGCCATCGAGGAATACGGCTGGCTTGGCCTCCTCGTCTTGCCGGGGCTCTACGTCCTATGGATGTGGCTCATCCTACGCGAGGCGCGGCGTCAGTCCAGCGCCTATAGGGCGAACGTGCTGCGCGGCTTCGCCATCATCTACCCCCTGCAGGCGCTGGTCAATCTAGCCGTCGGCGCGGGGCTCTTCAATACGGGTCAGACGCTGCCGATGTTCAGCTTCGGGGGCTCCTCCATCTTTGCCACCAGCATCGCCTTCGGCATCATGATCGGTATGAGCCGCTCCGAGCGCGCCTACAAGCTCTGGGCCGAGGAGCAGCGCCAGCTCGAGGCGCGACGACTAGCGGAGGCAGAGGCCGCGGAGGCACTGGAGCGTGCCGAGGCTCCCGACGAGCAGGCCCTGGCCTATCACCCCTCTCTATCCAGCACTGAGTATGATACAGCGAGCCATCATTAGTGGCGGCGGTACGGGTGGGCACATCTTCCCCGCCATCTCGATCGCCGAGGCGCTGCAGCGCCGCTATCCCCAGATCGACATCCTCTTCATCGGCGCCGAAGGCCGCATGGAGATGCAGCGCGTGCCTCAGGCGGGCTTCCGCATCAAGGGGCTACACATACGTGGGCTGGATCGCAAGCGCATCTGGCGAAACGTAGGGGTGCTGAAGGACTTCCTGCGTGCGCTGGTAGCAGCACGCGACATCATCCGCGAATTCCAGCCCCAGGTCGTCATCGGCGTGGGGGGCTATGCCAGTGCCCCGACGCTCAAGGCGGCCCAGAGCCTCGGCATACCGACGCTCATCCAGGAGCAGAACTCCTATGCGGGCGTGACGAATAAGTTCCTCGCGCGGCGGGCGACGAAGATCTGCGTCGCCTATCCCGAGATGGAGCGCTTCTTCCCCAAGGATAAGATCGTCCTGACGGGCAACCCCATTCGCCCCGCCATCGAGCAGCTCAGCGCGTCGCGTGCTGAGGCGCTGGAGTACTTCCGCCTGCCTGCCGACACCGAGCGGGTGGTGCTCGTCGTAGGCGGTAGCCTCGGTGCGCGCAGCATCAACGAGGCCATCGGCGCACGGCTCCAGGAATGGGAGCAGTCGGGTGCAGCCCTCATCTGGCAGACGGGGACAGGCTTTGCCGACAAGGCGCAGCAGCTACTCGCAGGCTATCGCTTCCCCGTCTACTGCGCGCCCTTCATCCAGCGCATGGATCTAGCCTACACGCTGGCGGACGTCGTCGTCTCGCGTGCTGGGGCGAGCGCCATCTCCGAGCTCTGCCACCTCGGCAAGCCTACGATCCTTGTCCCCTCGCCCAATGTAGCGGAGGACCATCAGACGAAGAACGCGCTGGCACTCTCTACGCGCGGTGCGGCCATCCTCGTCACCGACGCCGAGGCGCACGATGTCTTGACGCCCAAGGCCCTTGCCCTGCTGGCCGACGCTCCACAGCGTCAGAGCCTCTCCACCGAGATCAAGAAGCTCGCCCTCACGGAGGCTGCCGATCGTATCGTGGATGAGCTGGAGAAGCTCGTCCCCTAGCGCAGCGAACTCACACTACTCCCCAACTAAGCAGCCAGGGCGTAGACGTCATCCGTGACGTCTGCGCCCTGGCTTTGTTTTGTCCTAGGAGAAAGGAGCTTCGGCTAAGGGTGTCCGTAGGCTGAGGTGGGCAACAGAGCGCGTTGACTGCTTGCTCTCGGCCTCCTACGGGCTATCCCTTAGCCTCCTGACTGACACCCCTCACGGCGTTGACTGCCGTCCCTCAGCCTTCCCACCGACGACCCTCAGCTCCTTGACTGATATCCCTCAAGGAAGCCTCCACCTAAAGAAGCGCCCCGCTGTAGCTTATTGGCTGCAGCGGGGTGCTTTTACTTAGATTAGGGGCGGAGGCTAATCGGTCCTTCCCCTAGGATGAGGCGCAAGCGTGCTAGAAGGGGGGTGGACCTGGAGGGCCCTGACGGTTGGTCTTCATGTCGCTCTTGCTGCCGCCGCCCGCGAAGCTATCGAAGCGGTAAATAAAGTGCAGCATGGCGTAGCGCCCGAGGGTATTGGTCTCCTCGGTGGAGATGCTGGAGGCGGTGATGTTGCGCCAGATGCTTCGGCGGCTGTCTAGGAGGTCGTAGCCCTTGAGTCGGATCGTCGCCTTGCGCCCAGTGAGGAAGCTGTAGGAGATCCCCGCATTCAGCAGCGTCTGCTCCTGATCATAGCCACTGCTGTAGCCCGTGGTCTTGGTGTAGGTCGCGTCGCCCTCGATGGTGAAGCCCAGCGGCAGGGTGAAGGTGCTGGTCCAGCCGAGGCTGTAGTCCTTGGTCGCAGGCGTCGAGACGTTGCCGAGACTATTGGAGGCATTGTAGTAGCCCCAGCCCCCGCGTAGGCTGAGGTCGACCCAGCTGTGGCGGTAGCTGAGGGTCATATTCTCGTTGAGGCGCAGGGCGAGGCTGGTATTGGCCTCACCGTTGATGAAGGTCTTGCTACGGATGAGGTTGTTCATCGAGCCTAGGCGTAGGGAGAACTTCTTTCCTGGGAGCGTCTGGGTGAAGAAGCCCCCGAGGCCCAGCATCCCATTACCGTTGACATTGGTGTAGTCTACGGTGCGCACCCCCGTGTTGAGGTCGTAGACGGAGCGCGAGATGATGGCGTCCTGTACCAGCTGCGCGTGGCCGAAGAGCGCCAGCGAGGTCTGCGTGCTCGTCCAGAAGTTGTTGTAGCGCATGAAGAGGTTGTGCTGGAAGCTCGGGCTCAGGTCCTGATTCCCGCGATAGACGACCAGCGGATTGGTGACGTCCTGCACGGGAGAGAGCTGCTCGGTCGTGGGCTGCGTGCTGCGGCCGTGGTAGTCGAGGTGCAGCTCGGTGGTGCGCTGCGGCTTGTAGCTCAGGCGGAGCTGCGGGGCGAAGTTGGTCACCGCGCGGCTGATGGTCGGGGCGGCTGTGCCTGCGACCAGCGAGTAGCTGCTGCTCCTAGCATGCTCGACGGTGAGCCCAGCCGTCACGTCGTAGGTCTTACCCTTCTTCTTGAGGGCGAGGCCGGCCTGCTGGGTGAAGTAGTCGGAGCGGAACTCATTGCTGTAGGCAGCGTTGGGCTGCGTGTACTGCCCCGTGGCGTCGGTGTCGAAGGCCTCACGCTGGCTCTCGGAGTGGCTACCGCGTAGCTGATAGGTCAGCTGGGTGAAGAAGCCCTTACCGAGGGGCTCGACCCAGCCCAGACGTGCGCGGTAGCTCTGGCTGCGCTTGGTGGTGGCGATGCGCTGGTCGAGGGACTCGATCCGCGCCAGGCTATGCAGCAGAGAGCGGTACATACCCTCGCCGAGCGTCTGGTCGAAGGAGCCCTCGGCCGAGAGCGTCAGCGTACGCCCACTCTGGGAGAGGCGGCGGCTGGCGTCGAGGTGGAGCTCGCCGCTGGTCTGGCGCTGCTCGCTCTGCTGGCTCTGCGTGGTGCTAGAGATGGACTGCTGGGTGGCATCGTCGTTGCGCGTCTCATAGGCTGAGCTGTAGGTGCTCTCGCCGCGGCCGTAGCGCAGCTGGGGGGAGATGATGAACTGGGTGAGGCTGTCGGGCTTCCACTCGATGCGGAAGTTCCCCGCGTAGGAGTCATTCGTCGAGAGCTCCTTGGTGCCGCCTCGCTCGGTCGTGGAGCCCGTGCCGAGGATGTTCTGCACGGTGCTCTCGAGCTGCTTGTCCCGGGAGTTGCGGCCGATGAGGGCATTCCCGCCGAAGGTCAGCTTCGGGCTGAAGGTATGGCTGATGTTGCCCCCGAGGACGCGTGAGGTGAGGATACCGTTGTTCTGGCCGAAGTTGCCTCCGCCGCCTGGGCCAGGGCGGCTGCCGCGTGCGGAGGTCGCCATGCTGAGCATCATATTGGCGGAGGCAAGCTCGGAGGAGACGTCGCTGAAGCCCGCGCTATTGGTGTTGTTGAGGCTGCCGAGGAGGGTCATCTGATTGTCCCCCGTGAAGCGGCTGAGCATGGCGCTACCCTCGTAGCGCTTGTCCGTACCGAGGCCAGCGAAGGCTGTGCCGAAGGTGCCACGCTTCTTCCCCGCCTTGATGGTGAGGTTGAGGATGGTCTCTTCGTTGCCGTCCGAGAAGCCTGAGAGACGTGCGGCCTCGCTGTCGCGGTCTACGACCTGGATCTTGTCGACGAGCTCGGCAGGGAGATTCTTGAGCGCCACCTTGGGGTCGCCCTCGAAGAAGCACTTGCCGTCGACCATGATCTGCGAGACGGTCTTACCGTTGATGGTGACCTGTCCCTGCTCGTTGATCGTGGCGCCGGGGAGCTTCTTGACCAACTCCTCGACGGCGTCGCCCTGCTGCGTGGTGTAGCTGCCGGCGTTGAACTCGAGGGTGTCGCCCTTGACGACGACCTCGGCGGCCTTGCCGATGACCTTGACCTCGGAGAGGAGGGCACCGTCCTCGGCGAGCTGGATTTTGCCGAGCTGGAGGTTCTTGCCTGCGACCTTGAGGGCCTTGCTGTAGGCCTTGTAGCCGACGAAGGTGATGCGGAGGGTATAGCTGCCACTGGCGACGGAGCGCAGGTGGAAGGAGCCGTCACGGCTGGTCGTTACGCCCGTCTTGAGCTTGCCGTCGGGCAGCAGGAGGCTGACGCTGGCCCCCGTCAGGGGCTTCTGCTCCTCATCGAGGACCTGCCCCTGCACGCTGTGCGTCGTCGCCGTGGTCTGCGCTGAGAGGGGCGCGAGGGCGAGGAGCCAGAGGAGGCATAGGCCGAGGAGATGATACACTGTCTTTGTCATAGAGCTTATCCTTACGTTATACAGCTATGACTGCAGCAGCGGCCTAAGGTTTAATCTAGCTATGGACGCGCCGCGCCTTCGCTCCGCCGCGGCGGCCCTTCGTCCTGAGCAGAAGCAGCAGGGGCGACCCCAGGGAGTCTATCCCCGAGGCCGCCCCTGATGGCGTGTAGCTGTGGCGCTAGCTGACGTAGGCTAGAGGCGCTCGATGTCCTTGAAGTAGTTGTAGGTGCCGACCTTCAGCTCGATGCAGGCAGCCTCGTCGCAGACGATGATGCCCTTGGGGTGGAGCTGCAGCGCGGTGATGGTCCACATCTGGTTGACCGAGCCTTCGACAGCCTGCTGTAGGGCGCGTGCCTTGCCGTGGCCATTGACGAGGATGAGGACCTCACGGGCGGACATGACGGTGCCGACACCGACGGTGAGGGCCGTCTTGGGTACCTTGTTGACGTCACCCTCGAAGAAGCGGCTGTTGGCGATGATCGTGTCCGTCGTCAGCGTCTTCATGCGGGTACGCGAGCTGAGCGAGGATCCGGGTTCGTTGAAGGCAATATGCCCGTCAGGCCCGATACCGCCGAGGAAGAGGTCGATGCCGCCTGCGGCCTCGATCGCAGCCTCGTAGGCGGCGCACTCGGCCTCGAGGTCAGCGGCGTTGCCGTTGAGGATGTGGACGTTCTCCTTCTTGATGTCGATGTGGCGGAAGAAGTTGTCCCACATGAAGCTGTGGTAGCTCTGAGGATGGTTCTCAGGGATACCTACGTACTCGTCCATGTTGAAGGTGACGACGTGCTGGAAGGACACGCGTCCGGCCTGATGAGCAGCTACCAGCGCCCGGTACATGCCCAGGGGCGAGGAGCCGGTGGGGAGGCCGAGGACGAAGGGCTTAGTCGCGCTGGGCTGAGCAGCATTGATCTTGGCGACGACATAGTCTGCCGCCCACTGAGAGATGCCTGCGTAGTCAGGCTGGATGATAAGACGCATTACTTGATCTTTATTAGTAGAGTGAGTATTCTTGGCTGATGTGAAAGGGGGTGGGGGCTAGGGGTGGCTAGTCCTTGGGGGCAAGGAGGCGCGCGGCCATAGCCTGCCCGAGGGCCCAGCTGAGGTCGAGCACGGAGCTGAGGTCGGACATCTTGAGCTCGACGGCCTCACCGACGAACTCCCACTTCATCTCCTCGGCGAAGGGGATCAGCTTCTTGAGGGCAGCGGGCGCCCAGGTGTAGGAGCCGAAGGCCGTGTAGAGTCTGTCCTTGACGTCACGGATGCGGATGAGGTTCATCAGATGGGCTATGGGCGTGAAGAGCTCCCCGCAGTAGGTCGGGCTGCCGATGATGAGGCCGCGGTAGCGGAAGACGTCGGCGAGGATGGCTGAGGGGTCGGACTTGCTCACGTTGTGGCAGACGATGCGCTTGATGCCCGCTGCCGAGAGGCTCTGGGCGATGACGTCGGCCAGCTGCTCCGTATTGCCATACATCGAGCCGTAGAGGATGACCACGCCGTCCTCCGCCTCGAAGCGCGACAGACGGTCGTAGAGGCGGCGCGCCTCCCCGAAGCCCTCGGGCGTCCAGACCACACCGTGCGCGGGGCAGAGGTGGTCGATCGTGAGGCCCTGCTTGTCCATGTTGGCCAGCGCCTTCTGTACGAAGGGGCCGTACTTACCGATGACGCAGGCGTAGTAGCGCTCCATCTCGCGGAGGTAGGCCGAGCGGTCGCCGAGCTCGCTGTCGCGCAGGATGCCGTCCAGCGCGCCGAAGGAGCCGAAGGCGTCGGCCGTGAAGAGCACCCTATTGCGCTGCTCGTAGGTGAACATCACCTCGGGCCAGTGCACCATGGGCGCCATGAGGAAGAAGAACTCGTGCCCGCCTATGCTCAGCGCGTCCCCATTCTTGACCTCGTGCAGCCCCTCGGTGATCCCGTGGAAGCCGCGCAGCATCTCGAAGGTCTTCTTATTGCCCACGATCTTGAGCTCGGGGTAGCGCTTGCGCAGCAGCCCGATGGAGCCGCCGTGGTCGGGCTCCATGTGGTTGATGATGAGGTAGTCGAGGGGACGGCCCTGGAGGATAAGGTCGAGCTTGTGGAAGAAGATGTCGCTGTAGCAGACGTCCACCGTGTCGATGAGCGTGGTCTGCTCGTCGACGATCAGGTAGGCATTGTAGGCAACGCCCTGCGGGAGGCTCCACATGTTCTCGAAGAGCGCCTTCATCCTGTCGTTGACCCCTACGTAGTAGATCGAGTCGGTGATCTGTGGTACTTGGTACATAGTCGTGTGTAGTTAGTGTTCCTCCTTTGCTGGAGTGCGGCGCTAGCGGCTGGGAAGCGGGGCTCCCACAGCCGCTAGCGCCTATCCTATTTTGCTTGGTCTGCGATTGGGTGGCGGTAGGCGTAGACGATGAGGGCCAGCCCCGCCAGGATGAAGGGGATGCTGAGGAGCTGCCCCATATTGACGCCCCACTGGGCGATGAGGTCGTACTCCCAGCGCTCCTGCACGTTCTTGATCCCCTCGACGAGGAAGCGGAAGCCGAAGACGAGCACGAAGAACCAGCCCACGATGAGCCCCGAGTAGCGCCGTGCGGCATCGCGCTGCCAGTAGAGATACATACAGACGCCGAAGGTCACCAGGTAGGCCAGCGCCTCGTAGAGCTGTGTCGGGTGGCAGGCGGGGATAGCCTCGGGATCTAGTCCTCGGTACTCGATGGCGCGCAGGAAGCGGAAGCCCCAGGGTAGGTCCGTAGGGCGGCCGAAGATCTCGCTATTCATCAGATTGCCCAGGCGAATGAGCGCTGCCGCCAGACCCGTAGGCACGGCCAGACGGTCGAGCGTCCAGAGGATGGAGCGCTTCGTCACGCGCCGCGAGTAGAGCCATACCGCGAGGATGATCCCCAGCGTGCCGCCGTGGCTAGCGAGCCCACCCTCCCAGATGGCGAAGATCTTCGCGGGGTGCGCTAGGTAGTAGCCTGGGTCGTAGAAGAGGACGTGCCCTAGGCGCGCCCCGACGACGGTGCCCACCACTACATATATATATAGGGAGTTCATCCACTCGGGGTCGAGGCGCTCGCGGCGCCACATGCGCTCCTCGATCATAGGCCCGAGGATGAGCAGCCCGAGGGCGAAGAGTAGACCGTACCAGCGTATGTCGCGGCCGAGGATCTCGAAGATCACGGGATCGACGTCCCATGTAATGGCTCCTAGCATCGTGATCTATAGGGTGTCTATGCGTATGCGTTCGTATCGGGCTGAGCCCGTGAGGAAGGGTCGGGGGCTAGCAGAGCTTGGCGATCCACTGCTCGCGCTCGCCGGGCAGCAGGTCGATGACGGGGAGCTCCTGCATGGTGTAGCAGCCGGGCTGCTGGCGGGAGGCGGCGCGGGCCGCAGCGACGAGGATCTGCGCCGTGAGGGCGGGGTTATTGATCTTCATGTTGAACTCCAGCAGCTGGTTCTGCGTCGTGCCCGAGACGCCCTTGCGCGTCATGTGCACGCCGTGCCCCATGTCGATCAGCTGATCCACGTCGTCGACGACGCTGACGTGCGTCTCGTCGTGGGCGAAGTAGTCATCTCGCTTGATGGCGGCGATGACTTCGTCGGCCTTATAGCCCGGCTCGAGCTCGATATAGACCATGCGGCGGTGGATGCCCGTGCCCGTGGGGATGGTCATCGAGAGCGCCTTGTGTACGCCTGCGATGGCCTTGACGGCTACGGTGTGCCCCATGCTCATCCCAGGGCCGAAGTTGGTATAGGTAATCCCCTTGGGGACGATGGCCTCCATCAGCGTACGTACGACAGAGTCGCTACCGGGGTCCCAGCCTGCAGCGATGACGCTGACGACGCCAGCGGCGCGAGCTGCAGCGCCCAGTGAGCGGCGTAGGGCGAGGATGTCGCCGTGGATGTCGAAGCTATCGACGGTATTGATCCCTAGGGGAAGCAGCTCTAGGGCGGTCTGCTCCACCAGACGCGTCGGCGTCGCGAGGATGGCTACATCGACCTGCCCCAGCTCCTGAATGGAGCCGACGATGCGGTAGGGCTCTAGCTCGTGGGGGATCTGTGTGGGGTCGCGGCGGACGACGCCCGCGATCTCGAAGTCGGGAGCAGCGCTGAGGGCTTCGATGGTGTAGCGGCCGATGTTGCCGTAGCCGACGACGGCTGCTCTGATCTTCTTTGTCTCTGACATAGGGTTTCTTATTCTTCTTGTTGGCTTGTGTCTATGATCTTAACTAGACAAAGATACTGAAAAGCCCGCAGAGCCTAGGGGGTGCAAGTGGCCTCCTGGTCTAGGGCGGGCGAAGCTGTCCTCTGGGACGGGGGACGGGGCGCAGCGGGCTGCCCCGCGGTGAGGGGCGGCTCGGACTGCGCCCGCCCTTAGCTCGCAGCGCGCTGCGAGCAAGGTGGAGCCGAGATTTCTTATATAACTTTTCGCCCTCCCCCTTATCCCTCAGCGTGCTGACTGGCGTCCCTCAGCGCTGGATATTATATTACTTTTCCCGGCTTGAGTTAGCGCGCAGCTCGCTCCGACTGGGGTCGCAGTGCGTCCCGTCTAGGCTGTCCGATCGCTTATCCTTGATGCTGAGCGTCTTGGCGCGCTGCTTGCCTCCTAGTCTCCTTGCCCTCGGCAGGCCTTGAGTGCCCAGTCTGTGCGGGGCTTGGAGGCCTGTGTGGGGCGCCTTGCTCGGAGTGGCCGCGCGCTCGGACGGCGGGGGAGGTGTCAGCCGTCATAGAGGAGGGCTTAGGCTGCAGGCTTGGGCTGAGGACTCGGGATGGCTCGGGGAACTGGGGTCAGCCCCGTGCTCGGGCTGGGAGCTGGCTTGTGATTGTGCACCCTTTTCCGTATCTTTGTGGCGATTTTTATAAATAGCTGAAGGAGCCTCACATGCATACCGATCTATATAAAGTGAACCTCAGGAGCCTCTCCGAGGGGGATCACGAGCTACACTGGGTGCTAGGGGATGACTATTTCCAGCACCTGGGTGCCGAGGACTTCACCTCGGGAGAGGTGTATGTCGATGTGTACATTCATCACATCGGAGGGGTCTTCAGCCTGGAGCTAGAGTACGATGGCTACGTGGGGACGACCTGCGATCGCTGCCTCGATCCGCTGGAGCTGGACGTGTACACCGAGCGCGAGCTGGTGGTGAAGTTCGGCGACGAGCATCGCGAGGAGAGTGAGAAGCTCCTGATCATCCCCGAGCAAGACGGCGTCCTCGACCTGACGTGGACGATGTACGAGGATATCGTGCTGAGCCTACCTATGCAGCGTATGCATGAGGAGGGTGAGTGCAATGAGGACATGATGCGCGCCTACAGCAAGGTGGCGGCAGACGAGCCTCAGCCCCAGCAGCAGGAGATCGTCCGCGATGAGGACGGCATCGATGAGCGCTGGGCGGCACTGAAGCAACTGAAGCAAGAGTAGTAATTCAAAACAAAAATAGACTTATGGCACATCCTAAGAGAAGACAGTCCAAGACCCGTACCGCCAAGCGTCGTACGCATGACAAGGCAGCAATGCCTACGCTAGCTAAGTGCGCTAACTGCGGTGAGTGGCACGTGTACCACACCGTATGTGGCGCCTGCGGCTACTACCGTGGCAAGCTCGCTATCGAGCAGGACTAGGCTAAGACCCCACTTGCGAAAGAAGCCCCAAGGACTCCTTTGGGGCTTTTTTCGTATCTTCGTGCTACATTGCATCTGCTAGGATCATAACTCTAAGAACTATCATAACTGACTATGAGCATAATCAACGCAGCCATCACAGCCGTCGGCGGCTACCTGCCAGAGGACAAGCTGACCAATGCCGACCTGGAGAAGCTGGTCGATACCAATGATGAATGGATCACTACGCGCGTGGGGATCAAGGAGCGTCGCGTCCTCAAGGACCCGACTAAGGGCGCCGCTTACCTCGGGGTGCAGGCCGTCCAGGACCTCCTCTCCCGAAGCGGCATCGATCCTAAGACCATCGATGGGCTCATCCTGACGACTAATACAGGCGACCATACCTTCCCGACGACGGCCTCCATCGTGGCGCACGATACGGGCTGTGTCAATGCCTTTACCTTCGACCTCGTCTCCGCCTGCCCAGGCTTTATCTACGCGCTGGAGACGGGGGCTAACTACATCCGCTCGGGCCGCTACAAGCGTGTCCTCGTCGTCGCAGCGGAGAAGATGACGGCCTTCGTCGACTACACCGACCGCGCTACCTGCCCCCTCTTCGGCGACGGCGCGGGCTGCGTGCTCCTCGAGCCTACCGAGGAGGCCTGCGGGGTGATGGACGCTAGCTTCCACACCGATGGCATCGGGCGTAACAACCTCATCCTCCGTGCTGGGGGCTCGGTCAACCCTGCTTCGCACGAGACCGTCGAGGCACGTCAGCACTACATCTATCAGGAGGGCGCTGCGGTCTTCAAGCACGCCGTCAAGGGCATGTCCTCCAGCTGCCGCGACATCATGCAGCGCAATGGCCTGAGCTACGAAGACGTAGCCTGGGTCGTACCGCACCAGGCCAACCTCCGCATCATCGACGCCGTGGCGCGTGAGATGAAGGTGCCTATGGAGCGCGTGATGGTCAATATCGAGTACCGTGGCAATACGAGCTCGGCGACGATCCCCCTATGCCTCTGGGAGTTCGAGAAGAAGCTCCACAAGGGCGACAACCTGATCCTGACCTCCTTCGGCGCAGGCTTCACCTGGGGTGCCGTCTACGTCAAGTGGGCCTACGAGCCTAAGCACTAAGGGCGTCAATCACCACTGAAGAACCTTACCAGCCTTCGTGCCGCCTCCCGCGGTGCGGAGCTTGGTAAGGCTCTTATCATTATAATAAGGCTACAAGACCGATGAGCGAAGTAGTACAAGAGTCCATCCACCGCTCGGGCTTCGTCAATATCGTGGGTAACCCCAACGTAGGGAAGTCCACCCTGATGAACCTGCTGGTAGGGGAGCGCGTCTCCATCATCACCGCCAAGGCACAGACCACCCGCCACCGCATCATGGGCATCGTCAATACGCCCGAGCTGCAGATCGTCTACAGCGATACGCCCGGTGTGCTGCGGCCCAACTACAAGCTGCAGGAGAGCATGCTCGAGTTCAGCGAGTCCGCCTTGGGGGATGCCGACGTGCTGCTCTACGTGACGGACACGGTCGAGACGGCGGACAAGAACGAGTTCTTCCTCGAGCGTGTGCGCGGCCTCCAGTGCCCCGTGCTCCTCGTCATCAATAAGGTAGACCTCACCACACAGAGCGGGCTGGAGGAGCTGGTCGAGCGCTGGCACCGCGAGCTGCCCCAGGCGGAGATCATCCCCATATCGGCGCTGAATAACTTCAACGTCCAGCCGCTGCGCCGCCGTATCGAGAGCCTCATCCCGCCCTCACCCCCTTACTTCGACAAGGATGCGCTGACGGACAAGCCCGCCCGCTTCTTCGTCACCGAGATCATCCGCGAGAAGGTGCTGCTCTACTACCAGAAGGAGATCCCCTACTCGGTAGAGGTCGTCGTAGAGTCCTTCAAGGAGGAGGACGAGCGCATCCACATCCAGGCACTGATCATCGTCGAGCGCGATAGCCAGAAGGGCATTATCATTGGGCACAAGGGCGCAGCGCTCAAGAAGGTCGGCATGATGGCCCGCAAGGACATGGAGCGCTTCTTCGACAAGCGTATCTTCCTTGAGATCTTCGTCAAGGTAGAGAAGGACTGGCGCAGCCGCGACAATATGCTGCGCGCCTATGGCTACCGCCTCGACTAGCTTCAGGCTAGCCCACATTAACAGCAAAGACAGGAATCAATGAGTCATCTAGTAGCAATAGTAGGGCGCCCCAACGTCGGGAAGTCCACCCTCTTCAACCGCCTGACGCAGTCGCGCGGCGCCATCGTCAGCGAGGAGGCCGGTACGACGCGCGACCGTCAGTACGGCAAGGTCACCTGGCTCGACCACGAGTTCTCCATCGTAGACACCGGTGGCTGGGTCGTCGGCAGCGAGGACGTCTTCGAGGGCGAGATCAATAAGCAGGTGCAGGTAGCCATGGACGAGGCCGACGTCATCCTCTTCGTCGTCGACGTGGAGAACGGCATCACCGACCTCGACGACGAGGTCGCGCACAAGCTCCGCCGCACCAAGAAGCCCGTGCTGCTGGTGGCGAACAAGGCGGACAACTTCGCCCAGCACTACGCCGCCGCCGAGTTCTACGCCTTCGGCCTCGGGGATCCCATGCCCATCTCCGCCATCAGCGGCAGCGGTACGGGGGATCTGCTGGACGCCATCGTCAAGGAGCTGCCCGAGGGCACGACAGAGGATGAGGTGCTGGATGCCCCACGTATCGCCATCGTCGGCCGTCCCAACGCAGGGAAGTCCTCCCTCATCAACGCCTTCATCGGTGAGGAGCGCAACATCGTCACCAACGTGGCGGGCACGACGCGCGACTCCATCTACACGCACTACACGAAGTTCGGCATGAACTTCTACCTCGTAGATACGGCCGGCATCCGCAAGCGCGGTAAGGTCAACGAAGACCTAGAGTACTACTCGGTCATCCGCTCCATCCGCGCGATCGAGAACTCGGACGTCTGCGTGCTGATGCTGGACGCCACGCGCGGCATCGAGGCACAGGACCTCAACATCTTCTCGCTCATACAGAAGAACAGTAAGGGCCTCATCGTCTGCGTCAACAAGTGGGACCTCGTCGAGGACAAGAGCCAGGTCGTGATCAAGACCTTCGAGAACGCTATCCGTCAGCGCCTAGCGCCCTTCACCGACTTCCCCATCATCTTCATCTCGGCGCTGACGAAGCAGCGTATCTTCAAGGTGCTGGAGGAGGTGCAGGCCGTCTACGAGCGTCGCAGCAAGCGTATCCCGACCTCCAAGCTCAATGAGGTGATGCTGCCTATCATCGAGGCCACGCCGCCTCCCGCCACCAAGGGTAAGTATATCAAGATCAAGTACGTGATGCAGCTGCCCACGGCTGTGCCGAGCTTCGCCTTCTTCGCTAACCTCCCGCAGTGGGTCAAGGAGCCCTACCGCCGCTTCCTCGAGAATCAGATCCGCGCCCACTGGGACTTCTCCGGTACGCCCATCAATATCTTCATCCGCGAGAAGTAGCGCCGCCCCCAGCTACGGCCGCGAGCTAGCTCTCTCCGCGGCAAATCCTTAGCTTCCGCCCTAACGACGGGGCAATAAGTAAAGCCCCCTAGCGTCACTCGGACGCTAGGGGGCTTTCTGTTTTGCTTAGCTCAGCGAGGGGCTTATTCCTCGATAGCAGCGATACCGGGGAGCTTCTTGCCCTCGATGGCCTCGAGGAGGGCACCGCCACCGGTGGAGACGTAGGATACCTTGTCGGCGTAGCCGAACTTGTTGACGCAGGCTACGCTGTCGCCACCACCCACGAGGGAGAAGGCACCCTTAGCCGTAGCCTCAGCGATGGCAGCAGCCACAGCACGCGAGCCGTCGGCGAAGTTGTCCATCTCGAAGACACCCGTAGGACCGTTCCAGAGGATGGTCTTGGACTCGAGGATGACCTTACGGTAGGCCTCGATGCTGTCGGGGCCGATGTCCATACCGATCCAGCCTGCGGGGATGTTGTCGTTCTGCGCGAAGGCGGTCTTAGCGTCGTTGCTGAAGGCGTCGGCGATCTTGGAGTCCGTGGAGAGGACGAGGTTCACGCCGTTGGCCTTGGCCTTAGCGACGATCTCGCGTGCCAGGTCGAGCTTATCCTCTTCGCAGAGCGAGGCACCGATGTTGCCGCCGTTGGCCTTGAAGAAGGTGTAGGTCATAGCACCGGTGAGGATGAGGTTGTCGACCTTACCCAGCAGGTTCTCGATGATGTCGATCTTGGACGATACCTTGGATCCACCCATGATGGCGGTGAAGGGGCGCTTGATGTCCTGCAGCACCTTGTTGACGGCGTCGACCTCCTTACCCATGAGGTAGCCGAAGAGCTTGTGGTCGGCGTCGAAGTAAGCAGCGATGAGGGCCGTGGAGGCGTGTGCGCGGTGTGCCGTACCGAAGGCGTCGTTGACATAGACGTCAGCCAGAGCAGCGAGCTTCTTGGTGAACTCCTTCTGGCTCTCCTTAATGGCCTTCTTGGCAGCGGCCTTCTCTTCGTCCGTAGCGTCCTCAGCCAGGCCGCGGGGCTTGCCTTCCTCCTCAGCGTAGAAGCGGAGGTTCTCCAGCAGGAGGGCCTCACCGGGCTTGAGGTTGGCTGCGAGTTCGCGCGCCTCCTCGCCTACGCAGTCGGGGGCGAACTTGACGTCTACACCAAGGCACTTGGAGACGTGGGCGAGGATGTGGCGGAGAGAGAACTTATCCTCGACCTTCTTGGGACGGCCGAGGTGCGAACCGATGATGACGGAGCCACCGTCGGCAAGGATCTTCTTGAGCGTAGGCATGGCAGCACGGATACGCGTATCGTCCGTGATGTTGAAGTCTGCGTCCAGGGGCACGTTGAAGTCCACGCGGACGAAAGCCTTCTTGCCTGCGAAATTGAACTGGTCAATGTTCATGTGCAATCTTGTTTAACGTTAATTGTAAAAGCTTTTACCAGCGCAAAAATACGGAATTGCGGTGACTTAGCCCGCGTGTCGCGCCTAGGCTCGAAACCGATGGATATCAGGCCGAAGGATCGACTGGGTGCGCTCTGATATTTACCACAGAATATGGCTGAGTGGAATTGCTAGGCCTTGCCTATATCTTGCTGGGTCTAGGGTATGCGTCGCGGGCTGATCGGTGTGGGGCGTGGCGAAGGACTAAGGCGGGGGTAGTGCTGGGGTGGGTAGGATAAGCCCCAGCGGGGCGACCCGATCAAAGCCCAGGGTGAGCAGCCCTGGAAGGGCGACCAAACCCTGGGTAGCCCGAGGTAAAAAGGATAGAGCCCTACAGGGGCGATCCATAAAGCAGTTATAGCGCTGTCGCTAGTTTCACTCCGCTTTTGCTTTCGTTTGTTTTGAGGGTCGCCCCTGTAGGGCTCTTTAAGTATGGAGCTGCTTGCCCCAGGGTTCCGTCACACCTGCAGCGTTCCCTCACCCTGGGCTTTGGAAGGGAGCACCCCGCAGGGGCTTGCGCGGCCGCTCGTACTTAGCTTGGTTTAGGGTATGCGTCGCGGGCTGATTGGTGTGGTGCGTGGCGAAGGACTAAGGCGGGGCAGTGCTGGGGTGGGTAGGATAAGCCCCAGCGTGGCCACCCGATCAAAGCCCAGGGTGAGCAGCCCTGGAAGGGCGACCAAACCCTGGGTAGCCCGAGGTAAAAAGGATAGAGCCCTACAGGGGCGATCCATAAAGCAGTTATAGCGCTGTCGCTAGTTTCACTCCGCTTTTGCTTTCGTTTGTTTTGAGGGTCGCCCCTGTAGGGCTCTTTAAGTATGGAGCTGCTTGCCCCAGGGTTCCGTCACACCTGCAGCGTTCCCTCACCCTGGGCTTTGGAAGGGAGCACCCCGCAGGGGCTTGCGCGGCCGCTCGTACTTAGCTTGGTGTAGGGTATGCGTCGCGGACTGCTTGATGTGGTGCGTGGTGAAGGGCTAAAGCGGGGGCGGTGCTGGGGCGGGTAGGATAAGCCCCAGCGGGGCGACCCGATCAAAGCCCAGGGTGCGCAGCCCTGCAAGGGCGACCAAACCCTGGGTAGCCCGAGGCAAGAAGGATAGAGCCCTACAGGGGCGATCCTTAAAGTAGCTGTAGTGCTGTAGGTAGTTTCACTCCGACTTTGCTTTTGTTCGCTTGACGGGTCGCCCCTGTAGGGCTCGTTAAGTATGGGCGGTTTGACCCAGGGTTCCGTCACGCCTGCAGCGTTCCCTCACCCTGGGCTTTGGAAGGGGTCGCCCCGCAGGGGCTTGCGCGGCCGTTCGTACTTAGCTTGGTTTAGGGTATGCGTCGCGGGCTGCTTGATGTGGTGCGTGGTGAAGGGCTAAGGCGGGCTCGGCCGAGGGATAGTAGTCTGGACGCTGAGGGATAGCAGCCAGCAGGCTGAGAGACCGAAGAGGGGCGGTTAAGGGGTATTGGTCAGGACGCTGAGGGATAGCAGTTAGGGTGCTGAGGGACGTCAGTGGCGCGCGTGAGGGCTATCGGTTACGGTGCTGAGGGCTATCAGTCAAGGTGGTTGGGGGCAGGTGGGGAGGTCGCCCTGGCTCCTTCGAGGCGTCCCTGCGTCCCTTGGGACAGAGGGCGGACGAGGTACACTTACTCCGCACCCAAGCAAATGAAGAGCAGCGCCCCCTACCGACCGAGCCTAGGCTGGGGCGATAGGGGGCGCTGCTGTGGCGAGGGGATGAAGCCTGCGCTATCCTAGGGCTAGAGCTCGTCCTTGATATCCTCGAGCTCCACGAGCTTGTTCATGATGGCGTAGATCGTCAGGCCGCTGGGGCTGTGGATCTGTAGCTTCTTGGAGATGTTGCGCCTATGGGTGATGACGGTGTGGGTGGAGAGGTAGAGCTGTCCCGCGATCTCCTTATTGGTCATCCCCTTGACGACGCAGATGATGATCTCACGCTCGCGGGGCGTCAGCATCTGTGCCTCGAGATTGGCCGAGGCAGCAGCCTGCTCGTTCTGCAGCAGGATGTCGATGGCCTCGGAGATCTGGGCTGGGCTGTCGATGAGGCGGATCACACCGTCGTACTCACGGAGGATCAGGGGGTCGCAGCTGCCGTAGTCGATGGCCATGAGCTTGGTCTCGAAGGCTAGATCGGGGAGCTGTGCGCGCGGGTTGGCCCCGGTGAGCATGGGGTTGATGAGGTAGATGTCTGCCGAGATGACGGCGGCCACGTCCTGCCACTCACGGCGCTGCTCGTCCATGAGGTAGATGATCTGCGCCTTGTAGTGCTGCAGCTTGCGTAGCTGCGCCTCGAGTCCCGCGCGTACGATAGCGGAGGGCTCGGCGATGGCTATTTTGACCGAGGTGAGCATAGGAGGCAAGGATAAGGAGCTATGCGAAGTGTGGGGCTAGTCGGCGAACTGCTGCTCCAGATAGCTGATGTGTGGGGTGAAGATCTCGTCCTCGATATAGTTGTGCGAGGCTAGCTCCATCTCGATACTGAAGATATCGTATAGGACGGTCGTCAGCTCGTAGCCGCTCTGGATGGGGTAGTACTTGATGAGCAGGTTCTTCAGCTCGGTGATCTTGAGCTCGATCTGGTCATGGCGGCGGCTGAAGATGGCGATACTGTAGTGGCTGTCGCGCTCCCCAGCGGCGAGCTTGCGGGCATAGGGGAAGACGACGCGATCCTCGTAACCCATGTGCTTGCGTACCTCCTCGGCATACTCGTCGAAGAAGCGACGGATCACGTAGGCCAGCTCCTGTGGACAGTCCGAGATCGCCGAGAGAAGGCGCTGACGGATCGAGGGCAGGCGGTAGTCGAGGAAGTAGGAGTGGGACTTCGACAGGTAGCTGATTAGGCTGTCGAGGTGCACGCTGCGGATCTGCTCCTGGGAGGGACGATAGTTCTCCACGACCGCGCTATTGAGCAGCAGCAGTAGCGTCTTGAGGTCTACGCCGTGCTCCTGGCAGAGCTGCTTGATGGTCTTCTCCCCGAAGCCCAGCGGTATGCCCATACGTGTGATGATCAGGAGGGCTACGGCGCTGCTGGTGATGAGGTCGCTCATCTTGGTCAGGGCACCGATGGGGCTGGTCAGGGTCTGTCCCTGGAGTTGCTTGTATGAGTTCATGTCGTCGCGTGGTGAATGTCTGCGCGTGAGGGCTGAGGCCTCACGAAGATGCTAGGACAAAGGTAGGTCTAAGGCGGCGTGCGTGCAATCCTCTCTTATAGGTAGCACTTAGTCCCCGAATCATCACATATAGGTATTGTGCTATCTCGGCCGAGGCTCTACCTTTGTGCTGTGAGAGTGATAAGGCTTCTGACCGCGTAACTCTTGTAAATAGTAAACCGTTTAAGTGATAAATCGAAGGACAGGATCAGCTCGGGAGAGTTGGTCCTGTTCGCTTTATATGCCCTCACTCGGGGCAGGATGTGGCGCTGGGCTCTCGCAGCCTGGAGACGGTCTGCTCTAGGCTGGAGCCCGTGGCGGTAGCCCTAGCTTAGCGCAGCTCCTCGGGGAGCTGGGGCATCGCCCCGCGGCAGGTGCAGACGTAGGCCGCTAGGTGCGAGGCGTTGTGCACCGCCTCGGCGCGGCCACGGCCCATGAGGGTGGCGCAGAGGTAGGCTGCGGCAAAGGAGTCGCCCGCACCGACCGTATCGACGACCTCGATGGGTAGGGCAGGGTGGTAGCAGCTACCCGTGACGTAGTAGACATTGACCCCTAGGGCGCCGCGCGTCAGCAGCAGGCTGTCCAGCGCATAGCGCTCCAGCAGCGTGTGGCATATCTCCTGCTCGGTGCCGTGGATATTCAGGAGCTGAGCCACGACGGGCAGCTCCTCATCATTGAGCTTGAGGATGGTAGCGTGTGCCAGGGACTGCTCGACGATCTCACGGCTGTAGTAGTGCAGGCGTAGGTTGATGTCGAAGACCTTAATACTACCTGCGGGCATCTCCTGGATGAAGCGCTGGATGGTGGCGGCACTGATGGGCGAGCGCTGCGCCAGCGAGCCGAAGCATACCGCATCGCAGCGGCGGGCAAGCTCCGCCAGCTCCTCCGTATAGGCGATATGATCCCAGGCGACGTCCTCCTTGATCTCATAGCTGGGGAGCCCCTCGCGGAGCTGCACGAGTACCCGACCTGTGGGGTAGTCTACGCGCTGTACGTAGCGGCCGAGGCCACGGGCGTCGAGCTCAGCGGCCAGTTCGTCCCCGAGGGCATCGCGCCCTAGGGCTGTGACGGCGTAGGCCTCTTGGCCGAGGCTACGGCAGTGGTAGGCGAAGTTGGCGGGCGCGCCGCCGATGGCCTTGCGGTCAGGGAAGATATCCCAGAGGCTTTCTCCTATTCCGACGATGGTGTGCATAGTGGCTGGTGCGTAGGTAAGGTGCTGTGTCTAGACGGAGGGCTAAGAGGGGGAGGGCTAGCGACGCTTGCGGCGGGTGAAGAGGCGGTGCAGGCCGTGCTGCAGCTGCCCTATGGCGATACTCATCAGCGTCGGACGTACGAAGTCCCAGGCGATGAGTGCATAGGGGGCATACTTGACCAGGCCCGCGGCATGCGTCTCGAGGACCTTGGTAAGGCGGGAGCTGGGCTTACTGGCGGCTGGGCGACTGGGGCGGCTGGGGCGCGTGAGGCTCCCCTTGTAGCCGAAGAAGCGCAGGACGGAGCTCACACCTGGCAGCTGTGTGGCGTAGTTGATGGCCTCACGCTGTGCGGTCTGCGCTAGGATTCCCTTGTAGTTCTCCTTGATGTAGCGTACGTCGCGTGCCATCTCCTCGGTAGAGCGGCTTCGCTCGACGAGGCTACGCCCGAGGCCGCGCTGCAAGGCCGTGTAGGGGACTTCGCCCTCGGGTCGGTCGAGGCTCGACTGATAGCTGATCTCGGGCGTCATACGATCCAGCTGGTCGTTGATCTTGCGGGCACGCGCCAGCACACGCCGCGCTACGGCCTGCCGTACGCAGTGTTGCAGCCAGGAGCGTAGGAGGAGCGTCAGGAGGATAAGCCCCACGTAGCCCAGAGCGAGGTAGAGGAAGCCCCAGGCGGGGGACTCATCGAAGGAGGAGGCTAGGGCGAAGCCTGCTGCGATATTGAGCGCGAGGAAGAGGAAGAAGGCGAAGAAGCCGATGATCACCCAGAAGAGGAGCCTCCCGGCACTGCGCGCCATCTGGGTGCCGATGCTGAGCACCGACACGTCGAGCTGTCGCCGACCTAGGCGATAGAGCTTGATGAGGAAGCTGTCTAACTGTAGGGTAGCCATAGGGGTGGGTAGCATAGATAGCGCTACCAGGGTGCTCAGCGTACTCGAGGTACCCTGAGTACTCTGGTAGCGCTACTCGTGGTTAATACTGCTGGGTGTGCTTTGGGGCGAGGGCTATTCCTCGTCCTTCAGCTCATCGATGAGCTCCTGCGTCTCATCGGTCAGGCGATTGCGATAGCGCTGATAGCGTTCCTTGGCTTCGTAGTAGCCCTCGACGATGCTGTCACGGGCGCGCTCTACAGAGCTGGATACATTATCTGCGAAGAGCTCGCGCTTACGACGGTCAGAGAAGTAAGCGGCGGCTGCACCTGCTGCGGCTCCAATGAGCACACCGAGGAAGAAATTCCCCTTCGAACAATTAGCCATATCCGTAATCCTTAGTAAATGGGTGAATGTGTCTAGCGTCTTTCGCTGCTGTAAAGATAGCGTAATTCTCTCAATTCCTCCTAGTGCCCCTGATCCGCCTCGCGGCTGGCTGCTCCTCTAGGCTGCCAGTGCCCGCCGCGCCTTGCTCCTGGCTGGAGGGCGCAGGGCGCGCCGTGGGGCCCGCTCCTAGGGAGGGCGCTCTGATGGGTATCCGTCAGAGCCTTGAGGGACGTCCCTCAGAGGAGTGAGGGGTATCCCTCGGACGGCTGAGGACTATCGGTCAGTGAGCCGAGGGCTATTGCTTCGCCGCGCGAGCTCTATCCATGAGCCTTGCTTGTCCTCCCAGTCGATTGCGTACGTCCAACCAATCAGCCCAGCGCAGTCTATCAACCAGCCAGTGCAGCCTGCTAACTAACCCAGTGAGCTCCATCCCTCGGGCAGCCCAGCAGCCGTCTCCTGCCGCGTGCCCCTCGGGCGCTGCCTTCCTTTACCCGCTGCGAGCGAGGAGGGGAGCGCGAAGCTATAGAGTAAGCCTCCTTTGATCCCTGCTATTCGCTAAGGTCAAGCGGCTGAGTAAGCCCTAGTGGGACGATCTGTGTCACTCGCTAAGGTCAAGCGGCTTGCTAAGCCCCAGCGGGGCGATCCGTGCAAAGCCCAGGGTGAGGGAACGCTGTAGGTGTGACGGAACCCTGGGTTAAGTTCCCCAAACATAAAGAGCCCTACAGGGGCGACCCTTAGACGGAGCAGCTGTGAAGTCGGAGCAGCATTCCTCGGCGCTGCGAGCGTTTTAAGGGTCGCCCCTGTAGGGCTTCATAGCTATTTATCTAGCCTACCCAGGGTTTGGTCGCCCTGGCAGGGCTACGCACCCTGGGCTTTGTATGGGTCGCCCCGTTGGGGCTTGTCCTCCCCGTTTGAGCAAGCTAGAGGGGAGAATACTTATTCCTCGAGGGGCTACGTCTAGGTAAAGCTCGAAGTGCTCTTCCTCTATACCCAGTTCGACGTATACATTAGCTCTGAGAGGAGGCGTGCGTAGGCGGGGCTTAGGCTAGGGACAAAAAAAGCGCGTCCCGAGACCAGACGCCTGGGGCGTGGTCTCGGGACGCTCGTGATAGCGGGGTGTCGGGCGATTAGCCGTTTACCTTGGCCATGACAGCGATCAGGTCGAGCACCTTGTTGGAGTAACCGATCTCGTTGTCGTACCAGCTGACGAGCTTGACGAACTTGTCCGTCAGAGCGATACCAGCCTTGGCGTCGAAGATAGACGTACGCGTGTCACCGAGGAAGTCGCTGGATACAACGTCTTCGTCCGTGTAGCCGAGGATACCCTTCAGCTCGCCTTCAGAAGCCTTCTTGATGACTTCGCAGATCTCTGCGTAGCTAGCAGGCTTAGCGAGGTTGACCGTGAGGTCTACGACAGAGACGTCGAGGGTAGGCACGCGGAAGCTCATACCCGTCAGCTTACCGTTGAGCTCGGGGATAACCTTACCTACAGCCTTAGCAGCACCCGTGGAGGAGGGGATGATGTTGCCGGCAGCAGCGCGGCCACCACGCCAGTCCTTAGCGCTAGGACCGTCTACCGTCTTCTGCGTAGCCGTCGTAGCGTGTACCGTCGTCATCAGACCGTCGGTGATGCCGAAGTTGTCGTGCAGCACCTTAGCCAGGGGAGCGAGACAGTTCGTCGTGCACGAAGCGTTGGATACGAACTGCGTGCCCTTGACGTACTTGTCGGTGTTGACCCCTACGACGAACATAGGCGTGTCGTCCTTGGAGGGAGCAGACATTACGACATACTTAGCACCAGCGTCGATGTGACCCTGAGCCTTGTCCTTGGAGAGGAAGAGGCCGGTAGACTCGACGACGTACTCAGCACCGATAGCGTCCCACTTCAGGTCAGCGGGGTTGCGCTCAGCGGTGATGCGGATCGTCTTGCCGTTGACTACGAGGTTACCATCCTTGACCTCGACCGTGCCATCGAAGCGACCGTGCATCGTGTCGTACTTCAGCATGTATGCCATGTACTCTGCATCGAGGAGGTCATTGATACCTACGATCTCGATGTCCGTACGCTTCTGAGCTGCACGGAAGACGAAACGGCCGATACGTCCGAAGCCGTTAATACCTACTTTAATCATCTTACTTATTACTTATACGTGAATACTATTTATACTGCTTTGGTGCGCTGGTCGAGGCAGCCCGTAGGGCATACCCGCCTTTTGCTCCGCAAATTTACGGAAATTTATCCACATCACCTAAGCGCTGCTAGGTCTCGGTGCATAATCTCCTCCCGCCTCGCTCAGCTGGGGGCGAGACTCGCGGTCGAAGGCGCGTCAGAGGGGCTCTAAGCCAAGGGGAAAAGGGCTCCTGAGGGATATCCGTCAGACGCCCGACGGACGGCAGTCAGCGCCGTGAGGGACGGCAGTCAGCGGGCTGAGGGCTATCCCTCGCGGCGTGAGCAGCGGACTCTTGCCGCGCTGAGCTGCCTAAGCGGCCTTGCTTGAGGCCGCTTGGACAGCTGTCGTGGTGCTTATGGGGAGGGGAAATCGCCCTTGGTCGGGGAGGAGGGGGCGCTTACGCAGCGCTTAGGCCAAGGGGGCTGTGGGGGCCTCGAGGAGGGCCAGGGCGGACTCGAGGAGGTCGGGGGCGCTGGCGTCGAGCCAATGGATGGAGGGGTCGCGCTGCCACCAGCTGAGCTGCTTGCGGGCATAGTGGCGGCTGTTGCGCTGGATGAGGCGGATGGCCTCGGCGCGGTCGATGGTGCCATCGAAGTAGGCGAAGAGCTCCTTGTAGCCTACGGTGTTCAGCGCGTTGAGCTCGCGGTAGGGGTAGACGGCGCGCGCCTCGGCCTCCAGCCCCACCTCGAGCATCAGCTCCACACGCCGATCTATGCGGGCGTAGAGCTCGGGGCGTGGGCGCTGGAGCCCGACCCTCAGGATGCGGAAGGGGCGCTGCTTGGGCTCCCCTCGGTGGTAGCTGGTGAAGGGGCGGCCCGTGGCGAGGTAGACCTCCCAGGCATGGAGGAGGCGCTTGTAGTTGGCTGGGTCGACCTGGCTCAGATAGTCGGGGTCGACCCGCTCCAGCTCCTGGCGTATGCCCTCTAGCCCCTCGGCCTCGTAGCGCTGCCAGACGGCACGGCGCAGCTCCTCGGGCACGCTGGGCACGGCGTCGAGCCCGCGGCAGAGCGCATCGACGTACATCATCGAGCCGCCCGAGACGAGGACGACGGGATGCTCCGCGAAGAGTCCCGCGAGCGTCTCCAGCGCCTCCTGCTCGTAGTCGGAGGCGCTGTAGTAGTCGTGGATGCTGTGTGTGCCTACGAAGTAATGAGGTACAGCCGCTCGCTCCTCTAGGGAGGGGGCAGCTGTGCCTATAGGGAGCTCGCGGTAGATCTGCCGCGAGTCAGCCGAGAGGATGCTCGTGGAGAGGCGCTGCGCCAGGCGGATACTTAGCTCCGTCTTGCCTACCCCCGTGGCCCCCACGAGGACTAGGAGCAGCGGGCTGCTAGTAGAGGCTCTCGGCATCCGCGATATCGAAGCCCTCGAGGTCAAGCTCATCCTCGCTGAAGGACTCATCCCCGAAGTCCTCGCCCTCGAAGGGCGTCCCAGAGATGGCCGCAGCGCGTGTCAGCGACTCCTCGAAGGAGGCGATCTGCTTCGGCGCCTTGCCCTCACTGAGGATCATCTGGGGGGTCTCGAGGCTCTTGCCTGGCTGCAGCTCCTCGACCTCGATGAAGAGGCCGCGCTCACTGAGCATGTCGAAGACGAAGAAGAGGTGGTCGCCACGGCGCTCGAGCTTGTCCTCCAGCAGCGTGTCGGCCATCAGCAGGCTGTCCTCGTCGGGGCGTGAGCCCATGTCCATGCGGGTGATCTCCTCCTCCTTCTGCCAGTCCTCGTCGCAGACGTAGAAGCTCGTCAGCTCGTCGGGACGGTAGCCCAGGCTGTCGAGGATGAAGTCATTGAGCTGCAGGAAGCTCGCCTCGGAGTCGATGAGTAGCTCGCGGCGGAAGAAGTCGTTCTCGTCCGAGAGCAGGGATAGACGGTATACCATAATATAGGTGGATCTAGGTGCGGGCGCGCCCCAGCAGCAGCGCCCCCGTGCTGGGTGCTAGGCGCTGCTACGGGTGCGCTACTTGGGCTGCGTGAGGGAGAGGCAGAGCTCGTCGAGCTGCTCCTGGTCGATGAGCGAGGGCGCATCGATCATCACGTCGCGGCCAGAGTTATTCTTGGGGAAGGCGATACAGTCACGGATGCTGTCCAGCCCAGCGAAGAGCGAGACGAAGCGATCCAGCCCGTAGGCCAGCCCGCCGTGGGGAGGAGCCCCGTACTTGAAGGCATTCATCAGGAAGCCGAACTGCTCCTGAGCCTTCTCTGGGGTGAAGCCGAGGAGGTCGAACATCTGTGCCTGCAGCCCGCTGTCGTGGATACGGATCGAGCCACCGCCGACCTCGACGCCGTTGATGACCATGTCGTAGGCATTGGCACGCACGGCTCCTGGGTCGGTCGCCAGTAGGGGGATGTCCTCGGGCTTGGGTGAGGTGAAGGGGTGGTGCATGGCGTAGAAGCGCTGCGTCTCCTCATCCCACTCGAAGAGCGGGAAGTCCACCACCCAGAGGCAGGAGAACTGGCGCTTGTCTCTGAGCCCGAGCTGCGAGCCCAGCTCAAGCCGGAGCTCGCAGAGCTGCTTGCGTACCTTCATCGGCTCGTCCCCCGAGAGGATGAGGATGAGGTCGCCGGGTACGGCCTGCATCTTGGAGGCCAGTGCCTGCAGCGTCTCCTGGCTGTAGAACTTGTCCACGCTGCTCTTGACCGTGCCGTCGGCCTCGACGCGTGCGTAGACCATCCCCTTAGCACCGATCTGCGGGCGCTTGACGAAGTCCGTCAGGGCATCCAGCTGCTTACGCGTGTAGCTGGCGGTACCCTGGGCACAGATGCCCCCGATGTAGGCGGCATCGTCGAAGACCCCGAAGCCGAAGCCCGAGAGCGTATCCTTGAGCTCTACAAACTCCATGCCAAAGCGCGTGTCGGGCTTGTCCGACCCGTAGCGGCTCATCGCCTCCTGCCAGCTCATGCGGGGGAAGGGAGTGGTGACCTCCACGCCCAGCAGCTCCTGGAAGAGGTACTTCGTCATGCCCTCGAAGATGGTCAGCACGTCCTCCTGCTCCACGAAGCTCATCTCGCAGTCGATCTGCGTGAACTCGGGCTGGCGGTCGGCGCGCAGGTCTTCGTCGCGGAAGCACTTGACGATCTGGAAGTAGCGGTCGAAGCCGCTGACCATCAGCAGCTGCTTGAAGGTCTGCGGTGACTGCGGCAGGGCGTAGAACTGATTGGGGTTCATGCGCGAGGGCACGACGAAGTCGCGGGCGCCCTCAGGGGTAGACTTGATCAGTACGGGCGTCTCGACCTCGAGGAAGCCCTGGGCGTCGAGGTAGCGACGTACGGCTAGGGCGAAGCGGTGACGCAGCTCGAGGTTGGAGCGCACGCAGCTGCGGCGTAGGTCGAGGTAGCGGTACTTCATACGCAGGTCATCACCGCCGTCGGTCTCGTCCTCGATGGTGAAGGGGGGGACCTCCGAGGCGTTGAGCACGCTGAGGCGCTCGACGAGGATCTCGATGTCGCCCGTGTCGAGCTTGGGGTTCTTGTTCTCACGCTCGGCGACCTTGCCCGAGACCTGGATGACGTATTCGCGTCCCAGCTTCTCAGCCTGGGCGATGAGGTCGGGGCCGACGAGGCTCTCGTTGAAGACCAGCTGCGTGATGCCGTAGCGGTCACGCAGATCGACGAAGATCATGCCGCCCATGCGACGTGCCTTCTGTACCCAGCCGGCGAGCGTGACCTGCTCCCCGACCTGGCTGAGGCGCAGCGCGCCGCAGGTAGTAGTGCGATACATAGCTATATCTATTGTATGGTGTTGTCTCTAGCGCAAAAGTACGAAGAATTGACCGACCGCGCCCTGCCGTGCGCCTTCGGCCCTGAGCTGCTTAGGCTGTAGACTCAGCCCGCCTAGCGCTGAGGCGCCCTGAGCCCCTCGGGGCTGGATAGCGAGGAGGCCACCGAGCAGGGTCGCTCGGTGGCCTCTATAGGGCGCTTAGGCCTTGTCTGTCTCCCGCCGCTGCTTACTCTAGGAGGGAGGTAGCGGCGCGGGAGCTAGAGCTCTAGAGCCTAATCCCGTACTGCAGCTCCAGGAGGATGGGGGTCTCGCCTCTCTGGCTGCTCGAGGACCAAAACTTCGTGCCATCATACATGTGTATGCGGTTACGAACGTAGCCCAGCCCTAGGGCGGTGCGCAGGTAGCTCTTTTGGCTCAGCCCGAAGGTCCATCCGAAGCTCAGGGCTCGGCCAAGGCTATAGTCTGTCCACATATACTCGCTTGGCTTGGGGCCGAAGAGGGAGAGCTTGTTTCCTCCCTCGATTGCTAGGCGGAAGCTCAGATAGCCCCCCTTCTGATAGTAGGGGCTGGTGGAGGCCTTGGAGAAGTACCAGCGTGGGGCGAACTCTAGGTAAGGGGCTAGACCGCTGAAGTTCAGCTCTCCCTTCCCGCTAGCCCCTTTGCTATAGCCTAGCCCGATAGCCAAGCCTGTCCGAGCGGTGAGGGAGAAGCGGCGAGAGAGTCGGAACTCGTAGCTGAGCCCATTATGGGAGCCGAGCTCGAAGCCGTACTGGTGGCGCTGCAGGGGAGCCTCAGCCTCCTGCGCTAGGAGTGTGCCTGTCCCAAGGGCTAGGGTGAGCCCTAGCTGTAGGATCGTTTTCTTCATATTGATCTTAATATGTAGTGTAGCTGACAGCCTCCCTGCGGGTGCAGGGGGCACCCGTCGCTTCGCCTCCTAGGCGAGTGGCGGGGTGTAGCAGAGGCAAAGATATAGGAATTATCCGCACAGCGCAAGGCGCTGGTGTCACGAAGGGCGCAGGAGGCTAAGACGGATGCTCTTAGCCCCCTGCGCTTGGGGAGAGAGGAGGGTCGTGCTAGGCTTGGCGGCGGGCTTCGGGATGGGGGCGGCTCGGGCTAGTTCGCCTGGGGACGAAGGGTGATGACGGCGTATTCGCTCTGGGTGCCTATGCGGTACTTGCCGCCCCAGATGCCTATGCCGCTCGAGACGTAGTACTGCGTGGCGCCGCGGCGGTGGTAGCCGTGTGCCCGCTCGTAGAGCTGGTCCACGACGAGGTTGAGGGGGAAGACCTGCCCGCGGTGCGTATGCCCCGAGAGCTGGAGGTCTATGCCCGCCTGCTCGGCCTCCTCGAGGTGGTGGGGCTGGTGGTCGAGCAGGAGGATGGGCTTCGTGCGGTCGAGCCCTGCCGTCAGCTCCTGCAGCGAGCGGCGACGGCGATTGGTCGCATCATCGCGCCCGATGATGTAGAGCTTGTCCTCGAATGTGGCTACCGAGTCCTGCAGCAGCTGGATCTTCGTCTGACGGATGAAGCTCTTCTCTCGCGCCTCGCCGCCGATGTACTCATGATTGCCGAGACAGGCGTAGACGGGGGCCTCGAGCTGATTCACCAGTTCGGCCAGGCGATCCTCCAGCACGGGGCGCACGTCGCCATCCACGAGGTCGCCCGCGATGAGGATGAGGTCGGGGCGCTCGGCATTGATGAGCTGTACCCAGCGGCTCAGCTCCTCGCGGCCTATGGTGTAGCCTAGGTGCAGGTCACTGATGCCGACGATCTTGATCGGGCGCTCCAGCTGCTTGGCCACGGTGAGCTCCAGCGGTACGCGCTCTTTGTGCTGGTAGCGGTAGCTGCCCCAGGCGAAGATGCCGACGATGAGGAGCCCCAGCGCGCCCGCCAGCGGCCAGCTCGGGGCGAGGAGCGGTCGTAGCTGTGGGATGAGGCGCAGCAGGTCGAGCGCGAGGAAGAGGAGGACGAGGTAGAGCAGCCAGAAGATCCAGGACGTGCTGAAGGGGTAGGTATAGCGCGTCACGGCTACCGACAGACTGCCCCTGAGGAGCAGGCTGATGAGGCTGAGAGCGAAGGCCCCGAGCCACAGCCCTAGGACGATCCAGCGCAGGGCAGGCGTCATGGGGGCGATGGTCACGAGGCGCCAGCTAGAGTAGCCGAGGCCGAGGAGGAGGACGGAGATGGCCGTCACGATCATCGCTATAGGAGGCATAGGGGAGCAAGCGCTTAGTGACGGAGGTCGCGCGGCTCGACGGGGATATTGCGCTTGAGGATCAGGCGCAGCGAGCGGTCGTAGGTGATGTAGTTCCAGACCCAGTTCAGCAGGACGATGATCTTATTGCGCACCGAGAGAATGGAGCGTAGGTGCACGACCAGCCAGAGCAGCCAGGCGGAGAAGCCGCCCCACTTCAGACGGCCGATCTCGGCCACGGCCTTATTACGCCCTATGGTGGCCATAGAGCCCAGGTCGCGGTAGGCGAAGGGACGCTGAGGACGGCCCTCGAGGCGTGCCTTGAGGTTAGAGGCCAGGAGCTTCGCCTGCTGTAGGGCTACCTGCGCCTGCTGTGGATGTCCCTGCGGGTAGTTGGGGTCCGTGGTCATGAGGCTCTGGTCGCCGAGGGCGAAGATGTCGGGGTAGCCGAGGACCTCGCTATGGGCGTCGACGAGGATGCGGCGGCCACGGCCGAGGGTCTCTGCCGCGAGGCCCGCCACCTCGTTGGCGGTGATACCGCTCACCCAGATGACGGTGCGGGAGCGCATGACCTCGCCGTCGGCGAAGGAGAGCGTCAGCCCGTCGTAGTCGGTGACCATCTTGCCGAAGTGCAGCTCCACCCCTAGGCTCCTCAGCCCACGGGCTGCGGCCTCGGAGCTCTTCTCACTCATCGCCCCCAAGAGGCGTGGTGCGGCATCCACCAGATGGATCTCGAAGGCGTCGATATCCAGCCCCGGGTAGTCCTTGGGCAGGACGTAGCGCTTCATCTCCGCCAGCGCCCCAGCGATCTCGACCCCTGAGGGGCCGCCGCCGACGATGATGACGCGCAGCAGGGCGGCCTGCTCCTCGGGATGGTCTGCCACCAGTGCCTGCTCGATATGCTGAAGTAGGATGTTACGTAGGTTTATCGACTCGTAGAGCGTCTTCATCGGTAGGGCGTGGCGCGCCACCTGCTCCTTGCCGAAGAAGTTCGTCGTCCCGCCGCAGGCCAGCACGAGGTAGTCGTAGCTGACGGGCCCCACGGAGGTGAGGAGCTGCTTCTGCTCGGCGTCGACCGCCTCCACCGAGGCTAGGCGGAAGAGGAAGTTATCCTTGCGGCGGAAGGCCGAGCGGAAGGGGAAGGCGATGCTGCTGGGCTCGAGGCCCGAGGAGGCCACCTGGTAGATCAGCGGGGGGAACTGGTGGTAGTTGTTCTGATCGATCAGGACGATCTGGAAGCGACTACTATCGAGCTCCTGGGCGAGCTTGAGCCCGCCGAAGCCTCCGCCTGCGATGACCACGCGGGGCAGCGAGGAGCTGGGGATATTGATGCTCATAGATTGGAATAGCTAAATACGTCTTTATTCGTCTGCAGGGATAGAACCGCCCTTGTGGGCAAAAGGTTACGAGCCCTGTGCCCTACCTGTCGCACGGCTGCTTCCCCTAGGCTTACCGCCCGAGCGCGGCTGTGGGGGAGGCTTCTTGAGGGATATCAGTCAGCGCCGTGAGGGACGTCTGTCAGGTGCGTCAGGGACGTCCGTCAGCGCCGTGAGAGATATCCCTCAGCGCAGCCCCCTGGAAGCTGGGCGCTCGCTACCCCCTTGCCGCTGGCGGCAGTCGTAGACCACCCGTGGGGGCTCCCCGTAGCGCGGCTGTGGGGCTTCGTTCGCTTGGTGGCGAGCTAGCTCTAGGCTGAGCCGAGCTGATGGGGCTCCCCCCTTAGGCAGGGGCTGTCGCTCCCTTAGCGGGGGGGCGCCGCGGCTAGCTCGCCGAATGGGAATAGATGTGTACATTTGCTCCTAGTACAATGACTACAAATAAGCTGACAAGTATGAAGCCCAAGCAACTGCTATCCCCCACCGTCGTACGCACGATACTCCTCGTCGTCTACTGCCTCATCGGCTGGTGGCTCTTCTACTATCACGAGGGGATGAGCCTCCGGGAGGCCTATCGGAGCCTCCTGCCGCTGCTCCTCTTCGTGCTCTGCCTGCCTGCGGCAGCTGCACGGACGCAGCGCTTCCTCGCCCGACTGCGTCGCGAGTCCCAGCAGCAGGCCTAGCCCTCCGATAGACACTCCTACATCTAAGTACGACAGCGCCCGCCTCCCCAGCTAGGGAAGGCGGGCGCTGTCTGTAGTAGGTGTGCTGAGCAGCGGCGCTAGTCGGCGATGATGCTCATCTCGGCACCGCTGGCGTAGTCGCCACCGTTCTGCGCCGAGAGGGCCGTGAAGCGGAGGTAGCGGGCGCGCTGAGGCTGGCTGAGGTCGACGCGCTTGAGCTTCTTGTCCTTGACGAAGCTCCCCTTCTGCACCTCCGTCCAGGTCTTGCCGTCCTGACTGATGGAGATGGCGTAGTCCTTGACGTCGCCCGTCCAGCTCTCATCCTGACGTGGCAGGTAGGTGAAGGCTCGGATGAGCTTGGGCTGAAGGATGTCAAAGTCGACCCAGTGGGGGTACTTGGCTACCGTCACGGAGTACATGCTGTGCCAGATCGAGGCGGGGTCGAAGTCGAGGAGGTTCGCTGCCTCGTCGCCGTAGGGCACCTCCTCGCTGCTGGCAGAGAGGATGGTCGCCTGCACCGTCTCTACGCGGGTGAAGTGCTCGACGCTCACCAGCTCGGGGTGACGCCTATCCCAGGCCTTGACCTCGACGGGCTCGCGCATCAGCACGGGGCCCGTGTAGCGCTGCGCCTTAGTCTTGCCGATCTGGATCATCAGCTCGGCGCCAGGGCGTGCCTTCAGGCTGAGCATGCCATCCAGCCCGCGGGCGATGATGGGAGCAGCGGCTGCCTGGGGGACGGTCGTGCTGTGCGTCTGCTGAGGCTTGATACCACGCAGCGGGCGGATTGTCAGGCCGAAGTAGTGGGGCTCGGCCTTCGTCTGGTACTGCTCGGTGGGAGGGCCCTGACCGCAGCTGAAGCCGCCGAGACCCGTGGAGCTGATCCCCAGCACGAGGTGCGTATCCCCAGCAGGGGGCAGCTCCGTGGGGTGTGGGGCGAACAGCAGATCCAGGGCCGAGTAGGGCAGGGCGGAGCTCGTCATCACGCTGTCGGAGATGAAGAGGAGGCCATTGCCTGCGGCGTTCGTCAGGCTCGTCCAGCGTACGTCCTCGCGGTTGGCCATCGTCTGGGGCTTGGGGAAGGAGATGAACTGGCCTGCGACGGTGCTCTGGTGGAGCTGGACGAACTGGCCGCTCTTGCGGTCGCCGTAGTTATTGATCGGGCCACGGCCGTAGTAGCGGTACTGGTCGTAGCTCTTGGGCAGGACGAACTCATAGCCGAGACGCGCCAGGACGAGGTTCGGCTTATTGGAGCTGATGCCCGAGTTCAGCTGGATCGTCCCGTCGGGGCGTACCGTCCAGACGACCTGTGAGGTGAAGTGGAAGTCCTCGGGACCGAAGCGCTGCGTCGTGTCCTCGATGATCTCGTAGCGGCCCGAGGCGCGCTCCATCTTGAGGACGGCAGCGTTCGGCGCCTGTGAGCGCACGGTGAAGAAGAGCTGTAGCGAGCCGTCGGCGAGGTGCTGCACCTTGTACTGCTGTACCTGATGGCGGAGGTTGTGCAGGCCGTTGGCTACCCAGCGTCTGCGTGCCCAGATATCATTGTCGGCAGGGGCGCGGAAGGCGTCGAGGCGGGGACCCTGACCAGGGCGCAGCAGCGTATCGCCTGCGTAGACGAGGCTGGAGAGCGTACCCTCCTTGAGGTCGAAGGCAGCGGAGAAGTCCCTACCCGTGACGCTGTAGCTATCCCCCTCCTTAGTGACCTTCGCCAGGCGCAGTCCGCCCGTAGGCTGGGCGACCTCAGGGCGCTTGCTCTGGTAGGGGAGCTGCTCGTCGGCCTGCACGTAGCCAGCCTTAGCCCAGGGCTTGTCTACCTTGAGGGCGAGCCCGAGGGTGAGGAAGTACTCCTTCTCGGGCGAGGCCACCCCCAGCTGGCTGGGATCTAGGCTCAGCTCGGCCGACTGGCGAGGCCCGATGGCGGGGAGCTGCTGCGTGCCGCTCTTGGTGACCACGCCGTCCTCGATGAGGCGCCAGCGTAGCTCGTAGTCGGAGAGGTCGGTGAAGTAGTTCTTATTGCTGATGCGCAGGCGGTGCGCTGCACGGTCAGCCCAGGCGAAGCCTACATTCTGATACACCTTCTTGACCTCGTAGTACTGAGGCTTGGGCTCGAGGTCAGCGAAGACCAGGCCGTTCATGACGAACATCCCGCTATTGGGCTTGTCGCCGAAGTCACCGCCGTAGGCTAGGTAGCGCGTGCCGTCGGGCTTATAGTTGTAGAGCGCCTGGTCGACCCAGTCCCAGATGGCACCGCCGCAGATGAAGTTGGTGCTCTCGATGGCCTGCCACATGTCGCTGAGGCCGCCACAGGCATTGCCCATGGAGTGGGCGTACTCCGAGATGTGGAAGGGATACTTGATCTTGTAGCCACCCTTCGCCGCACCCTGCACCCAGGAGACGGAGGGGTACTGGTTGGAGCCCATGTCGACGATCTCGTTGTTGCGCTCGTACTGGATGGGGCGCGAGGTGTCGAGCTTCTTGGTAGCCTGGTAGCTCTTGACGAAGTTCACGCCTGGGCCCGCCTCGTTACCCAGCGACCAGATGACGATGGAGGGGTGGTTATAGTTGGCATGCACCATCTCCAGCATGCGCGCCACGTGCTGCGTCTCCCACTCGGGGACGTGCGAGAGCGAGGCCTCGCCGTAGTAGTACTCGTGCGACTCGATGTTGGCCTCGTCCTCGAGGTAGATACCGTACTTGTCGCAGAGGTAGTACCAGTAGGGGCTGGGGGGGTAGTGCGAGTTGCGCACGTGGTTGATATTGGCGCGCTTCATCATCATGACCTCGCGCTCCATCTGCTCCTTGGTGATGGCGTGGCCTAGGGCGGGGTTGGTCTCGTGGCGGTTCGTGCCCTTGAGCTTGACGGGCTTGCCATTGACATAGTAGTAGCGCCCAGCGATGCCGAACTCATCCTCCGAGGCAGGCGTGTCCTTGATCTCCACCGTGCGGAAGCCCGTGTAGGTCGAGGCCTTATCTAGGAGCGTCTTGCCCGCAGCGTCGTAGAGCTCGGCCACGAGGACATAGCGCCAAGGTGCTTCGGCAGACCACATTCGGGGCTGCGAGAGCGTCAGCTGCGCCTCCGTCGTGCCGAAGGCGCTTACCTTCGCTGTGGCCGTAGCTACGGGACGTGCTTCGGCTTCGTCCGAGTAGAGGGGCAGGCCGTAGAGGCTGTAGCGGAGCTGCTGCCCAGGCTTAGCCTTTTTGCTCAGGGAGCTCACCTCGGCGGTGATGCTCAGCGTGCCCGTCTGGTAGTCCTTCGTGAGGCCGGGCAGTACACGCAGGTCACGCAGCTGCGTCTGGGGCTTGGCCGTCAGGTAGACGGAGCGGAAGATCCCCGGCAGGCGGAACATGTCCTGCGACTCGAGGAAGGAGCCATCGCTGCTACGGTAGACCTCGACGGCCACGGTATGCTCCTTGAGCTTGGGGTCGAGGTAGGGGGAGATGTCGAAGGAGGCGAGGTTGCGCGAGTTCTTCGAGAAGCCCACGTAGCGCCCGTCGATCCAGAGATAGAAGAAGGAGTCTACGCCGTCGAAGTTGAGGTAGACGGCCTTGCCCGCCCACTCACTGGGGACACTGAACTGGCGCAGGTAGGAGCCCACCTCGTTTCGATCGCGGTAGGTCGTCCAGTCCTTGGGGGGCGTACGCATGACGCCCTTCTTCCAGTCGCCGACCTTGACCTCGTGGTAGAAGATCACGGGCTGATTGACGTAGATAGGTGTGCCGTAGCGCTGCGTGCCGTCCTTCTGCAGGCCGTAGACGTTCCAGCTCATCGGGACATTGACCTCATCCCAGCGGGAGGCGTCGTAGCCCAGGCGGTAGAAGTCCTGGGGACGCTCCTCAGGGGTGCGTACCCAGTGGAAGCGCCAGCGGCCGTCGAGGCTGCGGTAGAGGCTACTGTGCTCGGGCAGCACACGCTCGGCACGGTCGCCCGCGGCGAAGGAGAAGAAATAGCTGTGGGGGAGCTGCTTGTTGCGTGCGTAGTCCTCGGGGCTCTGCCACTCCTGCCCTGTGGGGGCGGCCTCCGTACGGAAGGAGTAGCCAGGCAGCAGGGCCTGAGCGCCGAGGTCTACTCCACGGCCTAGGAGCAGCGCGGCTGCGGCGAGCAGCACGAGGCGCTTCTTGGTGTAGCGATTCATGTCGGTGTAGTAGACGTTTTGGATGGTATATCTATTGTGTACTCTTGCGGTGGGGGACTAGAGGAGTCCTTGGGCTCGGGCTACCTCTAAGGTATCTCTGAGGCCTTCCTCGAGGTCGTAGCGCGGCCGCCAGCCGAGGGCGATGAGCGGGGAGGGATCGCAGCGCCAGTTGCGCTGGGCGAGGATCGGGTACTTATCTCTATTGAGTGGCGTGACCTTCCCGCTGAGCCGCGCCCAGAGCGAGCCGAGCTGACAGACGCCCCACAGCAGCGGTAGCGGGACGCGTAGGTGCAGCACGCGGCGGCGCCCCAGCAGGCGCTGGACGAGCCGCCCGTACTCTATATCCGTATAGGTAGCGCCGTCGGAGACGATGTAGCGCTCGCCCTCAGCCTCGGGCCGAGAGAGGACGTGCAGCGCGGCACGAGCCACATCGGCGCCGTGGACGAAGGTCAGGTACTGCGTCTGACAGCCCGCCATAGCGTTGATGCCGCCAGCGATCCCGCGCAGCGACATTAGGTAGTCCTTATCCCCTGGGCCGTAGACGCCCGTAGGCAGGAGGATGGTGAAGGGGAGGCCCGACTGCTCGGTGTAGTGCTCCGCCAGGCACTTGCTGCGGCCGTAGCGCGTCGTCGGGCGCTGCGGATCGTCGGCGCGCAGTGGGGTATCGTCGCGGTGGATGTCGCCGTAGCTGCTGAGGCTACTCATCAGGACGAAGCGCTCAGGCGGCTGCGGCAGGTCGATGAGGGCCGACAGCAGGCGTAGCGTGTGCTCGGCATTGACCTCCTGGAACTCCTCGAGTCGCGCCGTCTTAGTGATGCCCGCGTTGTGGATGACGTAGTGCCATAGGGGCTCGCCGGGATACTGGGCGCTGAGGACATGGAAGGCCGAGCGCATCTGCTCGGCATCGTAGTAGTTGACTTCCACGTAGCGTATGCCCTCACGCTCGAGGCGCTCCAGCTGGGCGCCAGCGCGTACGGCTACCCAGAGCTCGTAGCCAGCTGCCCGAGCCTCGCGCAGCATGTGGCTGCCGATGAAGCCCGAGGAGCCCGTGATCAGTAGGCGGGGTGTGGTGCTCATGGTCTAGCTGGATCGCGTGGGTAGCGTCTAGGCGCGGGCTAGAAGACGGAGAAGTGCACGTAGCGCTTGGGATTCTCCTTGAGGTCGCGCATCAGGCGGTCGGCATTGTTCACCAGGCTATCCAGACGGTTGTAGAGGCTGGGGTCACTGAGCAGGAGCCCTGCCGTGTTGTCCTTGCTGCGGAGCTGTGCCGTGACCTGCTGCAGCTGGCGCGTCGTCTCGTTGAGATGCTGCATCATGGAGTCGAGCTTGAGCTGGGTGAGCTGTGCGCTGAAGGCGTTGAGGTTGCCCGTCATGCCATGCACGTTATCCATCACGGGCTTGAGGCTCTGGCTGGATTGGTTGAGGGCAGCCATCATCGCATGCAGCTGCATAGAGGATCCCTTGAGGGCCAGCAGCACGCTGTCGATACTCTTGTCGTGTAGCAGGGTGTCCAGGCGAACGAGGGTCTGCGTGATGGTGGGCATCATGTTGTTGACCGCGGGGAGGATCTGCTCGGTCGCGACTGAGAGCAGGTCGCCAGCGGGGGAGACGCTGGGGATGGTGTCGCCGTCGGAGAGGGCACGTGCGTCCTGGCCGTTGATGGTAAGGATGAGCTCCGAGCCGCTCAGCGGGTTCATCTTGATCTTGACGATACTCGTGGGGCTGACGCGTATGTGGGGATCGAGCGCTAGCTCGACGGTCGCGCCGTAGCCTCGGTTGTAGTCGAAGCGCACGTCACGCACCGAGCCGACCTTGAAGCCACTGACGATAACGGGTGTGGCGACGGTGACGCTGTTGAGGTTGTCGAAGTGCGCGTAGTAGGTCGTGGTCTTCTTGAAGATCTCGATCCCCTTGAGGTAGTTGATCCCGATGTAGCCGAGGACGAGGGCTAGGACGGTGAGGAGACCTATCTGTACTTCTTTCTTGAACTTCATATAGAGCGGGCTGAGCAGTAGTGATGAATCGGATGAATGGGAGTGAGGGGGCTAGCGCAGGCGCTGTGAGCCCTTGTAGGGGACGATGTAGGCATCCTGGTAGGCCTTAGGTAGCGCTTTGATCTGAGCTTGGGCTTCGGCCTTGGTCTTGCAGGCGGGTAGTAGGTAGATATAAGCCTTACCCGCCTGCTGTCGTTCGATGGGCTGGGGGAGGCGGCGGAAGCGCGCGTCCTTGGTGTCGATCTTCTCGGGGGAGGAGAGGAACTGCACGCGGTAGTGTAGCCCTTCGGTGAGCTTGGTCTCGGGTTGCTGCTTGAAGGCCTCCTTGACCTTCGTGGCGACGCTGGAGTTGGCTGAGGAGCTGGAGCTGCTGCGCTCGCTACGTGTGGGGCTCGAGCTGCTGGACTTGGCGGGGCTAGCCGTGATGCTGTCGGCCGTGTTCTCGACCTGAGCACTGGGCTCGGCCTCGGGCTCGGGGGCGGTCGTCGCGCTGTCGCGTCGGGTACTGCGGGGGCTGGCCTTGCCGCGCCAGGCGGCGTAGTAGCTGGAGAAGGCTCCCGCTATGGAGCTGGCGAGTTCCTCCTGACCCTGGGTGGAGAGCATGTAGGCGGCCTCGCTGGCGTTGGAGAGGAAGCCGATCTCGGTAAGCACGCTGGGCATAGCGGACTGACTGAGTACCCAGAGGATGTCCTGACGTACGCCGCGGCTGTAGCGGCCTGAGCGGTGGTAGTGACGCTGTATGTGGTTCGCCAGGTCAATACTCTTGTTGAAGTAGGCGTCCTGCATGAGGTCAAACATGATGTAGCTCTCCGTCGAGGTCGGGTCGAAGCCTCGGTAGGTCGTCTTATAGTCGCTCTCCAGGAGCATGGCCTTGTTCTCGCGCATCGCTACGCTGAGGTTGTTGGCCAGCTTGGCAACGCCGAGGACGTAGGTCTCGGTGCCGTAGACGCTCTTGGACGGGGCGCTATTGACGTGGATGCTGAGCATCATCGAGGCCTTGTTGCGGTTGGCGAAGTCCGCACGCTCCTGCAGCCCGACGAAGACGTCGGTACGGCGCGTGTAGAGGACGCGTACCTCGGGGTGCGAGGCCTGGATCTTCGCCCCGACGAGCTTGGCCACGGCGAGCGTGATGTCCTTCTCCTTACCTCCATTGCCTACGGTACCCGAGTCCTTACCCCCGTGTCCTGCATCCAGGACGACGGTGAATAGGCGCTGCGCCTCCACCCACTGGGGGCAGAGCAGACCGAGGAGGAGGATGAAGAGCCCCATACGGAGCGTGTGCGATGCTGACCTAGAGCGAGGACACATAGCTGAGCTATACCTGGTGATGACGATGGGTGCTATCGTAGACGCGTCCAGAGGGCTCGCGCGCAGGATAGCTTATATATATATTACAATGCAACAAAGATACGGCTTTTCCCAAAGGGAAGACGTGCCCAGAGCTCAGGTGACAGCCCGTACTGGAGGAATTTAGTTCAAGGGGTGAGCTCCTACCCTGCCTTCGGTGGCTCCCCCACGGCCTCTTAGGGGTGGGCGAAGCTCCTCATAAGGCACGCCGCTCGTCCCCCTAGGCTCGGGCGGTCGGCACTGCCGTCCCTGAGCCGCGCGACTGATAGCAGTCGGCGCCGTGACGGATAGCTCGGAAGGTGTGCTTGCTTACCTTACTCAGCTCGCTGAGCGCCTGCTATAAAGGACTTCGCCCCTGCCTCCCTCGACGAAGGGAGACAGGGGCGAAGCTATTTAGGGGGCTTGAGGCAGCGGGCTAGCGCTCTTCAGCAGCGAGGAGCTCGCTACACAGCTGGTAGCCCTTGATCATCATGCGGGGGATGTGGAAGGGCCCCTTGAAGAGGTTGCCCTTGGCGGGCTGCGCCACCGAGCCATCGCGGTGCAGGTAGCCGTACCACTCGCCGTACTCGTGGTCGGGCAGGTGGGCGTACATCCAGTCGCTGATCTGTCGGTGCATCTTCAGGTAGCGCTCCTCGCCCGTCATCTGATAGGCGTAGAGCGTGGCGATGACGGCCTCGGTCTGTGGCCACCAGAACTTCATGTCCTGCGCATAGTCCTGACAGGGCAGGCCCTTGCAGTCACGGAAGTTGATGATCCCACCGTAGAGCTCGTCCCAGCCCCAGTCCCAGGACCAGTCTAGGATCTTGCAGCCGAGCTCGATGAGGTGCTTGTCACCACCGCGGTACTTAGCCTCCTCGAGGATGAACCAAGCCGTCTCGATGCAGTGCCCTGGGTTGATGAGGCGACCGCTGAGGCTGTCGATGAACTCCCCATTGGGGCCGACCATCTCCAGCAGCGCCTTGTACTCGGGGTGGAGGAAGTAGCGCTCCAGCTTGTCCAGCGACTCGGCGATCTGCGCGTCCAGCACAGGGTCGGGTAGAGCCTCACGGATACGGCTAGCCGTGTTGATCAGGATCATCACGATGGAGTGACCCTGCGCCTGCAGCTCCTCGGTGTACTTAGGCTCGAGGATGCCGGGCGTGGTGAGGAAGCGCTGGATGTCCTTGAAGAGCTGGACGGCCTTCTCTGCATAGCGCTTGTCTCCCGAGGCTATGGCGTACTCGCTGAAGGCGATGGCAGCGAAGCTCTCACTGAAGACATAGCGGCGTCTGCGCAGGCCGCGGCCGTCCTCCGTCACCTCGAAGAACATACGCCCATCCGTGTCGAAGCAGTGGCGCTCGATGAACTCGATGGTCGTGCGTGCGGCCTCGAGCCACTCGGGGCGCTGCTCGATCTGATTGTAGGCGAAGGAGGCGACGAAGGCGAAGCGACCTTGGAACCATACGCTCTTGGTCGTGTCCATGAGCGTACCGTCACGATCTACGCAGGTGTAGATGCCGCCGTGCTTGCGGTCGAGACCGTGCTGGAGCCAGAAGGGGAGGATATTCTCCACCAGGTCCTCACGGTAGCGGTCACGCGTGGCCCGGAGGTAGTTGCTGATCTGTCCCACGTGACGCTAGAGCTTGTTGCCCTTGTTGAAGAAGTCGATCGCCTCGAGCTCTGCCTTGATCTGTGCCTCCTCCTCGTCGGTGATGTTGCGGAAGGGCGTGCGGTTGCCCCCGAGGTCGAGGCCCATGAGCTTCATGATGCGCTTGCCGGCGACGATATTGCCGCGGTAGCGCGCGATGACGTTGATGACGTCCTGATTGTAGTTCTGCAGCTCACGTGCCTGCTTGAGGTCACCTGCGCGGAAGGCCTCGATGACGCCTACCAGCACATTACCGCAGTAGTTGGCCGTACCGCTGATACCGCCCTGTACGTCGCAGGCAGCGAGCCCTGCCAGCAGCGTCTCGTCGAGGCCGTGGAGCAGGTCGTACTTCCCGTCCTTGTAGAGCTTGCACTGGTTGAACTCATAGAGGTTCTCATTGGTGAACTTGATCCCTGCGAAGTTGGGGATACGGCCGTCGACCGCCTGCAGGAAGTCTGTCATCGGTAGGTAGGCACCGTTGAAGACAGGGATATGGTAGTAGTAGAAGGGGAGGTCAGGAGCACCCGAAGCGATCTCTTCGCAGTACTTGACGAGCTCCTCGATGCGGCCGACCTTGGGGAAGGGCGAGGCCATGGAGCCGATCCCCCAGGCACCGATCTTCTGGGCGTGCTGTGCCAGACGATGTGCCGAGCGGACGCTGGTGCTGCCCACGTGGACGATGACCTTGAAGTCCTTGGGTGCTACCTCGACCCACTTCTCCGCTAGGAGCATACGCTCCTCATCGCTGAGCATGTAGCCCTCACCCGATGAGCCGTTGATGAAGACGCCCTTGAGGCCATTGCGGTGCAGCATCTCTGCGTAGCGAGCGATAGGCTCGAGATTGACGTCGCCGTTCTTGTCGAAGGGCGTGAAGGGGGCTACGAGCAGCCCTTGGATATGTGCCATTGCTGTATATAATAATGTAGTTACGGTCTGTCGGTAGTAGGGTGGGGAGTCCCCCGCCTGTCTGCGCTACCCACAGCCAGGGGCAAAGGTAAGAATATTCTCGAATGCGAAGACGCCCGACGAACCCATCGGTTCGTCGGGCGTCCTGGTTAGCTGTGGAGCCTTGTCCTTAGGCCTCCTTGACGCGCCCTACGTAGGATCCGTCACGCGTGTCGATGGTGATCAGCTCGCCCTCAGTGATGAAGAGGGGCACGCGTACCTCAGCACCCGTCTCGACGGTAGCAGGCTTGAGCGTGTTGGTCGCCGTATCGCCCTTGAGGCCGGGCTCGGTGTAGGTGACGCGCAGCGTGACGTGGGCGGGCAGCTCGCAGGTCAGTACGGTCTCCGTAGCAGCATGTACCATAGCCTCTACCATGTCGCCGTCCTTGAGGAACTGTACGCCGTCGATGACTGCCTCGGGGATGGTGATCTGCTCGAAGGTCTCAGGGTGCATGAAGTTCAGTCCCATCTCGTCCTTGTAGAGGTACTGGTAAGGGCGGCGCTCGATGCGAACCTCCTCGACCTTGACCCCGCTATTCCAGGTCTTGTCGATGACGCGACCCGTAGCGATGTTCTTGAGCTTGGAGCGAACGAAGGCAGGACCCTTCCCAGGCTTGACGTGGAGGAACTCGACGATGAAGTAGTACTGCCCGTCGATGTCGAGGCACATACCGTTGCGGAAATCTGCTGTAGTAGCCATAGATATATATTAAGTTGTTGTTTACTTCTGCGCTACAAAAATAGGCAAAATCGTCCAGCCAGCCCCGAGCCGCGCCCTCGGCTCGGACGCAGCGCCTCCTCGCCTCCTCTAGGAGCCCTGCCCTGCCTGGGGCTGGAGTCCAGGGGCAAAGCTACTCCGCTGAAGCCGAGGCTCAAGGGGGAGGGAGCGTGAGGGATATCCGTCAGCTCCGTGAGGGATGTCAGTCAGGCGCGCGAGGGACGTCAGTCAGCCTCTCGAGGGATATCCCTCAGAGCGCTGGCAGAGGGCCGTCGGCGCGCTTAGCCTCTGCCTTAGCTGCGCTTATGAGGGGCTAAGGGCTTCGCCTTGAGGGCCTCGCCGAGCAGTATAGCGGAGGACTTTACTCAGCTGTGAGCTAAGTCGCTAGGCGCTCCCCGCCCTTCTAGGGACGGATCTTGAGCTTGTGGGGCTTGCTTTCCTGCCAGAAGCGGTTGAGCGCCGTGACGAGGAACTGATGCTCTCCGTCCAGCAGCTCGTCGATCGTCAGGCGATAGCGATTGCTACGCGAGATCTGACGGATGTAGCGGGGATCCTTGGTGCTGACCTTCGTCCCGCGGGGGAAGGCGTAGACGACATAGAGGTAGGGGCTCTCGGGATCGTCCTTCTGATGGCTATCCTCCCAGCAGAGGCTGAAGCCCTCTCGATCGTCCTCCAGCCAGATGCGGCTGGGGGCAGCGGGCGCCTTCGTCTTGCCCAGCACGCCACGCTGTACGGGCAGGAGCGCTGGGTAGCGCTGGTAGCTGGTGGCGAGGCTGTCGCCGATGCCGCCCACATTGCGCAGGAGGTCATCGGCAGGCCACCATACATTGCCCTGGGCGTAGTGGCGGCTCAGCTGGAGCTTCTCCCTGAGCTGGCGCCCCTCCATGGTGCGCCCTACGTGCTGCCCGATGTAGAGCTGGGTCGTACGGGGCAGCTGCTCGGCCCACCAGGGGACGAGGACGTCGTAGTCGGCGACCTTGTGCCCGCGATTCCAGTAGACCTGCGGCACGACGTAGTCCACCCAGCCCTCGTGCGCCCAGTAGAGGACGTCGGCCGAGAGGTCGTCGTAGGACTGTAGGCCCGCCGTCTGGCTACCCTCGGGGGCGGTACTGGCATTGCGGTAGATGCCGAAGGGGCTTACCCCGAAGCGCATCCAAGGGCGGAGCTCGAGGAGCGTCTCGCGGGTGGCGCGGATCAGCTCGTTGACCTTATCTCTGCGCCAGCGGGCCTTCTCGCCGCGGGCGTAGCCCTTGCCGAGGCCGTAGGCACGGAAGGTCTCCTCGTCCTGCAGCTCCTCTCCCGCCTTGGGATAGGGGTAGAAGTAGTCGTCGAAGTGCAGGCCATCGAGGTCGTAGCGCGTCACTAGGTCCTTGACGACGCTCGTGATGTAGGGGATGCTCTGCGGGTGTCCGGGGTTCATCAGGAGCTGCCCGCCGTAGCGTATGAAGAGCTCGGGATAGCGGCGTGCGGGGTGGGTCGGCGCTAGTTCGGCCGAGGCATTGGAGGCTCCGCGATAGGGATTGATCCAGGCGTGGAGCTCCATGCCGCGCTCGTGGCAAGCCTCGAGGACGAGCTCCAGCGGGTCCCAGGGCTCCTCGGGAGCTTGTCCTTGGCGCCCCGTCAGGTACTTGCTCCAGGGCTCTAGGGCGCTGGGGTACCAGGCATCGCCCTCGGCGCGCACCTGGAAGAAGATGGCGTTGCAGCCGAGCTGGTGCAGGGTCTCGACGCGCTGCAGTAGGAGGTCAGCCGCGTCGTAGGGACTGAGCTGGGCGTATTCGCTTCTGTAGATCGTCGGGAGCCAAGCAGCACGCAGCTCACGCTTGAGCGGCTGGCGCGGATCGGGCAGCTCCGTGCCACGCCCGCGGCTAAGGCTGCAGGAGGACAGGAGGACAAGCGTCAGGAAGAGGGCGGGCAGGAGGTGCCGCGCCTCGGCGTAGCGTCGGTGCATTAGCTGAGGTGTAGGTGCTGATAGACGTAGATGATCCACTCGACGAAGGCCAGGAAGGGCAGGACGAAGAGCAGACTATCGATGCGGTCGAGGATACCGCCGTGCCCAGGGATCACCTTGCCCGAGTCCTTGACGCCCGCCTTACGCTTGAGCATCGACTCGAAGAGGTCGCCCCAGGTGGCTGCCACCGAGATTACAGCGCCGTAGACGAGGCCGAGGAGGCTCCCCTCCATGAGGAAGTAGGAGACGAGGACGGTGGCGATGAAGCCGCCGACGAAGCCCTCCCAGCTCTTGTTCGGCGAGAGGCTGGGGAAGAGCTTGTGCCGTCCCAGCTGCGATCCCGCCAGGTAGGCGCCCGAGTCATTGACCCAGATGGCGATGAAGGCAAGGAAGAGCAGGCTGTAGCCGCTGCTCATCTGCGTGCCGTGCAGCAGGTGGGCGATGCTGAGGAAGCCGCCCGTGTAGATCTGCCCGAAGACGACCTTCGCCAGGTCGCCTGGCATGAGCTCGCGCTCGCTGTAGAGGCTGCGCACCAGCGTGTAGAGGAGGTACGCAGCGTAGGGCAGCAGGTAGATCGTCGCCCCGAGGCCCTCGGTGGCGATGCACTGCGTCGCCCAGAAGAGGTAGACCGCAGCTACGGCGTCGGTGATGCGGCGCAGGGGGTAGATACGGTGTGTCGAGACGAGGTTGGAGAACTCCCAGTTCGCCAGGAAGACGAGGACGCCGAAGACGGCCAGGTAGAGCGAGGTGCTCCCCAGGAGGAGGGCAGCCAGGATAAGGGCTGCGTAGAGGGCGCCGAAGATGGCGCGCGTGGCTAGGTTGCTCATAGGTCTATATAGAGGCTGAGGGCTTATACATCGCTAGGGGCGGGAGGGTTGGTCTCCGTTGGGGCCCCTGGCTGAGCTACCGTGGCGTCTGGGGCGGGGCTGGCAGCAGGAGCCTCGGGGGCTGCTGCAGACTCGGCTCCGTCCTTGGACTGCTCGGCCGCGCTCTCGGCATTGAGGCGCATCAGCTCATCGGCACGGCTCTCCCAGGCGCGCTTACCGAAGATGTGCTCGACGTCCTCGGTGTAGATGACCTCACGCTCCAGCAGCAGCTGCGCGAGAGCCTCGAGGCCAGCGCGATGGGCGAGGATGGTGGCCTTAGCTCGGTCGTACTCCTCCTGGACGATGCGGCTGGCCTCCTGGTCGATGAGCTCGGCCGTCTTGTCGCTGTAGGGCTTGGTGAGGCCATAGCCGTCGCTCTGCATGTCGTAGTAGTTGAGGTTCGGCAGGCGCTCACTCATGCCGTAGTAGGCTACCATAGCATAGGCGATCTTGGTCGTATGCTCGAGGTCGTTGGCCGCGCCCGTAGAGATGCGCCCGAGGAGCAGCTCCTCGGCGGCGCGCCCTGCCAGAGTGGCGCATATCTGATCCCGTAGGGCCTGGGTCGTGGTGATCTGTCGCTCCTCGGGGAGGTACCAGGCGGCGCCGAGGGCCTTACCTCGGGGGACGATGGTGACCTTGACCAGTGGGTTGGCATAGCGCAGGTGCCAGCTGACGGTGGCGTGCCCTGCCTCGTGCAGGGCGATGCTGCGGCGCTCCTCCTCGGTGGTAATCTTGTTCTTCTTCTCCAGCCCGCCGACGACGCGGTCGATGGCATTCATGAAGTCCTCACGGGAGACGAAGTCCTTACCCGCACGGGCAGCGATGAGGGCGGCCTCATTACAGATATTGGCGATGTCCGCCCCCGAGAAGCCGGGGGTGCGACGAGCCAGCAGCTCGATGTCCACGGTCTCATCGATCTTCAGCGGACGTAGGTGGACGAGGAAGATCTCCTTGCGGTCGTTGACGTCCGGTAGGTCTACGTAGATCTGTCGGTCGAAGCGTCCCGCACGCAGCAGCGCGGGGTCGAGGATCTCGGCGCGGTTGGTGGCCGCCAGGATGATGATACCGCTATTGGTGCCGAAGCCGTCCATCTCGGTCAGCAGCTGGTTGAGCGTGTTCTCCCGCTCATCGTTGCCGCCGAGGCTGTTCTTCTGGCCGCGGGCGCGTCCGATGGCGTCGATCTCGTCGATGAAGATGATGCAGGGGGCCTTCTGCTTGGCCGTCTCGAAGAGGTCACGCACACGGCTGGCCCCGACGCCGACGAACATCTCGACGAAGTCCGAGCCTGCGAGGGAGAAGAAGGGCACGTGTGCCTCGCCCGCCACAGCCTTAGCTAGCAGCGTCTTCCCCGTCCCTGGAGGGCCGACTAGCAGGGCTCCCTTGGGGATCTTACCCCCGAGCTGGGTGTACTTGGCAGGGTTCTTGAGGAAGTGGACGATCTCCTCGACCTCCTCCTTGGCCTCGTGCAGGCCGGCGACGTCCTTGAAGGTCACCGAGGCGGTATCCTTGTCGAAGAGGCGTGCCTTGCTCTTGCCGATGCTCAGCGCACCGCCCATGCCGCCGCCCATAGCACTGGACTGGCGGCGCAGCATGATGATCCAGAAGCCAATGATGATGACCAGCGGGAGGAAGTTCAGCACGAGGCTCAGCAGTCCCGAGCGGCTTTCCTTATACTGCACGCGTGCGCGTATGGCCTGCTCCTCGTAGAACTTGTCGAAGCGGTCGACGCTCGGAATCTCGGTCTCTATGCTGCGCGTGCGCTCGGGCTGGACACGACCGAAGATGGGGCTCTTGCCTACGCTGTAGAGGCTGTCGGACTGGCTGGGGCGCAGCATCCCCACAGCGGTGTGCTCGCCTCGATCGACGATGATCTTGCTGAAGGACTCCTGCTTGGCTAGGCGCTGGAACTCGTCCCAGCTCACGCTCTTGGTCTCGCCCGAGCCGCCGTCCCATAGGAAGAGCGCGCCGAGGACCCCGAGGATGATGGCGTAGATCCAAAGCTCCTTACCGAAGAGGCTAAAGCCTCGGCGTGGCTTGTTTGGCTTACTTGATTCTATCATGTTTATTCGTTGTTTGCTATCTGCACGGCTATCCTGGCGCGGACAGCACTAGATGTAAAGGTAACAAAAAACATGCCATCCCGGTTGCCCCTGTCAGCTCTGAGGCTGCTGGGTGAGCCTTCGGGGGCTCACATCCTGCGTCCTCGGCGGGCACCCTGTGCCGCCCTTAGCTGCCTCTGCGAGCGCTGTGGGGCGGGGCCCTCGACGAGCAGCGCGTGCGCGGAGCCCTTGCTGGGGCTAGGCTGACCGATATCCCTGGGGCAGCTGACTGATACCCATCGCGCGGCTGAGGGATACCCCTCGGCTAGGCTAAGGGATATCCGTCAGCGCTCTGAGGGATATCCGTGATGAAGGTGAGGGGGAAGGGGGGACGGAGCCACCGCGCGCTCGCCGCGAGGAAGCCCCCTAGGACGAGCGGGCTGGCCCGTCCCGTGTACGCGGATATTGTCGTACTTTTGTGTAGACCCAGCTTAGGGCTGGGCGATCAAGACAGTAATGAAAGAAGAACCCATTATATTAGGTATAGAGAGCTCCTGCGACGACACCTCGGCGGCCGTGCTTCGCGGTCGTCAGCTGCTGAGCAATGTCATCGCCTCACAGGCCGTACATGCGGCCTACGGCGGCGTCGTACCCGAGCTCGCCTCCCGTGCCCACGAGCAGAACATCGTCCCCGTCGTCAGCGAGGCGATACGTCGCGCGGGCATTCGCCCCGATGAGCTCGATGCCATCGCCTTCACCCGCGGCCCCGGACTGCTGGGCTCGCTGCTGGTGGGGACCAACTTTGCCAAGGGGCTCAGCCTCTCCCTCGGTATCCCCATGGTCGAGGTTAACCACCTGCATGCCCACGTGCTGGCGCACTTCATCGAGGAGGAGGGCGAGGAGCATCGTAGCCCCAGCTTCCCCTTCCTCTGCCTCCTGGTCTCGGGGGGCAACTCGCAGATCATCCTCGTGCGCTCGGCCTCCGATATGGAGATCATCGGGCAGACTATAGACGATGCGGCGGGTGAGGCCTTCGACAAGTGTGCCAAGGTCATGGGCCTAGGCTACCCCGGAGGCCCCGTCGTCAATCGCCTGGCGAATGAGGGCGACCCCAAGGCCTTTGCCTTCAGCAAGCCTAACATCCCGGGCTATGACTATAGCTTCAGCGGGCTCAAGACCTCCTTCCTCTACACGCTGAGGGATGCGCTCGCGGAGAACCCCAACTTCATCGAGGAGCGTAAGGCCGACCTCTGCGCCTCGCTCCAGGCCACCGTCATCGATATCTTGATGAAGAAACTACGTGCCGCAGCCAAGGACCTCGGCATACGCCAGGTCGCCGTCGCCGGGGGCGTCTCGGCCAATACGGGGCTGCGTGCTGCCTTCGAGGATCATGCCCGCCGCTACGGCTGGGAGATCTTCATCCCGAAGTTCGCCTACACCACAGACAATGCTGCGATGGTGGCGATGAACGGGTACTTCAGCTACCTAGAGGGCAAGCGTACGGAGCTCGATGCCGTGCCCTTCGCCCGCGTGACCATGTAGCCGCTCCAGGGGTGGCTACCTTACAGCTAAAGAGACTACAACTATGGGACAGGAATCCGTGCTCCAGAGACTCCGTGAGGAGCTGGAGCGTCAGCAGCTGACCGTCGCCACGGGTGAGAGCTGCACGCTAGGTCGCGTAGCCGCTAGCCTCGGCGCCCCCGCAGGGGCCTCGGGTTGGCTACGTGGAGGCATCCTCGCCTATCATCCCGAGCTCAAGGTCAGCCTCCTTGGGGTGCCCGAGCGCCTGATCGCTGAGCGCCATGTCGTCAGTGAGGAGGTCGCCCGCGCTATGGCCCGCGGCGCTGCCGAGCGCCTCGGCGCCGACCTCGGGCTCGGTACTACGGGGCTGGCAGGCCCCACAGGTGCCGACGAGACCCACCCCGTAGGGATGATCTGCCTCGGTGCCTGGCTACGGCGCCCCAAGGGCTCCCCGCGTGAGGTCTCGCTCTGCCTCCACCTAGACGGCGATCGCACCGCCAATATCGAGGCCGCCGTAGAGGCGATGCACCAGCTCGCCTACAGCCTCATCACCTCCGACACGTCCGACGCGACGATCTACTACTAATATGGTATGAAGAAGTATCGTATCCTATCCTCGCTCTTCCTTAGCCTCACCTCAGCCCTCATCACCCTCGGCAGCCCCTCAGCTCTCAGCGCCCAGCAGCCCGAGCTCGTCTATCGTCTTGGCCTCGAGCAGCGCCCCACCAGCCCCACGAGCTGGGGGCAGGGCGCCGCGCACATCACGGCCCTCCAGCCCGAGAGCCCCGCGGCACGCGCTGGCCTTCGGGTCGGTGACCTCCTACTTAGCATCGATGGGGTAATGACTGCGGGGCTTAGTGCCCGCGAGGTAGACGAACTGCTGCAGCGCCCCACGGGGATGCACCTCGTGACGCTGCGCCGCCTCGGGCAGCCTAAGCCTGAGACCCTGCTCCTCATCCCTGAGGCGAAGAGTCGTGCAGCACGTACCGAGCGTGAGCTGGCACGTGCCTATGCCGCCTACAGCCCCGAGGACCAGGCGGAGTGGCCGCTGAGCTATCAGCTGAGCTACCAGGTGCAGCCGGGCTTTGACTTCGCTACGGTGCGTCGCTATGCCTTCGCGCCCTCCAGCGAGCAGAATAGAGAGCTGGACGATGCCCTCTACAGCATGATCGCCCGCCAGCTGCAGGCCCTTGGACTGCAGGAGGACAAGGCTGCGCCCGACCTCATCATCGAGTGCTACTACGAGCTGCAGCCTACGGCGAGCCCGCGCCTGGATGCCGCCAAGCCCGCCCAGAGCCTACGCTACCATCCCGAGGAGGAGCGCGTGCAGCTCTTGCCCATCATCCCCGAGGCAGGGCCCGACGAGGGCAGCTATCAGGTCAAGCTCAGCGTGCAGATGACGCGCCCCACCGAGCCGCAGCGCCCCGTATGGCTGGCCGAGACGCGCGAGGGGCTGAGCGAGCCGATGACGCTCAAGGACTTTGCCCGCTACACGCTGCCCGTGATGCTGCGCCCCTTCCCCTTCGCCCCCAGTGGCAGCCGTCAGCACTTCACGGCCCGCTGCTCCCGCTACCTCTATACGGGGCTGCACTACGCGCTCGAGGATCTAGGGCGTGTCGTGGAGGTGGAGGAGGCTTCGCCTGCCTTCGCAGCAGGCCTGCAGCCAGGGGATCGCATCCTCGCGATCAACGGCCGCACGCTAGGCGACATCGACCTCACGCGCCTCTCTGAGGAGTATCGCCGCTTCGTGCGGGAGACCGGGAGCTACCGTGAGGCAGGGCCCTTCGGCTACTGGAGCCCCAAGGCCTACGGCGCGCTGCGTAAGGCCTTCGCCAGCCAGCCCTACAGCTACCTCTTTGCCTTCCGCCCCTATGTGAGCGAGGATCGGGGAGGCCTGCTGACCCTAGAGATCGAGCGCTCGGGCGAGCGCTACACGCTCCAGCTGCAGCCTGAGCTGCGGCAGGAGTCTACCCTCATTCCCTTAGACCAATAGCTAGATGAATAGTGAGCCCCAAGCGCTGAAGACCTATCAGCTCGGGCGCATGCAGCGCCTACCCATCCTACGCCTCGTCTCCATAGGCGCCTACCTCGACGGCGGGATACAGGACATCCTCCTGCCGCTCAGGTATCTGCCCAAGGACGCAAAGGTGGGGGATGAGGTAGAGGTCTTCGTCTACCACGACAATGAAGGGCGCCTCATCGCCACGACGATGCGCCCGCTAGCCCAGGTGGGCGAGGTGGCCTTCCTGCGCTGCGCTAGCGTCTCCGAGGCAGGCGCCTTCATGGAGTGGGGCATACACCGTGATCTCTTCGTCCCCTTCCGCGAGCAGAGCAGCAAGATGCTCCTCGGCTACAGCTACGCCGTCTATCTCTACGTCGACCAGATGAGTGGGAAGATCGTCGGCTCGGCACGCCTCTCCAAGCACCTTGGGGGCAGCCCTGCGGACTATGCCCCCGGCTCGCTGGTGCACTGTATCGTCACCGAGCAGCACGAGGAGGGCTACCGCTGCGTCATCGAGGGGCGGCACTGGGGCTTCGTATATACAGATGCGGCCCCGCGCATGCTTCGCCGTGGCGAGCAGCTCGAGGCCTACGTGGTGCGGGTACGAGAGGATAATAAGGTCGACCTATCGCTTAGGCCGGTGGGCTATGCCAAGGTGGACGGCGCTCAGGAGCGGCTTCTCGAGCTGCTGGAGCAGGCGGGCGGACAGCTGCCCCTCGGGGATAAGAGCCCTGCCGAGGAGATCCTGCGGCAGACGGGCATGAGTAAGAAGACCTTCAAGATGGCCCTAGGGGCGCTCTACAAGGCACGCCGTATCGAGCTAAGCCCTACGTCGGTACGCCTCAGCAAGGAGGGTAAGCGATGAGCGCCCTCCTCGTGCCCTCGCCCCAGGCCGCCCAGGTGCTGGAGCAGATGAATGAGGCCTCGCTACGCGGTGAGGCCTTCTTCTTTGCCCTGGACTTCGAGCTGCGGGAGGCGCTCTTCGAGTTGCGTCCCCTCGAGCAGCGAGTGCCGCGCTACTTCTTCTCCCTCCCAGGCTACAGCACGCCGAGCCCTACCGTGGAGCGGCGTCCTCGGCTGGATCTCGTCCCGACGGTAGAGCCGCTGGAGCGCTACCGCGAGCGCTTCGATCGGGTGCACAGAGGGCTGATGCATGGGGATAGCTTCCTCGTGAACCTCGCCCTAAGGACGCCCGTCGAGCTCGAGGCCACGCTGGAGGAGGTCTACGTCTCGAGCCGTGCGGACTACCGCCTCCTCGTGCCTGGGCGCTTCGTCTCCTTCTCGCCCGAGTGCTTCGTGCGGCTCGAGGGCGAGCGTCTCAGCACCTATCCGATGAAGGGCACGATCGACGCCCGCCTGCCTGATGCGGCGGAGCGCCTACGCTCGGACTATAAGGAGAGCTGCGAGCACCATACCATCGTCGACCTGATGCGCAATGACCTGAGCCGTGTGGCAGAGCGGGTGCGCGTCGAGCGCTTCAAGTACCTCACCGAGCTCGCGACCTCGCGCGGACCGCTGCTGCAGATGAGCTCAGAGGTCGTCGGGCGCATCGACCGCAGTGCGCTGCGCCTCGGGGATCTTCTCCTGGAGCTGCTGCCTGCGGGCTCGATTAGTGGCGCGCCTAAGGGGGCGACGCTGGAGCTCATCCGCAGCGCCGAGGGTACGCCTCGCGGCTTCTATACGGGGGTGTGGGGTTACTTCGATGGGGAGCGCCTGGATACGGCCGTACTCATTCGCTACCTCGAGTACGAGGCGGAGACGGGGCGCTACTACTATCGCTCGGGGGGCGGCATCACCATCAACAGCCAGGCGGAGGACGAGTGGCGCGAATGCCTGCAGAAGATCTACATCCCGCAGTAGGCCTGTGTGCCCAAGGTCCCCCCTTTATTCCTCCCCTCTGCTCCTATATTCCTGCTCCCTTGCCCCACAAAGGTCGGAGCGCTCATCAGTTCTATGCGTCGAAGTCTCCCCTTAGCCTAGCCAAGCCTTGCCTACACAAGACCTACATCCCTCACTGCGCCCTTGCCGCTATCTCGAGACCCTAGGGCTGCGGGGCGGGCAGCCGCATGCTCTGGAGCTGCACCGCGATCGGGTGCGCCGTACGCTGCTCCATGCAGGAGGGACGCCCGAGGGGCATCCACTCCTGGAGGAGCTTGTCCCCGAGCGCCTGGTGGCGCGTCTCAAAGCAGAGCTAGGGGAGGGCTACTGCGCCGATCAGCTCTACCGCCTGAGCTATAGCTACGACCGCGAGGGGATGCAGGAGCTGCGCTGCCTCGCCTACGTGCCGCGCAGGCTGCAGCGGCTCATACTCTGGGAGCTGCCCGAGGGCTTCGACTACAGCTATAAGTATGCCGATCGTAGCTTCTTCGATGCCGTGCAGGCGGAGCTACAGCAGGGGGAGCTACCGCTTTTCGTGCGCCCTGATGGGAGCCTGAGCGATACGAGCTATACCAATATCGTGCTGTGGACGGCGGCGGGCTATAGGACGCCCGAGCGCCCGCTGCTGGAGGGGACGGAGCGCAGGAGGCTCCTCGAGGCGGGGCGAATCAGTGTCGCGCCGCTGAGCGTGGCAGGCCTCTCGGCCTGCCGTGGCGTCTATCTGATCAATGCGATGATGCCGCTGGAGTCGGCACCGCTCCTCCCGCCGCCCGAGCTCGTCATACGGCGCGTATAGCCACCGCGGCGACGAAGACGTGTACCTCCGCCACGCCTGCCTCCTCCAGTAGATCACAGAGGGCATGCAGTGTCGAGCCCGTCGTCAGGAGGTCGTCCACGAGGAGGACACGCTGGCCCTGTAGCACCCCTTGCTGCAGGGCTGCTTTATTTAGGTAGAAGGCCTGCTGGGCGTTGAGCATGCGCTGCTGTCGGTGGAGCGTGGTCTGCGAATGGCTCCCGCGGTAGCGCCCTAGGTAGTCGGCGCGGGCGGGGCAGCCGTAGTAGGCGGCGAGCGCCTCGGCCAGTAGCATCGCTTGGTTGTAGCCGCGGTAGGCGAGACGCTGGGGCTCTATCGGTACGGGGAGGATGAGGTCGATGTCGCCTCGCTGGGGACGGAGGCGGCCCTCGCTGAGGGTGGTGCGGACGATGAAGGGGGCGAGCTCGCGGTAGCCCGAGTACTTGAGGGAGGTGATCAGGCGGTGGCTGTCCTCGTCATGGTGGTAGATGGTGAGGGCTGAGAGGCTGCGGATGAGGGGCGAGCCTAGGAGGCGCTCGCTGGCTGAGGTGTGCTCCTCATGGTAGCGGGGCAGACGGCTGGCGCACTCGAGGCAGAGGCAGCGCTCACTACGCCCTAGGCGCCGCCCGCAGATCGCGCAGGGACGTGGATAGAAGAGATCTAGGATGAGGCCAAGGCTGAGCCGTGCCCAGCGGCCTAGGACGGAGCGGCTCTGGGGCGCCTGCTCTGCTGGGGGCGCTTGCTCCCGCGGCCTTGACGGCTCTTGCCGCGGCTGCTGCCCGTGGGCTCCCTCCTTAGGCTGGCTCATCGCTTAGTCCTCCTCCCAGTCGGCCTCCTCCGTGTCGAGGAGCTGGGTGATGGCCTCCCGCACTTCGTCGTAGTCGTAGCCGCGGTAGAGGCCGAAGCGCATCAGTCGGTCGTAGGCCTTACGGCGCTCCAGCCCCGCGGGGAGGCTGCGCTGCTTGGCGCGCAGTAGCTGCAGGACGCGGGGCTCCTCGTCCTCGGCGCTTGTCTCCTCCTCCAGTTCCTCGAGGGCGGTCGCGATCACGGAGGGGGCGATGCCGTGGCGGCGCAGCTCGTGCTCCAGGCGTCGCGGGCCCCAGCCGTTGAAGCGGTGCTTGTCGTGGACGAAGGCGCGGGCGAAGCGCTCGCCGCTCACGAAGCCCTCAGCCTCAAGCCGTGTGAGGAGCTCGGCCTGTAGCTCCTCCTCCAGCTCGAGGCGCTGCATGCGGCGGCGTAGATCACTCGGCGAGCGCTCGGCCTGAGCGCAGTAGCTAGCTAGACGGGCGTAGGCCTCCTGTGGGGTAAGCTCGGTCTGCTTCATAGCTGTGGGCTGTAGCGGAGGTGGACAAAGCGGAGCTTGCCGCTGAGGTCACGGAGCAGCTCGGCCGTGCAGGCCTCGGGCCCGATGATACGGCGCATCGCCTCCAGCGTCTCCTCGGCGTAGCGGGGATTGAGCTCTACCCAGAGGCTGCCGCCAGGGTGTAGGTAGCCCTGCTGCACGAGCCGGGCCAGTGCCAGGTAATAGGCTATGGGGCTCGTCTCGGGGGCGAAGAGCGCCAGGTGTGGCTCGTGCTCCAGTACCTGCGGGCTCATGGCGGCGGCCTCCTCGGGATGGATGTAGGGCGGATTGCTGACGATGAGGTCGAGGCCTCGGGGCAGGGGGCCCTCTGCGCTCTGGACGAGGCGGAAGAGGTCTTCCCTATAGAGCTGTACGCTGCGCCCTGTGGCGGCTCGGAGACTGTCGAAGTTGCGCGCGGCGACCTGCAGCGCCTCCTCGGAGAGCTCGAGGGCATAGGCGGCCTGCAGCTCGGGCAGCCCCGCAGCTAGCGCATAGGCGATACAGCCGCTCCCCGTACCTATGTCTACGAAGCTGCGGTAGCCTGCTCTAGCGGCCTCCTCGAGGACGAGCTCCACGAGCTCCTCCGTCTCGGGGCGTGGGATGAGCACCCCTGGGGCTACGTAGAGGCTGTGCTGGAGGAAGGGCGCGTAGCCGAGGACGTACTGCAGGGGGCGTCCCGAGCCCAGCGCCTGGAGCTGCTGGAGGAGGCGCTCCCGGCAGTGGGGCGGCAAAAGCGTATCTTTGTCGGCGACAAGCAGCTGCGAGCGGGAGTAGCCCAGGGCGTCCTCTAGGAGGCGCCGCGCGATCTCTCGGGCCTCACTGCGCTCGTAGAGCGGGCTGAGGACCTCGGCCGCTGCCGTGTAATAGGCATGTATCGTATCCATTAGGAGCAAAAGTAAGGATAAGTAATGACAGAGGCGCAGCAGTATATGCGACGTGCGCTGGAGCTGGCAGCTCTGGGGCAAGGACAGACGGGGACCAATCCTATGGTGGGGGCGGTGCTCGTGCATGAGGGGCGTATCATCGGCGAGGGCTACCACCATAGCTACGGGCAGCCGCATGCCGAGGTGATGGCCGTGCGTAGCGTCACCCAGCCCGAGCTCCTCGGGGAGGCGACGCTCTACGTGACCCTCGAGCCCTGCGCGCACTATGGCAAGACGCCGCCCTGTGCCGAGCTCATCTGCACGGTGGGCATCCCGCGCGTGGTCGTGGCGACGCTCGACCCCTTCCCCGAGGTCTCGGGGCGCGGCATCGAGCGCCTGCGCCGCGCAGGTATCGAGGTGACGCTGGGCGTGCTGGAGGCTGAGGCGTGGGCGCTCAATGCCCCCTTCTTCACCGCGCACACCCTACATCGCCCCTTCGTCACGCTCAAGTGGGCGCAGAGCCTCGACGCCTTCATGGACAGCCCGCGTCAGGATCGCAGCCTCGCGCCCGTCACCTTCAGCTCCCCGCTGCAGCAGCGCTCGGTGCACGCCGCGCGTATGGAGCATGAGGCCATCCTCGTAGGCTACCGCACGGCGCTGCTGGACGATCCCCAGCTCTCCAACCGCCTGTGGTATGGCCGCTCCCCCCTGCGCGTGGTGCTCGACCCCCAGCTGCAGCTCCCTCCAGAGCTGCGCCTCTTCTCGGACGCAGGTGCCCCGACGCTCATCGTCCACCTCGAGGCTGCACGCTCGCGCCGCCGTGAGGGGCTAGACGCGGCGCGCCTCAGCTACCTCGCCCTCGAGGGCGAGCGTATCGAGCCGCAGCAGCTCCTGCAGCGCCTCTACGCAGACTACGGCATCCAGTCGTTGCTGGTGGAGGGTGGGGGAGCGACCCTGCAGCGCTTCGTCGACAGTGGGCTCTACGACGCCCTCTGTATTGAGGTCTCGGCGCAGCACCTCGGGGAGGGCGTCCCAGCACCCCGTCTGCCTCGCTAGTATCCCTCCTACCCCAGCTCCCTATATACCTATATTATTATGACCCTAAGTCAGGCTATCGCGCCCCTCGAGGAGCGCATCGCACGCAGCGGGATCGCTGAGCCCCGCATCGCCGCCCTCGTCTCGGGCGGCGTGGACAGCTCGGTCGTCGTGCATCTGCTGTGCGCGGCAGGCTACCGCCCTACGCTCTTCTACATCCAGATCGGGATGGAGGAGCGCGGCTTCGCGGACTGCAGCTGGGAGGATGACCTGGAGATCGTCCAGCATCTGGCGCGCCGCTACGACTGCCCGCTGGAGGTCGTCTCGCTGCATGAGGAGTACTGGGCCAGCGTGGTGCAGTACACGATCGACACGGTGAAGAAGGGGCTGACGCCTAATCCCGACATGATGTGCAATAAGCTCATCAAGTTCGGTTGCTTCGAGGAGAAGTGGGGGCATGACTTCGACTTCATCGCCACGGGGCACTATGCCACGACCTGCTACGAGGGCGATCAGCTCTACCTGAGTACGGCGCCCGACCCAGTGAAGGACCAGACGGACTTCCTAGCGCAGATCAACTTTGCCCAGGTTAGTAAGCTCCTCTTCCCCACGGGGCACCTCCTCAAGAGCGAGGTACGGCAGCTGGCCGAGGAGGCGCATCTGTTGAGTGCCAAGCGTAAGGACAGCCAGGGGATCTGCTTCCTAGGGAAGGTCAACTATAACGAGTTCATCGAGCGCGCCCTCGGCACGCGCGAGGGGCTCATCATCGAGCGCGAGACGGGCAAGGTGCTGGGCAAGCACCGCGGCTACTGGTTTCACACAATCGGCCAGCGCAAGGGGCTGGGGCTGAGCGGCGGGCCGTGGTTCGTCGTGAAGAAGAATATCCGTCGTAATATCATCCTCGTCAGCCAGGGCTACGACCCTGCCGACCAGTACGGTGAGCACGTGGTGATGGAGCAGTGCGACTTCATCAGCCTCGACCCGTGGAGCCGCGCGGCGAGCCTCGAGGCAGGGACGGCGGTCGTGGTGCCGCCTGCCGAGCGCCAGCCCATAGCCGTGAGCTTCAAGATCCGCCACACGCCCGAGTTCACCCGCGGCGTCCTCAGCTACGATCCTGAGACGGGCTACCGCATCGACAGCGCCGAGCCCATTCAGGGCATTGCCCCAGGGCAGTATGCCGTCGTCTATTCGGAGGATCATCACCTCTGCTTCGGTAGCGGGATGATTACGAAGGGCTTCTAGCAGCGCCCTTCCCACGAGGCGGCCTAGCGATCTAGGCCGCTATAGGGCGAGCGCCCGCAGTACCTCTACGGAGGTGCTGCGGGCGCTCGCCTTTTGTGTCTTCCCCTCCTGCTCCTCACCCCGCCTCGCGCCTAGAGAAGGGGACGAAGCGCCCCCGCAGAGTCTCGAGCTAAAGGGGAGGACCCGTGAGGGATATCAGTGGACGCCGTGAGGGTCGTCCGTCAGCACCGTGAGGGACGTCAGTCAGCAGGATGAGGGATATCCCTCACGGAGCCAGCAGGGAGCACTTGGCGTCCGCCCTGCCCTTTGGGGGCGAGCGGAGCAGTCGCGAGGGGTGGGTTTGGAGCTACGTCTTGCCTTCGCTCGGCGTAGGGTGGGCGTGTGGCGCGCTGGGAGATGGGAATCTTTACACTTCGGGGGCTTGCTTTCAAAAACTTACCTGAGCACCTCAGCAGCCCGCTCGGACGAGCTGCCGAGCCCAAGGGTGCTAGAGGCTCAGTGGGGACTTTGTAGTTCGGCGAAATAGCCTATCTTTGCCGAACGACAAATGGGGCGTTGGAGGCCTCCTTACTACACATAGTTATACAATACAGCGCTACCGCATGACGCGATATGCACAGGCCGCATTGCCTGCAAGATGCTCTCTCGGGCCGCTCTACTCGAGACCAGGAGCCCCCATAGCCCCACTACACTGCTAACGGATTACTCGTACGGACATGCTCGTCCTATCGTATAATACTTCACTAAACTCTCTATTATTCACTAAAACTCTACTCACATGAAACGAGCATTACTGTCGCTCGTCATCCTCTGCATGACGACGATCGCTGCTTGGGCTCAGGGTAAGGTGATCACGGGGCGCGTCCTCGACAAGGCAGGCGAGGCCGTCATCGGCGCCAGCGTGCTGGAGGTCGGGACGACCAACGGTAGCCTTACCGACATCGAGGGGCGCTTCAAGCTGACCCTACGGAACACGAAGTCCATCCTCACCATCTCCAGTGTCGGCTATCAGACGCAGAAGATCCAGCTCGTAGGGCTGGACCTCAGCAAGCCGATCACCGTACGCCTCGTCGACGAGGCACGCGTCACGGATGAGGTGGTCGTCACAGCCTATGGCGGTCGTCAGCTGCGTAGCAAGATGACCAACTCCGTAGCCACGGTACGCAACGAGAGTCTCAAGCAGGGGCTCTTCTCCAACCCCGCACAGGCCCTCTCGGGTGCTGTCTCTGGGCTCCGTGTCCAGCAGACCTCCGGTAGCCCAGGTGCGGCACCTACCCTCGTACTGCGTGGGGGGACCAACCTCGACGGCTCGGGCTCGCCTCTGGTCGTCATCGACGGTCAGGTGCGCAGCGGTCTGAATGACATCAACCCTGAGGACATCGAGTCCATGGAGGTCATGAAGGATGCTGGGGCTACGGCTATCTACGGTGCTCGTGCCAATAACGGGGTGATCCTCATCACCACCAAGCGCGGTAAGGCTGGCTTCAGCGAGATCCGCTTCAAGGCTAAGGTCAGTGCCAACTACTTCCACGACCTCTACGAGTTCCTCGGCTCGGAGGACTACATCCGCATGCAGCGCATGGCCATCAAGCGCTCCTCGGAGGTCTTCACCAACTCCCGCGGTCAGCTCGTCGGCTACACCAATCAGACCTCGCTGTCGGGTAACGTCGGCTACGGTACGGGACGCTCCTACTTCGATCAGGATGGCGTCACTCCGCTCGATGGGAACAAGAACGCTCTGGCGACCTATGGCCTCTATGAGTACAACGACAACCTCAAGTTCCTCCTCGATCAGGGCTGGAAGACCATGACCGACCCTGTGACGGGCAAGAAGCTCATCTTCTCTGAGGAAGGTGGCCTGCGCCAGCACAACATCAAGGACGTCGCCATGAGCCAGGACTACAACCTGAGCTTCACGGGCGGTAATGATAGGGGGAACTACTACGCCAACATCGGCTACAACCACAGCAACGGTAATGCGCTGGTCGACTGGTACAAGCGTATCAACTTCGCCCTCAACGCCGACTACAAGATCCGCCCTTGGCTGACCTCCAACTCCAGCTTTGCCTTCACGCGTGCTGACTGGGATAAGCTGGGTAATGATGATGCCAACTACTTTGGCCGTGCCCTGGGTCTGCCCCCGACGCTCCGCCTACGCAATGCCCAGGGTCAGCTGCTCATCGGCCTCGGTGGTGGGGATATCAACTACAAGGTCGTCAAGGATAGCTACCTCCGCGACAATAAGACCAATAAGTTCAGCATGAGCCAGGCCTTCACCATCAACTTCCTCAAGGAGCTGACGCTGAAGCTGAGCGGTAACTGGTACTTCTCTCAGGCGTGGAATGAGTCCTTCAACCGTGACCGCCTCACGGCTCCTGGACAGTGGTATCGCTCGCGCTATAGCTACGCTGGTGCCTCAGAGACCCTCGACCAGACCTACAATGCGGTGCTGAACTACAACAAGACGCTCTTCGAGAAGCACAACCTCAGCCTCATGGCCGGTACCGAGTACTACGACAGCTACTACAAGGGGCTCAGCGCCTCGGGCTCGGAGGCTAAGGTGGACGACTTTGCCGCCCTCGGCTATACCTCCGACGAGAAGGGCAAGCGCTCTACCGTCAGCTCCCACACGCATCTGCGTATCCTCTCCTACTTCGGCCGTGCCAACTATGACTACGATGGTCGCTACCTCCTCTCGCTGGTCGCTCGCTATGACGGCTACTCCAAGCTGGTGGATAACCGCTGGGGCTTCTTCCCTGGACTCTCTGCTGGCTGGGTGCTTTCGCGCGAGAACTTCTACAATCAGCTCAGCGGGCTGAAGGACGTGCTTAACTTCGCCAAGCTCCGCGTCAGCTACGGGAGCAATGGTAACGTCTCCGGCATCGGCGCCTATGACCTCTACGGTCGCTATGGCCTGTCTAAGTACGGCGGCAACGAAGCCATCTCCCTCACCAGCCTGCCTAACTACGGCCTCCGCTGGGAGAAGACCAATACCTTCGAGCTAGGGGCTGACCTCGGCTTCTTCAACAACCGCCTGATGGCGAACCTGACCTACTACAATCGTATCACGGTCGACAAGTTCGCCAGCATGCCCATCACCTCGCACTCAGGGATCTCGGGCTACAGCACCAACAACGGCTCGCTGCGCAACCGAGGCTTTGAGTTCGACCTCACGGCACGCATCATCTCCACCAAGGACTGGACCTGGAATGCGAGCCTCAATGGTGGCTTCAACAAGAACACCATCCTCAAGCTGCCGAACAACGGCCTAGAGCGCAACCGTCAGGGTGCCTATGAGGTCTACACCGGCAACGGCAACGAGAAGAAGTGGGTAGGCGGCTATCAGGAAGGTCAGAGCCCTGGTGACATCTACGCCTTCAAGGCCGAGGGCCTCTACCGCACCGAGGCAGAGATCCCCGAGAACCTCATCGACAAGGTCCCTGGCAAGAACCTCTACGGGCCTAAGGCCTGGGCTAACCTCGATGCCGCTACCAAGGACGCCATCAAGGCCCTGCCTATCCAGCCCGGTGATGTACGCTGGCGCGACGTCAACGGCGACGGCGTGATCGACCAGTACGACCGCGTCTACATCGGTCGCTCGACGCCTCTGGTGACGGGCGGATTCAACACGCAGCTCACCTGGCGCCAGCTCACCCTCTCGGCTCGCCTAGACTACGCGCTCGGCCACCACGTGATCGACGGCCGTACGCCTTGGATCCTGGGGAACATGCAGGGGACCTTCAACACGCTGACGATCGCTCGTGATAAGACCTTCAGCGCTGAGAACCCCAACGCCGAGTACTCGCCCTACGTCTGGGCCGACCAGCTCGGGAAGTCCAACTTCTACCGTAGCTCCTCGCAGTTCATCTACCGTGGCGACTACCTCGCCTTCCGTGAGATCGCCCTCAGCTACCGTGTGCCCGAGTTCCTCACCAAGAAGATGGCCATGAATAGCCTCGAGCTCTCGCTGACGGCGCAGAACCTCGGCTACCTCACCGCTGCTAAGCTCGTCTATTCGCCTGAGCCAGGTGCAGACACCATGGGTGGCTACAGCCTGCCTCGTACGCTGGTCTTCGGGCTCAATGTCGGATTCTAATGTGAATGCTCTCTATGAAAAAGTATAGACTATGGGCCCTCGCAGCATGCGCCCTCTCGCTGACTGCACTGCCCTCATGTAAGAGTGATCTGCTGGACCTCAAGCCCATTGACCACTACGGCACCAACAACTACTGGAACAACCTCGCTCAGGTAGAGGCGAACTACCAGGCCCTCAATGGTATCCTGCGCAACAACTACTCTGTCTTCCGCGTCTTTGGCGAGCTGCGCGCCGGTACGATGAAGTTCACCGTATCGGCCACAGGCGAGAGTCAGTCCTCCGTGGAGGTAAAGCAGAGCGTCCTGGATGCTGACCGTCCTGGGATCTCCAACTGGGGCGGCCTCTACGGTGACCTGCTGCACATCAACCTCTTCATCAAGAAGGTAGAGACGCAGTGCCCCTTCCTCACGGACGCCGAGCGCAAGACCTACCTAGGTAAGGCCTACGGTATCCGCGCCTACATCTACTTCGTGCTCTACAAGAGCTACGGGGGGGTAGTCCTCGAGACGGAGCCCCGTGTAGCCGAGGAGGCGATCACCGACCCCACGAGCTACCACAAGGCGCGCTCCTCGGCTGAGGAGACGCTGGACTTCATCAAGAAGGATGTAGAGAAGTCCTCCGAGCTGTTGGCCACGAGCCCCTGGAAGAGCATCAAGACCGAGTGGTCGCGTGCTGCTACCGAGCTCCTCAAGGCTGAGGTCTACCTCTGGTCGGCTAAGGTGACTACGGGCAACCATACCGCCACGGGTGAGGCTGACCTGCGCAAGGCGAAGACCGCCCTCGAGGGTATCGTCGGCAGCCAGGCCTTCGACCTGGAGGATAAGTTCGCTGCGAACTTCGACGCCAAGAAGAAGAACGGTAAGGAGATCATCCTCAACCTCTACTTCGACCGCCAGGAGGCCACCAATGACTACGGTCACTACATGTACCAGAACCGTCTCTTCGTAGGCTCGGCCCGCGATAAGAACGGGGTGCTCTTCCCTGGGGATACGCTCAAGGCGATGAGCACGGGGATCCTCTACAACGAGTACAAGCCTAGCTTCGTGGCTAGCTTCGATGAGGATGACACGCGTCGTAGCGCTACCTTCTTCGAGTTCACGGTCGGTACGCCAGGCAACCTGCTCCCCGGCTCGGTATTCCTCAAGTATCAGGGACAGCTCTATTCGGACAATGCGCACATCTATGACAGCAATGTCATCCTCTACCGCTATGCCGATGTCCTGCTACTGCTGGCTGAGGTGAAGAATGCCCTGGGCGAAGATCCCTCGGCGGAGCTCAACCTGATCCGCAAGCGTGCCTTCGGGACGAAGTTCGCAGGGCATGAGTTCGTCAGCGGCGACTTCGCAGCCAACGAGCTGGCTATCCTCAAGGAGCGTGACCACGAGTTCGCAGGGGAGTACAAGCGCTGGTATGACCTGCTTCGTCTGCAGGATGCCAGCAAGCAACCCCTGGTCTTCTCCGCTGCTGCTGCTTACTCCGACGACCATCTGACGGGGACAGCTCCTACGCCTATCCTCAAGACGACGGAGCGTCAGAAGCTCCTCTGGCCTGTGGACCGCACGGTGCTCAATAACGACCCGCTGATCAAGCAGACCGAGGGCTACTAAGCCTATCATCTACGGGGGAGGCTCTTTGGAGCCCCGCCCCCCTTCCTAGCGCAGCGGCCGCAGCTGTCCCGTCGAGACGGGCACTGCGGCCGCTGCCCTTTTTTGTGCCTTGGAGGCTGGCGTGGCTGGGGGCGTGTCGGCCTCTGGTAGGGCGGATTTCGTCTGGGGCGTCCTCTCTGTAGGCTAGCTTCGCCTCGTCTTGCTCTTCGTCTCGTCCTCCTTGCCCTTTGCCTTTCTCCTACTATATCCTAGGCGCTTTGACTGATATCCCTCAGCGCTCTGACTGACGTCCCTCAGTCTCGTCCCCCTTATCCCTCAGCAGGCTGACTGATGTCCCTCAGCGCGGTGCAGTTGGGCTCGCGCTGCTGGGAGGGGTCTAGTGGGGTGCGGCTGAGGGGCGAGGGGCTAAGGCATTCTTTGTACATTTGTGCTATACGATCTAGGGAGTCTCATGGGGCTCCTGCATTATCTCAAGCATTACGCGATGTCACTACGATCTTCGATTGCACTATGGGGGCTCGGCCTGGGACTACTCAGTCCGCTCGGCGCGCCACTTGCCCTAAGGGCCCAGACCCAAGTCCAACAGACCGCTCAGACCAAGACCCAGCCTAGCCTCGAGCAGCTGCGTAGCAGGCTCAAGGCCGCTCAGGAGCAGCGTCACCTCCGCGACGCGGTGACGGCCGCAGAGGAGCTCTTCGATGCTGCCTCGGGTCAGCACCGCCTCGATGTACTCCTCGAGGCCACTACGGCACTGGTAGAGGCGAAGAGCTCCCTCAAGGGGCCGAGTACGGCGGAGTCCCAGCTGGGGATTTCCCTAGCCTCCATCGAGCAAGCGCCTTGGCTCAGCCCCCGTGAGCGTATCCTCCTAGGGCTCTACAGCCTACGTATGATCTCGAACTATAGCACGCGTGTAGGCGCAGCCTTCGACACGCCGCTCCCCGTCAAGGTGCGTCCGCTCTCCGAGCTCCTGCACTGGCATGAGGCCGACCTGGATCGCTACTACCTCCAGCTGGTGGAGCAGCTCCGAGGGGCGGGCTCTGCCCTCATGCAGCCGATCCCTACCCCTTACCTTGAGCTGCTGGATCTAGCTGGGGGGACGAAGGCCTCGGGACAAACGGGGATCTCGGTGCTCCTAGAGCTCCTCGACTACCTGCACGATATGCGCGGGGGAGGCAGTAGGTATCCTGCTGGCTTACTCCCCACCGAGCCGGGGCTCCTGACCCTAGCTCGTAGTGCAGGGCCCAAGAGCTATAGCGCCCTCCTGGCCGACTACCTCGCTCTGGAGCGCGAGCTGAAGAGCCAGTCGGGGAGGCTGACGGCGCGTCAGGCTATGGAGCGTATCGAGCACTTCGCCCAGCGCTATCAGGGTCAGCGCTACTTTGGCTCCGTAGCGGCCAACCTCGTGGACCTCTACAGCAACGAGCCGCTGGAGGCCGCGCGCTTCGCGGATCGCCTCCTCAGCCAGGCGGGGCAGCTGCAGCCCGACGACCTGAAGCAGCTGCGGCAGGCGCGTGCTGAGCGCCTCGAGCCGAGTATGTCCCTCAAGCTGGAGCAGACCTGGGGGATGCCGGACAAGGTCTCCCTGCGTCTCGACACGGCCTACCTCGTGCGTGGGCTGCAGGTGAGTCTCTACGAGGCGCCACGCGTCTACCGCCCCACCGAGCGTCGGGAGGACTGGAGGCCCAGTGCTCAGGATAAGCCCGTGCTGGTCAAGCAGTGCGCGCTCCCCCTCGATAGCCTCGCCAAGGTGGGGAAGCAGGTTGTCCTAGAGCTCAAGCTACCCCAGCGCCGCGACTACTTCGTCCGTGTACGCGCCGAGCTCGATCCGCGTGCCTCGCAGCAGCAGCCCTTGGTGCATGAGGAGTCCTTCCTCAGCAGTGCCTTCATGGTACTAGATCTCTGGTCCTCCGCTAGCCCCAATCATGTGCCTCGGCAGTGGCTCGACGCAGCTACGGGGCGTCCGCTCTCGGGGCTCGAGCTCGCTCGGTATAGGTATGATCAGCGCCATCAGAGTCTACCCACACTAGCGGGTAGCCTACGCACCGATAGCCTTGGGCTCATCCTCCTCGACCGCCGTGAGTCGCAGAGGAGCGTCCTACAGGCACGCGACCTCAGGGATCCGCTTCGTGTCGAGGACTACGGCTATGACGAGGAGCCCCAGCCTGCCATCGACTTCGCAGCCCGCGGGCTCCGACTGTGGGTGACGACCGACCGCCCCGCCTACCGCCCAGGCCAAGTGATGCATATCTATGGCGAGGCCGTCGATGTGGGCTTCCTCGCACGGCAGGCACGCCCTGCTCGAGGGCAGCGCATACGCCTCGAGCTGAGCGATGTCCGTGGGGAGCTGCTGTGGTCCGAGGAGGTACGTAGCGATGAGCTGGGCCGCTATCATGCTAGTCATCAACTAGCTACAGAGACGCTCCTCGGGCAGCTTCGCCTTCGTGCACGCTTCGTCGAGCCCCAGGGCTATCAGTACCGACAGACCCAGGCGCAGGCCCTAGCACAGCTCCTCGAGTACAAGCGTCGCGCGCTGGAGCTGGAGCTCGAGGAGCCGCCGAGACCCTATCCCGCGGATGCTCTGCTGAGCGTCAAGGGGCAGCTGCACCGCCTCAGTGGTGAGCCCGTCGAGCGGGCGCGTCTGCGCTGTGTGGTGCGTGCCGAGCAGCTGTGGCGCCCGTGGCGCGCGATCTATGACTATGCCTCGCCCCGTGTGCTCCTGGATAGCACGCTGCGCTCGGGGGCAGATGGCGCCTTCGCTCTGCCGCTGGATCTAGCTGCCCTACGCCGTCAGCTAGAGCAAGACGAACAGGACCTGGGTAGCTACAGCTACCGCGTGGAGGTGACGGCGACCGATGAGGGGGGCGAGACGACACAGAATAGTCTGGGGCTCGCTCTCGGGGAGGTGCTCTGGGAGGTCCGGCTAGACCTACCCGAACTCCTAGATGTGTCGCGCCCGCTGCCCGAGCTACGCTTCACCTATCCCGCGACGGCGTGGGTGGACTCCATGATGCGCGTCGACTACGAACTCTACGAGGGGGATAGGCTACGTCACAGCGGGCAGACGGCCCTAGGCCTAGCCTTTAGCCCCTGGCTCGAGCCCCAGGCGCTAGCGGCGGGCCTCTATACGCTGCGCTACAAGGCGCACTATCAGGGCGGCGTGCGCTACGAGGGCTATCGCCGCGTCTACCTCTTCGACAGCCGTCGGGACCGGCAGATCGCGGGCTTCGTGCCCCCACTCTTAGCCCTCCGTGCAGACTCGACCTACAGTGCCCAGCGCCCAGCCCGCTTGTACTGGCTGAGCAGTATCGAGGGGGGCTACATCCACTACGTCGTCCATCACCGCTATGGGGAGCTGGCGCGCGGCATGCTGCGGAGCAAGGCTGGCCGCATCGAGCTCTTTACGCTGCCCCTCCTCGCTAAGGACACCCTTCCCGATCAGCTGGAGGTGCAGCTCTACACCGTCTATCAGGGACGCCTCTACCAGGCTAGCGAGCGCTTCGCCCTCGAGCGCCCCGAGCCGCCGCTGGAGCTCAAGTGGACCAGCCTGCGTGACCGCACGCAGCCAGGCGCCGAGGAGCGCTGGAGCGTGCAGCTGACCTCGGGAGGCAAGCCCGTAGCTGGGGCTGCCGTCGCGACCTGGATGTATGATACTGCACTGGATGTCTTCGGCCGCCTCAGATTCGGTGTGCCGAGCCTTCAGCTGATGGACGAATACTCGCCCTCCATGGAGCCGAGACTCCCCCGAGGCTATCGCTGGGGGCTGAACCCCGACCGCTCGGTCTATGGTGAAGACCTGTGGGGTGAGGCTCAGAGAGGTGGTGGCTCCTTCGTCCACGACGCCCTCGCAGCGGGGCCGCAGCCTCGGCGCTACCGCTGGCTCGGCTATGGCAGGCGCATGCCCATAGGCATGGGCGGGGGGGCTATCCAGCTGTCCAAGGTGCTCTCCGGGAGGATGGACGGCATCATAGGGCCTGCCTTCGCCGCTGCGCCCAGCGTGCTCCGAGGCGCTGCGGTCATGGTGGATCAGGATGCTCCGATAGAGGTGGTAGAGGAGCCGAAGGCCCTGCGTCAGGACTTCGCTGAGAGTGCCTACTTCCTCCCACAGCTGACGACGGACGCCTCGGGGACGGCCAGCTGGAGCTTCCGCATGCCCGATGCCCTCACCCGCTGGCGCCTCGTGCTGCTGGCGCACACGCCCGACATGCGCCGCTATCAGGAGGAGCGCCTGGTGACCAGCTACCGTGACTTCTCCCTCCGCCCCCAGCTGCCGCGCTTCCTGCGCCGTGGGGATAGGCCGATCCTCAGCGCTACAGTGGTGAATATGAGCCGTGAGGAGGAGCAGGGCACGCTGCGGCTCGAGCTCTTCGACCTCAGCACGCAGCGCGTCCTCTCCGAGAACTCGCAGCCCTTCCGCCTAGCGCCTCAGGGCAGCCAGACGCTGCAGCTGCCGCTCTCGATCCCTGCGCTCTCGGCCGACTCGATCGGCCTGCGCGTACTGGCCCAGGGACACCGCTACAGCGATGGCGAGCAGCACTCGCTCCCCCTGCTCAGTGATAAGACCCAGCTGAGCGATGGCCTCAGCTTCAGCTTCGAGGGGGCGGGCACGAAGGAGCTCTCCCTAGATAGCCTGCTGGCACCGCTCAGTCAGGGACTCGGCCGAGCACGCCTGGAGCTGCAGCTCGAGACCAGTCCGCTCGCCCTTGCCCTCGGTGCGCTGCCTCAGCTGGCCGAGCCTGAGGACGAGAGTACGCCCGCGCTGGCCGCCAGCGTCTATGCCGAGGCCAAGGTGCTGCGCCTACAGCAGACGCGCGGCTTCGCCGCTTGGCTCGAGGGGCGTAGACAGAGCCTCCATCGGAGCGATAGCCTCGTGGCAGCACGTACTGCAGAGGCAGCTAAGAGCCCCTGGTACCACGAGCTCAAGCGCGAGCTAGAGGCAGAGCGCAGTCTGCTGGACTTCCTCGCCGCCAAGGATCACGCCCAGCTGCTGAGCCAACGTATCGCTGAGCTCAAGGCGGCACGCAATGGGGCAATCTGGGGATGGTTCGCGCTCTGGCGCGCCGACTCCTACATCAGCCAGCAGGTCATCGCCGTCCTGCTGCCTACGCTGGAGCTGCTGGAGGCTAAGTCCCCCCAGCGTCAGGAGCTCCTCGGGCTCCTGAGGGAGGCGCAGCCCTATATGGATCGGGAGGAACTCGAGCGCTACCAGCGCCTCAAGGAGGACCGTGCTCGTGTATCCAAGCCCGGGCCCTGGGGCTACTACGACATCCCGCTCGACTACCTCTATATGCGGGCGCAGCTCACGCAGCAGCTAGCGGTGCCGAGCTCGGCACGGGTAGCGGAGATGCTGGGCCACTACCAGCGCCTACTCAGTCAGCAGGCTAAGGACGCCCCCGTCACGGATCTAGCGAAGATCGCCTACGTCCTGAAGCAAGCCCCGCAGCACAGAGCGCAGCTGCCTGCACTCCTCGAGGTCCTCGCCCAGCACCTCTCGGATGAGGGCACGATGAGCTTCTTCGCCCAGCCTGCGGAGATCCCCTACTGGAGCCGCTCGGCAGGCGTGCCGCTGGCCGCCGAGACGCTGCGGGCCTTCCGCCTCCACCCCGCCTATAGCTCCCTCGTGCCGCGCCTACAGCGCTGGCTGCTGACCCAGCGCCGCACGATGGTCTGGAAGGATCCCCTCTGCAGTGTCCTGGCGCTGGAGGCGCTGACGGAGCCCCAGCTCGAGGCTTGGGGCGCGGCTCAGGCCACGGAGCTGAGGCTCGCCATTGAGGGCGGGGAGGACTTCAGCCTCACGGGCAGCCAGCGAATGGCGAGCCTCGAGCTTAGCCCCAGCCGCCGTCCTAAGGGTGCGCTGCAGGTCATCAAGAAGGATGCCAGCCTCATCTGGGGCGCCGCTCGTCTGCACTACAGCATCCCTACGGCAGCGGTCAAGGCCTGGGGCGAAGGGCTCACGCTCACCAGAGAGCAATACCTCGTGACGACGGAGGGCGGGCGCGATGTCCTCCGTCCCCTCGAGGAGGGCGAGCTACTCCCCATCGGGGCTCGCATACGCACCCAGCTCGTCATCAAGCTCAAGCAAGGCCTCGATTACGTCAGGATCAGCGATCCGCGCCCTGGCTATGCCGAACCCGTCCAGCAGAAGCCCTTCTATCCCTCCATCAGCTATGGGAACGCCTACGTCGTGCCTCGTGATGGTCGCACGGACATCTTCGTCGATCGGCTGCCGGCAGGCACGACGGAGCTCCACTATGATCAGTGGGTGACGCGCCCTGGGGTCTATGGTGGGGTCGTCACGACGCTGGTCAGCCTCTACGCCTCGGAGTACAGCGCGCATACGGCCGTATCGCCCGAGCAGCGGACGGCCTCAGAGTCCCAGGTGAAGTAGCCCCTCAGGCACCCGCGCCGTGCCTCCTGCCTTATCCTAAATAGCAAGCCTCCGAGGAATCCAGCATTCCTCGGGGGCTTCTTTATGGGCGTGGGCTAAGCACGTACCTAGCTGAGCGCTTCGGCTCGGGCTAAGAAGCCGCGGGGCTTCGCCCGAGGGCTGGGCGGCCTAAGTCTCCCCTGTGGACTAATGATGAGTGGGGGGCTGGGCGCTGTCCCAAGCCTCCCCCAGCGGTGTCCGCTGCTGTGTCGGCGCATCCTGTCCGCTTGCTCCCCGCTTCGTGAGGGATATCCCTCAGCTCCGTGACCGATATCCCTCACGCGGCTGATGGACGTCCCTCAGCTCGTCCACTGATATCCCTCAGACGAGCTCCCCCTTAGCCGCCCCCACGCTGCGGCCTTGGGGCGGCAGGGCAGGGAGACTAAGGGGGAGAAGGAAGGACGCAGGGAGGCCTTAGCCGTGAGGCTCGGGGGCTTCCTTGGGCGCTAAGATTGGGCAGAGGGGCTAGCGTAGGGCTTCGTCGGGCCAAGGGCAGGGCTGGCCCGTAGCCTTGACGCTGGGACGCTGCGCCCCCACGCTGCGCAGGTAGCGGCCGAGCTGCCGAGCGAGCTGCCGTACACGCTGTGGATAAGTCGCACTCAGATCCTGCTGCTCCCCAAGGTCGCGCGCGAGGTCATAGAGCTGATGGCGGCCCGTACGGTAGTCGTAGAGGAGCTTCCAGCGGCCTTGACGTAGGGCTGCGTGGAAGTTGATCCCTGGCCCGTCCAATCCCCAGTTGTGTGGATAAGTCCAGTAGAGCGTCCGCTCGTGTGGCTGGCGCTTGGCCTGGAGCAGCGGCACGAGGCTACGCCCATCCACCTGCTGCGGCAGGCGCTCAGGGCGCGCCCCAGCGACCTCCAGCAGCGTGGGGAAGAGGTCCTCGATCATCACGGGATGGCTGTCGCGTCGGTCGCGCCCTACCACGCCAGGCCCTGCGACGATGAGCGGCACGCGTATGCCGCCCTCGTAGATGGAGCCCTTGCCGCTGTAGAGGGGCGCGTTTTGCCAGTGCAGCTGCCCCGAGTGCCAGTAGGCCGAGGCCGCTAGGCCGCCATTGTCACTCATGAAGAGGATCAGCGTGTCGTCGAGCTGCCCTGCGCGCTCCAGTTCGTCCATCAGATCCCCGAGGCTCTTGTCCATACCCTCGACGAGCGCGGCGTAGGCGGCCTCCTTGGGGTCCAAGCCCTCGTCGAGGTAGCGCTGGTAGAAGCGCTGATCCTTGTCGAAGGGCACGTGCACGGCGTAGTGCGACATGTAGAGGAAGAAGGGACGTCGGTCGCCTGCGCTACGCTGCGCGCGCAGTGTCTGTATGGCCTCCAGCGTCAGGGCTTCGCTGAGGTAGGTGTCGGTATCCCAGTAGCGCTCCAGTCCCGGCACGGCCATAGGGGAGACGGGCTTGCCCAGTGAGTCGTGTCCGTAGCGCGCCCGCCCGAGGAAGGAGGCAGGCCCCCCAGCTGCGTGCCCCGCGATATTGACCTCGAAGCCCAGCTGCAGCGGGTCGGCTGCGGGCGTGCCAATGGCGCCGAAGTGCGCCTTGCCACAGTGTATCGTGTGGTAGCCCGCCGCACGCAGCAGCTCGGGCAGCATACGCGCGTAGTAGGTATGGGGCGTGTCGGGGCGCGGGCTGAGGCCATTGACATTCCACTCGGGGGCCTGCAGCGTGCTGTCGGCCTGGTCGGAGGGCGTGTCGTAGCGCAGCGTCCAGTTGGTCACGCGGTGACGTGCGGCGTGTGCCCCCGTCAGGAGGCTGCAGCGGCTGGGGGAGGAGACGGGCGCGGCGTAGGCGTCGGTGAAGCGCACGCCACGGCGCGCCAGGCGCTCCATGGCAGGGGTGTGGTAGCGCTTATTGAGCGCCGTCGTGTCGGCCGCGAAGGGCACGGAGGTATCCTGCCAGCCCATATCATCCACGAGGAAGAGGAGGATATTGGGGCGCCGTGCGGTGAGGGGCTGGGCGGCGCTGAGGAGCGTAGCGGGGAGCAGCAGACTGCTTCCGAGACTGAGGAGAAGGGTAGAGCGCATGGTATGCTGGCTATAGGGTGCTGTATGTAGTGTAGGTGCAGGGAGGGGACTAAAGCTAAGAGGCTAGTCACGCCACCAGTGGACGTGTCTAGCCTCTCATAGCTCTAGGGGAGTACGGTACTAGGCCCAGTACTCCTCACCACGGACGACACGACCGCGGTGCATGACGAAGTGCAGCTGCAGCTCCTCGTCGAGGAAGAGGATGTCGGCATCCTTGCCTGCCTCGATCGCCCCCTTGGTGTCGGTGATGCCCATGATGCGGGCGGGGGTCGTCGAGGCCATATAGACGGCGTCGATCAGGGGGATGTCGCACTGCTGTACGGCCGTGCGGATGAGGCGGTCCATCGTAGCGACGCTGCCCGCCAGGGCCGAGCGGTCGGAGAGCTTGCACACGCCGTCCTCGACGATGGCGTGCCCCGTAGGATCCTTGAAGTCTGCGGGGGTACCCGTGTACAGCAGGGCGTCGGTCGTGAGCGCCATACGCTCGCGACCCTTGACCTTGTAGGCGAGGTTGACCATCAGCGGGGGCACGTGGATGCCGTCGCAGATGACCTCGATGTCGAAGTCAGGCAGGTCGAGGATCGTCTCTACCGCGCCAGGGACCTTATAGACACCCTTCTTGTGGGAGACCTTCATGGCGTTGTAGAAGTGCGTGGCCAGCGTATAGCCATGCTCCCAAGCAGCCTTGATCTCGGGTTCGCCTGCCTCGGTGTGGGCGATGGCGGTGACGACGCCGAACTCCTTGACATAGCGGCCGAAGTCCAGCGTACCCTCGATCTCGGGGGCGGCGTCCCAGCGCTTGATGATGCCCTTACCACGCTCCATGATCTTGGTGTACTCCTCGGGGCGGGCGGGGCGGATCAGCTCGGGGAGCTGCGCACCGGCCATCTTGACCGAGAAGTAAGGCCCCTCGAGGTGCAGGCCTTCGACCGAAGAGGTCTCGTCTGCCAGCAGTACCTCGGTGCACTCGATGCCCTTCATGATCGTCTCGTAGGTCGAGGTGGAGAGGGTGGGGTAGATGGTTGTCGTCCCGTTCTGTAGGTGGTAGTCAGCTGCCGTGCGGAAGGCCTCGACGGTGCCGTCCATGAAGTCCGCACCTGCGGCCCCGTGTACGTGCGTCTCGATGCCGCCGGGGATGATGTAGGAGCCACGTGCATTGATGAGGCGGGCACCCACGACGGGGAGCTCGGTATTCAGCACTGCCTTGATCTGCTTGCCTTCGATGAGGACGGAGCCCCCATCGATCCAGCCAGAGGGCGTATAGATACGTCCTCCTACTATTTGTGTATACATTACGATAGTGTTTTGTTAAATGTGCTTAGGTAATGACTCACGAGGTGCACGGGCAGCCCCATGACGGTGTAGAAGCTCCCCTCGATGCGCTCGATGGCGCGGTAGCCTATCCACTCCTGGATGCCATAGGCGCCTGCCTTGTCTAGGGGGGCGTAGTGCTCGAGGTAGTAGCTGATGTCGGCCTCGGTGAGGGGGGCGAAGTCCACGGCCGCTGTGTCGCTGTAGCTGTCCTGCTGGGAGAGGGTGGTGAAGACCAGGCCCGTGGTGACCCAGTGCCTGCGCCCGCTGAGGCGGCGCAGCATGGCAGCAGCCTCGTCCCGTGTCTGAGGCTTGCCCAGCGGCTCGTCATCGACGAAGACCAGCGTGTCAGCGGTGATGAGGAGCGTCTGCGCGTCCAAGGCGCTGCGGTAGGCCGCGGCCTTCTGCCCTGCGATGTAGGCAGGGATCTTGGGGAGCGGCATCGTGGCGGGGAAGGACTCATCGATGTCGGGCAGCACCTGCTGCTCGAAGGGTAAGTCTAGCCCCCTGAGCAGCTCCACGCGGCGAGGCGACTGCGAGCCGAGGAGGAGGCGCCAGCCCGCGAGCCCCTGCAGTAGGGGATGTGCTGTGGCGGTGGCTTGTGTGATCCGATCCATGTCTATGGACTCTTTACCAGCCGAAGCCCTCGGAGAGCGACCAGCAGCCGTTGGCCTTGAGCGTCTGCTCGATGACGTCACGCACTACGCCGTAGCCCCCATTATAGAGGGAGATGTACTTGGCGATGGACTTGACCTCGGGGGCGGCGTCGGCAGGAGCGCAGGGGAGGGCCACCAGGCGCATGACGGGGATATCGGGGATGTCGTCACCGATGTAGGCGATTTCCTCGGGTCGCAGCCCCGACTCCTGACAGAGGAGCTCGAGCTGACGCGCCTTGTCGGAGATGCGCATGTAGATGTACTTGGCGCCGAGGTTGCGGAATCGCTCCGTCATCGCTTCGCTCGCGCCACCCGAGATGACGGCCAGCGTATAGCCTTGCTTCACGGCGTACTGCATGGCATAGCCGTCCTTGACGTTGACCGTACGCATGGGCATGCCGTCGGGCCCTACGGGGCTGACGTTGGCACTCACTACGCCGTCCATGTCTAGGACGAAGGCCTTGATTTGGCTTAGGTCGTGGGGAATACTACTCATCTGGCTTCCTTAAATCTTTTATTATACAAAAGTAGCTCAAATTTCGCCTACTTGTATCCCTGCGCCCTCGGGGCTGAGCCTGCGCTAGCTGCTCGGGGGGCTGGGTGGGACAAGTAGCCTCGCGGCCCCCGCCTCCTAGGCTAAGGGCGCGCCCGCCTCCAAGCCGCAGAGCCCCTGCCTATAGGCTGCCTGCTCCCCGCCTAAAGCCTCCCGGCAAAGCCCGTGCCAAGGCGCTGCACTCTGACGGTCTGCCTCCAGCGCTCTGAGGGATATCCCTCGGGGCGCTGACTGGTATCCCTCACGCGACTCACGGACGTCCCTCACGGCGCTGATAGATATCCCTCAGGAGGCCTTGCCCTAGGCTCGCGTCCCGCTGGCGCTGCTCTCGTTCCTTCGCAGGCAGCTAAGGGACGAGGCTAAGGGGCGGGGTACTATGAGGCTGCAGCCCTTAGCACAGAGCTGAGGCGTAGCAGCTCGCGGTGGAGCTACGCACTCGGGCGGTGGATAGCGGGGATAGGTCGGTGGATAAGCTCGGGGACGGGATGCAGACAGCCCCCAGCGGAGGCGCCGCGAGGGGCGCTGTCCACTGGGGACTGTGCTGGGGCGAAGTCGGGCGCTCGGCCTACTTCTTGGGGAGGGTTTTCATCATCTCATCGACCGCGCGGATCAGCTGGGCATCGTAGCCCGAGAGGCTCTGCTCGGGGGTGTTGTAGATGAGGATGTCGGGCTGCAGCGTCTGGTTCTCCAGCGGGCGTCCCTGCTCATCCGAGCAGGTGACCTGCGGGATGCCGAAGACGATGTGAGGATTGATCTGCGACTCCCACCACACGGCCGTCATCGTCCCGGCGACGGGCGCGCCGATGAGCTTGCCGAGGCCGAGGGTCTTGTAGGCCCAGGGGAAGCCGTGGCCGTTGCTGTAGTTGCCCTCGCTCATGAGGACGCAGCTGGGCTTGGTCCACTGCATGAAGGGGTCATCGCCGATATACTGCCCGCGCGGGGTGAAGCTGAGGTACTTCTTCCCACTCAGTAGGTGCGTGAGGTCCTCATGCAGCCAGCCGCCGCCGTTGAAGCGGGTGTCGACGATGGCTGCCTCAGCATTGCGGTACTTACCCAGTAGATCCTGGAATGCGCTGCGGAAGCTGCTGCTATTCATCGCCCGCACGTAGACGTAGGCGATACGGCCCCCGCTGCGCTGCTGCACGAGCTCCTCGCAGTGGCGTAGCCAGCGGCGATACAGCAGCTCGCTCTGCTGCTCCTGGGAGATGGGCTTGACGATGTGCTCGAAGGTCTTGCCCGTCTTGGGATCGAGGATGCTGAGGTTGACGCGCTTGCCGACCTTGCCATTGAAGTAGGGCTCGAGGGCGCGCCCGGGCAGGATGTCCTCGCCGTCAATGCTCTTGATGATCATGCCGGCCGTGACCTTGCGCTCGCCATGCGCCAGTGGCCCCGAGGCCAGCACCTCGAGGATGCGCAATCCTCGGCCCTCGTAGTCGGGGTCGTAGAAGGCACCGAGGCTAGCCGTGGCCTGAGCTTGGCTGCGGGAGTAGGCACGAGCTCCCGTGTGGGAGGCATTGAGCTCACCGAGGAGCTCGGAGAGCATCTCGGCAAAGTCCTGATCGTTGTTGATATGCGGGAGGAACTTGCGGTAGGCCTCGCGGTAGTAGTCCCAGTCGACGCCATGCAGATTGACGTCGTAGAACTTCTCCTTGACCTGCTGCCAACTGTGATCGAAGATGTAGCTACGCTCCTCGGCGGGGCGGTGCTCGAAGTCAGCGGCGAACTCGATGTTCTTCAGCGTGCCGTTCTCTAGCTTCTTCAGCCCCGACTGCGTACCGAGGTAGACGGTCTTGCCGTCCTTGCCTAGGATCAGTTCGCCGCCACCGATACCGGGGGAGAGGATGCGGGTGGCCTGCGTCTCTAGGTCGCGCTCCCAGAGGTCGGTGGAGGTGCCGTAGCGCGCGATGTAGTAGAGCTTGGTGCCCTCGCCGTTGATGACGGCGTCCGAGATAGAGCCCGAGGCGTAGGTGAGGCGTACGATGCGGTCCTCACGGTCGGTGAAGTCGGGCTTGAAGGGCTTCTTCTGCTCTTCCTCCTTCTTCTTGTCGACGTCCTTGGCCGCCGTCTGGGCGCTCTTCTTGGCCCTCTTGCCTATGCGTAGGATGCCGCTGGTCAGGGCGCTGGAGTCCCCGTCCTCGAGGTCGAAGAGGTTAGCGCCCATCTTCGTATCCTTGTCCTTATCCTTGTCTTCGCCCTGCTGCTTGCGGAGCTCACGCTCCTCCTTCGTCTGGCGGAAGTGCTCGTAGGCCTCGCGGTCGAGGAACATCAGGTAGAGGTCCTTCTCGGAGCCCCAGCTGCCGTGGCTTCGGTAGCCCGCGCGGTCGGAACTGAAGAGGATGGCCTTACCGCCAAAGGCGAACTTGCCCTCGCCCTCTCTGTAGCCGCTTTCGGTGAGGTTGATCCGCTCGCCTGAGCCGTCGGCCTTGACCAGCGCGCAGTCGGTGTGCATCCAGCCGCCCTCGCCGCCGTAGTTCGTCAGGATCCACTGGCTGTCGGGGCTCCACTGGTAGTGCTGGTCCCCGTCGGTGTAGCTATAGTTGTAGCTCTTGTCCAGTACCTTAGTCTCCTTGCCCGAGGCGAGGTCGTAGACGTAGATGCCGGTGCGGTCACGTAGGAAGGCGACCTTCTTGCCGTCGGGGCTGAAGGTGGGCTGGAAGCAAGCCTCCTGGCTGTGCGTCAGCTGGCGCTCCTTGAGGCCGCGGGCGTAGACGAAGAGCTTATCGTCCTTGCGCTCCAGCTCGGTCATGTAGATATTCCAGTGCCCGTCGCGCTCGGCGGCGTAGACGATCTGGCGGCCGTCGGGGCTGAAGCTGACGCTACGCTCCTGCACGGGGGTATTGGTGATGCGCTTGGTGGTCTTGTACTCGGTGTGCGTCACGTAGACCTCGCCGTGGACGACGAAGGCGATCTCCTTGCCCGAGGGCGCGACGGCGAAGGAGCTCACGCCCGAGCTGTATTGATGGTACTGTACCTTAGGCTCCTCCTCGTCGGTGACGATCTGTACGGGCACTCTGCGCGGGCTCGAGCCAGGGCGCAGCGTATAGATCTCGCCGTCGTAGCCGAAGCAGAGGGTGCCGTCGGTAGCGCGCGAGAGGAAGCGGACGGGATCCTTCTTGAAGTCCGTCAGACGTGTGTCGGCAGCCGTGGGGCTCGCGGTGGCGCGGTGGTAGATGTTGGAGTTGCCCTCGCGCTCACTGAGGTAGTAGAAGCCGCCCTGCCCGTCCCAGACGGCATTGCGGTCCTCGCCGTCGAAGCTGGTGAGCTTGGTGTGCTTGCCCTGCTCGTCACGCAGCCAGATGTCGCGCGTTATGGGTGAGTGGGCATGCTTGCGCCACTGGTCCTCGTAGCCCTTATGGTCGGTGTAGAGGAGCTGCTTGCCCGAGAGCGAGGGCTGCATCATGGGGTAGGGGTTCCAGAGCTTGGGGCGTGCCTCCTGGGTATCGAGCTTGATGGCGTAGGTCTGTACGAAGCCCTGGGTGGGGTGTAAGGAGAGCTGCACCGTGGGCATGATGTCAGCCTGGAAGAGGAGGGTATTGGCATCGAGGAAGGCTACGGGGATCTCCTTGGCACTGTTGGAGGTGAGGCGGCGCAGCTGGGTGCCGTCGGCGCCTATGAGGAAGACGTCACGCCCGCCCTCGCGGTCGGAGGAGAAGGCGATCTGTCGGCTGTCGGGGCTCCAGATAGGGGTGCCATCATAGGCGGCATTGGAGGTCAGACGCAGCGCACGCCCTCCCTCGGTAGGCACGGTATAGATATCACCGCGGTAGCAGAAGGCGATGCTGCGGCCGTCGGGGCTGATCTGCTGATGGCGCAGCCAGAGGGGGCGCTGGGTGCTCTGGGCGCTCAGGCTACCGAGGGTGCCCAGCGTCAGGCAGCCGATGAGGACCAGTGGGATGAGTTGCTTCATAGTCTTGTGTGCATGCGTATAGTTAATTGACTAGAGCAAAGGTACTGAAAAGCCCCGAGCGCAGCACAGCCTGCTCGGGGCTAAGGCAGGGTGAGACGTGATGAAAGTACGAAGGCGGAGCGAAGTCTCGCCTTCGCCTCGCCTTCGTGAGGGATATCCCTCAGTCGCCTCACAGATGCCCCTCACGGCGCTGACTGACACCCCTCAGACCGCTGACGGATATTCCTCACGTCTGCCCCTGTCGTCCCTCATGGTGCTGACTGACGTCCCTCAAGCTCGCGGCTGTGGCCGCTTAGCTCGCTGACTGCTACAGCTCCGTCTCTCTTGGCTTGGCACAGGCTACCGCTCGGAAAGGATACAAAGAGAGCAGCCCAGCGGGATGACGGAGGTCATTCCACTGGGCTGCTCGATATCTAAGAGGCTCGAGGCGCTTACTTCACCTTAGCTACGATAGCCTTGAAGGCCTCGGGGTGATTGACCGCCAGGTCAGCGAGGACCTTACGGTTGATCTCGATACCCTGAGCGTGCAGGGCGCCCATCAGGCGGGAGTAGGAGAGTCCCTCCAGGCGTGCAGCAGCGTTGATACGCTGGATCCACAGGGCGCGGAAGTTGCGCTTCTTGTTCTTGCGGTCACGGAAAGCGTAGGTCAGACCCTTCTCCCAAGTGTTCTTGGCGACGGTCCAGACGTTCTTGCGAGCACCGTAGTACCCACGAGTGAGCTTGAGGATACGCTTTCTTTTAGCGCGCGAAGCTACGTGATTGACTGATCTTGGCATGATGTTACTTCTTTGTGATTGGTAGCGACCAGGCGGCTCGGGGCCAGAGCCTCGGGACAGGCTGGTACTTGTGGGCTTACCTCTCTGTTACTGAATAATCGTGGCTTACTTACCTCTCGGAGACTAGCGGAGACGGAGGAGCTCCTTGACTTCGCGTACGTCAGCCTGATCCACGGTGGTGAAGTAGGTGAGGTTACGCTTCTGCTTCTTCGTCTTCTTGGTTAGGATGTGACTCTTGAAGGCATGTTTGCGCTTGATCTTACCAGAGCCCGTGAGCGCGAAGCGCTTCTTGGCGCTGGAGTTTGTCTTCAGCTTAGGCATTTTCTTTTCGTTATATGAGTGATTACTTATAGCCCTACTCCACTGACGCAGCCTATGCGCGAGGAGTGGGATGAGGTATGGTGTCGGAGGGGGCGGGGACTAGTCCTCGTCTTCCTCGTCCTTAGCCTTGTCCTTCTTGGGGGCAGGGGAAGCGGCCTTCTTGGGGGCAAGCATGATGGTCATGCGCTTACCCTCCAGGACGGGCATGCTCTCTACGCGGCCGTAGTCCTCAAGGTCGTTGGCGAAGCGCAAGAGGAGTACCTCTCCCTGATCCTTGAAGAGGATGGAGCGTCCACGGAAGAATACGTAGGCCTTGACCTTCGCGCCCTCACTGAGGAAGCCCTTAGCGTGCTTGAGCTTGAAGTTGTAGTCGTGGTCATCGGTCTGGGGCCCGAAGCGGATCTCCTTGACGACGACCTTGACGCTCTTAGCCTTCTGCTCCTTCTGCTTCTTCTTCAGCTGGAAGATGAACTTAGAGTAGTCTACGACACGGCAAACTGGTGGGTTGACGTTGGGCGAGATCTCTACCAGGTCTAGCTCTTGGTCCGCGGCGATACGTAGCGCCTGCTGGATGGGATACACGCCCTGCTCTACATTGTCCCCGACGAGACGTACCTCCTTGACGCGGATGGCCTCGTTCGTCCGGTACTGGAACTTTTGTTTGTTGTCTACTGCCATTCAGTATATTATATGTAGGGCGCTCCCCTAGCTAGGGGAGCACCCTACTTAAGTGTTGCTGTGTGACTACTTAAAGTAAGTTATCTCTTAGGCTTGCTGCTCGGTGTGCCAGGCGTTGAGCTGGCGATTCACCTCAGCGGCGATTTGCTCTGCAAAGGTAGCAATTTTCAGCGAACCCTTATCACCCTCACCCTGCACACGTACCGAGACTTCGCCTTCCTGGGCTTCCTTCTCGCCTACGATGAGCATGTAGGGGATACGCTTGAGCTCGTTGTCGCGGATCTTACGGCCGATCTTCTCGTTGCGATCGTCCACCTGGGTGCGGATGTCCTGCTTGTTGAGCTGGGCAGCCACCTCGTAGGCGTAGTCGTTGTACTTCTCGCTGATGGGCAGGACGACGACCTGGTCGGGCGTCAGCCACAGGGGGAAGTGACCTGCCGTATGCTCGATGAGCACGGCGACGAAGCGCTCCATAGAGCCGAAGGGCGCGCGGTGGATCATCACTGGACGATGCTTGCGGTTGTCCGCGCCCGTGTACTCCAGCTCGAAGCGCTCGGGGAGGTTATAGTCCACCTGGATCGTGCCCAGCTGCCAGCGACGGCCGAGGGCATCCTTGACCATGAAGTCGAGCTTAGGCCCGTAGAAGGCAGCCTCACCGTACTCGATGACGGCGGGGAGCCCCTTCTCGGCGCAGGCGTCGATGATGGCCTGCTCGGCGCGCTCCCAGTTCTCCTCACTGCCGATATACTTATCCCTATTGACCTTGTCACGTAGGGAGATCTGGGCCTCGAAGTCCTGGAAGTTGAGTGCCTTGAAGATGATGAAGATGATGTCCATCACCTTGCAGAACTCCTCCTTGATCTGGTCGGGACGGCAGAAGAGGTGCGCGTCGTCCTGCGTGAAGCCACGTACACGGGTGAGCCCGTGCAGCTCCCCACTCTGCTCGTAGCGGTAGACGGTGCCGAACTCTGCCAGGCGCTGCGGCAGGTCGCGGTAGGAGTGGGGGCCCATAGCCTTATAGATCTCGCAGTGGTGCGGGCAGTTCATGGGCTTGAGCATGAATTCCTCTCCCTCCTGCGGCGTGGTGATGGGTCGGAAGGAGTCCGCACCGTACTTCGCCCAGTGGCCCGAGGTCACATAGAGCTGCTTGGAGCCGATATGCGGGGAGATGACCTGCTGGTAGCCGAACTGCTTCTGGATCTGCTTGAGGAAGTCCTCCAGACGTAGGCGGAGTTGCGTCCCACGGGGTAGCCAGAGGGGTAGACCCGAGCCTACGTTCTGCGAGAAGGCGAAGAGCCCGAGCTCCTTACCGATCTTGCGATGGTCGCGCTTCTTAGCCTCCTCAAGGAGCTGCAGGTACTCGTCGAGCATCTTCTTCTTGGGGAAGGTGATCCCGTAGATACGCGTCAGCTGCTTGCGCTTCTCATCTCCGCGCCAGTAGGCACCAGCCACGCTGAGCAGCTTGACGGCCTTGATGTAGCCCGTGTTGGGGACGTGGGGCCCACGGCAGAGGTCGGTGAAGCCGCCCTGCGTGTAGGTCGTGATCGAGCCGTCGGGCAGGTCCGCGATGAGCTCGAGCTTGTACTCGTCGCCCTTCTGACGGAAGAACTCCGTGACCTCCGCCTTGGTGATGTCGCGGCGGATGATGGGCTCCTTGCGCGCTGCGGCCTCGAGCATCTTGGCCTCGATGGCCGCTAGGTCTGCATCCTTGATCTGGACGCCCTCGCCCAAGTCTATATCGTAGTAGAAGCCGTTCTCGATGGGGGGGCCGATCCCGAACTTGACCTCGGGATAGATCTCCTGCAGCGCCTCGGCCATCAGGTGGGCGCTGGAGTGCCAGTAGGCGAACTTCCCCTCGGGGTCTTCCCACTTATAGAGCTTCAGCTCGGTATCCTCCTTGAGGGGGCGCATCAGGTCCCAGATCTGACCATTGACCCCAGCAGCTAGGACGTCCTGTTGCAGGCGGGGGCTGATCGATCCAGCTATATCCCAGGAGGTCGTCCCGGCGGGGTACTCCCGCTGGCTGCTGTCTGGGAAGGTGACTTTGATCATTGAACTCATTGACGTGCTATTATATGTCCTTGTTCGTACAAAGATACGATAATCTGCCGTGGCGTGTCGCCCAGCGAGGGGATAGCCTTCGCGCAGCTCCGTGAGTGATATCCCTCAGCCTGCTGACTGCCGTCCCTCAGTGAGCTGACTGCCGTCCCTCAGCCTCCTTACGGATACCCCTCAGAGGCGCTCCCCTATAGAGCAGAAGTATGGCGGCAAGCGGCTTGGCTTCGTCCGAGCAGCTGGTGAGCTCCGGGAGAAGCGCTGCGCTAGGACTTTCACTGGAGGCTAAGACCCGGGTACTCCCAAGGGGCGGGCGCTGCGCTCCCTGACTCCTCAAGGGCAGCAGCGAAGCCCAAGGCCTTCACCTTCCTTAGCCTCGATAGCCTCGGCTACTCCATGTGGACGACCGTGATGCCTGCCCCGCCGAAGCGTACATCCTCGTCGTGGAAGTCCGCCACGCCGCGCACCCCACGGAGGTAGCTGCGTATGGCCTCGCGTAGCGCCCCCGTGCCCGTGCCGTGCAGGATACGTACCTGCCCGACCCCGAGCTGCAGGGCCTCGTCGACGTAGTAGCCTACGGCATCCAGCGCCTCACCAGCTCGGAAGCCGCGTACATCTAGCTCGTGGCGGAAGTGCAAGCGCTTCTGATGGATCTGGTCGATGATGCTGGAGGCCTGTGGCTGGATGGGCTGCTGATGCTGCTGGCGCTTGAGACGGCCTGCCTCGCCCTTGGTAGCGAGCTGCAGACGGCTCAGCGGGACGGTGGTCTTGAGCGCTCCGAGGGCGACGACAGCCTCACGGTCGCTGAGCGAGAGCACCTGTCCCAGCGCCTTCTGCCCCTCGATACGGACGGTGCTGCCGACGCTGATCTCCCCCAGCACGCTATGGCTAGCGGCGGCCTCGCGCTCGGTGTCGGTGACGAGGCTAGAGAGGCGAGGCTGCTCCTTGGGCTGGGCCTTGCCCTTGGCACGGCGCTCACGGCGCGCTAGGAGGCGCTCCACCTCGCGCTGTGTCTTCTTGGCTGCGGCCAGCTGCAGGGCTTCTTCCTCGGCCGATAGCCCCTCCTTGTACTCGGTGAGCTGCTGACGGATGAGGCGCGTCTGATCCTTGGCGGCCTCGGCCTCGCGGATCTCGCGGATGGTGCGCTCGATACGTCCGCCCGCCTCCTGGATGATGCGGGCTGCCTCGCGACGAGCCTCCTCGAGGATCTTCTTGCGCTCGCTCTTGAGGTGCTCCGTACCCTCGTCGAAGCGCTGGCGCGCCTCCTGCAGGGCACGCTCGTCCTGACGGATGCTCTGGCGCTTGGTCTCCCAGTAGCGCTTGTCGCGGATAATGTCCTGCAGGTACTTATCCATGTCGATGTACTCGCTGCCTACCTGCTCGGAGACCTCGGCGATGACGTCCTCGGGGAGGCCGATCTTGCGGGCGATCTCGATGGCGAAGGAGCTCCCCGGGCGCCCGATGGAGAGGCGGAAGAGGGGGCGCATCTCGTGGCGATCGTAGAGCATGGCGCCGTTGATGAGCCCGGGATGGTCCTCGGCGTAGGTCTTGAGGTTCTGGTAGTGCGTCGTGATGACGCCGAAGGCGCCCTGGTCATTGAAGCGGTGCAGCAGCGCCTGAGCGATGGCGCCGCCTATGGTGGGCTCGGTACCGCCGCCGAATTCGTCTATCAGCAGTAGGCTCGCACGGTCGGCGTAGCGCACGAAGTGCTTCATGTTCCTCAGGTGCGAGCTATAGGTGCTGAGGTCGTCATCTATGCTCTGCTCGTCGCCGATGTCGATGTAGAGCCGCTCGAAGATCCCTGCCTCGGAGTGATCCTGCACGGGGATGGGCAGGCCGCATTGTAGGAGGTACTGCAGTAGACCCACGGTCTTGAGGCAGACAGACTTCCCCCCAGCGTTGGGCCCCGAGATGAGCAGGATGCGCGCATCGGGGGCCTGGAGCGTGATGTCTAGGGGGACGATGCTCCGCCCCGAGGCGCTGAGCGAGCGCTGCAGCAGGGGGTGGCGTGCGCCGTACCATTCTAGGCGTGGCTCGGGGCTAAGGCGCGGACACTGTGCCCCCAGCTCCAGCGCCCAGTGCGCCTTGGCGTAGACGAAGTCGTAGGTCGCCAGCAGCTCGTAGCTCTCCAGTAGGTGACGGAGGTTGGGGCGTAGTCTATTGGCTACCTCGGTAAGGATACGGATGACCTCGCGACGCTCCTCGCTCTCCAGCTCGCGGATACGGTTGTTGGCCTCGACGAGCTCTACGGGCTCGATGTAGACGGTCTTCCCCGTGGCGGACTCATCGTGGACGATGCCGCGGATCTTACGCTTGTGCATGGGGCTGACGGGGATCACGAGGCGCCCATCGCGTAGGGCGGGCTGCACGTCCTGCTCCACCCAGCCCTCGCGGCGTGCACCTGTGAGGATGCGCTGCAGCATACCCGAGAGGCTGCGCTCGGTCTCGGCGAGCGTGCGGCGTATCTGCAGCAGTTCGCGCGAGGCATTGTCGCGGAGGCGTCCCTCCTCGGTCAGGAGGCTCCTCAGATGCTGCTCGACCTTGGGGAAGGTAGGTCGGTCCTCGAGCAGCGCCGTAAGGCGGGGATAGAGGTAGACGAGGCTCTCGTCGGCGCGCTCGCCCGTGCTCTGCTCCTCGGTGAAGAAGCGGTGCAGGGCGTGCAGCGTCTCCAGCATGCGGAGCAGATCCTGCAGCTCCAGCTCCTCGACATAGGTGCCCTGAGGGCGTATACGGTGCAGCGCCTCGCGGCAGTCCACGATCTGGAGGCTGGGCAACTGGTGCTCGCTGGTGAGGAGCTGCATCATCTCGCGCGTCTCCTCCAGCTCGAGGGAGATACGCTCGTAGTCGGCAGAGGCCTCTAGCGAGAGCATGCGCTCGCGCCCCAGCGAGGAGGCGCAGTGGTCGGCCAGCAGCTGGCGCAGCTCCACGAAGCCGATCTTGTCGACGAAGTTATGGGGATATAGGTCTAGTGTCTGGCTATTCATACCATATATATAACAAGGAAAAGGGCAGACCGATCATACGGCTTGCCCTCGCCTCTAGGGGCGGAGCAGCCTGCTCCTCCCTAGTGTGGTGGTGAGCTGTGCCCTAGCGGCGCTTGGTCTTCTTCTTACGCACTGACCAGCCGAAGTGCCCGAGGTATTCGCCTAGGCCGAAGTACTGTCCGTGCGCGTAGACCAAGAGGCCAGCGCGCTGCATGTCGAAGGCTCCCGTCTCGGGATCTATGTACTGCTCGTCGGCGCGTATGCCTACGACTTCCGCTAGGAACATGTCGTGGCTACCTAGGGGCGTGATCTCACGCACGCGGCACTCGATGCTGATGGGGGATTCGACCACTAGGGGCACACCGAGCACACTGCCTGCCTCCTTGGTGAAGCCACAGCGCTCGAACTTGTCCTCCCTACGCCCCGAGACGACCCCGCACCAGTCGGTCTCCCGTGCCATGGCGCGTGTGGTGAGGTTGATGCCAAAGGCGCCCCGCTCCTTGATGATGTGGTAGGAGTGGCGCTCGGGGCGTATGCCCACTACGCACATCGGCGGATTGGTGCAGACGGTGCTGACCCAGGAGGCTGTCAGGAGGTTGCTCTCCTCGCCCTCGCCCATACCGCCGCAGCTGATCAGCACGGCAGGGAGCGGGTAGATGAGGGTACCGGGCTTCCAGTCCGTCCTCATAGCAGCTCGGCCTGCTCGGCGGGCGTCTTGCGCCCACAGTAGTGGCACTCGAGGATCACGGTGCCGTCCTCGGGATGCGTCGCCACGTGGAAGTGCGTACGCATGGGCTCGGCATTGGTGATGCACTTAGGATTGGGGCAGCGGGCTAGGTCGTAGACCTCGTGGGGGAGCTCGACCTGGCGCTTCTCGATCACCTCATAGTCCTGGATGCGATTGAGGTGTACCTCGGGGGCGATGAGGGCTATCTTGTCGAGCTCGCGCGAGGAGACCTTGTGGTCCGAGAGCTTGATGACGCCCTTGCGCTGCTGGCGGGCACTCTGCAGGTTGTTGCCTATGGTCACGGGGGTCGTCAGCTGCTGTAGGCGCAGCAGCGAGACGATGGCGAAGAGCTTGTCGGCAGGTATATGGTCGAGGACGATACCGTTTTGGATGGCTTCGACCAGCATTTTCTCTTTAGGCATGGGGCAGGGAGGCTTAGTTGTCTATCTCTATGTTGAGCACCTCGCAGAGGATGGACTGGCGTACGTAGAGCCCGTTCTGCGCCTGCTGGACGAAGTAGGCCTGCGGCGTGTCGTCCACGTCCTGCGCGATCTCCCCGACGCGCGGCAGCGGGTGGAGGATGCGCATCGTCGGGCGGCACCCCTCGAGCATGGAGCGGGTCAGCACGTAGACGTTCTTGACGCGCTCATACTCCTCGGGATCTATGAAGCGCTCGCGCTGCACGCGCGTCATATAGAGGATGTCTACCGACTGGATGACCTCGGAGCTGAAGTCCGTCGTCTCGGTGAAGGGGATACCGTGCAGGCGGCAGAAGTCCTTGCACTCCTCGGGCATACGCAGCTCGGGGGGCGAGACGAAGATGAAGCGGGGGCGGAAGTGCGCCATCCCCTCGATGAGCGAGTGCACTGTACGCCCGTACTTGAGGTCCCCCACCAGGGCGATGGTGCGATCGAAGAGCGTGCCCTGCGTCTTGCGTATGGAGTAGAGATCGAGCAGCGTCTGCGAGGGATGCTGGTTGGCCCCGTCGCCCGCATTGACGATAGGCGTGCGGTCGAGCTCCGAGGCATAGAGGGCAGCGCCCTCGAGGAAGTGACGCATGACGATGACATCGGCGTAGTTGGCGACCATGGAGATGGTGTCCTTGAGCGACTCGCCCTTGGAGGAGCTGGAGGTCGCTGCATCGGAGAAGCCGATGACGCGCCCGCCGAGTCGATTGACGGCGGTCTCGAAGCTCAAGCGCGTACGGGTGGAGGGCTCGAAGAAGAGGGTCGCCACGATGCGTCCCTCCAGGAGCTTACGATTGGGGCAGTTCTCGAAGAGCGCAGCTCGGTCGAGCAGGCGGATGATCTCCGAGCTGTCTAGCTGATTGATCGATACTAGATGCTTCATATCTTGTCGCTAAGTGTGAGCAAAGGTAACACTAATTCGCTAGGCTCGGCGCGCCCTGCCCCCGCTTGCTCGGCACTAGGCTAAGATCTCCCGTCCGCGGCTCCTCCAAGCGTCGCTCCCCTGCGCCCTCCAGCACCGCAGCTCTACAGGCGGAGCCCCCGTGAGGGATATCCCTCAGCCCTCTGAGGGACGCCAGTTAAGCGGCTAAGGGACGCCAGTGGCGAGCGTGAGAGATAGCAGTCAGCTCGCTGGAGCAGGTTTGTCGCCTCGGGGCGGGGCTGTTCCTTCTTGGCTGTGGAGCTAGGGTATCGCGCTCGCATCCTTGCCTTTGGCTGGAATTCTGCCACAGGGCCAGGCATCTGTCGGATTATCCGTATTTTTGCACTAATAGATAATTAAGGACTGCTCATGGATCAACTAGATAAGATCAAGGCGCCCATCGCAACGCTGGTGGACAACTTCCATAGCCAATTTGCCGAGATACTGGCGACCAAGTCGGAGTGGCTGGGGCGTGCCATCGAGCTGCTCAGTGCCTCTACGGGCAAGAAGGTGCGCCCTATCCTCGTGGCACTCCTCTCGGGCCTCCCCGAGGGGAAGAGCCCCGTGCAGCGCAGCATCGATGCCGCCGTCCTGCTGGAGCTGATCCATACCGCGACCCTCATCCATGACGACGTCATCGACGAGGCCAAGACGCGCCGCGGACGCCCTACGCTCGGGGCGATCTTCGACAATCGCGTGTCTGTCCTGATGGGTGACTTCATCCTCTCCTCGGCGCTGATCGGCGCCATCGCGCTGCGTGACCTCGAGGTGATGGCTATCGTCTCGGGCATCGGGCGCGAGCTCACGGAGGGCGAGATCCGTCAGTTCGAGAGCGCCGACAGCCTGCGCCTCGACGAGGCAAACTACTACGAGATCATTAGGCAGAAGACGGCCGTCCTCTTCGCCAGCTGTGCTCGCATCGCCGCTATCACCACGGGGGCAAGCACGGAGGACAAGGAGCGCTTCACCCAGATCGGTGAGCTCCTGGGGATGGCCTTCCAGATACGAGACGATATCTTCGACTACTACAAGGGCGACGTAGGTAAGCCCACGGGCAACGACCTCCGCGAGGGTAAGGTCACGCTGCCCCTGCTGCACGTCCTACTCCAGCAGCCCGACAGACCCGAGACGAAGGAGGCGCTGGCGATCCTCAGCCAGCATCCGCTGAGCGAGGAGGGCGTGGCACAGCTGACCGAGCTCGCCATCCAGGGCGGAGGGATCCGCTACGCCGAGGAGCGCCTCATGCACTACATCGACGAGGCCAAGCAGCTCATCCTACACTATCCCGACAGTGCCTATAGACAGTCTCTCGTGGCGCTGGCCGACTACATCGCCGCGCGCAGCTATTAGCCTGCTGCCGCTCTTAGCCCCATTCATCGAAGCCCCTAGGGATGCCACGCCGCCAATCACCCAAGAAGCCCAAGCCGCTGCCCCCCAAGCCGAAGACCTATCTCGGTCTGCGCCTGTGGGTGCTGGCGCTGCTGGTGCTCGGGCTGGCGCTCATCGCCTGCGGCCTCTTCTTCCTCCTGCAGGCCGATCCCGACGAGCCCAGCTACCGTAGCCCGATGCGTATCGAGCGCGTGCAGCTGCTGCCAGGTGAGGACTACGCTCAGAGCCGTGTGGTGAGCTGGCGCTGTGGGGAGGAGCTTGCAGATAGCTACCTCCTGCTGAGCTACGAGCGCCCCAAGGGACGCCGTGGTCGCCTGCAGACCGAGACGCTGCGCTATCAGGCCGAGGGGCAGCAGGTCGTCACTGCCTCGGGGCGCGGCTGCTACTATCAGGTAGCCCTCGACAGCCTCCAGCCTGGGACGCAGTACCGCTACCGTCTCGTGACGGGCGGGGTGCAGTCCGAGGTCTACAGCTTCCGTACGCCCATAGAGGCTGCGGACTCCCTACAGCTGGTTTACCTCGGGGCCCTGGACACAGCCACTCCCCAGCAGAAGCGTCAGCTGCTGGAGCGTATCGACCGCAGCTTCCCCGACCTAGATCTCTTAGCCCTCACGGGCAACTACCTCACGGGTGCCAACGATGCCGCTTGGGGGGCGTGGTACGAGCTCCTCGGCAGACGTTCCAGCCGTTTGCCCCAGCTCGTCGTGCCCGGCACCGCCTCCTATATCAAGGAGCATACGGGCTATGCCCTCGACCCGCGCTGGCGGGCGCAGTACCCTTATCCTACCAATGGTCCCGAGGGCTACCTAGGGCGTAGCTACTATGTGGACTACCCCTATGTGCGCTTCGTCGTGCTGGACGCGGCGCGCCTCCTCAGCTGGGGCGGTATCCAGGTGCAGCGCAGCTGGATACGGCAGGCCCTGCAGTGCGACGAGCGTCAGTGGCGCATCGTGCTGCTGCACCTACCCGTAGACCGCGTGCTCGAGGAGCAGCAGCACCTGGTGATGCACTACTTCCTCCGCGACGAGCTCATAGCCGCGGGAGCTGACCTCATCCTGCAGGGGCACGACGGCTGCTATGGCCGTGCCTCGCAGCGCAGTGCCGCGGGGGACACGATCCCCCCAGTCCTCGTGGTGAGCCCAGCGGTAAGCCAGGAGGCGCACAACACCTTCGACAAGGGCTATGATCGCCTCGGTACGGGCCTGGCGCTCTACCAACATATCGTCGTCAGCCGCCGTCAGCTGCACTACAGCGCCTATCGCCTCGGCACTGCTCCGCCCGATAGTTTGGCTGATCGGGATAGCCTCTATGACGAGCTCGTACTGCGTCGCACGGAGACGGGCGAACTGAAGTTCGTCGACCGTGCCCGTGCCCTTCCCGAGATCTTCAACTATAATGCCTTTGCCTCCAGCAAGCGTGGGCAGAAGAAGGCCGCCCAGTATCAGCACGAACTGGAGGCTCGTCAGCGTGCCCGCCGTGAGGCGCTCAAGAAACGACCTAAGTAGACGCTCTAAATACTTCCACAGCTATGATATACTCTATGACGGGCTTCGGTAAGGCCGCCCTGCGCTACGGTTCGCGTACCATCACCGTAGCCATCAAGTCCCTCAACAGCAAGCAGGCCGACCTCTCGGCACGTGTCCCCTCGGCCTACCGCACGGCCGAGCTCGAGCTGCGTAGCCTCATCACCAGCCAGCTACAGCGGGGCAAGATCGACCTCAGCATCAGCATCGATGACGACGCCCTCGAGGGTAACGCCAGCCTCATCAACCGCGAGGCACTCATCGGCTATGTCCATCAGCTGAGAGCGCTGAGTAGCGAGCTGGGACAGGAGCTTCCCCTCGACACGGCAGCGCTCCTTCGCCTGCCTGGCGTCCTCGATAGCGAGAGCACGCGTCAGCCCGAGCTCGGGGAAGAGGAGCTGGCGGTGCTTCGCCAGGCTACACAGCAGGCGGTGGACGAGCTTACGGAGTTTCGCCGTCAGGAGGGCGTCATGCTCTACGAGGTGCTCGCCGAGCGCATCCAGCACATCACGGCACTGCTGGCGGAGATCACCTATCCTGAGGCCGAGCGCATCCAGCAGGTGCGTCAGCGCCTCGAGGAAGGCCTGCGCAAGCTCATGCCCAGCGGGGACTACGACCGCTCGCGCCTCGAGCAGGAGCTCATCTACTACATCGAGAAGCTCGATATCAACGAGGAGAAGTCACGCCTGGCGCACCACCTCAGCTACTTCATGGAGGTACTGGACGCGCCGCAGCCCGGGCAGGGTAAGACGCTCGGCTTTATCGCTCAGGAGATCGGCCGCGAGATCAACACCATGGGCTCCAAGAGCAATCACGCTGCTATGCAGCAGCTCGTCGTGCAGATGAAGGATGAGTTGGAGCAGATCAAGGAGCAGGTGCTGAACGTCCTCTAAGGTCGCTGCCGACCCCTCGATAGCAAAGGCCGCGGGCCCAAGTCTACCTATGAGACTCGGGCCCGCGGCCTTTTATTCCTTTTCTAGGACTAAGCTCTAAGTGTGCTCAGGAGGCGAGCTGGGTACCTTTGAGCTGGGGACTGAGCCAAGGGTACAGCCCAGGGGGAGTGGCCTAGGGCTTATGGAGCAGCTCCTCCAGTGGCGTGTCGCTCTTGGCGGGGTAGAGTGCGCCGTGCTCCTGACAGAGGTAGCTCAGCAGGAGTCCCAGCGTGGACTTCTGCTCGGGCAGCAGGGGCTGGGAGAGGAGCGAGGCCGCCAGATGCAGCTGGGGGAAGACCTTCTGCAGCTCGGCTCTACCGCGTGGGGTGATGGAGACGAGCACGCTGCGGCGATCCCGCTCGTCGGGCTGCTCGGTGGCAAGCCCCTTCTGTACGAGGCGGCGGATGATCTCTGAGCCCGAGGTTTTCTCTAGGGCGTTGAGGGTGTTCAGCTCCGTCTTCGTCAGGGGCTGGCCGCTGATGAGACTCACGAGATAGGAGTATTCCTCCTCGCTCTGCAGCGTGTCGGAGGCTGCCAGAGCGCGCTTGGTGTAGCTCTTGGAGTAGCGCTGCAGCAGCGCCAGATGCCGTGCTATGTCGACCTCTAGGGGCATCGCTTGGCCGAGGCTCGGGCGCTGGGACTGCTCTGCCTTATGGTCCTCCAGCAGGCTCTGCACAAAGGTGATGAAGCTCGCCAGGTGCAGCTCCTCGGCCTCGGGGAAGGCGGCTTCGAAGAGCTCCACGTATTCGATGAGCTGGGTGAGGAGTCGCTTACTCTTCATCGGCTATGGGGCGTGGCTTGGTTCGTCGGGGGCGGGGAATGGGCTGTGGGCTAGCAGCAAGGCTATCCGCACGCCTCAGGCTATCCTGCAGGATGAGGCTGTCGATGGGGGCGGGGCCACTCCAGCGCTTACGCAGCAGGCGTAGCTCTTCGAGTGCCCCCTCTTGCTGGGCAGAGTCGAGCTTGGGGCTGTGGCGGGCCCAGAGCAGGAGCAGGGCATAGCTGTGCTCATCGTGTAGGAGTGAGGCCGAGTCTAGGAGCTGGCGGCGGTAGCTAGCCAGCGTCAGCGGGATCAGTTCGCTCGGGATGTAGTCCAGACTACTGATGAGGGGCTGGCGTACCTTGCTGGGGGCTTGGCCTGCGATCAGCCCGCTGTAGTCGGCGATCCATAGCTCCAGCTCGGCGGCGCGCTCGGGTGTCCACTGCGGGCTCTTGTCCCAGTAGTGGGCTATGGCGTAGTCGAGGCGCGCCTGCGGGCTGATGATACGCTCGGGGATGATGAGGCCAGAGCGCGTGTCGGGCTGCAGCTGGGGGCGACAGCTCACCGCACTCAGCAGAAGGCCAAGGGCTAGGGAGAGGACGAGCTGCGCGCTAGTCATAGAAGTTATCCTTGAAGGCTGTGAACTCGGGCTTGTGCTGGACGTACTTGCCCCACCAAGCGCGCAGGAAGCCCGAGCCGTAGCCCCAGAGCTGCACGAAGCAGGCGACGACCGAGAGTGCGGCGACCTCTGCTCCGCCCCGCGTACGCTGCAGGGCATCGACGAACCATAGGAGCGCCAGAGCCACCAAGCCGCAGCGTCCCCAGCCGAAGGTAATCGCGAGGAGGGAGACGACCGTGAAGGCCGCGGGTAGCAGGTGCACCAGACGGGTGCTCCCTGGGTGACGCGTCTCGAGGTGGATACGTGCGATGCCGGAGTTATGTACCTGGCGGAAGAACTTGCGGAAGTCCACGCGCCGCTTGTGATAGACCCAGGCCCCAGGGATGAGGATCGTTCGTGCCCCAGCCTCGAGGAGGCGGAGGCTGAAGTCTATATCCTCACCGAAGCGCATCCGCTCATCGAAGCCGCCCAGTGCCAGATAGCGCTCGCGGCGGCAGCCGAGGTTGAAGCTGCGGGGCTTGAACTGCTCCATCGCCCCAGCGCTTCCCCCGCGTATGCCGCCCGTTGTAAGGGGTGAAGTCATCGCGTAGTTGATGGCCTGCTGCACGGGTGTGAAGTCGGGTGAGGCAGCGTCGGGCCCGCCGAAGGCCTCCACCGTGGGATCCTGCAGCGCGGCGTCGACAGCCGCGAGGTAGCCCTCAGGCAGGACGACGTCCGAGTCGAGGATGAGGACGTACTCCCCGCTCGCCTCGGCCACGCCGAGGTTACGCGCCCGAGAGGGGCCGCCGTTGGGCACGACGAGGTAGACGAGGCTAGGCAGCTGCTGTCGGTAGCGCGCTACGACCTCCTCGCTGCTGCGTGTCGATCCGTCCTCCACGATGACGACCTCGTAGGTGTAGTCGCCTCTGAGCCGCACGATGCTCCCGAGGAGCTCCTCGAGCTCCTCAGGGCGGTTGTAGACGGGGATGACGAAGCTGTAGCGCATGGCTAGAGTGCCCACTCGGTCCCCTCCTTGGTATCCTTGATGGTGAAGCCGAGGGCCGTCAGCTCGTCGCGTATGCGGTCGGAGGTCGTCCAGTCCTTGCGGCTCTTGGCGTCCTGACGCAGGCTCAGCAGGAGGTCCACGGCGCCGCTGAAGGCTTCGTGCGCTGCCCCATCGCCCTGGCGCTCATCCACCAGCCCGAGCAGCTCGGTGAGGTAGAGGCGGTAGGTGCTGCTCAGCTCCTCAATCTCGGCTGCTGTGATGGTGGCCTGATGGTTGTGCACGGCATTGATGACACGTGCGGCGTCGAAGAGCTCGGCGATGACCATAGGCGTATTGAGGTCGTCACAGAGCGCCTCGTGGCAGCGCTGGGCAAGGCCCGTGATGTCGACCGTGCTCGTGGCGCTGGCCTTGAGTCCGTCGATGAGGGCGGCGGCATCCAGCAGGCGGCTCAGGCCCTTCTGCGCGGCCTGCAGGGCCTCATTGCTAAAGTCCACCGTCCCGCGGTAGTGCGCGCTGAGGATGAAGAAGCGTATCGTCATCGGGCTGTAGGCCTGTACCAGCTTGGGGTGCTCGCCCGTGAAGAACTGCTCTAGGGTGATGAAGTTGCCCAGGGACTTGCCCATCTTCTGCCCCTCGATGGTGATCATATTATTGTGCATCCAGTAGCGCACCAGTTCGTGCCCCCCCTGGGAGGCCTTGGCCTGAGCGATCTCGCACTCGTGGTGCGGGAAGACGAGGTCCATACCTCCGCCGTGGATGTCGAAGTGCTCCCCGAGGTACTTACGTCCCATGGCCGTGCACTCGGCATGCCAGCCTGGGAAGCCTTCGCCCCAAGGGCTGGGCCAGCGCATGATGTGCTCGGGCTGGGCCTTCTTCCACAGGGCGAAGTCCAGTGGGTTGCGCTTCTCGTCCTGCCCGTCGAGGCTACGCGTATTGGAGAGCATATCCTCGATACGTCGCCCGCTGAGCTCACCATAGCCGTAGACCTGGTCGTACTTGGTGACGTCGAAGTAGACCGAGCCCTCGCTGACGTAGGCGAAGCCCGCATCGAGGATCTGCTGCGTCAGGGCGATCTGCTCGAGGATGTGCCCCGAGGCCTGCGGCTCGATGCTGGGGGGCAAGACGCCGAGCTGGGCCATCGCCTCGTGGTAGCGCGTGAGGTAGTACTGCACGACCTCCATGGGCTCGAGCTGCTCGAGCCGTGCCTTCTTGGCGATCTTGTCCTCGCCCGAATCGGCATCATGCTCCAGATGACCCACGTCAGTGATGTTGCGCACGTAGCGCACCTTATAGCCGAGGTGGCGGAGGAAGCGGAAGAGGATGTCGAAGGTGATGGCGGGGCGGGCGTGTCCTAGGTGGGCATCGCCGTAGACCGTAGGCCCGCAGACGTACAGCCCGACGTGGGGCTCAGCCAGGGGGACGAACTGCTCCCGACGGCGCGTCAAGCTATTATATATGTGCAGTGGGTGCTCCATAATGCGAGTGGGTGATGTTCTTGATTGTTCTTCCTGCAAAGATACGACAAGTCCCCGCCTTAGCCCGCACCCCCTCCGCTAGACGTACCGCAGTGCCTTGCCTCCTATGGAATGAGCCGTGGGGCAAGTAGCCTCCTAGAGCTGTAGGGAGCATACCCTCCGCTCCGCTTAGTCTAAAGGCAGCGTGTCGTGCCTCTAATGGGGGAGGCCTCCTGAGGGATATCAGTCAAGGCGCTGAGTGCCGTCTGTCAAGCGGCTGAGGGACGCCAGTCACGGCGCTGAGGGATATCCCTCGTGGCGCTCGGGCTGGGGACTCGCCTCGCTGGGGGCTTGAGCCCCCTTCGGGAGTCCTTAGGGCGGCGGCGCTCTAGGCTGGGTAAGGCGAGGACTCTGAAGGGGCTGGAGCTAGGCTGCTGGACGGCTTGGGCTGGCGGCGCACTTGGGCGGGGAGCGAGGGGAGGAGCCGTTTGAGCAAGTGCCGCCGTTTGAGTATTTTTGCAGGATAAAGAAGCATGGGGGTTAGCCCCCAGTAGATCCACACAATGGCGAAACAACCCCAGACAAAGCAAGCACAACGATCATCGCAGGCCAAGCGTACGTCCTCGACGGGCGCTCAGGGCTCGCTGGCAGCAGGCCTCATGCAGTGGCTGCGTGGGCTCTTCTCTAAGAATAGAGATAACAACCGCATGGCGGTCGTCCTGGCGCTTAGCTTCCTCCTCCTCCTGGCCTTCTGCCTCTGCTCCGTCCTGGGCTTCCTCTTCTCGGGGGGCGCAGACCAGAGTCTGCTCGATCCGAGCCTGACGCCGCAGCAGCTGCAGGAGCTGGGGCTCGAGGTGCGCAATCCCTTTGGCCTCCTCGGGGCACGCATGGGGAACTACCTCTTCAACGAGCTCTTCGGCTTCGGCACCTTTGCCCTCTTCGCCTTTGGCTTCCAGACGGCGCTCTATGTCGTCTTTGACCGCCATTCGCGCCTGATCCGTGCGCTGGCTCGCTTCCTCTTCTGGGGCTTCCTCACCTTGTGGAGCGCGATCGCTCTGACAGGCCTGCAGCAGCTCTGGCCCTCGGATACCTTCCTTGTCTTCGGCGGAGCCTGGGGCGCACATTACTACCAGCAGCTCGCGCTGCACCTGGGGACTTCGGGGCTCCTCTTGCTGCTCCTGGGGACGGTCATCATCGTGAGTATCCTCTGCTCCGACCGTATCCTCAAGGCCGTGCAGCATCCGCCGATCAAGGCGCCCGAGCTTCGTCTCCGCCGTCCGAGCCTCTGGGAGCGCTGGACGCGTCGGCCTGGGGAAGTCGACCCCGAGGCTGATGAGACCGCCAGCCCTGCAGCCGAGGAGCGCACCGAGCTAGCCGCCGATGAGCTCTACGAGGAGGAGCTGCCCTACACGCCGATGATGGAGCAGGCACACGAGGCACCCTTGCGTGCCGAGGCCGAGCACGACAGCTATAGCTCCTACAGGACGTCTGAGCCCGTCTTCGGCGCCGAGCCTACGGCGGACCTCGATCCCAGTGGGGGGATGATCGTCGAGCAGGCGCCTGCCGATGACCTTGTGGAGGAGGAGCTGCCTGAGCGCGCTTCGCTTGCCCCCGGCATACAGCTGGCGCACTATCAGAAGCCCTCGATCGAGCTGCTGCGCGACTACGAGCAGAGTGCCACGGGCATAGACATGGACGAGATCGAGCACAACAAGCAGCGGATCATCGACACGCTGGCGAGCTTCAAGATGCCCGTCACGCCCTGCAAGGCGACCGTCGGGCCGACGGTGACGCTCTACGAGGTCATCCCCGACTCGGGGATCAAGGTCTCGCGCATCAAGGCTATGGACGACGATATCGCCATGGGACTCAAGAGCGAGGGCGTGCGTATCATCGCTCCTATGCCTGGCCAGGGGACGATCGGTATCGAGGTGCCTAACTCCAATCCGCAGACCGTCTCGATGCGTAGCATCCTCGCCTCGCGCAAGTACCGCGAGCAGCAGGAGCGCATGGAGCTCCCCGTAGGTATAGGGAAGACGATCACCAATGAGCCCTTTATCTTCGACCTAGTGAAGATGCCCCACCTGCTGATCGCGGGGGCGACGGGGCAGGGGAAGAGCGTCGGCCTGAACGCCCTGATCACCTCGCTGCTCTACAGCAAGCGCCCCGAGGAGCTCAAGTTCGTCATGGTGGACCCCAAGATGCTGGAGTTCTCCATCTACGAGGAGATCGAGCACCAGTTCCTAGCCAAGCTGCCCGACTCGGACAAGGCGATCATCACCGACATGAGTAGGGTGGTGGCTACGCTCAATTCGCTCTGCGTCGAGATGGACAACCGCTACCGCAAGCTCCAGACGGCAGGCCGCGCCGTGCGCAATATCAAGGAGTACAACGAGCAGGTACGCTCGGGCGAGCTTCGCCGCCTTGATGGGCACGAGCTGATGCCCTACATCGTGCTCATCGTGGACGAGTTCGCCGACCTGATGATGACCGTCGGCAAGGAGGTGGAGCAGCCCATCGCCCGCCTGGCACAGAAGGCGCGCGCCGCAGGCATCCACATGGTCATCGCCACGCAGCGCCCTTCGACCGATGTCATCACCGGGCTCATCAAGGCGAACTTCCCAGCGCGTATTGCCTTCAAGGTATTCTCCATGGTCGACTCCCGCACCGTGCTTGACTCGCCGGGAGCCAATCAGCTGATCGGCCGCGGGGATATGCTTTTCTATCAGGGCAAGGATATGATACGCGTGCAGTGTGCCTTCATGGACACGCCCGAGACGGAGCTCATCGTCGAGCACATCGCCTCGCAGGAAAGCCTCGGATATGCCTATGAGCTCCCCGAGTACGTTCCTGAGGGAGGGGATGGAGCTAAGGATAAGGGATTCAGTCCGCAGGAGAAGGATAGCCTCTTCGACGAGGTGGCACTCCTGGTGGTGCAGATGCAGGTAGGCTCGACCTCCTACATACAGCGTAAGTTCAACATCGGCTACAACCGCGCAGGGCGCCTGATGGACCAGCTCGAGGGAGCAGGCATCGTCGGCCCGCAGGAGGGGAGTAAGCCGCGTGAGGTATATATTAAGGATCAGGCCAGCCTACAGCAGCTACTCGACAGGATGTAGCCTAGGGCGTGCCTGCTGACTCTAGAGATCAAGATATGAAGCAAGTGATATACGGAGCACTGCTCCTCATCCTCGGGCTCCTGCCCGCCTCGGCGCAGCAGTCTCGAGAGCTGACGCAGCTGCTCGAGCGCGCCGAGACGAGCCTCTACGGCTCGGGTATGGCGCAGGTGGAGTTCGTGACACGACTCCAGGACCGTGCGGGCAAGCCGCAGGGCACTACCAAGGGGCGCATGTACCTACAGGGGGATGCCTTCCGTCTCGAGTATGGCAGCATCACTGCTGTCTACAGCTCGGGGACGCTGAGCTACTATGACAAGGCCGAGGAGACACTGACCCATTCGCGCCCCACGGAGGAGGAGCTGCTGCAGCTCAACCCGCTGCGCTTCCTCCGCTCGCGTGCTCAGGGCTTCACCAGCAGCCAGCTCCCAGCCCCCGCAGGGACGACCCTCGTGCGCTTCGTGCCCCAGGGTAAGAGTAATATACGGAGTGTGGAGGCGAGCTTCCAGACCAAGAGCGGCAGCCCTACGCGTCTCGTCTTCGTGGCGCGCGATGGGAGTCGCCTGACGGCCGAGCTCGGGGCGCCCAGCCACCGCAGTGCGGCCGCGGCCTCCTTCTATGTGCTCAGTGAGCGTAGCTATCCCGGCTGCGAGGTTATCGACCTACGCTAGCGGACCAGTCCCTTATCCTTCCCTTACAGTGCATCTATGCAATCCAAAGTCCTAGCCAACATCGGTGAGTACACGCAGCTCATGGGGCGCACCTTCGCCCTGCCGCTACGCTGGCACATGTTCCATCGCTCCGTCGTGCGGGAGATCTACAGCCTCGGAGTGGGCTCGATATGGATCGTCTTCATCATCTCCTTCTTTATAGGGGCGGTGATCACCATCCAGCTGTCGATCAATATGACCAGCCCGCTCATCCCGCGCTTCACCATAGGCTACTCGGCGCGTGAGATCATGATCCTAGAGTTCTCCTCGACGGTGATGTGCCTCATCCTCTCGGGGAAGGTGGGCTCCAGCATCGCCTCCGAGCTGGGGACGATGCGCGTCACTGAGCAGATCGACGCCATGGAGATCATGGGGGTCAACTCGGCCAATTTCCTCATCCTGCCCAAGATCGTCGGCTTCATGAGCTTCATCCCGGTGCTCTCCGTCTTCTCTATGATCACGGGCATCTATGGGGGCTACATCGCCTGCGACCTGGCCAACGGGCTGACACACCAGGACTATGTCTACGGGCTGCAGCTCTTCTTCACCCCTGCCTACGTAGGCCACTCCATCATCAAGAGCCTGGTCTACGCCTTCATCATCTCCTCGGTAGCCTCCTACTACGGCTACTGCGTCAAGGGTGGCGCCCTGCAGGTGGGCTCGTCCAGTACCCGTGCCGTCGTCAATAGCAGCGTGCTCATCCTCTTCTTCGACGTGCTGCTCACCAACCTCATGCTTACCTAGCGCTATGATCCAAGTAAAGTCTCTCTACAAGCGCTTCGGCGATAAGGAGGTGCTCAAAGGTATTGATGCCACCTTCGAGGCCGGTAAGACCAACCTCGTCATCGGGCGTAGCGGGGCGGGGAAGTCCGTCTTCGTGAAGTGCATGATCGGCCTCATCACACCCGACGTAGGGGAGGTGCTCTACGACGGCCGCGACCTGGTGGGCATGGACAAGCCTAGCCTGCTGGGGCTACGCCGCGAGATGGGGATGCTCTTCCAGGGCTCGGCACTCTTCGACAGCATGACGGTGGTGGAGAATGTGCTCTTCCCTATGGAGATGTTCTCCCGCGAGAGCTATGACCGCCGCTACCACCGAGCTATGGAGCTGCTGGAGCGCGTCGGGCTGGCAGAGGCAGCCAATAAGTACCCTGCCGAGATCAGCGGCGGGATGATGAAGCGCACGGCCATCGCCCGCGCCATCGCCCTGAATCCCCGCTACCTCTTCTGCGACGAGCCGAACTCTGGCCTTGACCCTAAGACCTCCATGGTGATCGACCAGCTCATCTACGAGATCACCCGCGAGTACGGCATCACCACCATCGTCAACACCCATGACATGAACTCGGTGCACTCCATCGGGGACAAGATCATCTACATCCATAACGGCCTCAAGGAGTGGGAGGGTAGTAGCGCCACCATCGACTCCCCCGACACGCCCGAGTCCGTCACCCTCTTCGTCAACGCGGGCCGTCTCTAGCCTGCGCTCTCCCTAGCAAATCTATGAAGAAGCTCTTCACCAAGGACTCCCTCCTCACACATCTGGCCCTTATGATAGGGCTAAGCCTGCTCTTTGTCCTCATCCTCACCTACGGGCTCGACCTCTATACCAAGCATGGCGATAGCGTCGTCATCCCCGACCTCAGGGGCAAGACGCTGGCCGAGGCCGAGCAGATCCTGAAGTCCGTCGGGCTGGAGTACGAGATCAATGACTCGACCTTCTCCAAGACCGCTCGTCCTGGGACGATCCGCGATGTCGTCCCCGCCCCAGGCAGCCGCGTCAAGGCTGGGCGTCTGCTCTTCATCGCCATCAACGGGCTGCACCCGCGCAATCAGACCATCCCTGCCTATAAGGACCAGTCGGCACGCCAGATCCTGGCGCTGCTGCGCGGGCTAGGCTTCGAGGAGGTCGAGCAGCGCACCGTCCCAGGGGGCTACGTGGGCTCGGTCGTCGACCTCAAGACGGCCGATGGCAAGAGCATCCCGCAGGGGACGCAGCTGCCCGTCAATACCAAGCTCTACCTCTATGTAGCTACGGCCGTCGTCGATACGCTCGGCCTGGATCGCCTCATCGAGGGCTGGGGACGCGATAGCCTTGCCGATAGCGTCGCCGTCACCCCCGAGCCCAAGAAGGAAAATACGACGGACTGGTGGTAGACACGCCTAAGCCTACCGCGGATGAGCTCGAGGCTGAGCTCGCCCTAGAGCTCGCCGAGGAGCTGCGTAGCCAGCGCTCTACCCTCAGCCCTGAGGGGGGCGAGGCTCGGCTGGGGGCTGCAGGGGACGAAGCGCCCCTAGCGGACGAGCTGGAGGCGGAGCTCCTCGAGGACGAGGAGGACGAGGAGCGGGATCCCGCCGCCGTCTCCTATCTGACGCACGCCGACAGCACGCCGCTCTACGAGCACTTCCGTGTCGTCGCTGACAAGGGGCAGGAGCTGCTGCGCATCGACAAGTTCCTCGCCACGCGCATGCCCCACACCTCCCGCAGCCGTATCCAGCAGGCACTGGAGGGCGGCTATGTCTTCGTCGGGGATCGACCCGTCAAGGCCAACTACCGCATCAAGCCCCTCGAGGTCGTCACGCTCCAGCTGCGCCGTCCGCGCCGCCAGCTGGAGATCATCCCCGAGGATATCCCCCTGGACATCGTCTACGAGGACGAATACCTCCTGGTGGTCAATAAGCCTGCGGGCCTCGTCGTCCATCCCGGGCATGGCAACTATACGGGGACGCTCGTCAACGCCCTGGCCTATTACCTCAAGGACGACCCGCATTACGACCCCGAGGACCCACGCCTGGGGCTCGTGCACCGCATCGATAAGGACACGAGCGGCCTGCTCGTCGTGGCCAAGCGCCCCGAGACGAAGGCGCATCTGTCGCGTCAGTTCTTCGAGAAGACCACCAAGCGTACCTACCGCGCCCTCGTCTGGGGACGCTTCGACAGTCCCGAGGGCACCATCGTCGGCAATATAGGCCGCGACGAGCGCGATCGCCTCCAGATGACCGTCTACCCCGAGGGCAGCGACAAGGGCAAGCACGCCGTTACCCACTACACTGTCCTCGAGGAGCTGGCCTATGTCTCCTGGGTAGAGTGTCGCCTCGAGACGGGGCGCACGCATCAGATACGTGCCCACATGCGGCACCTTGGGCACCCGCTCTTCGCCGACGAGCGCTACGGCGGTGACCGCATCCTATGGGGCAATCAGTTCGCCCGCTACCGACAGTTCGTCCAGAACTGCCTCACCCTCTGCCCGCGGCAGGCCCTGCATGCCAAGACCCTTGGCTTCGTCCATCCGCACACGGGGCAGGAGCTGACCTTCGACAGTGACTTGCCGTCCGATCTGGCGCTCCTCTTGGAGCGCTGGCGCGGCTACGCAGCACAGGTGGACAAGGACTAGGCCGCTCGCGGCCCTGCCTCGTCCACCTGTCTGGCTTTACTATCTATCACCTTACTCCTTATCACGTATGACTCTTCGCACGGTACTATGTACGCTGCTCCTGGCCTCAGGGGCGACGCTGGCAGCTCAGGAGCGTCCGCTGTGGCTGCGCTACCCGAGCATCTCGCCCGATGGTCGGCAGATCGCCTTTGCCTATCAGGGGGATATCTATACGGTCCCGACGACGGGGGGCGAAGCGCGCCGCCTGACCACCGCCGCCAGCCATGAGAGCCAGCCCGTATGGTCGCCCGATGGCCGCTATATCGCCTTCACCAGCGACCGCAATGCTGAGGGGACGAATATCTACCTGATCCCTGCGACGGGGGGCGAGCTGCGCCAGCTGACCACCCACTCGGGGACAGAGACGCCCCAGTGCTTCACGCCCGACGGGCGCTACCTCGTCTTCAAGGCGCACCTACAGGATCCTGCGGCCTCGGCGCTCTACCCTGCGAGCTTCCTCACCGAGCTCTACCGCGTGCCCATCACGGGCGGCCGTCCCGAGCTCGTCACCGCTACGCCCGTCGAGGCGATCAACTTCAGCGCCGACGGCAAGCGCTTCCTCTACCAGGACATCAAGAGCTACGAGGACCCCTGGCGCAAGCATCATACCTCCTCCGCCAGTCGTGACCTCTGGGAGTACGACCTCATCCGAGGCAGCTACCGCCCGATCGTGCAGCACGACGGCGAGGACCGCGATCCCATCTATAGCCCCGACGGCAAGAGCCTCTACTTCCTCAGTGAGCGCGCTGGGGGCTCGATGAACGTCTACAGCCGCCCGCTCTACGACACGGCTGCGACGCCCCGCGCCCTCACACAGCTCAAGGGCGACCCTGTGCGCTTCCTCTCCAGCTCGCAGGCGGGGCTCCTCTGCTTCGGCTACGCGGGCGAGATCTATACGCTGGCCCCTGGCGGCCGCGAGCAGCGCGTACCCATTAGCATCGTGCGCGACTCCAGCGAGGGCGAGCAGCTGACGCTCTCGATGAGCCGCAGCCTAGGCTCCTCCTCCGTCTCGCCCGACGGCAAGCAGATCGCCTTCATCTCCCGAGGGGATGTCTTCGTCACCAGCGCCGACTACGCCACGACCAAGCAGGTGACCTTCGGATCGCAGGTAGACCGTGGGGTGACCTTCGGCCGCGACAGCCGTAGCCTCATCTATGCCAGCTGCAAGGACGGTAGCTGGGCGCTCTACGAGGCGCGCATCGCCCGCAGCGAGGACCCGAACTTCCCCAACGCCACCCAGATCACCGAGCGGCGTCTCGAGCTCGGCGTCTCGGGCGAGCAGATGTACCCGCAGATCTCGCCCGACGGTACGGAGCTGGCCTTCGTCCTCGACCGCGAGCGCATCATGATCCACAACCTCCGTACGGGTAAGACGCGTCAGATCACCGACGGGCGCTATGCCCACGAGCGCTCGGGCGCCATTGACTTCAACTGGTCGCCCGACGGCAAGTGGCTGGCGCTCACCTACGTGGCGCGCGACCACGCCCCCTATAGCGATATCGGCCTGGTGAGTACCTCGGGAGACGGCAAGGTCTACAACCTCACCAACAGCGGCTACCGCTGCTGGGCGCCTCGCTGGAGCCGCGACGGGCAGTCGCTGGTCTACCTGACCGAGCGCTACGGCATGCGCAACCACGCCTCCTGGGGCTCGCAGACCGACGTGATGATGATCTTCCTCAACCGCGCTGCCCACGAGCAGTACCTCCGCAGCGAGGAGGAGCAGGAGCTCTACAAGGAGCAGGAGAAGCAGCGTGCCAAGGCTAAGAGCGACAGCACGAGCACGAAGGCCGAGCCCAAGACCAGTGCCACGGCCAAGAAGGAGACCCTTCTGGAGTGGGACGACCTCGACCTGCGTACCGTGCGCCTCACCCCACGCTCGGGCACGCTCGGCGACCTCATCATGAGCCCCGACGGCCAGAAGCTCTACTACCTCTCCTCCACGGAGGGCAGCTACGACCTCTGGGTGCACGACCTCCGCAAGCATACGACGGGGCTGCTGCGCAAGCTGGGGCTGAGCTCCGCCTTCTTCGACAGCGACCGCGAGGGCAAGACCTACTTCATCCTCGGCGCCTCCCCGCAGAAATTTGATCCCCGCAGCGAGACGCTCAAGCCCATCAGCCTCTCGGGACGCCGCTCCATCGACCGCGCTACCGAGCGCCGCGCCATGTACGAGGAGGTGGTGCGTGAGGAGGCAGCACGCTTCTACCGCAAGGATATGCACGGCGTGAACTGGCCCAAGCTTACCGACCACTACCGCCGCTACCTGCCCTACATCAGCTACTCACAGGACTTCGCTGAGCTACTGGCCGAGCTGCTGGGCGAACTCAACGTCTCCCACACGGGCGGGCGCTACCGCACGCCGCCCTCGTCCTTCCCCACCGCCGAGCTGGGCCTTTTCGTCTCCTCGCCTCGCGTGGGGGATGGGCTCGTGGTGGATGAGGTGGTCGCAGGGGGGCCCTTCGACCGCTCCGACTCGCGTCTGCGTCAGGGCGCGCTGATCCTCGCCCTCGACGGGCAGCAGATCAAGGCGGGGATGGACTACTACCCGCTGCTGAGCGACAAGGCGGGTAAGCGCCTCCTCGTACGCTTCCGCAGCACCGACGGCAGCGAGCATGAGGAGGTCATCCGCCCCATCACGGCAGGGCAGCTCTCGGCGCTGCTGTATCGCCGCTGGGTCAAGCAGCGTGCCGCCGAGGTAGATAAGGCCTCGGGCGGCAAGTACGGCTACGTGCATATCCCCTCGATGGGGGACGAGCACTTCCGCACCGTTTACTCCGAGGCCCTCGGCCGCTACTACGACCGCAAGGGCATCGTCATCGACATCCGCTACAACGGCGGTGGGCGTCTGCATGAGGATATCGAGGTCTTTTTCTCGGGCAAGCAGTACCTGATGCAGGAGGTGCGTGGCAAGGACTACTGCGAGATGCCCAGCCGCCGCTGGAATAAGCCCAGCGTCATGCTCACCTGCGAGGCCGACTACAGCAATGCCCACGGCACGCCCTGGGTCTATCAGCACCAGCGTATCGGCAAGGTCGTCGGGATGCCCGTAGCAGGTACGATGACCAGCGTGAACTGGGATACGCTCCTCGACCCCAGCCTCTACTACGGCATCCCTGCCGTAGGCTACCGCACGGCTGAGGGGACCTATCTGGAGAATACTCAGATGATACCCGACGTCATCATTCCACTCGATCCTGAGAAGGTGCTCAAGGGCGTTGACACGCAGCTACTGAAGGCCGTCGAGGTGCTGGGCAAGTAGCCCCGCAGCCTCCGATAGATACTATAGGAAGACTCCGCCCCCGCTGTGCTCCATACGAGCATAGCGGGGGCGGAGTCGCTTCGTACTAGGGGGAGGGGCGCTGAGGGATATCAGTCAGCGCGCTGAGGGACGTCGGTGGCGGTCGTGAGGGATAGCAGTCAGCGCCCGTGAGGGATATCCCTCACGGGCGCTGACTGTAGGCACTGCTCGCGCTCCGCCTTGGTTCGTCGGCTCGTGGAAGGCCTTAGGTAGGCGGGCGAAGGTTTGCCCTTAGCTTGTCCTTGTGAGCGGTTGAGGACTGCCCTTGCCTACCCCTCAGCTAGGGGAGACTTTGCCTGTCGCAACCTAGGAGGCCTCCTGGGAGTTACTAGAGTGCATAGATTATTAAGTTTCATCCCATCACCAAGCATCATGATCAAGATATATGGTATGCCCAGCTGCCCCGACTGCGCAGCTGTCGAGGAGCAGGTCAAGGGCGACGCCCGCTACGAAGTAATAGATATCGGGGCGCACATCAGCCACCTCAAGGCCTTCCTTCGTCTCCGTGACAGCGAGCCTGCCTTTGAGGCCGCCAAGCGTAAGGGCTGGGCAGGTGTCCCCTGCTTCGTCCTCGAGGACGGTACGGTGACGCTCCGCCCCGAGGAGGCTGGGCTGTCGCGCCGCTCGGCGGGTGTCGCCGCAGGTACTGCCTGCAGCATCGACGGCTCGGGCTGCTAGGCTGCCCGCTAGCGGCTTCTGGACAAGGCTCCACCCTTGTCTAGGCCGCTCCTAGAGGCTCCCTCATGCCCGTCCTTAGTCTCAGGAGGCTGGGGGCTCAGCCTGCTCTGACCTTCGTCCCTAGCACCTAGGCATACGGCTCTAATAGCGAAGCCCCCGAGGCTGCTCACATCGGTGAGCGCCTCGGGGGCTTCCTTGTCTATGCGGCACGCCTTATATGGAGCGTGCTCGTGGGGAGTGGCTTTACTTCTTCAGCTCGATATCTACGCGACGTGCGACGCCGTAGAGATCGGTGTTGCGGTCTACACCTCCAGCGACAGCCACGAGGCGGTCACGGGAGACGCCGCAGCTGACGAGGTAGTCGAAGACGGCGCGGCTGCGCTGCTCGGCTAGGCTCGCATTGCGCTTAGCGTTTCCCTCAGGGGAAGCAAAGCCCGTGAGGAAGAGGCGCAGCTGGCTGTCCTGGCTGAGGAAGCGGTAGACCTCGTTGAGCGTCAGGCGTGCCTCGGGCAGCAGTTCGCTGCGGCCTACGGCGAAGAAGACCTGGCGCTTGAAGTAGGTCACCAGCAGCGCATCCGATAGTTCGCTCGTAGGCTGAGCGGGCTGCAGCGGCTGCAGGGGCATCACGGGCTGCTGGACAGGCTGTGCTGGCTGCAGGGGCACGGCAGGCATCACGATCTGCGTCGTGGTGGGCTGCTGCTGAGGCTGCTGCTGCACCTGGCTGGGCTGCTGACGCAGCGCCTCACGCTCCTGGCGTAGAGCTCCGAGCTCCTGGTGTAGGAGGTAGAGCAGCGAGTCATTGGTCTGACGTGCTGCACGAGCCTGCGCTGCGGGCAGCGTCGTGACCTTCTGCTCCGCCTGGCGCTGCAGGAGGCTCAGCTCCAGGAGACGCTCCAGACGCTCCAGGCGAGCGCCACTAGCGAGGTCCTGGTACTGCTGCTGGGGCTGCTGGTAGCTACGCGCATAGCCATAGCGATCGGGGTAGTACACGCGCTGCGCGGGAGCCGTCCCAGCCACGATGGGCTGCACGGGGCGCTGGGCAGCACTTAGCCCGAGGCTATTGAGCAGCAGCTGGAGCTTCAGCACACGAGCGAGCTCTGTCTGCTGGGGGACTACCTGCTGCTGACGAGCCTGCCAGGCCTCAGCGATGGCGCGTAGGCCAGCCACCAGCTCATCCTCGGTCAGCGTGATCACGCTGTCCACGCGGCTCACCTGGAGCTGGGCGACCGAGTCCGTGCTCTGGGCACGGAGCTCGGTGCCCGCTGCTCCGAGGAGCGTAAGGGCTAGTAGCAGGCTCTTGGTCTTAAGCGACTTCATAGCGCACTAGAGGTTGAAGCTGTAGCCGACAGCGATCTGATTGTTGCGCAGGGCACCACGTACCGTGTAGTCGAGCGAGAGCGCGCCACCCAGCACCTTATCCAGACGAGCGCCGAGGATATAGTTGGGGAGGAAGCGCTTGGTAGCACCGACCTTGTTGTAGCCAAGACCTACGCCGAGGTAGGGCGAGAAGTTAGCGCCCAGGAACTTAGGCAGGTTGTAGTGCAGATTGGCATTGAGCCCGACGCCGTTCGTGCTGCCGAAGCCGTAGTAGAAGTCGGGTACGAGGTCGAACTTCGACTGTCCGATCTGGGCATAGGCACGTACACCAGCGTTCAGCTGGAACTGATCACCGAAGTTAGGGGCTACGAAGAAGCCTGCACGGGTCAGCGTGAAGGCGGGCTCGCTAGCCTCCTTGACACGGATCTCCTGTGCCTGGATCTTGCCCTCATCGTCGCGATCAGCTACGATGATGTGCTGCTTGGTCTGCTGTGCCATAGGAGCTACGAGCGTCGTCGTCTCACTGGCCTTGCGCGCTACGGTCGTAGTGGCCTTGGCGGTAGCCTCCTGGTTGCTGTTGATGGCGTCCAGGCGGTCGATGACCTGATCGAGGCGCTTGACCAGCGCGATATTGGCATCTACCTGCTGTGCGTCGGGCTGAGCTGTACCCTGCTGTACGGGCTGAGCGGGAGCTACAGCGGGCAGAGCGAGCTGCGTAGCCTGGGGGTTGTGGTAGAGCGCATTCAGCAGGAGGATCTTGTCGAGGTCGGAGAGCTGGCTCGAGGTGATGGCGGAGAGCGAGTTGGTAGCGGGCGTCTTGCTCTTCTCCAGGTCGCTGATGACGCGGCGTACGAGCTGCTCGAACTGCGTCGTGGTCAGCGTCACCGTGCGGGGTGCATTCTGTGTCTGCTGCACCTTCTTCTCGGTGGTGCTGGCGCTGGCTGTCACGCGCTGCTTCTCCTCGAGGATACGTACAGCGGAGGCCGTGTCCTGACGGGCTACAGCTTCCTCCAGCTGCTTGTTGAGCTTCTGGATGCGTGCGTCGTACTTGGCGCGCAGCTTGTTCAGCTCCTGTAGGTTGGCTTCGTTGGCCTCAGCAAGGGCGCTGTTGACGTTCTCCTGGCTGTAGTTCTCGTAGAGAGCGCGGCCATCGCGCGCAGAGCGACCGAGGTTGAAGCGTAGGCCAGCCTGGTAGAAGGTAGCGACCTTGACCTGCTCGGGGTTGGTCACCTCCGTGATGTCGGGATTGCCGCGCTGCGTCAGCATGGCGTTGACATTCCCGTAGAGGGCGACGTAGCGGTGCAGGGGGATCTCGAGCCCAGCACCTCCGAAGAGGAAGAGACCGCTCTCGGGCTTGACCCCGCTGCCGTCACCGACGTACTTCTTACCTGCATCGAGGTAACCTGCACCGATATTGAGGCTAGGCGTCAGACCTAGGGGCATGTTGAGGCGAGCGATAAAGTTCCCCCCGTACATAGCTAGCTGATCGTTGAAGTTCAGCTTGAGCGTCTGGGGCTTCTCGGTAGCCTGGTAGTAGAAGCCACGCAGGCCGAAGATGCTGCTGAAGTCTACCCCTGCAGATCCCCCGACGAACCACTGGTCAGCATAGCCCGTGTTGTTGGCGAAGTCTACATAGGCTACGCCGGGCTCGAGGACGAACTTGAGGCCGCGGAAGCCATCGGTGTAGAGGTTCTTGTAGGCGCGAGATACGGCGTCGCTAGGCTGCGAGGTGCTACCGCCGAAGTAGATGTCCAGCGAGGCCTGCCCCGTCCAGTTGTGCAGCAGCTTGCTGCCGTTGGTCGCGTCGGTGAGGAAGCGGTTGTTGCCGTTGACGTTGAACATGAGGTCCTTCCCCTCCAGCGAGAGGGCGACGCGCTGACCCATGTTGAACTTCAGACCGAGGCCACCTGCGCCGTAGATCTGCTCTTCCTTGTAGTCCTGCGTCAGGCCACCGACGGGCTTGCCCGTGTAGGTGAACTTCATCACACCACCGCCTGCGGTGAGGTAGGGGGTAACGACGGCATTGGACCAGAGGTTAAGCTTGAGTTCACCGCCGAGGCGCTCGATGTCGGCGTTGGAGTCGTCGAGCTTGTCGAGCCACTTAGCTGCCCAGTCGGGACGCGTGTCCTTGGTCTTGCCCTTAAGGTCATAGCTGCGCTCATAGAGCCCACGGATCTCGAAGAGGGGACCGAAGCCGAAGCCAGCACGGATCCCCCAGTAGGGAGCATCGCCAAGGTTAAGCTTCTTGCTCCACTGGGTATAGCCGACGACGGGGGCCACGGTGAAGCTGACATCCTGTACCTGTGCTAGAGCTTGGCTGCTGATACCTGCGAGCAGCGAAGCGCACAATACGATAGAGAGTTTTTTCATATGCATACGTGTATGGTGTTACACAATCAAATAGAGCGTACGTCTCCCTAAAGAGCGCGCTACTCCATTGCAAAGATAAGTAAAATATGAGTTGCTACAATAGAAAGCAAGATTTCGCTTAAAGGTTCATTATTCCTCGATTCTGAGCCTTCTCCCGCTACTTTTAGACCGCCGCTTGCAGCCCTCCCTTGGAGCTCCCCCCCGCGCGCTCAGCCCGCAGGCAGAGGCTGGACTGGAGCTCGTGAAGGCTAAGTTAGCCCAAGGTGAGTCCTAGGGGTGGGCGCGGGGAAATAGCCTGCGCAGTTTGTCTCCCCTTAGCCCACCGAGTAGGCCGGGCTAAGGTCGGGCTGCGCCGAGGGATATCCCTCAGCCTCTTGACTGCCGTCCCTCACGGCGCCGACTGGTATCCCTTACGGGGGCTGAGGGATATCCCTCTAGGGGGCTCCGCCTTAGGACGAGACGCTGTCCGCTCGGGGCGGAGACTAGGCGGCGGGGCTACAGGTGGCAGGTGCTGAGGCGGATAGCGGCGTGCTTCTTTACGTATTTTTGCTATATTTGTACACCTCTATACAACTCGTATAGGGGGACAGACATCAATAATCAAACAAAGTTTATGAGCAAGTTCGTACAGGAATTCAAGGAATTCGCCCTCAAGGGCAATGTCATGGATATGGCAGTGGGTATCATCATCGGTGGTGCCTTCGGCAAGATCGTATCCTCGCTGGTCAATGACATCATCATGCCTCCCATCGGCCTCATCACGGGCAGCAACTTTGCTGACGCTAAGGCTATCCTGCGCCCTGCTGAGCTCGCTGCTGACGGCAGCGTAGTCAAGGAGGCTATCGAGCTGAACTGGGGGAACTTCGTCCAGACGACGGTAGACTTCTTCATCATCGCCCTCTCCATCTTCTGCATCATCAAGCTGATGAACAGCTTCCGCAAGAAGGAAGAAGAGGCTCCTGCAGCACCCGCTCCTACGCCTGAGGATATCGAGCTGCTTCGCGAGATCCGTGACGAGCTCAAGCGCCGCGGCTAGTCCTACAGCACGCCTCTGGGTCTTCAACGCTGGGGGAGAGGAGGCCCTGCGCCTCCCAGCTCAGCAGCACTATAGTCCCAGCCGAGAGGTGCGTCGCCTACGCTATGAGGCGACGCACCTCTTGCGTTTACTAGCAGCGCCAGGCGACTACCTCTATCTGCCCGCGCTGGAGGATAGCGCGGCGCGCCTTCTCGATCATGAGGGGGCGGAGCTGCCGAGTCCTCCCGAGGCGGGGACGGTACTGGAGGTCAAGCCCTGGGTGCTGGAGCCGCATATCCTCAAGGAGCTGGCGGCAGCGCCCTGCCTAGCTCCTTATCGCCTCTTGCTACCCGAGCTGGATGCGCCCTACCTCCGCCTCGCGCATCGACGCGGCTGCGAGGCGCTGCTGGAGCGCTGCTGTCGTGAGCTCGGCTATCCCGAGGCACTACGGGCGCACTGGGTGGAGGCGGGGGCGGATCGTGCTGAGACCGAGCAGAGGCTCCTCGAGCTCTGGCAAGGGCTCGGCGCGGAGCAGGCGGCGGGCGCACGGCTCGTGCTCAAGCGTCCCTACAGCTCCTCGGGTCGCGGCGTGCAGCTCGTCTCGGCACAGCCTGAGGCGCGTGAGCTCGCCTCCGCTGTCGGCAGCTGCCAGCGGCTGGGCTCGGTGAGCCTCGAGCCCTACTGGCAGGTGGAGGCCAACTGGGCCCTAGAGTACGAGCGCCTCGCCTCGGGCGCGGTGCACTTCGTCGGCTACTCGCACTTCGTTACCTCCGAGCGTGGCGCCTATGCGGGGAATGTGCTCTGGACGCAGCAGCAGCTCGGGGAGCGGCTCGCAGCGCTTGTCCCCGAGCGGGAGCTGGCGGCACTCATCGCCCTGCATGAGGCCTACCTCGGTGAGCAGCTCGCGGGCTCGAGCTACGTCGGATATATAGGTATAGACCTCTTCGTCTACCGCTGTGGTGCGACACTTGCCCTACATCCCGCCGTGGAGATCAACCTGCGCTGCACGATGGGGGTACTGGCGCACCGAGCTCAGCTGAGGGACTGGCCCGAGGGCAGTGAGGCGCTCTTCACCCTCGACTACGGGCACGGCGTGAGGTGATAGCAGAGGGGGAGCACGGTGCAGGCGCTTCACTTGGACGCTCCTCGGATAAATACTTATCTTTGCCTTCGTATAGTGTAAATCAATCTGTTTTCACCCGCTCACTAACTACTAAAGACACGCATGTTTACCTCACTACGTAGCAAGAGCTATTACCCGTGGCTCGTCGTCGCCCTCCTCTGGGTCGTGGCGCTCCTGAACTATATGGACCGTCAGATGCTCAGCACGATGAAGGATGCGATGATGCTGGACATCACCGAGCTGCAGAGCGCGGAGAACTTCGGTATCCTCATGGCCATCTTCCTCTGGATCTATGGCTGCGTGAGCCCCTTCGCAGGAGCTATCTCTGACCGCGTCAACCGCAAGTGGCTCATCGTCGGGAGTATCTTCATCTGGTCGCTCGTGACCTTCCTCATGGGGGTGGCCAATGACTTCACCACGCTCAAGGTGCTACGTGCCCTGATGGGGGTTAGTGAGGCCCTCTACATCCCCGCAGGCCTCTCGCTCATCGCCGACTACCACGAGGGTAAGAGCCGCTCGCTGGCCGTAGGCATCCACATGACGGGGCTCTATATGGGGCAGGCTATTGGGGGCTTCGGCGCTACGCTCGCCTCGGCCTACAGCTGGCATACGACCTTCTTCACCTTCGGGATCATCGGGATGGTCTACGCTGGGGTACTGCTGCTCTTCCTGCACGAGATGCCGAAGAAGGCGCCCGCTGCGGCTGCCCCCGCCAAGCCTGCCGAGGGCTTCACCCTTCGCAGCCTAGGACAGAGCTTCGCCTGGCTCTTCCAGAACGTCGCCTTCTGGGCTATCCTCATCTACTTCGCCGTCCCCAGTCTCCCCGGCTGGGCTACCAAGAACTGGCTGCCGACCCTCTTCTCCGAGAACCTCGGGATCGAGATGAGCGCCGCCGGCCCCCTCTCCACCATCACCATTGCAGCGGCCTCCTTCGTTGGGGTCCTCGTCGGGGGGACGCTCTCTGACCGCTGGGTCAAGCGCAACCTCCGCGGACGTATCTATACAGGCGCTATAGGGCTGGCGCTGACTGTGCCCTCGCTGATGCTGCTCGGCTACGGGCACTCCACGATCGCCGTCGTCGGGGCTGGGATCCTCTTCGGCGTAGGCTACGGGATGTTCGACGCGAACAATATGCCCATCCTCTGCCAGTTCGTCCCCTCGCGCCTACGCGCCACGGCCTACGGCTTCATGAATATGATAGGCGTCTTCGCTGGGGCTGCAGTGACGCAGGTACTGGGTCGCTGGAAGGATGAGGGCAACCTCGGCTTCGGCTTCGTCCTCCTCGGGGGCATCGTCCTCGTGGCCCTGGCGATACAGCTCAGCCTCCTACGCCCCACCACGGACAACATGGAGTAGCCGCCTCGCTCCTCCTATACATTATATATACACCCTACGATCATGGTACTAGGTACACTCAAGGATAGCGCCCGCTACGAGGCGCTCCACCCCCTCTTCGCACGCGTCTTCGCCTACATCAAGGAGCACGACCTGCTGCACGCCGAGCTCGGGCGCATCGAGCTGGAGGGCGACACGCTCTTCATCAACAACGTCGAGCCCGCGACCGTCCTCCAGGCCGACCAGCCGCTGGAGGCCCATCAGGCCTACCTCGATATCCATGTCCTCCTGGAGGGACGTGAGCGCATCGGCTGGCGCAGCACCGACAGCTGCGAGCGCCCACGTGCGGCCTTCGACGTGGAGAATGACTTCGTCCTCTACGACGACGCCCCCACGAGCTACGTCGACCTCCAGCCTGGGGACTTCGCCATCGTCTACCCCGAGGACGCCCATGCGCCGCTGATCGGGCAGGGCGAGAAGATCCGCAAGCTCATCATCAAGGCGCGTGTCTAGCCGCTCGCGCCTACCCCTCGTGCTCCCGCTCCTCCTCGGGGTGCTCCTCTTCGGCTCCTGTAGCCCGAGGCTACGCGCGCCGAGGCTGAGCTATAGGGAGCTGCCGAGCCGCTTCGGTGACCCTGCCTACGACAGCCTCGGCGTGTCGGCAGCAGCAGCGGGGCGACTGGGGGGGCTGCTCTTCTTCGCAGGCGGGGCGAACTTCCCCGAGCGTCCTGCGGCCGAGGGCGGAGCCAAGCGCCTCTACCGCCAGGCCTTCCTCGGCGAGCTCCACGGCACGGAGCTGCGCTGGCGCCCGACGACGGCGCTGCCTCGTCCCCTGGCCTACGGGCTGAGCCTCCAGACGGCCGACACGCTCTTCCTCCTGGGCGGACAGAGCCCCGAGGGGCCGCGTCGCGAGGTCTATGCCCTGAGCCTCGAGGGAGGGGAGGTGCGCTATCGAGAGCTTCCTCCGCTTCCCTTCACGCTCGACAATGCGGCGGGTGCTGCCTCGGGGAGCTACCTTTATGTAGTCGGGGGCAACCAAGATGGACGGCCCTCCAGAGCCGTATGGCGCTACGACCGCTCGGCGCCCGAGCGTGGCTGGCAGCGCTTCGCGGATCTGCCCGACCCCGAGGGCTACGTGCAGCCTGTGGCGACTATGCAGGGCGACACGCTCTGGGTCGGCGGAGGCTTCACCCCAGGTAGCCCCACGCGCCCAGCACGGGTACAGCAGGGGCTATACCGCCTCATCACCTCGCACCCCGAGCTGGGCTGGCGCGGCTACTACCGTAGTGTGCCGTCCAACGAGCATTCGGGCGGCTTGCTCTTCCCCTGGGGAAGGGTACTTGTCGGGGCAGGTGGCGTCGATCGTGAGGTCTTCACTGCAGCCCTTGAGCGCATTCGGCTCCTAGCGCTCCCCAGCTCGGGGCTATCCCCCGAGGAGCGGGCGCGCATAGAGACTGAGCAGGCGGGCTATCTGCGCCACCCTAAGGAGTGGTACCGCTTCGAGCGCTTGCTCAGCTTTTTTGACCCCAAGGCGGGGCGCTGGCTCCCCAGCCGCGTCTCGGACGAGCGCTTTGCTCGCGCCGGCGCCACGCTCCTCGTCTACAGCCCCCAGTGCGTCCTCCTGATGCAGGGCGAGCAGATGCCTGGCGTGCGTACGCACCAGATCATCTGCCTCGAGGCTAAGCCCTAGCCTCTGCAAGGACGAGCACCCAGCATTCGCTACTATTCACCTTAAATAATCGAACAGACGTAATGAACAAGAATCAATGGCTCCGCGTCGGGCTCCTAGCGCTGGCTGTAGCCACCGCGCTGCCCGCCGTGGCTCAGCGCCGCAAGAAGGCCGCCGTACGTCCCGAGGCTCGTGCCGTGGTCGCCAGCCCAGTGTCCCACCAGCCCGGGCGCTACCTCATCCTCGGCTCCGTGCCCGAGAAGCACAACGGCCAGTGGATCTATCTCTATACTAAGGGATCGATGAAAGAACAGGCCGCCGACAGCGCCAAGATCGAGGGGGGTAAGTTTACCTTCGATCGCTCCGTAGCTGAGGATGGCTTCGCGGGACAGCTCTACCTGCCTATGACCTATGCCCTTCCCTTCATCGTAGAGGAGGGTGTGATCCAGGTGCCCATGAACGGCCCGCACGCTAAGGGCGCGCCGCTCAACGACGAGCGCGCCAAGCTCAGCAAGGAAATCGAGGACTATGCCGATGGCTTCCTCGGGCGCTACAAGGCTGCCCGCAAGGACACCACGCTCACCCCTGACGAGCGCGACGCCAAGTGCGGGGCTATCCTCAACGAGCTCTACAGCGGCCTCGAGCCTCGTCTCCTGGCTGTCCTCGATATGCACAAGGACGACGGGCTCGGCTTCTACGCCTTGACTGAACTCATGCGCGGCCCCAGTGTCGACCTCGCCAAGGCCGAGAGCTACGTCTCCCGCGCTGGTAAGGCCGTGCAGCAGGACCGCCGTGTGCAGGAGTACCTCGACAGCCGTCGCAAGCTCGAGGCCACGCAGCCCGGGGCGATGTTCCAGGACTTCAAGGGCCTCAGCGACGACCAGAAGGAGGTGCGCCTCAGCGACTATGTCGGTAAGGGGCACTACACGCTGGTCGACTTCTGGGCCTCCTGGTGCGGCCCCTGCCGTGCTGAGATGCCCCACCTCAAGAAGGCGCTGGAGGTATACGGCCCCAAGGGGCTCCAGGTCCTCGGCATCGCTGTCTGGGATAAGATGGAGGACCATCTCAAGGCTGTTCAGGAGCTGAAGCTGCCTTGGCCCCAGATCTTCAACAAGGAGGAGGCTACCGACCTCTACGGCATCAGCGGTATCCCTCAGCTCATCCTCTTCGCTCCTGACGGCAAGATCGTAGCCCGCGACCTGCGTGGTGCGAAGATCGCCAAGACGCTCGACGAGATCCTCAAGACGACGGGGGGCAAGCTCTAGCCCCGCCCCCTCCTCCCCAAGCCAAGGAGCCCGCCCCCACCTAGCCTCAGCGCTACGTGGGGGCGGGCCCGTTTTGTCTAGCCCTATCTTTTAGCCTCCTATCTGCTCCTCTTCCCCCTCCTGACCGCTATCCCTCAGCTTGCTGACCGATATTCCTCAGTCGCTTGACTGACGACCCTCAGTGCGCTGACTGATATCCCTCGGGAGGGCTCACTGATGTTTCTTAGCTTTGTGATGGCTTTCCTGTACGGAGCTCGCACCTTGATTTGGCTTCGTCGCCGTACAGCTTGCTGAGCTTGGACTTGCTAAGCTCGCCGAAGTGGGGTGTGTCTAGAAGAGCAGCAGAAAGGCAACGTAAACGACTCCTTTCCTTAGGCTGAGTAGCATTATGCAGCTAAGGAAGGGGGCTCTGAAGAAATGAAAAAGGCGCTCACTACGAGCGCCTTTTTCGTTTGGGCCATGTGTGTTAGCAAGCTCTTACTTGCCGATGCAGAAGTGGGCGAAGATGTGGTGGAGGACGGCGTCACTGGTGATCTCGCCGCCAGTGACTTCGCCGAGGGCGCTGATGGCGAGGCGAAGGTCGGGGGCTAGGAGGTCGGTCGGGAGGCCTTCGGCGAGGCCTTGACGAACGAGCGCCAGCTGTGCGGCGGCTTGCTTGAGGAGGGCGTGGTGACGGGCGTTGCTCACTACGAGCGAGGATGGGCTGAGCTCGGGGAGGGCGAGGCGCGTCACGAGGGCCTTGCGCAGCTCGGGGAGTCCGCTGCCCGTGCGTGCCGCTAGCGGGAGGACGGGGATGTCGGCGCTGAGCTTGAGGAGCTGCGGCAGCTGGCTGAGGAGCTGGTCTAGTTCGGTGGGCGCGAGGAGGTCTACCTTATTCAGTAGGACGATAAGGCGCGCGGGGGCGAGGCGCTGGCGGAGCTGCTGCACTTCGGCCAGGTAGTCCGCTGGCTCCTGTAGCTCGGGGGCGTAGGGCTGCTGCAGTTCACTGGGGCAGCCCTTGTCGTTGGTTTTGGTGGGGGGCTTGGGCTGGTCAGCGCAGTCGCCTGGGGAGGCGGGACGAGAGGAGGATAAGTGCTGGGAGGCGGCAGGGGAGAGGGCCGGGAGTAGGCGGGAGGCATCGAGGACGAGGAGGATAAGGCTGGCCTCATCAATCCGGGCGTAGCTGCGCTCGATGCCGAGGGCTTCGATCTGATCGGCCGTGTGGCGTAGCCCTGCCGTGTCGATGAAGCGGAAGAGCAGACCATCGACGTTCATCACCTCCTCCACCGTGTCGCGCGTCGTGCCGTGGATGTCGCTGACGATGGCACGCTCCTCACCGAGTAGGGCGTTGAGGAGGGTGCTCTTGCCCACGTTGGTCGCGCCCGCCAGCGCTACGGGGATACCCTTCTTGATGGCATTGCCGAGGCGGAAGCTCTCCACGAGGCTCTGGATCTTCGTCTCCAGCTCTTGGCTCAGGCTCAGGAGCTCGCTGCGGTCGGCGAAGGTGACGTCCTCCTCGCTGAAGTCCAGCTCGAGCTCCATCAGCGCCGTCAGCTGAATGAGACGCTCGCGGAGCTGGGCGAACTCGCGGCTGTAGCCGCCGCGCATCTGCGTGAGGGCCATACGGTGCTGCGCGGCGCTCTCGGAGGCGATGAGGTCGGCCACGGCTTCGGCACGGCTAAGGTCCATCTTGCCGTTGAGGTAGGCACGGCGGGTGTATTCGCCTGGCTCAGCCATGCGGCAGCCTTGGTCGGTCAGCGCCTCGAGGAGCGCCTGCTGGATATAGAGCGAGCCATGGCAGGCGATCTCCACCACGTCCTCGCCCGTGTAGCTGTGTGGGGCGTAGAAGCAGGTGACGAGCACCTCGTCGAGGAGCTTCCCCTCGTGGACGATGCGGCCGAAGTAGGCGTAGCGATCCTTCGCCCGCTCGAGCGTGGTGAGCTGGCGGCAGTGGAAGATCTGATCGACGATGCCGCGGGCTTCGCTGCCCGAGACGCGGATGAGGGCGACGCCGCCGACACCAGGGGCGGTGGCTACGGCGCAGATCGTATCGCTCATTAGCGGGGTATAGCTCATAGGAGGAGGGAGAGTAGAGGAGAGAGACGTAAGGGGGCTAGTCGAGGAGCGGTACGCCGAGCTCGGCTAGCCCTTGCTGTAGGTAGGGGCGGGTGCAGTCCTTCGGCTTGAGGATGGTCCCGTCCCAGGTGATGAGGTCGATGTCGATGGGTATGCGCTCGGGATGCGCTTGGCGCTGCTCGGGCGTGCGGCCAGCCCGCTGCTCTAGGGCCTTCAGAAGGCGCTGCAGTTCGTCGAGCTCCAGCGCGGTATAGCCTAGGAGGACGACATCGGTGAAGGGGGCGGAGGAGAGGGGAAAGTCCACGGGGCTGGAGCTGCGCGGGGTAGAGCTCCGAAGCTCTAGCGGCAAGGCTGCCAGCTGCTCCAGCGTCCAGGCGATACGCTCGCTGGGGCGGTCGTTGCTCCCGAGGGTGAGGACAAAGCGGTGGCGTCGCATGGCCTTAGTGCTGTGCTGCCTGCTGTACGTGTACGGCGGCCTCGTGGATGGAGCTGAAGAGCTCGCGGACGAAGCCTTCATCAAGGCCGCGGGCACGCCCCTCCTGCAGGCGCGCCTCCAGGAGCTGACGGTAGCGCTCGGGCTGGACGATGGGTAGGTGTGCGGCACGCTTGAGGGCGCCGATACGCTCGGCTATCTGCATGCGCTCGGAGAGGAGGGAGAGGAGCTGGCCGTCGAGGCGGTCGATCTCGGCGCGTAGCGGGTCGAGGTCGAGGGAGGGGGTGGAGCTGGGGCTCGTCGAGTAGAGGTCAAGCTGCTGGAGGAGCTGCTGCAGCTGGAGCGGACTCAGCTGCTGGGCGGCGTCGCTCCAGGCGGCCTCGGGCGTGCAGTGCGTCTCGATGATGAGGCCAGAGAAGTTCATCTCCAGCCCCATACGCGCCACCAGCGGCACCAGCTGGCGGTCGCCAGCGATGTGGCTGGGGTCTACGAGGATGGTCAGCTCGGGGTGGCGGCGCTGTAGCTCGATGGGCAGCTGCCAGAGCGGAGCATTGCGGTAGCTGCCGCGGGCGTAGGTGCTGAAGCCTCGGTGGATCGCCCCGAGGCGCGTGATGCCCGCGGCCTGTAGGCGCATCAGGGCGCCTTCCCAGAGCTCGAGGTCGGGCTGCGGAGGATTCTTGACCAGCAGCAGGACGTCTCGACCGCTCAGTGCCTCCGCCAGCTCGGCGATGGCGAAGGGGCTCGCCGTCGTTCTCGCCCCGATCCAGAAGGTGCGTAGCCCTGCGGCGTAGGCCTCCTCGACATGCTCGGCCGTAGCGACCTCCGTCAGTGCCTGCATCCCCAGCTCCGTCTCGACACGCCTTAGCCAGGGGAGCCCTAGCTGACCGACGCCCTCGAAGGAGCCCGGGCGTGTGCGGGGCTTCCAGAGGCTGGCGCGGTAGTAGTGTACCCCTTGGGCGGCGAGCGCGCGGGCTGTCTCGAGGGTCTGTGCCTCGGTCTCGGCGCTGCAGGGCCCAGCGATGAGTGGGCAGGGATGATGGGGGGCCTGGGCTAGGTCAAGTCTAGTGAAGGGACTGGCGGGCATGGATGGGTCAGTAGTCAATGGGGGCAAGCTCGGGCGCCTGCTGGGCACGATGGAGCTCGGCCACCAGGCGCAGGATGGCGCGGTAGAGTACCGAGTGCCAGGGGTGGGTGCGCTGGGAGAGGAGGTCGTTGTGCCAGAGGAGGGTGAGGGAGCCGTTGTAGCGTGCCGTGGTGCGAACCAGTTGCTCGGCGAGCTCCGTGGCGGCAGCTTGGTCGAGCGCCATATAGCGCCCGTCGCTGAGCGTGAGGTCGCGCAGGATCAGCGGGTGCATCACGAGATCCGTCAGCACGCGCGTATTGGGATTGATGAAGCGTACGGGACGGCAGGTGCCGAGGCGGAAGCCAGCGACATCGGGGTAGCCCATGGTGAAGTCGTTGCGGAAGCCTGAGAAGTAGGCCTGCAGGAGGTCCTCGGGCTCGCAGGACATTAGCTTATTGTGCCGCACACCCTGGGGACGCTGCCCGAAGTAGCGCTCGAAGAGCCTGCGCTCCTCGCGGATGCGCTCGGCGTGCTTGCCTGCGGCGAAGCTGGACTGCAGCCCCAGGCGTACGCCGTAGCGCTTCCCCTCGAGGAGGATACGGCGTATGTAGGTCGACCTAGGACTGTAGCAGGGCTTGTCCAGCGCGTGCCGTGAGGGCATGCGGATGAAGAAGTAGAGATCCACCTGCCCCTTATCCAGCTGGTCGCGCAGCGCCTTGTCCCACTCGAGGAACTTAGGGTAGGTGTAGTAGTCGTCCTCTGCGTCGGGCGAGAGCACAAGGCGTAGGGCCTGCCTCAGGGACTTGCCCTCACGGAAGCAGGCGCGTAGGAAGCTGCGCCAGCCGCGGTAGTTGTAGGGGCGGGCGAGGTCGTGCGTCAGGTTGACGTGGCTGAAGGTCTGGGGCCGCTCCTCGAGCTGCAGTCCGTAGCGCTCCACGAGGCCGTAGTCCAGTACCAGCTGCCGCAGCGCAGCGCCGTACTCGTCCACGATGGGACGCTGGAGGAAGCCCGCACGGTAGGGCAGCGAGTCCTTGCCGAGGAAGCGGCCGTAGGCGTCGCGCTGCTTGCGGCAGTACATCTCCTCGTAACGGGAGATGAGGAAGAAGGCCGAGGCCAGGAGGTCGGCGTAGAGGATCAGCTGTCCCGTCTCGGGGTGCCACTCCTCGCGGGGCTCACCGAAGAGCAGCGGGATACTGCGCCACTCCGAGAGAGGTAGCTGCGGATAGGCAGCCTCGGTGCCGTAGATCCTACGATCGAAGAAGCCCGAGGGGATGATCACGATCGGGTACTGCTTCATCTCCTCGGGGTCGCTGGTGTAGCCGATCAGCTCGAAGCGCCTACGGTAGCGCTCCTGCCCGTGGCCCTGCAGGACGACGGGGCCGATCAGGAAGTCGATGAGGTACTGGCGTATCTTGGAGCACAGTATAGGATACAGGCTGCTGGCGTACACGGTAGGGCTGTAGAGGGTGGCAGACTAGTCCTGGTAGAAGGCTTCGTCGAGGGCGAGGACCGCGCTGATGGGGTAGTGGTCGCTCTCGTCGGCGGTCTTGTCAATCTCGCAGCTCAGGGCGCGGAAGGCCTTGCCATAGAGGATATGGTCGATGCGCACGATGAAGGGACGATTGCGGAAGGTGAAGCCGAAGCCATTGCCGCGGGCGACGAAGGCATCCTTGAGCCCGTCGCCGATCTTGCGGCGGGTGTAGGAGAGCGGCGTGTCGTTGAAGTCGCCGCAGACCAGCACACGGGGGCTGTTGTAGGCCTTGATCAGCTCGTGGAGGATCACGGCCTGGGCGTTGTGGTAGCGAAAGGTCGGGCCGAGCTTGGCGCGCAGGGCGTCCTTGAGCTGCAGGGCCTCGCCTTGCTTCGCCAGAGCGATGTAGTTGGCACCGTCGTCGGCCTTGAGGTGGAAGGACTCGAGGTGTACGTTCACCAGCAGTAGCTCGTGGCCCTTGAGCTTGACCTTAGCCTTGATGGCACCGTTGGCATGGGTAGGCACGGGGATCTGCTCGACCTCGCTGAGGGGGTACTTGGAGAGTATGGCCAGGGTGCTCCCCCCCGTGCCGACCTGGATGCAGGCGATGTAGGGGTAGTCGGAGGCGAGGTATTCGCGCAGCGTCTTGGTGACGACGCCAGCCTCGGGGTTCTGGTTGAGCATGGCCTCCTGCAGGCAGACGATGTCGGCATCGCTGCTGCGGATGTACTGGAGGATGGGGTTGGGCTGCGTCGCGCTGTGGGGCTTGAAGCCGAAGGCGCTGACGTTGTAGCTGAGCACGCGCAGCACTTCGCCCTCCGTCCCGAGGACCTTCGTCGAGCGGGAGATGGGGAAGAAGGTGAGCAGCTGCGGTAGGGCGATGAGCCAGACGGCGCCCACGAGGAGGAGCCGACGGACGTCCAGCGTCAGCAGCCAGAAGAGGCTGATCAGGATCCAGCCCGCCAGTAGGAGGGGGAAGAAGAGCCCGAGAAAGGCGGGGGCTGTCCAGCGCATTGGGGCGATATAGCCCGAGTAGGCGCCGAAGAGGAAGAGGAGGGCGTAGAGGAGCGTCCCTGCGAGGAGGACGCCCTTGGCGATACGTGAGCTGATGCGGATGATAGGACTAGGCTTGTGCATCTCCTTGAGTCAGGGGCTGGTCTGTCGATCGAGAGAGGAGGTGGAGCAGGCGCTGCTGCTCCTGGGGAGTAAGGCTGGGGTAGCCCGAGTAGCGGAGGCGCTGCTGTAGGGCGAGGAGCTCGCTCTGCTCCGTCTCGCTGAGGGGAGAGGCGGTGCTGGCTAGCGGCTCGGTCTGGGCGGCGCTCGGGGCGCAGCCGAGGAGCTGGTGCCGCTGGAGGTAGCCCTCCAGGGCGTGGCTGGGCTGGTAGCCGCGGTGCTGGGCGCTCCAGTAGAGGAGGCCAGCGAGGATGGCGCCTAGATGCGCCAGCGCCCCGCCGCGGTTGAAGTCGCTGATGAGCCCTGCGGCGATGTAGCCCACCACGAGGAGGCTGACGAGCCCGAGGGTAGCACGCCGCGCGGCGCTGTAGCTAGGCCAGGCGCTGAGGAGGCTCACTGTGGCGACCATGAGGATGGCTGCCGAGGCGCCCACGAGGCTCAGGGGCAGGATGAGGCCTATCCCCGTGAGGAGGCTCAGCTGATAGCCCAGAAGGTAGCTCAGCGAGCCCGCGAGCGCTCCGTATATATATAGGGCGAGCGTGCGGGCTGCCCCGAGCTGGCGCTCTGCCTCGAGTCCCACCCAGTAGAGCAGGAGGAGGTTCGCCAGCAGATGCAGCGGGTGCTCGTGGGGGAAGATATAGCTAAGGAGCGTCCAGGGAGCACGTAGGATGCTGGTCCACTCGGGGCTGAAGCCGAAGAGCAGCTGCGGCAGGAGGCTGAGCCCAAGGAATTTGTCGAGCTCCCCCCAGCAGCCGACCAGTAGCCAGCCGACGAGCTGCAGCAGGATGAGGCGCCCTGTCAGCGTCCCCTCGAGCTCCAGCAGGCGTAGGAGCTTAGTGGTAATAGTCATTGGGGAGCTCTCCCTTCTTACGCCACAGTAGGATAAGGATGAGGCCGCCGATCATCCCGCCGAGGTGGGCGAAGTGCGCCACGCTGCCCCCTGTGTTGCTTACTCCGAGGAAGAGCTCGAGCAGGCCGTAGAGGAGGACGAAGTACTTAGCCTTCATCGGGAAGAGGAAGTAGATATAGATGCGCACATTGGGGAAGATCACCCCGAAGGCCAGCAGGATACCGAAGACCGAGCCCGAGGCGCCGATGGTGATGAGCTGGTTCATGTAGCTCGCCACGGGGATAACGCCTTGCTCCGTCGCTACCCCTGAGTAGGCCGAGAGGTCACCCAGCTCGTAGAGCCAACTGAGCTCCTGCATCAGTCCCGCCGAGATCCCGCAGACGAAGTAGTAGATGAGGAAGCGCTTGCTCCCCCAGAGACGCTCGATGCTGGAGCCGAACATCCAGAGGGCAAACATATTGGACAGCACGTGGTCGAGCCCCGCGCGGCTGTGCAGCAGTCCATAGGTCAGCAGCTGGTACAGGCGGAAGTCCGAGGCGGCGAAGTAGTGCAGCCCGAAGAGGCTGTCTAGGTCGATGCCGTGGCGAAGCAAGGCCAGCGAAGCCAGCCAGAGGAGGATATTGATGACGATAAGGTTGCGCGTCGCAGGCGGCGCCCAGCGGGTCCATACCGAGGTCTGTTGCATAGGGGTTAGCTAATATATGGGTCAGCTAATTGATCAGCTTAGTACATGAATAAGTATCCGCAAAGATACGCATTCTCCCCTGCCTAGCCTGCCTCTCGGCTGTGATGGCTGGGGCGAGGCTGTCGCGAGCCTCCTCGGCGCTGCGCTCCGAGCGTGCGAGCGCGAAGCGGCTCCCGAGCCTCAGCGCGTGGCGGGCTAAGGCGGGACGCCCCTGAGGGATACCAGTCCGGCCTCTGAGGGACGTCAGTCAGCACCCCTGAGGGATATCCGTGACGGCGCTGAGGGATATCCCTCACGGAGGTACCCCTTACGCGTCAGTGCGCTGGGGAGCTGGAGGCGCTAGTCTGGACGCCTGTGGGTCGGGGAAGGTGGGGCTTAGCGCCGTGCGAAGGCTCGGAGGCTCCGGACCTTGCGCCCTATGGCTACGGCGTTGACGAGCGTCGTCCCCACCAGTAGGCCCAGGCCTAGCAGCAGCGTCGGCAGCAGCGAGGCGCCGAGCTCCTCGGGCACGAGGCGGCTGGCCGCCTCGAGGTAGTAGCCACGCACCCAGAGGACGAGGCCGAGGGCGGCGAGCAGTGCCAGGAGGTTCAGCACGAGCGTCAGGAGGACGTAGGGCAGGACGAGCTGCCGCTGGCTGTAGCCGAGCAGAAGGAGGTTCTCCAGCTGGCGGCTATTCTTCTGCAAGAGGAGGTAGATGGAGAGCAGCAGCAGGTAGGCCGAGAGGGCAGAGATCAGGAGGCCGACGCCGAGGACAACCCCCGAGAGGAGGCGCAAGAAGTACATCGACTGGCTGGAGGCAAGGCGCTCGCCCTCGCTCTCGTAGCCCTGCTGGCGTAGGTAGAGGGCTATGGCGGGGTCGCTCGGGTTGTGCAGCTCGAGGATGAGGCGGGTGGGACTGGCCGTCGCCTCGGGGGCGAGGCGGTGATTCATCTGCTGGATGAAGTGCTCGGGGACCAGGAGCGTATTGAGTCGATTAGAGAAGCCGACGATACGCCCGCGGTAGTGCTGCGTCTCCAGTCCTCCTCTGAGCTCCAGCCCCAGCGGGATCGCACCGATTGTCGCCTCACTCAGCAGGGGGAGGCCTTGGCTCTGAGCGAAGGCCGAGTTGTACAGGCCGAGGTAGCTGCGGGGGATGATGATCGGCACCTCCTGCTGCCCTTCCTCCCAGTGCCAGTCGCTGGGCTTGAGGTCGAGGAAGCGGTCGGGGACGGCCTCGAGGAACATGTAGGTCGAGAGCCCACCGCCGAGCGCGCTGCCCAGGCCTAGGCCTGCCGAGACCTGGAACTTAGAGGGGGTGAAGCGCCCTAGAGCCGCGACGAAGGGTTGCTGCTCGAGGTCGGAGATCTCCTCGGGACTAAAGCTATTGTCCCGCGAGCCAAAGAGGCCAGAGGAGACCTGCTTGGAGATGATGAGGTAGTCGGCGCGCATCAGGCTGTCTTTAGCCGAGAGCGCCGTCAGCGCGTCGCGGTAGAACTGGAGCCCGAGCAGGAGGATGCCGAGGCCGATGAGGTTCGCCAGGACGAAGCCCAGCAGCTGGGCAGGGCTGATGTGGCGCTTCAGGAGGCGTAGGAGGAGGGCGTTCATGGGAGGGCTGTGCCTATTAGAGCTGAAGCGTCTGGTCGTAGTCGAGAGGGAGCTGCTTGCCCACGCTGGTGACGATGATCCCTGCGCCCTGCTGGTCAGCCTCCTCAGTGATGAGGCTCGCCAGCGTCAGGGCATTGGCCTCGTCCAGATGGCTGATGGGCTCGTCCAGCAGGAGGAAGTCATAGGGCTGACAGAGGCAGCGGATGAGGGCCACACGCTGCTGCTGCCCCAGTGAGAGCAGACGCGCCGGGCTGTGGAGCTTGTCCTCTATCCCCAGGAGGGCGAAGAGCTCGCGGATGCGCTCGGGGCTGTGGTAGCCGGTGAGCTGGTTCTTGAGCTGGACGTTCTCCCAGGCGGTGAGCTCCTCGAAAAGGCGCATGTCCTGCACCAGGAAGGAGAGGCTCTGCTGGCGGAGCTCCGTCCAGTGGGAAGCCTTGAGCCCGCGTAGGTCTTCTCCGTCGAAGGCGATCGTGCCCTCGTAGTCCCCGCGCCAGCCGTAGAGGTAGCTGCAGAGACTGCTCTTACCCGCCCCTGAACTAGCCTCGATGAGGTAGCGCTCGCCGCGGCGCAGCGTTAGCTCCGTGCGCCACACCTCGCTCTGGAGGGCTTGGTCGCGGAAGACCTCGGGACATACTCCGCTGAGGGTGATGTGCTGCATCGGCTTAGTGGCTTTGTGCCTTACGCAGCATACGGGCGTAGGCATAGGTGGCGAGGAGGAAGTAGACGATGGCCTGTACCCAGAGCGTCGTGTACTGGGGGAGGATATCGTAGGGCTGGGCCCCCATGCTGCTGGCAGCTACATAGGCCTGCACTCCAGGCGTGGAGGGGATGAGGTAGCCGAGGGCACGCAGCGGGGCGGGGATGGCGCTCAGTGGCCAGGAGAGCCCCGTGAGGAAGAGGAAGGGGATGGAGGTGAAGACCCAGAGGATCATGGTCTTCTCGCGGTGCTGCACCACCAGCGCCCAGAAGAGAGCAAAGAAGATCATCGCCAGCAGCATCGGCGGCAGCAGCCAGCAGTAGGTCCTGAGGTCCAGCAGCTGCGGCAGGCCGAAGAGGCGCGGGGCTAGGACGAGCACGAAGAGCGAGCTCATCGTATAGAGCCCTAGGTAGCAGAGGGCACGCCCTAGCATCAGACGTAGGACCCCGAGGTAGTGCCCCCCGGCATGGAGCCGCGGACGGGCGAGCGTACCCCGCTCGCGCTGCGTACCCATCAGCATGGAGCAGCCTAGCAGCAGCGTCTGCTGGAGGATGAGCACCAGCACCCCAGGCAGGAGGAAGCCCTGGAAGCCCCCCTGCGGGTTGAAGCTACTCGTCCATTCGCTCTCGATCGGGCGTACCTGGATGCGCGTGGCCTCGGTAGAGGCAGCAGGGTTGCGCTCAGCCTCGAGCTCGCGTCCCAGCTGGAGGGCGACCTCGGTGGCCGTCAGCGAGTAGCCCTTGTAGTAGAGGGCAGCGGCGAAGGTGCTATGGAGGTTGACCGTGGCCTGACGCCCCTGCATGAGGCGGCGGCTGAAGTCCTCGGGGATGACAAGCACCCCGTAGGCCTCGCCTCGGTCGATATAGGGCGTGGCCTCCGTCTCCGTCGTGGCATGCGCTACGACAGCGACGTCGGGGGAGGCGTCTATGCGGCGGACGAACTCCCGACTGAGCTCCGAGCGGCTGCGATCCACGACCACCAGCGGCGCCTCGCGGGCGACCTCAGCACCGTAGAGAGCCGCGTAGAGGAAGGGGTAGGCGAAGGGTACGACCAGGAAGAAGAGGATAGCCCCGCTGTCGCCAAGGATGCTGCGCAGCTCGCGCCAGGCGATGGCGAGGACGTCCTCGAGGCGTATCATGAGCGATCTAGTGAGCGGCATGAGCTAGGCGATATAATCCATGTGGAGGAGGTAGTGGCGTAGGCGGGGCAGCGTCACCAGCGGCAGCAGGAGGAAGGCCAGCAGTCCTAGGTACAGCGGCATAGCCTCCACCCAGGGCGCCCCGACCAGTGCCTGATTGATGCCGATCTGGTAGTAGTAGCGCAGGGGAAAGATATGACTCAGCGCCTGTACCGCTGGGCTCATCGTGCTCACTGGGATACTCATCCCCGAGATAGAGAAGGAGAGCATACCGAGGAGACTGCCTAGGCTGAGCGACATTCTGAGTATAGGGACAAGGGCGACGAAGAAGGCCCCGAGGCTCTGTGCCGAGAGCACGAGCGCCAGCATAGCCCCCGCCATCGACCACCAGCTACTCTGCAGCGGATAGCCCATCCAGCCATAGAGCAGACCCTGCAGACTCCAGCCTACGAGGAGGAAGATCAGCGTATGGGGTAGCAGCTTGCCCACGAGGGCACGTGCCATAGAGCCGCCTGCCGCTGCGAGCCAGCTACGGGCGGTGCGGCGCTTGATCTCGACGCCGATACTGTAGGAGGTAATGAGGAAGATCATCAGCTGCAGTACCCCAGGTAGGATGGTGGTCGTCAGGTAGGCCGAGTAGTTGAGCCAGGGATTGCTCATCACCTCCAGCTGTACGCGTATCGGCTGTATGGCGCCCATGATCTGCTCCTCGGTGCGGCCGCGTGCCTGGCCCGTCTGCAGACCCACCTTGGCCGAGGCCAGCTCGCTGAGCATCTTCATGTCGCGGAAGGTGAAGCTGCCTGCCATGAGGTAGCTCCCATTGGTGTAGTAGTGGATCTTCGGCTGGCGTGCCGAGCCCGCGTGAGCCTGCAGTCCGCGCGGGATGTGGTAGATGGCGTAGACCTCCCCGCGGCGCATGGCGCTGAGCGCCTCCTGCATCGAGAGCGCTCGGAGGCTCACGCGGCTGGACTGGAAGGCGTCGAGGCTGCGCACGAGGGCCCGTGAGGTGGCGCTGCCATCCTCGTCTACGACCGCGACGGGCATATCCTGTGGCAGCCCGCCCGCCATCATGTAGAGCAGGAGGAAGGCCGTGAGGAAGGGGGCGAGGATCATCCCGAAGAAGTATATGGGACGTGTGCTGAGGATACCCCACTCACGCCGCATGACCTCGAGGATGCTGCTGAGGCGTTCCGCCATACTAGATCTGGCCCTTGTCGAGGACGACGGTCATGCCTGCCAGGAGGCCCTCCAGAGCCTTCACGGGGCGTGCCGTCACCTCGAAGGTACGTAGGTCGTACTGACCGCGGGGCTTGGTCGCCTTCCACGCGGCGTAGCTCCCGAGGTCCTTGAGCTTGGTCACCTCGAGCTCGATGGGCTTATCTCCGAGGGCGGGGACGAAGCCCTTGAGGCGCGTGCCCTGCTTGACCTTGCTGAGCTGATCCTCACGTAGGGCGAAGAGCACACGCACGGCCTTGGTGTCGGCGATGCTCATGATGGGCGCGCCCGTACCGACCAGCTCCCCGCGGTGGGGGTAGATCTCGGAGACGCGGCCGTCTAGTGGGGCGAGCAGGGCCCCCTCTCTGCGGTAGGCCTCGACCTCGGAGATCGCACCTGCAGCGCGCTCTACGAGGGCAGCTGCGGCGAGCTTGTCCTCACGCTGCGCGCCGCTCAGGGCCAGGTCGTACTGACTGCGGGCAGCGCGCTCGGTAGCCTGCATGGCGCGCAGCTGGGCCGTAGCCTCGTCGTACTTCTGTGCGGGGAGGACGCCCTCCTTGTAGAGGCGCTCGACGCGGGCGAAGCTCTTCTCGGCGACCTCAAGGCCAGCCTTAGCCTTCTGCCAGAGCTCGTAGGCGCCTTCCTTCTGCTCCTTGCGAGCACCAGCTAGCGCCTTCTGATGCTGCGCTTCAGCAGCGCTCTTGGCGGCCTCGGCCTGCTCGAGCTTCGCTAGTACCTCGGGTGAGTAGATGCGTACGAGGGTATCGCCCTGACGCACCTGCTGCCCCTCCTGGACGAGGAACTCACTGATGCGTCCGGGTACCTTGCCCGCGATACATACCTCCTCGACCTCGACCTGACCGGTGATGATGTCCTCGGGCTGGCCGAAGAAGATGTAGCCCGAGGCAGCCAGCAGAAGCATGGCTAGGGCTACGAGGCCGATGCCGAGGATGATGCTCTTGCGCGTGCTGCTGGCGCTCTGCACCTGGCTCGAGGTGCTGCTGTCGGTATGCTTGGTGTTGTCGTTGCTCATTGTCGTGTGGTGCTAGGGCTAGAGTGCGAGTATATTCTTGAGTTTGCTCTTGCTGAGCAGGAGCTGGATCTGGCTGTCGATGAGGCCGTCCTGTGCGCTCATCCAGGCCGTCTGTGCCTGGGTGTAGTTGATCAGCGGGATGACGCCCTCACGGTAGCCTACCTCGGCGTAGCGCATGTTCTCGCGTGCCAGTTCGACGGCCTTGAGGGAGGCGGTCCAGGCGCGGCGGGCGTCCTCGACGGCGCGTAGGGCCTGCTTGATCTGCAGGCTGATCTTGCTGCGCGCCTCGGCCAGCTGGAGCTGCTTGACCGTCTGCTCGCTGCGTGCCTGACGGCGGCGGAAGGTGGCGGAGAAGAGGTCGGAGATCGGTACCTGTAGCATCACGCCGAGGTAGTACTGGCTGCCGAACTCCTTCTTGGGCCCGTTGAAGCTATTCGGATTGGTCGCCGAGTAGCTGGCGAAGCCATAGAGCTGAGGCAGCAGATCGGCCGTCTCCATGCGTACCTTGAGGCCGTAGATGCTGTCCACCAGGCGTAGGCTGCGCACCTCGCTGCGGCGCTCCACGGCGGCGGCGATGTCTTCCTTCGGGTAGACACGGGCGGCCTCCAGCTGGAGCTGGGCCTGGATCTCCTGCTCGTCCGCTAGAGCGAAGGGCTCGTCCTCCTCCAGCCCACAGAGGTCTGCCAGAAGCATGCGCGAGAGGGCCAGGCCGTTGGTGACCTTGCTGCGCTTGACCTCGGCCTCGCTCAGCTTGGTGCGTACAGCTAGCCCATCGGCCTTGGTGGCGACGCCCGTCTCTATGGCGGTGTCGACGTCCTTGACGGTGCGCTCGAGGAGGCTGATGACCTGGCCGAGCAGGCGCTCCTTGCTGCGGAGGCTGACGATCTGCCAATAGGCCTCGTCCAGCTTGGTCTCGACCTCGGTCTCGGTGGTGCGTCGTAGCTCGGTCTGTAGGCGCTCGTTGAGCCCCGCCATGCGGTAGCCCGAGAGGAGCTTACCGCCGAGGTAGAGCGGCTGGATGGCCGTCACGTTGCCCACCCACACGTTGCGCAGGTCTATGGTGCCGAGCTGGCGGAGACGGTCGGGAATGACGAAGTTGTAGCCGCCCAGTGGGGTCGACCAGTCGACGAGGCGGAATTCCTTCTCCATATGCAGGTAGAGGCCGCGTGCCGTGACCTGAGGGAAGAACTTCGTCAGTACCTCCTGGCGCTTGGCCTGGGCGCCTGCGGCCTCGGCGTCACGCTGCTCTAGCAGGCGGCTGTGGCTCAGCGCTAGCCGGCGGCAGGAGTCGAGGCTGAGCGTGCGCTGTGCCTCTAGCTCCGTACTTGACGCAAGGGCGCCGACCAGCCCGAGGGTGAGGAGGAGTGGGCGCAGATGGTGTCTGTACATACCTTATTTATATAAGTCCTTTGCTCTGCTCCCGCTGCAAGCGTGGGGAAGAGCCCGTAGTTCAAGTCTTGTCTCTAGGGGAGTGCGAAGGTGCTCGTGGGGCGCTACCTGTGCCGCACCTTGCCGCTCCGCATAGCTCCCTGCAAAGGTAGACAATCATAGCGATATACGTCATCGGAGCCCCTTGGGTATAGTCGACGAAGCCCCCTCGGAGCTGGAGCCTGATTCTAGACGCAGGTGGGACGCAGCTTCGGCTTGGCTGTGCGTGTCTCGCTCCTTAGCTACAAGCGTCCTACTCCTTAGTTGCAGCGTCCTATCCCTTAGCCCCTCACCTGCTGCTCCTTTGTCTTAGTGCTCGCGTCCTTATCCCCTAGCGTGCGCCCCCTTAGGCCTAGGCTCTGTGACTGATATCCCTCAGCGGGCTGATGGACGTCCCTCAGAGCGCTGACTGGCGTCCCTCAGCTCCGCGAGGGATATCCCTCGCGAAGCTCGAGGCTAAGGGGCAGTGCGCTGGGGGAGGGGAGCGAGGGGCGGGCGGCACCGCAGGGAGCGGGGTGCGGAGCCGCTAGCTAGCCGATTTTTGGTAACTTTGGGGATACTATATATCAAGGTATAAAACGCGACGAAGTGAATCTATCGATCAAACAAGCTCTAGCACACGCCCGCCGCTCCTGGCCCTGGTGGCTAGGCGTACTCTTGCTCTTCATGGGGCTGGCGCTCGTGTACTTCATGCCTGCGATCTTCGAGGGGCGCGAGCTCTTCCAGCAGGATGTGGCCGGGGCCAGCGGCACGGCCTCGGACGTGCGTGCCCTTGCCGAAGCCACAGGAGAGGTCTCCTACTGGACCAATAGCCTCTTCGGAGGGATGCCCATGTACCAGATCTCGCCCTCCTATCCCTCGCTGTGGGTGATCCACAAGCTGCAGACGCTGCTCACGCTGCAGTGGCCCTTCACCCTGCTGCCCAACTACAGCTGGCTGCTCTTCGCCCTTCTGGCGGGCGGCTACATCTTCCTGCGTGCCCTGCGTCTAGGGCGCCCCGCCTCCATCCTCGGGGCGGTGATGTGGACCTTCTCCAGCTACTTCCTCATCCTCATCGCCGCGGGTCATATCTGGAAGCTGATGACCCTCTGCTTCATCCCGCCCACGCTGGCAGGGATCCTGTACATCTACCGAGGGCAGTACCTCAAGGGGGCTGCGCTGACGGCGCTCTTCGCCTCGCTGCAGATCCTCTCCAATCACGTGCAGATGAGCTACTACTTCGGCTTCCTCATCCTCTTCCTGCTCATCGCCTTCCTCGTGGAGGCCGTACGTGAGGGGCAGCTGCGGCGCTTCGTCCTCTCCACGCTCGTGCTGCTGGGCTCGGGACTGATCGCCATCGGCATCAATAGCTCCAACCTCTACCATACCTACGAGTACGGCGCGGAGACCACGCGTGGGGGGAGCGAGCTCACGCAGCTGGCTGGGCAGGGTGCGCAGGCCAAGGAGGCCACCGCCTCGGGCCTCGACAAGGACTACATCACGGCCTGGAGCTACGGCAAGGGCGAGACGCTGACGCTGCTCGTGCCCAATGCCTACGGCGGCGCCACGGGTGCGCTGGCTGAGGACGCCGATGCTATGGGGCATATCCCTAGCGAGTACCAGCAGATCCTCGGGCAGCTCAATCACTACTGGGGTGATCAGCCCTTCACCGCGGGGCCCGTCTATGTCGGGGCCTTCGTCCTCTTCCTCTTCCTGCTGGGCTGCTTCGTCGTAGAGGGGCCGATCAAGTGGGCCCTCGTCGGCGGTACGATCTTCTCCATAGCGCTGGCCTGGGGGCACAACATGATGTGGCTCACCGACCTCTTCATCGACTACGTGCCGCTGTACAACAAGTTCCGCACCGTCTCCTCCATCCTCGTCATCGCGGAGTTCACCATCCCCGTGCTGGCTGTGCTGGCGCTGGTGCGCTTCGTCGAGCGTCCTCGTGAGCTAGTGGAGGAGCACCGCGGGGGCTTCCTCATCGCGGGCGGACTGACCCTCGGGCTCAGCCTCGTGCTAGCGCTGATCCCAGGCACCTTCCTCTCGCTGATCAGCGAGCAGGAGCAGGAGCTCTTCCGCCAGGCTATGGCCCAGGGGCAGATGCCCGTCTCTGAGCTCATGGCGGCCCTCAAGGAGGCCCGCGCCTCCATCGTCTCGGCCGACGCCTGGCGTAGCTTCTTCATCATCCTCCTCTCCCTCGGCGTCTGCGGTCTCTACTATCAGGGACGCCTCAAGGCAGGTATGCTCTACCTCCTCCTGGGTACGCTCACGCTCCTCGACCTCTGGCAGGTCGACAAGCGCTACCTACACGATGAGCTCTTCATCGACAAGGCGCTGGTGGAGCAGCAGGCCGCTCCCGTGACCGAGGCCGACCGCCTCATCGCTCAGGACAAGGATAAGCACTACCGCGTCATGAACCTCAGCGTGAATACCTTCAACGACGCTACCACCAGCGCCCAGCACCGCAGTGTCGGCGGCTACCACGCCGCCAAGCTGCGCCGCTACCAGGATCTCATCGAGCGCCAGCTGAGCCAGCAGAACATGCAGGCCTACAATATGCTCGACACGCGCTACTTCATCCTGCCGGCACAGGCAGGTCAGGGCGGGGCGCCCGTAGTGCAGCGCAATGAGGAGGCCTTCGGCGCAGCGTGGTTCGTCGACAGCATCGCCTGGGTCAAGGGCGCCGATGCCGAGATGGCCGCCCTCTCCACGCTGCCGCTGCGCCGCGTGGCGGCCGTCGATGAGCGCTTCGCCTCGCAGCTGCAGGGCTACCGCCCCACGCAGCTCATCCCCGACAGTACGGTCGGCGCCGATCCTGCCGTCGAGCTGCTGGACTACCAGCCTGCCGTGGCGCGCTATAGGGTCACGACGCCCCAGCCGCGCCTGCTCGTCTTCTCCGAGGTCTACTATCCCCACGGCTGGCACCTCGTGCTGGACGGAGCGAAGGAGCTGGAGCTAGTGCCCGCCGACTATACGCTGCGTGCCGCCTGGATCCCTGCCGGGACGCACGAGCTGGTCCTACGCTTCGACCCTCAGTCCATACACCGCACCGAGCTAGTGGCTGAGGTCTCCTCGGCGCTACTGGTGCTGCTGCTCCTCGCGGCCCTCGCCAACGCCTTCCTCCCCCGCCGTGTGCGCCCTGAGGACGGCCCCCAAGAGTAATCACTATCCCAATCTATAAGCACACCTTCATGATTAAGAAGACCCCAACGGTAGCCCTGCTGAGTACGGCACTGCTACTCATCACTACGAGCTGTGGGACGAAGCTCCGCCCGCTCACAGCAGACCTCGTCAAGGCCGAGCCGCAGCCTCTGGAGGCTGTCGGCGGTCAAGTCCCCATCACGGTGCACCTGACCTTCCCCGCCAAGTGGTTCCCTAAGGACGCCCAGCTGACCATCGTCCCCGTGCTGCGCTACAAGGGCGGCGAGAAGTGGGGCGCTGGTGCTGGATTCCAGGGCGAGAAGGTGCTCGGCAACGAGCGCGTAGTGCGCTACGCCGTTGGCTCCAATAGCTCGGTGAACTTCACCATCCCCTATCAACCCGCGATGCAGCGCAGCGAGCTCTTCCTGAGCTTCAAGGGCAAGCAGGGCAGCCGTGTCGTCAGCCTCCCCGAGCTCAAGGTAGCTGATGGCGTACTGGCTACCGAGGCGCTGGCTACGCTGGCGGGTGTGACGCCCATCATCGCGCCTGACGCCTTCCAGAAGGTCATCAATGAGGCCTACGACGCCAATATCATGTTCCAGATCCAGCAGTCCAATGTCCGCTCCAGCGAGCTGACCAAGGAGGAGGTCACCGAGTGGCAGTACACGGTGCAGAACGCCAACGAGACGCCCAACCAGCGCGTCTCGGTCGAGGTCCAGGCCTATGCCTCACCCGATGGCGGTAAGGAGCTGAACGAGAAGCTCAGCGCCAGCCGTGAGAAGAACACGACCTCGGTGCTGAAGGGCAAGTTCCGCCGCGAGAAGCTCGGCGACGTCTCCATCGACGCCCACTACACGGCTCAGGACTGGGAGGGCTTCAAGAAGCTGGTCGAGCAGAGTAACTTCCAGGACAAGGATCTGGTACTGCGCGTACTGAGCATGTACCCTGATCCTGAGCAGCGCGAGCGCGAGATCCGCAACATCTCGGCTGTCTTCAGCAAGCTGGCCGACGAAGTGCTGCCCAAGCTGCGCCGCTCACGTCTGATCGCCAACATCAAGATCCTCGGCAAGAGCGATCAGGAGATCCAGGAGCTGCTGACCAAGTTCCCCGCCGCTCTCTCCCTCGAGGAGCTGCTCTACGCCGCGACCCTCACCAGCGACCTCGTGCAGCAGGAGAACATCTACAAGATGACCATCCAGAAGTACCCCAAGGACTACCGCTCCTACAATAACATCGGTGCGATCTGCCTCGAGCGTCAGGACTACGCCTCCGCCAAGTACTGGTTCGAGCAGGCCCTCAAGCATAAGGCCAACCCCGAGAGCCAGATGAACCTCGGCCTCTTGAGCCTGCGTGACGGGGATCTGAAGAAGGCTACTGAGCTGATGGCAGAGGGTAGCGCACTGCCTGGTGCTGGCCAGGCCCTCGGCTACCTCTACCTGCGTCAGGGCGACTATGTCAAGGCCAGCACGTCCTTCGGGGACTTCGCGAGCAACAACGCCGTCGTGGCACACATCCTAGCCCGCGACTACAGCAAGGCGCTGCAGACGATCGCCGCGATCAAGCAGCCCAACGCTACGACCTACTACCTGCGTGCTATCGTCGCTGCCCGCAGCAACGATACGAAGGAGGCGCTGACGGCGCTGCAGCGTACGCTCCAGCTCGATCCTAGCCTCGCGCAGCGCATAGATCAGGACCTCGAGTTCGCCCAGCTGCGTCGTCAGCCTGGCTTCAGCTCGATCTTCCGCAACTAGCGCTTCGGTCCTTATATTATTATTGTATAGCGACCGCCTCCCAGCTTCGTGGGGGGCGGTCGCTTGCGTTTACTCGCCTCGGCTAGACCTATCCTTGTGCTGTGTCTAGGGGCTGCGCTTGGTTTAGATAAATGTAGCCCTTTGCTGTGGCTGTAGGGGACGTACGCTCCCTCCCTGCTGCGAGCTCCGTGAGTGATAGCCCTCAGCGGTCTCACCGCTATCCCTCGCGGGGCTGACGGGCGTCCCTCAGCCTCGTGACTGATATCCCTCAGCCAGCCTCCTCCTTGGTGTATAGCTCGCTGGTGAGGACTTCGAGGGTTTAAGTACCCTCCGTATGAGCAATAGGAGCGAAGCCTTTGTGCTAAACTGAAGTACAAGATAGGTCAAGTTGCTGACCTTGCTTCGGTCGTGCTGGAGAGGGGAGGCTAAGCCCCAGCGGGGCGACCCGTCCAAAGCCCAGGGTGCGTAGCCCTGCAAGGGTGACCAAACCCTGGGTTAGGCGTGACAAAAAGGAGAGAGCCCTACAGGGGCGACCCTCAAAGCCTTCGTAGTGCGCGAGGAGTGCCGTGCCGATCACACGCTGACCAGCTTTGAGGCTCGCCCCTGTAGGGCTCTTTGAATATGGATGTACCAAAACCCAGGGTTCCGTCACGCCTACAGCGTTCCCTCACCCTGGGCTTTGGACGGGTCGCCCCGTTGGGGCTTACGAGGCCCTCTGTTCTTATCCAAGGGTAACGCATAGGCTTCGGGGGCTTTAGATGTCAGTGTAAGTGGGGAACCTTCGTCCCCGCACGCGGCCTTGCGGGAAGGGCAGTATTAGGCCTTGGTCTTGCTGAGTCCTTGGTTCGTGGGAAGGCTGCTGAGGGGACTTGGAGCGCTGATCTTCGCTTGCAAAAGGCTCGCTAGGCGAGTCTTTTGCAAAGTCGTCTAGACAGTAGCTGCGGCTAGGTGAAGGGAGGTGGGCTTGAGGCTTGGACGCAGGTCTTAGGAGGACTTCGACTACGCTGCTCGTGGGGTTTAGTGTCTTGGTCTAGTGCTCCTTAGACTACTACTTGAGTAGACCTTCTAAGGGAAGGCTTGAGCCGTCTCGACGCGGGGCTCTTTTAATCGTGAGACCAAAGGGAGGCGCTTTTTATCAAAGTGCTGTCGCGCTTCCTTAATTATTTAAGGAAAAGAGGGCTTTTGTTCTGCTTCTTTATCTCTATATTTGCGTGCTCTAAGGGACAAGAGGGGCCGCGTCCTGCGCCCGCTCGCCGCTCCTTGCTGAGCCACTTTGGATAGGGTACAGACAGTCTCCCGCACATTCATTTTATAGATATAAGACAAGGTATGATGCACGCCAAGCATTGGATCGTCGCTTGTGCCCTAGCTCTCTCGGGGAGCTGGAGCGCGCTGGCCCAGACGATCAGCTCGCCCAACAAGGGGCTGCAGCTGCACTTCTCCATGAGTAAGGAGGGTGCCCCAATGTATCGACTCTCCTTCGCCGATGGGCAGGAGATCATCCGCCCGAGCCACCTAGGGCTTGAGATGACGGATGCCAAGAAGTCCTTCGACAAGGGGCTAGAGGTCACCGATACCAAGGAGTCGACCTTCGACGAGACCTGGAAGCCCGTCTGGGGCGAGGTCAAGGAGATCCGCAACAACTATAATGAGCTCCTCGTGACGCTCAAGAAGAAGAGCAACGGCGATCCTATCGCCATCCGCTTCCGTCTCTTCAACGACGGGCTGGGCTTCCGCTATGAGTTCCCTGGCGGCAAGGATCGCAACTTCTACGTAGTCAAGCGCGAGCTCACCGAGTTCGCCATGACGGGCGACCACAAGGCCCATTGGATCCCCGGAGACTACGACACCGAGGAGTACGACTACCAGCATAGTCGCCTCTCGGAGATCCGTGGACTCTTTGACAAGGCATTCACGGAGAACACCTCCCAGAAGGCCTTCTCCAAGACTGGCGTACAGACCCCGCTGATGCTCAAGACGGATAAGAACGTCTACATCAACCTGCACGAGGCTGCGCTCATTGACTTCCCTGCCATGAACCTCGATCTGGACGACAAGAATATGGTCTTCCACGTAGAGCTGACCCCCGATGCTCAGGGCAACCGCGGGCACATCGAGGCCCCCTTCAATACGCCCTGGCGTACGGTTATCGTCAGCCGCGATGCACGCGATATCCTTGCCTCCAAGCTGACCTACAACCTCAACGAGCCTTGCGCCTACGAGACGACCGACTGGATCAAGCCTATTAAGTATGTAGGGGTCTGGTGGGAGATGATCACGGGCAAGAGCACCTGGGCCTACACCGATGACCTGCCTTATGTAAAGATCGGTAAGACCGACTACTCCAAGGCAAAGCCTAACGGTAAGCACGCAGCCAACACCCAGCACGTCAAGGAGTACATCGACTTTGCCGCCAAGCACGGCTTCGATGCCGTCCTGGTCGAGGGCTGGAATATCGGTTGGGAAGATTGGTTTGGTCACAGCAAGGATCGTGTCTTTGACTTTGTCACACCTTATCCCGACTTCAACGTCGCTGAGCTGCGTGACTACGCCAAGAGTAAGGGCGTGCAGATCATCATGCACCACGAGACCTCCAGCTCGGTCACTAACTACGAGCGTCACATGGAGAAGGCCTACAAGTTCATGGTCGACAACGGCTACTCCGCTGTCAAGAGTGGCTATGTGGGTAATATCATCCCTCGTGGCGAGTACCACTACGGCCAGAGCATGGTCAATCACTACCTCCACGCCGTCAAGGAGGCTGCTAAGCACAAGATCTCGGTCAACGCCCACGAGTCCGTCCACATGACGGGTCTGAGCCGTACCTACCCCAACCTCATCGCGCAGGAGTCGGCACGTGGGCAGGAGTATCAGGCCTTCGGCGGGAACAAGCCCAACCACCTCACCGTACTGCCCTTCACCCGTCTCATCGGGGGCCCCATGGACTACACGCCTGGGATCTTCCAGATGGACATCAGTAAGTACAACCCAGACAACAACTCGCACGTCAATACGACCATCTGCAACCAGCTGGCCTGCTACGTGACGATGTACAGCCCGCTGCAGATGGCTGCCGACCTGCCTGAGGTCTACGAGCGCCACATGGATGCCTTCCAGTTCATCAAGGACGTGGCTGTAGACTGGGATGACAGCAAGATCCTCGAGGCTGAGCCAGGGGAGTACATCACCATTGCCCGTAAGGCTAAGGGCAAGGATAGCTGGTTCGTCGGGAACGTCGCTGGCTACGAGGGTCACAAGAGCCAGCTGACGCTGGACTTCCTCGATGCAGGCAAGACCTACACGGCTACCATCTACGCCGATGGCAAGGGGGCAAACTACAAGACCAACCCTGAGGTCTATACTATCCGTAAGGTCAAGGTACGTAAGGGGAGCAAGCTGAGCCTTGCCTCAGCCCCAGGTGGTGGCTTCGCCATCTCCATCATCCCTGACGCGACGAAGTAATACGCTTTGGACCACGAGCACTAGGCTGCAGCGTCGACGACAAGCCTCGCGCTGCGGCCTAGTGTGTGTCCAAGGACTCTTTATCCCATACACTCACTTTATCAGTACGTAGAATGAAAAGGATTTTACGCCTTACCCTCCTTGCGCTCTCGCTGCTCCTGGTGGCTCTGCCTGCACTAGCGCAGGAGATCCAGGTCAAGGGCCGCGTGATCGACGAGAAGGGCGAAGCAATCATCGGCGCTTCGGTCAAGGTGCGCGAGACGCCCAAGGGTGCCGTCACCGACATCGAGGGTAATTTCACCGTATCCGCGCCTCGCAAGGGACACCTCGTGGTCACTAGCATCGGCTATAAGAGCCTGACGGTGGACCTCTCCACGAGCAAGCTCCCCCTCACCATCACCCTCGCAGAGGAGGCCAAGGCCCTCAAGGAGGTCGTCGTCATCGGCTACGGCTCGATGCAGAAGAAGGACCTCACCGGCTCCATCACCTCCATCGGGGAGAAGAGCTTCCAGAAGGGAGCTATCTCCACGGCTAGCGATCTGCTCGTCGGTAAGGTAGCTGGGGTGCAGATCACCCCCGAGGGTTCGCCTGGTGCAGGCGGCCGTATCCGCATCCGCGGTGGCGCCTCGCTCAACGCTAGCAACGACCCGCTGATCGTCATCGACGGGGTACCCATCGAGAACTCTGTTGTCGCTGGCGCTCCCAGCATCCTCAGCACGCTCAATCCCCAGGATATCGCCACGATGAACGTCCTCAAGGACGCCTCCGCTACAGCCATCTACGGCTCGCGTGCCTCCAACGGGGTCATCATGATCACGACTAAGAAGGGGAAGATGGGCCAGAAGACCCAGATCGCCGTCTCGGTACAGAACTCGCTCAGCGAGGCAGCCCGTCGCGTCAAGGTCCTCTCCGCAGACGACTACCGCGCCCTCATCCAGCGCATCGCTCCTGGCTCCGTATCCAAGCTGGGCACGGCGAGCACCGACTGGCAGGACGAGATCTATCAGCTAGCCTACGGCGGTGACTATAACATCAGCGTCAGCGGTGCTGCGGGCAAGCTGCCCTACCGCGCCAGCGCAGGCTTCTACCACCAGGAAGGGGTACTGAAGACGGATAAGATGAACCGCGCCAGCGGCTCGCTCAGCCTTAGCCCCCGCTTCTTCGATAACCACCTCTCGGTAGACGCTAACGCTAAGTTCAGCGCTACGCACAATCGCTTTGCCAATAAGGACGCCATCCGCGCGGCGGTAGAGTTTGACCCTACGCGCCCTGTCCGCAGCAGCGATGCCCTCTATCAGCCCTTCGGCGGCTACTTCACCTGGCTGGATGGCTCCAACCTCCGCACGCTCGCTCCACGTAACCCCGTGGCACTGCTCGAGCAGAAGGAGGACATCAGTGACGTCTTCCGTACGATCGCCAACCTCCAGCTGGACTACAAGCTCCACTTCCTCCCCGAGCTTCGCTTCAACCTTAACCTCGGCTACGACTACGCTTCGGGTAAGGGCACGGTCGTCATCCCTGAGAACTCCTCTCTGGGCTGGCAGCGCTACACGCTGAAGCGTGCTGGGCAGCCCGACGTGCTCAAGAGCGGGACCAACAACAGCTACGAGCAGCAGAAGCGCAGCCTCCTGCTGGACTTCTACGCCCACTATGCCAAGGACATCCCTGCCCTCAAGGGCCGCCTCGATGTCATGGCTGGGTACTCCTATCAGGACTGGAAGACCTCGGTGCACAACGCCCCTGACTACACCTACGACAAGACGCTGGTCACCAATCCCGTCTTCCCCGTAGACTACCCGCAGAATACCCTCGTGTCCTTCTACGGTCGTCTCAACTACAACCTGATGGACCGCTATCTGCTGACGGCTACGGTACGTACCGACGGCTCCTCGCGCTTCAGCAAGGACCAGCGTTGGGGTGTCTTCCCCGCTCTGGCTCTGGCGTGGCGCATGAACCAGGAGTCCTTCCTCAAGCCCATCTCCTGGATCGATGACCTCAAGCTCCGCCTTGGCTACGGCGTCACGGGGCAGCAGGACGGCATCGGTAACTACACCTACCTGCCCTTCTACTCGCTCTCGACGAACACCAACCGCTACCAGCTCGGCGACAGCTACTACAATATGCTGCGCCCCGCGGCCTACGATGCGGATATCCACTGGGAGACGACCGCTACCTACAACGTGGGGCTGGACTTCGGCTTCCTCGGCAACCGTCTCTCCGGTACGCTGGACTTCTATCAGCGCAATACCAAGGACCTGCTGAACGAGATCCCCGTACCTGCGGGGGCCAACTTCTCCAACCGCATCCTGACCAACGTAGGGAACATCGAGAGCAAGGGCTTCGAGCTAAGCCTCAATGCTACGCCCATCCAGACCAAGCGCTTCACCTGGGATGTCAACTACAATATCAGTGCCAACGATACCCGCATCACCAAGCTCAACGCCGTCGAGATCCCTGGCTACCAGGGCGTACCTACGGGTGGGGTACAGGGGGCTACGGGTAGCTACATCCAGATCCACAGCGTAGACTATGCGCCCTCGACCTTCTTCGTCTACAAGCAGGTCTACGGCGCTGATGGCAAGCCCGTGGAGAACAAGTTCGAGGACCTGCACAAGGACAATACCATCAACGACCTCGACAAGTACCGCGCCTTCGACCCCGAGCCTAAGGTCGTCATGGGCCTCTCCACGACACTGACCTTCGACCGCTGGACGCTCTCGACATCGCTGCGCTCCAACCTCGGCAACTATATCTACGACAACGTCAATGCCTATATGGCGAACCACGCTGCCGTGCTGAACTCGGGCCAGTTCTTCAAGAACACGACCTACGAGATCAACCACTCCAACTTCGCCAACGCTGGGGACAAGCAGATGCTCTCTGACTACTTCCTCCATCGTGCCTCCTTCCTCAAGATGGACAACCTGACCCTTGGCTACGACTTCGGTCGCATCCTCGGGCGTACGAGCCTGCGTGCCTCGGCTACGGTGCAGAATGTCTTCACGCTCTCCAGCTACAAGGGTGTAGATCCCGAGCGCTCGATCGACTTCAGCCTCTATCCTGTCCCCCGCACCTACACGCTCAACCTCTCATTCTCCCTCTAAGCTATCATCGCGAATATGCATACAGATAAGAAGAACCTCCGCCGAGGGCTACTCGTGCTGAGTGCTGCCTCCCTGCTGGGACTCAGCTCCTGCACCAAGGATCTGGATCGCTTCCCTACCAACGGAGAGACCCCAGAGAAGATCTTCTCCGATCCTGCCAAGACGCTGCAGGCCTTTGCCAAGGTCTATGGCGCCTACGGGCTCACGGGTAACGGGGGGGATGCCCGAGAAGGCAACGGCGGCGACATCGCCGGGATCGACGAGGGCTCGAGCGACTTCCTACGTCAGCTCTTCGTCCTGCAGGAGCTCCCCACCGAGACGGCTATCAACGCCTGGGGCGACCAGGGGCTGCCCGACATCCACGTACATAGCTGGTCGGCCTCCAATCCCTTCGTCCGCGGGCTCTACTACCGCTCGCTCTATCAGATCAAGCTCGCCAGCGACTTCCTCCGCAATACGGAGTCCCGCGCTGACGACGCGACCATCCGTGCCTACCGCGCTGAGGTGCGCTTCCTGCGCGCCTACCAGTACTGGGTGCTCATCGACCTCTATGGCAATCCTCCCTTCATCACCGAGGCGACGGCTACGGGTAAGGTCTATCCCCAGCAGATCAGCCGTGCTGAGCTCTTCAAGTACATCGAGAGCGAGCTCAAGGCCATTGACGCCGATCTGCTAGCGCCTAAGGCTGCGGGCTACGGCCGTGCCGACAAGGCTGCTGCCTGGGCGCTCCTCTCCCGCCTCTACCTCAATGCCGAGGTCTACACCGGGACGCAGCGCTACGCTGAGGCTGCTGAGTACGCCGAGCGTGTCATCTCCTCCGGGAGCTACAGCCTCAAGGCGGACTACAGCCAGCTCTTCCTCGCCGACAACAATGTCAACAATCCCGAGGTGCTGCTCTCCATCAACTACGATGGTCAGCGCTCGCAGAACTGGGGGGGGATGACCTACCTCATCAATGCCTCCACGGGTGGTACGGCTAAGGCTGTCACTGGGGTGAACATGGGCGTCAATGGCGGCTGGCAGGGTAACCGTGCTACTACGGGCCTCGTCGCGCTCTTCGGCACGAACGCCGCGAAGGACAAGCGCTTCCTGATGAAGGCTGCGGCTACGGCGGACATCACCGACGTCTCGAACTTCGACCAAGGCATCTACGTCTACAAGTTCCGCAACGTCACCAGTGCAGGCGCCAACGGCAGCAACGGGGACCACGCCGATACGGACTTCCCCCTGCTGCGTCTGGCGGAGCTCTACCTCAACTATGCTGAGGCAGCCGTCCGCGGCCACGCCGACGCTACCAAGGCCCTGCAGTACCTCAATCTCCTGCGCACCCGTGCCTATGGCAATGCCTCGGGCAACTACAGTGCGCTGCCTGACCTGAAGGAGCTGCTCGCCGAGCGTGGACGTGAGCTCTATTGGGAGGCTCAGCGCCGTACCGACCTCATCCGCTTCGGGCTCTTCACGGGCTCCAGCTACCTCTGGCCCTGGAAGGGCGGTGTGGCTAGTGGTAAGAGCATCGACGACTACCGCAAGCTCTATCCCATCCCTGCCGATGATCTTCAGGCCAACCCCGAGAATCTGAAGCAGAACCCTAACTACTAGGAGAGCTTCTTCCTCTTTATAAGCTGTGCGCCGTGGCTGCCGTGCTCCCTCCTCACCGAGGGACTGCGGTAGCCGCGGCCTTTTTTGTGTCCTGCCGTGTCCGCTTCATGGAGTGCCGTACAAGTTGGCTGTACCTTATCCTTGTTTTCCTTGGCTGCCTGCGCCCTGACGAGCCCCAGCGGGGCGATCCATTCAAAGCCCAGGGTGCGCAGCCCTGCAAGGGCGACCAAACCCTGGGTAAGATGAAGTAAATAGGATAGAGCCCTACAGGGGCGACCCTCAAAGCCTTCTTCGTGCAGCAGGAGCACGGCACAGCCTTCGCTAGCCCTTGTGTGGAGGTTCGCCCCTTAGGGGCTCGCTTAGCCTTCTCTCCTTAGCTGATGGCTGGTGAATATGCTGAGGGTATCTTGCCCTTGTCCGCCTGGGGCTAAGTGTGGAATCTATGCCGCGTTGCCGCTAGGGCTAGTGGGGGAGGCCTCCTGAGGGATATCCGTCAGCTCGCTGAGGGCTATCCGTCGCGGCGCTGAGGGACGTCGGTGGGGAGGCTGAGGGATATCCCTCAGCGAGGCGGGGAGCGGCTGTCGTCGTGCTGCGGCCTCCTAGCGCGCTGCATGGGGGCGGACTTAGACGAGCCTTCGTAGGCTGGAGAGAGGGGAGGCCTTCGCCCGCTTGTAGCACCTAGGATACTTAGGGCTTGAGGGATTTAGGCTATCTTTGCAGTCGACAGACCAAAACAAAGTATTTAAGCCATCCATAATGAACAAGAATAAGATCATCGTCGCCGGCATCGGGCCAGGCAGCGAGGAGGACATCACCCCCGCGGTGCTGCGCGCCGTCCAAGAGTCGGATGTCATCGTAGGATACAAGTATTATTTCCGCTTCGTCAAGGCCTATCTGCGCCCCGACGCTGTCTGTGTAGACAGCGGTATGAAGGCCGAGCGCCAGCGTGCCGAGGAGGCCATCAACTACGCTCTCGAGGGCAAGACCGTCTGCGTCATCAGCTCCGGTGACGCTGGTATCTACGGCATGTCCCCCCTCATCTACGAGATGATGCGGGATAAGGGTATCGAGGGCCTAGAGGTCGAGGTATTGCCTGGCATCAGCGCCTTCCAGAAGGCCGCAGCGTTACTGGGCTGCCCCATCGGCCACGACCTCTGCATCCTATCGCTGAGTGACCTCATGACGCCCTGGCTGCGCATCGAGCGCCGCATCGAGGCCGCTGCCTATGGCGACTTCATCACCGCTATCTACAACCCCAAGAGCCAGGGCCGCTACTGGCAGCTCTACCGCCTCATCGAGATCTTCTCCCAGCACCGCTCCCCCGATACGCCTGTCGGCTACGTACGGCAGGCAGGGCGTCCCGAGCAGGAGGTGACGCTGACGACGCTGGCGGAGTTCGACCCCGAGCAGGTGGACATGTTCACCGTGGTGCTGATCGGCAATACCCAGAGCTACACCTGGGAGGGGCACTTCATCACGCCCCGCGGCTACTACCGTGAGGGGCAGCTGGAGCAGGATGTCAAGGTCGGTCAGGGTATCATGATCGAGAGCTTCCGCACCATCAACAGCGAGCTGGCGAACCCCAATGTCCCTCTCGACCATAAGTGGGCGCTCATCCACAGCATCCACACGACGGCGGACTTCGAGATGGAGAAGATCCTCTACACCGACCCCAAGGCCGTTGAGCGTATGCATCAGGCTGTCGTCGAGGGCCGACTCAAGACCGTCATCACCGACGTCACCATGGTGGCCTCGGGCATCCGTAAGGGCGCTCTCGAGCGCCTCGGCGTAGAGGTCAAGTGCTACCTCAACGATCCTCGTGTAGCCGAGATCGCTGCTAGCAAGGGCATCACGCGCTCGCAGGCAGGCATCCGTCTGGCAGTAGAGGAGCACCCCGATGCGCTCTTCGCTGTGGGCAATGCACCGACGGCCATCATCGAGCTCTGCGAGCTGATCCGCCGCGGTAAGGCCCATCCTCAGGGGATCATCGCCGCGCCCGTGGGCTTCGTCAACGTGCGTGAGTCGAAGTACATGGCTAAGGTCTTCAAGGATATCCCCAAGATCATCGTCGAGGGGCGTAAGGGCGGCAGCAACCTCGCCGCGACGCTCGTCAATAGCATCCTGACGCTCGACGACGCCGAGCAGCTCCGCCCCGGCCGCGACGTCTAGCCGTCCCGCCCGCGAGCTACAAAAACAGTCAGGCCTATGTCCCCCCTCGGGGACATAGGCCTGACTGCTTTTCTAGAGGGGTGCCTCCACCGAGTACTCTACGCTTCTGTGCACAGCATTCACGCCGTCTCCCTAGTGCCTGCCTAGAGTAGGCCCTCCTATTCGGGCTAAGGGTCGCCCCTGTAGGGCTCTATCCTAATTTGTACTACCTAACTCAGGATTTGGTCGCCCTTTCAGGGCTACGCACCCTGGGCTTTGGAGGGGTCGCCCCGCTG